>OBZV01000041.1_pt1 | contig 162591 bp, 160 predicted proteins | sample 1501581 | NCBI WGS metagenome assembly OBZV01 (sample SAMEA2580257, study PRJEB22360) | human gut metagenome | biome: human gut; feature: human-associated habitat; material: faeces | place: Denmark | collected 2008/2010
AAAAATAGGAAAATCGAACTATATATTTTAATATATATAGTTTATTATTTATATATTTATAATAATTCAGGATAGTGTTTCAAGGGGTCTTTTCAAAGTGGGTGTAACCATCTACCACATAGCGAGTTATCTGCATTCAAAAAGTGTTTCGCAATGCGTTCAGGAAAAAGACGCTTTTTTATCCCCTAAATGAAGGCTCCAAACCTACGCGGAAGAGCTTCCGTTTGATACATTCAGAGGTTCTGTTTCAAGCAAACAGAGCCTCTGTCTTTTTGTTTTTGCTTCTTTCTGTCTTGTCCGGATACCGGAAAGAAGCGTTGATGTGTCTATATGGCTATTTAGAACAAAACACAACTGAACAGATGCAATGATTTAGGAGCTCCTTGGCACATAGGCTATTTTTGTTGAAAATTTTAAAAGGCAACAAATATGCAAAATGTAAATCCGCAGCAGATGACCGGAAACGGTTATATTATGATTCCTAAACTGATGTTCGCAGAATATATCAATAGTTGTGACCGCCACGAGGGCGATGTGGAAGCTTTTTTGAAACTTCTTCTCAAAGTGAACTATTCCGAAACGGAATATACTGATTATTGGCACAATAAGAGTGTGTGCAAGAGGGGAGAGAGCCTGCGTAGTTACCGGGGTTGGAGTGATATTTTCCACTGGTCGGCAGGCAGGACGTATCGTTTTATACAGGGGTTGTGTGCGAAAGGGATTATTGAGATTATTCCGCACCAAGATACGGTCGCACTGCACATTCGTGTGGTGAATTATGAAAATTGGGTGAGTATCCCCAAAGCCAGCCCTGACGACCTGAAACTGCAAAGGAAAGCCGCCAAGGAGCAATTTGACTTTTTCTGGGAAGAATATCACCGAATCACCCTGCTTCCCAAAGAAAACATAGCCAAAGCGCAGCGCGAATGGAAAAAACTAAGCGGAAAGGAGCAGAAGCTCGCTCTGGAACGCATTGAAGATTATTATTTCCATCAGACCAATGCCAACTACCTGCTGCACGCCGCCACTTATCTGTCTAACAAAGCATTCCTCAACGAATATTAACCCCCGGAAAAGAAATATGAATACCGAAAATAGAGTTTCGCCACAGGCTCCCGAAGTAGAGGAAGCTATCATAGGAGCCTGCCTGATAGAACAGGAGGCTCTGCCGCTGGTAGCCGACAAACTACGCCCGGAAATGTTCTACGTAGTCCGCCATCAGCTGATTTTTGCCGCCATGATGGCGATGTATCAGGCGGGTACGAAAATAGATATACTCACCGTAAAAGAGGAACTTGCCCGCAGGGGAACGCTCGAAGATGCGGGAGGAGCTTATAATGTGACGTTGCTTAGCAGCAAGGTGGCAAGTTCCGCGCATATCGAATATCACATAAAGATCGTGCATGAGAAGTATCTGCGGCGTGAGATGATTCTGGGGCTTAACAAGCTGCTAGCCTGTTCGCTGGACGAAACGATGGATATTGCCGATACGCTTGTGGATGCGCATAACCTGCTCGACCGCCTGGAGGGGGAATTCGGGCACAATGATACGATGCGTGGCATGGATGCATTGATGACGGACACCATGAAAGAAGCCGAAGCGCGTATGGCCAAGAGTGTGAACGGGGTGACGGGCATCCCGACGGGATTGACGGATCTGGATCGTATGACGTCTGGATGGCAGAACGGGGAATTGGTGGTGATGGCCTCCCGTCCCTCGGTGGGAAAGACGGCCTTAGCGTTACACCTGGCACGTAGCGCAGCGATGGCGGGGCGTGCAGTGGTGGTATATAGCCTTGAAATGCAGGGAGAACGGTTGGCGGATCGCTGGCTGGCAGCGGCCAGCGAGATAAATGCCCGGCATTGGCGGACGGGAACGGCCAGCGGGCAGGAGATGGCGGAAGCCCGTGCCGCAGCAGCGGAACTCTCTCGCTTGCGGATACACGTGGACGACGGTTCGGTGGTGAGCATGGATCATGTGCGTTCGAGCACACGTTTGCTGCAAAGCCAAAATGCGTGTGACCTGATTATTATCGACTACCTGCAACTTTGCGATATGACAACAGGGCAAAACAACCGTAACCGCGAACAGGAAGTGGCGCAGGCCACCCGAAAGGCGAAGCTGCTGGCCAAAGAGCTGAATGTGCCGGTGATATTGTTAAGCCAGTTGAACCGGTTGGCGGAGGGACATATCGACAGGCGTCCGGAGTTGAGCCAGTTGCGCGAGAGTGGTGCTATCGAGCAGGATGCGGACGTTGTGATGTTGCTCTACCGGCCGGCGCTGTCGCGGATTGTGACGGATAAGGAGAGCGGTTATCAAACGGATGGGCTGGGAGTGGTGATTGTAGCCAAGCAACGCAATGGGGAGACGGGGAATGCCTATTTCCACCACAATCCGGAGCTGACGAAAATCACGGATTATGTTCCTACTTTGGAATATTTGTTGAAGCATGCTAAATAAGGGCGGATATGGGGTGGTTTCGCTCTTGATATTTTATGACAGTCATGTCTTGAATATTTTCCTATTTTTATTTTAATTTGTTGAATAAATAAATGGCGAAATGCTTGACTTTGCCTTTCAGATTTTGTATATTTGTAGTGTCGTAAGGACAGAAAATATAATTACCTAAACCTTAACTTTTTTCAATTATGAACGTATTAGTGGAGCGCTATCAGCGCAGAAAGTATGTGAATCAGGAAGATTCACAGATGTTGTATTATGTACGCCAGAAATCGGGTACAGTGAGAGTGATGGACGTCAATAAGCTGGCGGATGCTATCGAGGCCAATTCTTCGCTTACAGCGGGAGACGTGAAGCATTCTATCGAGGCTTTTGTGGAGCAGTTGCGCCTGTCGCTCACGCAAGGCGACAAGGTGAAGATTGATGGATTGGGAACCTTTCACATCACATTGAGCAGTGAGGGGACGGAGAAAGAGAAAGATTGCACGGTGCGCAGCATCCGCAGGGTGAATGTGCGGTTTGTGGCAGATAAGGCGCTCCGCCTGGTGAATACCAGTCATACCTCCACCCGCAGCGAGAATAATGTGGATTTCGTTCTCGCTGGAAAGGGCGAAGCTGAAAACGAAGGTTCCGGTGGCGCAGGTGGAAATACCGGAGGCGGCACCGGCGGAGGTAGCGGCGAGGCTCCGGACCCTGCAGCATAATGAGTAAAGAAAGGGAGTGTCCGGCTTTCCGGCCGCTCTCTCTTTCTCTTTATGATTCTTCTTTTTTCACGTTCTATCTTTTTTCTATTTCTTTTTTCTTATTCTCTTCATTCTCTTAATTGAATAAAAATCATGCTAGATAAAATTATTGAAATCGTTATGACGATTCTCCCTTTTCTGGGTAGCAATCGCAAAAAACGTCAGGCAATGGCGCAGGAAGTCAAAGAGTTCAGCGAACTGGTGAAAGACCAATATACATTTCTGATGCAGCAGTTGGAAAAGGTGTTGAAGGATTACTTCGACCTTAGCTCGAAAGTGAAAGAGATGCATACAGAGATATTTTCATTGAGAGGGCAGCTGGCGCAGGCTGCTGCTTTGCAATGTATTAATAAGGAGTGCGTGCAGCGTAATAATGCCAAAGAGGACGGAGAGTGAGGCCATGAGAAACATCAATCTGATTGTGGTGCACTGCTCCGCCACGCGTGAGGACAAGAGTTTTACGGAATTTGATTTGGACGACTGCCACCGCAGGCGGGGATTCAACGGGGCGGGGTATCATTTTTATATCCGCAAAAACGGAGATATTAAATCCACGCGGGCGGTAGAGAAAATCGGGGCGCACGCCAAAGGTTTCAACAAGGAAAGCATCGGCATTTGTTATGAGGGCGGGCTCGACTGCAAAGGGCAGCCCAAAGACACCCGTACTGAATGGCAGAAGCACTCGCTCCGGGTATTGATTCTCACGCTGTTGCGGGATTATCCGGGTTGCCGGGTGTGTGGACATCGCGATCTTAGTCCCGACCTCAACGGAAATGGCGAGATAGAGCCGGAAGAGTGGGTGAAAGCGTGTCCCTGTTTTGAGGTAAAAGTTGAATATTCAAAAGATTTTAATAAGCCATCGGAAAAGAAAGAGATAATGTAAATAGGTATGTAAAAACCTTCTTGAAAGATGAACTGGAAATTATTTAAATGTGTAGTCCCGTTTCAGAGTGTGCGCGTGCACTTTCTGGAACGGGATTCGTGTAATAATGAAGATAAACTAATATTTATCAAAAAGTTAGTGAAAGCAATTTCTTTTTTTGATGTTTTTATCAAAATATTAAAATAAAAGTATAGATTTGCAGAGTTTATTAAATATCACAAATAAAACAAGAAAAAATATGGAAGCACTCAAGTTCCGTAAAGCTGCTTTGTTGGTAAGTCTATGCTTTTGGACTTTTACCGTTTTCTCTCAAGTGAAAGAAGATACTATTTTCCAAAATGAATATCTGCTCGTTCTTAATACTTATACATCAGATGCTCCATGGAGCAATGCTATCATTTCCCCCATTCTGCAATGGCTGAATGCGGAAAGGAAAACAGAGGTATATGTGGAAAACATGAATATGCTGATGATTGATGACAGTTTGAAACTGGCGGACCTCAAATCTACTATTTTTGCCAAATACGGAAAGAAGAAACCTAAAGCCGTATTGCTGCTAGGCAACTCGATGTTGCTTTTCCGTAATGAAATGCGTGAAGCATGGGGGGATATTCCTCTTATCTTGTGCGGGGAGGAGAATTACATGGGACCCGATGACTGTTATATCAAAAAATATCCGGTAGTGCCGTCCGAACAGGTTCCGCTTACCAACTTCACCGAAGAATATAACCTCACACTACTTCAGACCCGTGTTTTTATTGAGGAAAACGTGAAGCTCCTCCAACACATGATTCCCGACATGAAGAAAATTATTCTGATCGGAGACGGACGTTATGTGAACCAGCAACTCAATGTTGATTTGAAACAGCTCTTGCAGAAGAAATATTCGAATCTGGAATATGACTTCTATTCAGCTGCGAATATGACTACGGATAGTTTGCTGTTAAAGCTAAACAAAGTGAACAGTGCCACCACGGGAGTACTTCTTTCGTCATGGTTCACCCGCCAAGTGGTAGCGGGAAATGTGCAGTTGCAAGCCAACTCATTCCAAGTGATCTCGAATAGCGTGACTCCTATATTTGCACTTAAAAACTCTCTTGTCGTGAATAGCGGAATGATAGGAGGATTCATGTATTCACAAACGGCATTCAACGAGCAGTTGCACAAGACGCTCTCTGCCGTACTGTCGGGAGTCGATCCGCGTACTATACCGTTTTATATCCCGGAAGGAGAAAATATATTCAATTATCCTGCTTTGTTGCAACGGAATTTCTTACCGGACAATTGTCCGTCCGGTTCTGTCTTCCTCAACCGTCCGCTGACTGTGTGGCAGCAGTATGGCTATTTATTCATAATCATCATCGCTTTCTTTATTATTCTCTTTGTGGTGCTTTATCAGTATACGAGAATCAAAGCATTGGGGAAAGTGCGTGAAGCCCAACGGACGCAATTGGAAACGGCACAGGAATTGTCGGATTTGTTTGATAATATGCCTATTATCTATGCTCGTGAACGCCTGATACGTGATGATGAGGGAGAAATTGTCGATATGGAAATTTGCGCCATAAACAAGCATTTCCTGAAACAGTATGCACCTAAGGTGGATGTAATCGGCAAGCGGGCAAGTGAGCTGTTCGGAACAAACTTCCTCGCCTCCCTAAACTATGCGAAGATTCTGGATAAGGAGAAACGTCCGATCGCGTATTCATTTTATACCCAGCAGAGCAATAAACATCAGGAAATCGTGATGGCTCTTAGTTCGAAGAAAGATTGCGTCGATGTGTTTGGTGTGGACAGCACGGATTTGTATCACACCCAGCAAAAGCTGAACGCCACAAACCAAAAATTGATTATGGCGCTCGAAGTGGCCGACATCATTCCCTGGAAGTGGGATTTGGACCGGAGGATGATTCTATGTGACATAAACCGCCCTATCGAATTGAGCACTGAAGAACTGGATGTCACTGAAGAGCAACTTTCTGTGCCCGATGCACAGTACTTCGCAAAAATATTCAGAGAAGACCGCCCACGCATTGAGAAAGCTTATCAGGATTTGATTGCAGGAACTATTAAGAAAGTGAAGGAAGAATACCGGGTAGTTACCCGTACCAATACCGGACTGCAAACGGATTGGGTGGAAGCACAGGCAACTGTTGCCACTCGCGACGAAAACGGTCGCCCGCTAACGTTGGTAGGCTCTTCACTGGTGATTACTGCCCGCAAGGCTTTGGAACAGGAATTGGTGAGTGCCAAGGATCGTGCCGAGGAATCGAATCGACTGAAAAGCGCATTCCTAGCCAATATGAGCCACGAGATACGTACTCCGCTGAATGCGATTGTCGGGTTCTCCGGACTGCTTCCCACCGTGGAGGAACCGGAAGAGAAAGAGGAGTATATCACGATCATCGAGAACAATAACAAATTGCTGTTACAACTGGTGGGCGACATTCTCGACCTGTCTAAAATTGAATCGGGCACGCTTGAGTTTGCTTACCTGCCCAAGCACTTGGGTGAAATTCTGCATGGTATAAAATGCTCGATGCAAGCCCGTACGGAAGAGAAAGGGCTAGCTTTTAGTCTCGTGAACCCCATGCCGGATTGTTGCATCGAAACGGATGGCAACCGGTTAAGCCAGGTGATTACGAACCTCCTTACCAATGCAATTAAATTTACGGATAAAGGTGGTATCACGTTCGGATATACATTGGAGAAAGAAGAAAACATGCTGCGTTTCTATGTGGCCGATACGGGATGCGGTATACAGGAGGATAAAGTTGGAACGGTGTTCAACCGCTTTGTGAAACTGAATAGTTTTGCGCAAGGCACAGGACTCGGACTTTCGATCTGCCAAATGATTGTGGAGCACATGGGAGGAAAAATAGGTGTGGAATCGGAATACGGAAAGGGGTCTACTTTCTGGTTCACACTGCCTTATCATCCTGTAAAAAAGGTGCAGCCGCAGGAACCGAAGTTTGATGTGATGCACGTGCATCGTGATGATATAAGTATTCTGATTGCCGAAGATAACGACAGTAATTATAAACTGTTTGAGAATATCCTGCACAAGGATTTCAATATTATCCATGCTTGGAATGGTCAGGAGGCTGTCGATTTGTTCAAGGAGAAGCATCCGCATATTGTATTGATGGACATTAATATGCCTATAATGAACGGATATGAAGCAACGAAAGAAATACGCAAACTGTCCGCCGAAATTCCTATCATCGCTATCACGGCTTATGCTTACGCCTCGGACGAGCAGCGTATTCTTAGCGAAGGTTTCGACGGGTATGCTTCCAAACCGATCAATGCTAGTGTGCTGAAAATGAAACTGTCTGAAATTATAAGTAAACGGATGGTGTTCTTTTAAAGAATAGGGATAAATAAGAAAAACTCCAATCAATGAGACTGTATCAGTCGTATTGGTTGGAGTTTTCTTTTTAGACAAGTATGCATCAGAAATACCAGCGTATTCCTCCGAGGACGTTGAAGCGGGTAATTCCGGTACGTTCGTTGTCTTTTAGCTTTACTTCGCTGCGATCCGGCAGGTTGCCATTGACGGTGTTTACAGATATACCTACTCCCCATTGGTTGGTAATCATGTATTCTAGGCCTACCGTAGCGTGTGCTCCCAGTCCGCTGGAATGGTAACCCGGTTCGTTGTAGAGGAATAATCCCAAGCCTAGCCCGGCTTTTAATATCCATTTATCCCATCTGGAACGTACCACCCATTCGGGGGCAATGTAGGACAACATCATGTTTCCGCCGGGAAAAGAGGCTCTGAAACCGGAATATTGCATTCCGATGCCCCAGCCACTGCTCCAGGTGTATTCGTAAGAGAGTTTCCAATCTACACCGCCTTTGCTTCCCAAAGAGCGCCCATCGACGTCATAGAGTTTGCTGGTCACCCATCCGTATCCTATACTCCCTTCGAAAGTGCTGGACGGAGCCCTTCTGTTCTCTGCCCGTTCTTTAGTCACTACATGGTCGAGTTCGATTATGTCTTGCACCGGATTGACTTTCATTGTGTCCACCTGACGGTCCGAAAGGCGAAGCATCAAGCCGGATATCTGATGGCAGGAGCTTCCCCAAAAGGAGGGTTTCAGATGGTCGGTGATGGCAAGTCCGTTGCCGCCATTCTTTCCCGTAGCTTCTTGCGCCAGATGTAACACCTGATCGTAACGGCATTTGGACGAAGTGCCCCGGTCTATCACTGAAATGCGGCCTATGGTTTCGGCTGTGTTAGGAACTTTATCTCCCAGTTCGATGACGTAGACCGAATCTGTTGGAATAATATCCGGATAGACTTTCGAAATGTGGGTCACCACTTTGGGCGAACAGGCAGTCATCAGCAACAGCATGGCGACTCCGTACAAATTGACGGTTTTCAAGTGTTTTGTCATTAGATTTAGAATTGTTGTCTGGCTTTAGAATACCTCTACTTTCTCGGCAATTCTTTTTGCCTTATCACGCAGTGCATCCAAATCGGCATCCAGCGGAGCATAGCAAAGCACTACTCCCATACGGCGGTTGACGCGGGTAAACGGTTTGCCGAATATGCGGAGGTAGGTATCTTCTTCTTTCGTCACTTCTTCCATGCCGCGATATTGCGGGCGTTCCTGGCTGGTAATCGGGGAAAGGATCACAGCGCTTGCGCCTATCCGTTCTTGTTTGATGCCGGGAATGGGCAGGCCGAGCACGGCACGTAAGTGGAGTTCGAACTCATTCAGGTTTTGTGTGCCCGCCAGTGTTACCATACCTGTGTCATGCGGACGAGGGGAAAGTTCGGAGAAATAGACTCCGTTCTCGTGGCTTAGGAAGAATTCAACTCCCCAAAGTCCTGCGCCTGTCAATGCACGGGTTACTTTTTCGGCCATCTCTTCCGCTTCTTTCAAATGGGCGGGATCAATGTGTGCAGGCTGGAAACTTTCACGATAGTCGCCACCTTTCTGCACGTGTCCGATGGGAGGGCAGAAGAGGGTAGGGCCGTTCTTTTGGGTAACGGTGAGCAGGGTGATTTCGCTGTCGAACTTGATGAATTCTTCAATGATAAGTTCGCGGATATCGCCACGACTGCCGCTGCATCCGTATTCCCAGGCGTGTTCGAGTTCGTCGGCACTCTTCACGAGCGATTGTCCTTTGCCGGAAGAGGACATCAACGGTTTAACGACACAAGGGAAACCGATTTTATCGGCAGCTTCTTTCAGTTCTTCCAGAGTTTTGGCATAGAAGTATTTGGCTGTTTTCAGTCCGAGTTCTTGGGCGGCAAGGTCGCGAATGGCTTTACGGTTCATGGTGAAGTTCACGGCACGAGCACTGGGAACTACCTGAATGCCTTCTTTTTCGAAGTCGTATAAACGTTCTGTACGGATTGCTTCAATCTCCGGAACGATAATGTCCGGGCGGTGTTTCTTCACGACGCGTTCCAATTCTTCACCATTCAGCATGTCGAATATTTCAAATTCATCGGCCACTTGCATAGCCGGTGCTCCTGCATAGGAGTCGCAAGCAATGATGTGCTGGCCTTTACGTTGAGCTGAAATTACAAATTCTTTTCCTAGTTCGCCGGAACCGAGTAACAGTATTTTCTTCATCATTTTGAGTGTTTTATATTAGTGGTGCAAAATTACAGCAAAAAATGGATAATATATAGATTATCGGCGTATTTAAATTTTTGTTTTATAAATAAAAGGAGAAAGTGAATCTTGTACGAAAAACTTTCATGCCGGATTTTATGTTTTCTTTAATCGAAAAGCGTATCTTTGTGTATTGCAATTTTAAAAGAGTGGAGTGTATGGAAAATAAAATATATCCTATCGGAATACAGAACTTTGAGAAAATTCGTAAAGACGGATATTTCTACATTGATAAAACGGCATTGATATATCAGTTGGTGAAGACTGGTAGTTATTATTTCCTTAGTCGCCCTCGCCGTTTTGGCAAAAGTCTTCTGCTTTCTACGCTCGAAGCCTATTTTCAAGGAAAGAAAGAACTCTTTGACGGATTGGCTATGGAAAAACTGGAAAAGGATTGGATAAAATACCCCATATTGCATCTGGATTTGAATGCGGAGAAATATACTGCTCCCGAAGCACTCGATCAGGTGCTGGAAAGTGCTTTGCGTGGATGGGAAGCTCTCTATGGCGCACAGGATTATGAAAGAACATTTGCTTCCCGTTTTCAAGGTATCATTCAGCGTGCTTGTGATAAGACCGGACAGCGGGTGGTGGTGCTTGTAGACGAATATGATAAACCGATGTTGCAGGCCATAGGTAATGACGAGCTTCAGAAAAGCTATCGTGAGACATTGAAGGCTTTTTACGGAGCATTGAAGAGTAAGGATGGATGCATCAAGTTTGGTATGTTGACGGGAGTAACCAAATTCGGTAAGGTCAGTGTATTCAGCGATTTGAATAATCTGGATGATATCTCGATGCGGAATCAGTATATAGATATCTGTGGCATTAATGAGCAGGAATTGCATGACAATCTGGAGGATGAGCTTCATAGTCTGGCCTGTGCTCAAGGAATGACGTATGATGAAATTTGCGCAAAATTGCAGGAGTATTACGATGGTTATCATTTTACGCATAACTCTATCGGTATGTATAATCCGTTCAGTCTGCTCAATACTTTTAAATATAATGAATTTGGTAGTTATTGGTTTGAGACCGGTACTCCCACCTATCTGGTAGAACTGCTTAAAAAACATCATTATGATCTTCGCCGTATGGCGCACGAAGAAACAACTGCCACTGTATTGAACAGCATTGATTCTACATCAGACAATCCTATTCCGGTAATCTACCAAAGCGGTTATCTTACCATAAAGGGGTACGATCAACGGTTTGGCATTTATCGCCTGGGATTTCCGAACCGCGAAGTGGAAGAGGGGTTCATTAACTTTCTGCTTCCTTTCTATGCTAATACCAACGCTGTGGAATCGCTGTTTGAGATACAGAAGTTTGTTCGTGAAGTGGAATCCGGAGATTATGACTCTTTTTTCCGTCGTTTGCAAAGTTTCTTTGCAGATACACCTTATGAATTAGTCCGCGACCTGGAATTACATTATCAGAATGTTCTTTTTATTGTCTTCAAACTTGTTGGTTTTTACGTCAAAGCAGAGTATCACACAAGTGCAGGACGCATTGATCTTCTTTTGCAGACGGATAAATTTATCTATGTGATGGAATTTAAGTTGGATGGTACGGCTGAAGAAGCTCTGCTGCAAATCAACGAGAAGCACTATGCGCAACCGTTTGAAAACGATGATCGTAAGCTCTTTAAGATTGGAGTGAACTTTAGTGCGGAAATGCGGAATATAGAGAAATGGATAGTTGAAAAATAGAGACTCCTGCCTTTAAACTTTCTTAAGGAAAGCATGAAAATAAGGACTTTTCTGTGTTCGAACACAAAACTAGTTGTTTTTGCCACTATCTCCTGTTTTTGCTAATCCATTGATTTTTAACAAAGAGATAGGAAACTCGACGGGCAAATTCAGTTTATTGATAGATTATTACCCCTAAACTTGTTTTGCTATTGATTTGTAGCAGAAATTTGTCTGAATTGGTCAATCTGTAGTCATTGTAGGTCTAATAAGTGTTATCGAACGACAAATTATGAAAAAGGAAGCACAACGACACGGAATTGTTTCTACATTTGCGCAGTTGTTTCTTTAACTATTTCTAAGGACAGAAGTTTATGGGATATAGAAAATAGTTGAACAAAAACTGAACTCAACTGTTTATTATAATATTGAAATAGGTAAAACGCGAAAAATGTGCATTCCTTTCATATTATAAAGTCAAAAGGAGAGAAAAGAATAATATAAATAAATTAGAGATTGCTTATGTCACAGATTATCGGACATATCTCGCAGGTGATCGGCCCTGTGGTCGATGTGTACTTTGAGGGTACGGATGCAGAATTGGTGCTGCCAAGCATCCACGACGCACTGGAGATAAAGAGGCCAAACGGCAAAATACTGGTTGTAGAAGTTCAGCAACATATCGGCGAAAATACGGTGCGTACCGTAGCGATGGACAGTACCGACGGACTTCAGAGAGGCATGAAAGTGTATCCCACCGGAGGCCCGATCACGATGCCGATTGGCGAACAGATTAAAGGACGACTGATGAACGTAGTCGGTGATTCGATCGATGGTATGAAAGGACTCGACCGCAAAGGTGCATATTCCATTCACCGCGAACCCCCTAAGTTTGAGGATTTGACCACTGTGCAAGAGGTGCTCTTCACAGGTATCAAAGTGATCGACCTGCTCGAACCGTATGCCAAAGGTGGTAAAATCGGTTTGTTCGGCGGTGCCGGTGTAGGAAAGACTGTATTGATTCAGGAACTTATCAATAATATCGCCAAGAAACATAATGGATTCTCTGTATTTGCCGGAGTAGGTGAACGTACCCGTGAAGGTAACGACTTGCTGCGCGAAATGATTGAATCCGGTGTAATCCGTTACGGCGAAGCATTCAAAGAAGGAATGGAGAAAGGTCACTGGGATCTTTCGAAAGTGGATTATAACGAACTGGAGAAATCGCAAGTGTCTCTGATTTTCGGTCAGATGAACGAGCCTCCGGGCGCACGTGCCTCTGTGGCATTGTCCGGACTGACGGTGGCGGAATCTTTCCGCGACGCAGGAAAAGAAGGTGAGAAACGCGATATTCTGTTCTTTATTGATAATATCTTCCGTTTCACGCAAGCAGGTTCGGAAGTGTCCGCCCTTTTGGGACGTATGCCGTCCGCCGTTGGTTACCAGCCTACGCTGGCTACGGAAATGGGTGCGATGCAGGAACGTATCACGTCTACCCGCAAAGGTTCTATCACCTCCGTACAGGCGGTGTATGTGCCTGCCGATGACTTGACCGACCCGGCTCCTGCAACAACTTTCAGCCACTTGGATGCCACTACCGTGCTCGACCGTAAGATTACGGAGCTGGGTATTTATCCGGCGGTAGACCCGTTGGCTTCTACGTCACGTATCCTCGACCCGCATATTGTTGGCCAGGAACACTACGACGTAGCGCAGCAAGTGAAACAAATTCTGCAACGTAACAAGGAATTGCAGGACATTATTTCCATCCTCGGTATGGAGGAACTTTCGGAAGAAGACAAGATGGTGGTGAACCGCGCCCGTCGCGTGCAGCGTTTCCTTTCACAACCGTTTGCCGTAGCCGAACAGTTTACAGGCGTTCCGGGTGTGATGGTGGGTATTGAAGACACTATCAAGGGATTCAAGATGATTCTGGAAGGAGAAGTGGATTATCTTCCCGAACAGGCTTTCTTGAATGTCGGAACCATTGAGGAGGCAATAGAGAAAGGTAAGAAATTGCTGGAACAGGCAGCAAAAAAATAAAAAGATAGCATGATGAAAGAACTGCATTTGAGTATAGTATCGCCCGAAAAGAGCATATTCGACGGAAATGTGAAGATTGTCACATTGCCGGGAATGATCGGTTCGTTTTCTATTCTCCCCGGGCATGCGCCCATTGTTTCGTCGTTGAAAGCGGGAACGTTGAGTTACACGACGATGGACGGAGAAGAGCACACGATGGATATTCAGGGCGGTTTTGTCGAAATGAGTGACGGTACGGTTTCCGCCTGTGTTTCCTGACGGAAGCTCCCCACCGGCACAAAGACTAAGCATCAAAAGATTGAAAAAAACGAGATTATAACCTTACAGAAAAACACAGTAACATGGTGAATATTAGTAAAACTAAACGGAATTTTATTTGGTGGCATACCTTATTTGCGGTAATTAGCGGGGCACTCGGAGCTGTCATTCTACACTTCGCTTTGCCGGGGCATTATTTCGGAGGGTATCCGTTTATTCCGATCTATTTTTACTTTTTCGGGCTGTTTAGCATTTATGCTTTCGACGCTTGCCGTCGGCATGCTCCACAGAGAATGTTACTGTTGTATCTGGCAACGAAGATGATAAAAATGATTCTTTCGCTGATTCTGGTATTGATTTATTGTCTTGCCGTTCGCGAAGAAGCCAGAGCCTTTCTGCTGACGTTTATCTTGTTCTATTTGATATATCTGGTATTCGAAACCTGGTTCTTCTTCTCTTTTGAGTTGAATCAGAAACGGAAAAAGAAAAATAAGAAGAAAAATGAAACAGTTGCATAACATAGTAGCTCCGTTGATTCTGTTCTGCCTCATGGCGGCAGTCAGCTTGCCGGTTCTTGCACAGGAACAGGAGGGGGAAGCGGTGTCACAACAGACGCAGGACGAGATTACTCCGAAAGAGGAACAGGAGAACACGGTGGATGTGAAAGAAATTGTGTTCGGTCATATCGGCGACTCCTACGAATGGCATATTACGACGTGGGGTAACACGCACATTACTATACCATTACCTATTATCGTTTATAGTAGCACTACAGGTTGGCACACGTTCCTTTCTTCCCGTCTCGAAGAGAATGGAGGGACTTATGAAGGACTTTCCATCGCTCCTGAAGGAAGTAAGTACGAGGGCAAACTGGTAGAGTATAATGCGGCAGGCGAACAGGTCCGCCCGTGGGATATTTCCATCACGAAAGTGACGTTTGCTTTGCTGTTCAACAGCGTGTTGTTGCTCATCATCGTATTGAGCGTGTCACACTGGTACAGAAAACGTCCGCAAGGAGCGAAAGCGCCGGGAGGATTTATCGGATTCATGGAGATGTTCATCATGATGGTGAACGACGATATTATCAAGAGTTGTGTAGGACCCAACTACCGGAAGTTTGCACCGTATCTGCTGACAGCGTTCTTTTTCATCTTTATCAATAATATGATGGGATTGATTCCGTTCTTCCCCGGAGGTGCGAACGTGACGGGAAATATCGCTATCACTATGGTGCTTGCAGTCTGCACGTTCCTGGCAGTGAATATCTTCGGTTCGAAACATTACTGGAAGGATATTTTCTGGCCTGATGTACCTTGGTGGTTGAAAGTGCCTATACCGATGATGCCATTCATCGAGTTTTTCGGAATCTTTACGAAACCGTTTGCTTTGATGATTCGTCTTTTTGCCAATATGCTGGCGGGACACATGGCGATGTTGGTGCTTACCTGCCTGATTTTTATCTCGGCAAGCATGGGGCCTGCACTGAACGGCACGCTGACGGTGGCTTCCGTATTGTTCAACATCTTTATGAATGCGCTTGAGTTGTTGGTTGCTTTCATCCAGGCTTACGTATTTACGATGTTGTCGGCAGTGTTTATCGGTCTGGCACAGGAAGGCGCCAAAGTGAAAACAGAAGAAGATTGAAATGAAACGCGGTGAAAACGTCGATAAAAAGAATACGGAATAAACGCGCGGAATGAATGATTAAATAATAAACAAGAGAAAATATAAACCATTTTAAAACTGAAAATTATGTTACTATCAGTATTGTTACAAGCCACTGCAGCAGCAGTAGGAGTTAGTAAATTAGGTGCAGCTATCGGTGCAGGTCTTGCAGTAATCGGAGCTGGTTTGGGTATTGGTAAGATTGGTGGTTCGGCAATGGAGGCAATCGCACGCCAGCCGGAAGCATCAGGGGACATCCGTATGAACATGATTATCGCCGCCGCCTTGATTGAAGGTGTGGCTCTGTTGGCGGTAGTAGTTTGTCTGTTGGTGTTCTTCCTCTAAAAGGGAGAACCCACCCCAACTTTTAATTTATAGTCTTTAATTTTTAATTAAAAGATATGTCATTACTATTACCTGATAGTGGCCTGCTGTTCTGGATGTTTCTCTCATTCGGGATTGTGTTCGTGATATTGGCGAAATACGGCTTCCCCGTCATCATTAAGATGGTGGAGGGTCGTAAGACCTATATCGACCAGTCTTTGGAGGTGGCGAGAGAGGCTAATGCCCAGTTGTCTAAACTGAAAGAGGAAGGCGACGCATTGGTGGCTGCCGCCAACAAAGAACAAGGACGCATCTTGAGGGAAGCAATGGAAGAACGTGACAAGATTGTTCACGAGGCCCGTAAACAAGCCGAAATTGCCGCACAAAAGGAACTGGATGCGGTGAAACAACAAATCCAGATAGAGAAAGACGAAGCCATCCGCGACATCCGTCGCCAGGTAGCCGTGCTTTCTGTGGACATCGCCGAGAAAGTGCTCCGCAAGAGTCTTGAGGACAAGGAAGCACAGATGGGCATGATCGACCGTATGCTGGATGAAGTACTAACCCCGAATAAGAACTAAGGAAGATGGAAGTCGGAATACTCTCAATGCGTTATGCAAAAGCCATCATTGAATATGCACAGGAAAAAGGTCTGGAGGACAGGTTATATCAGGAGTTCCTGACGCTGTCGCACAGTTTTTGTGAACAGCCCGGTTTGCGCGAAGCACTTGATAATCCGGTCATCACAACGAAGGAAAAGTTGGCGTTAGTCTGCACGGCTGCCGATGGTGACGGAAAATCGACCAGAGAGTTTGTCCGTTTTATCACTTTGGTACTGCGAAACAGGCGTGAAGGCTATCTGCAATTTATCAGCCTGATGTATCTGGATCTCTACCGGAAGCTGAAGCATATCGGAGTGGGTAAGCTCATTACAGCCGTTCCCGTCAATAAGGAAACGGAAAACCGGATTCGTTCCGCAGCAGAGCATATCTTGCACGCCCAGATGGAACTCGAAACGGTGATAGATCCTTCGATCGAAGGCGGATTTATCTTCGATGTCAACGACTACCGACTGGATGCAAGCGTTGCCACGCAGTTGAAGCGAGTGAAACAACAATTTATTGATAAGAATAGGAGAATTGTATAATGTCTGAAAATATAAAAGTAAGCGAAGTATCTGATATATTGCGCAAGCAGCTCGAAGGAATCAACGCCAATGTGCAACTTGACGAAATCGGTACGGTGCTCCAGGTGAGCGACGGCGTAGTGCGTATCTATGGATTGCGAAATGCCGAAGCCAATGAATTGCTGGAGTTTGACAATGGTATCAAAGCAATCGTGATGAACCTCGAAGAGGACAACGTGGGCGCTGTGCTGTTGGGTCCGACGGACAAGATCAAAGAGGGATTCGTCGTGAAGCGTACCAAACGTATCGCCTCCATCCGTGTAGGAGAGGGCATGCTGGGACGTGTGATCGACCCGCTGGGCGAACCGCTCGACGGCAAGGGACTGATTGGTGGCGAACTGTATGATATGCCATTGGAACGGAAAGCTCCGGGGGTAATCTACCGTCAGCCTGTGAACCAACCGTTACAGACGGGATTGAAGGCGGTAGACGCCATGATTCCTATCGGTCGCGGACAGCGTGAGTTGATTATCGGCGACCGCCAGACGGGAAAGACTGCCATCGCTATTGATACGATTATCAACCAGCGCAGTAACTTCCTGGCGGGTGATCCTGTATATTGTATTTATGTGGCTATCGGTCAGAAGGGTTCTACCGTTGCTTCTATCGTTAATACGCTTCGTGAGTACGGAGCACTGGACTACACGATTGTGGTGGCTGCTACGGCTGGTGATCCGGCTGCATTGCAGTATTACGCTCCTTTTGCGGGTGCTGCCATTGGCGAGTATTTCCGTGATACCGGTCGTCATGCATTGGTGGTTTATGATGACCTTTCCAAGCAGGCGGTAGCTTATCGTGAGGTTTCTCTGATTCTTCGCCGTCCGTCAGGTCGTGAGGCTTATCCGGGTGATATCTTCTATCTGCACTCTCGTTTGTTGGAACGTGCTGCCAAGATTATCAGTCAGGAGGAAGTGGCTCGCGAAATGAACGATCTTCCGGAAAGTCTGAAGGGAATTGTCAAAGGCGGTGGTTCGCTCACGGCATTGCCTATCATCGAAACGCAGGCTGGTGACGTATCGGCTTATATCCCGACGAACGTGATTTCTATCACCGACGGACAGATATTCCTCGAAACTGACTTGTTCAACCAGGGTACGCGTCCGGCTATCAACGTCGGTATCTCTGTATCCCGTGTAGGTGGTAACGCGCAGATTAAGGCTATGAAGAAAGTGGCGGGAACATTGAAGATCGACCAGGCACAGTATCGTGAACTGGAAGCGTTCTCCAAGTTCAGCAGCGACATGGACCCGATTACCGCATTGACGATTGACAAGGGACGTAAAAATGGCCAGCTGTTGATTCAGCCTCAATACAGCCCGATGCCCGTAGAACAGCAGATTGCTATTCTCTACTGTGGTACACACGGACTGCTCCATGATGTTCCTCTGGATAAGGTGCAGGACTTTGAACGTAGCTTCATCGAATCGCTGCAACTGAATCATCAGGAGGATGTATTGGATGTATTGAAAACGGGTGTGATTGATGATAATGTGATTAAGGCTATCGAAGAGACTGCCGCTATGGTCACTAAACAATTTATCTAATTGGTCATTGGTTTATCTGATTGGCCTTTAAAATAAATCTGAATGGTCTTTTGATTTATCTAATTGGCTTTTTTATAAATCAGAGCGCCCTTTAATTTTTAATTATTAATTTTTAATTATCACTATGGCTTCACTGAAAGAAGTAAAAACCAGAATAAATTCGGTCAAGAGTACCCGAAAAATCACTTCAGCAATGAAGATGGTGGCTTCTGCCAAATTACACAAGGCACAAGGAGCCATTGAGAATATGCTGCCTTATCAGAAGAAGTTGAACAAGATTCTGACTAACTTCCTAAGCGCGGACCTGCCTATCGAATCTCCTTATGTGCAGGAGCGTGAAGTGAAGCGTGTAGCAATCGTTGTTTTTTCTTCGAACACTTCTCTTTGTGGTGCTTTCAACGCTAACGTCATCAAAATGATGATGCAGACTATCGGGGAATTCCGTACTTTAGGACAGGATAATATCTTGATATTCCCGGTAGGCAAGAAGGTGGATGAAGCGGCCAAACGGATGGGCTTCAAACCGCAGGAGGTTTCTCCAACGCTTTCCGACAAACCAACGTATCAGGAGGCTGCTGAACTGGCTCACCGACTGATGGATATGTATGTAGCAGGCGAAGTGGACCGTGTGGAAATAATCTATCATCACTTCAAATCAATGGGGGTACAGATTCTTCTCCGTGAGACGTATCTCCCCATTAATCTGACGAACGTGGTTAGCGAAGAGGACAGAAAGAAAGAGGAAGAGGCACAGGAGCACGAGATTGCCAATGATTATATCATCGAACCGAACGCGGAGGAATTAATCGCGAGCTTAATCCCCACTGTATTGAGCCAGAAGATTTTTACCGCCGCTGTCGACTCCAATGCTTCGGAACATGCTGCACGTACGCTGGCTATGCAGGTGGCTACGGACAACGCAAATGAGCTGATTCAGGATTTGACGAAGCAATACAACAAGACTCGTCAGCAGGCGATTACAAATGAATTGCTGGATATTGTAGGGGGATCCATGAAGTAATTAATCATCTTTCTTTTGTCTTGAAACAAAAGAAAGAAGCAAAGAAAAATTCAAGGCTGACTTTTTTCTCCTACTCGCTTCCTTCACTTCGCTAAAGGGCAGAAACTCGCTACGCTCAAACAGTCTGCCCTTCTTAACGCTCCGTTACGGGCGCTCGCCTGACGGAGAAAAAAGTAGGCCGGGGAAGCTGGCGGGGTGGGCGTTGTTGCTGGTATTGTGGGGTAGGTTTGCGGGGAAGCTGTTCTGGATGGGGGTGCGGGGAAGCCGTGCGATATGCTTGGTATTGTTTTGGTGAGCCGCTGTTATATCGTTTATAGTTTTATTATATTATATATTGTTCTGCTTTGCTATATTGAGTCGTATAACGTCTGCGGCTTTTATATGGCAAAGCTTTTTTATAAGGGGTATTTTTGAACTTTTCATAAGTCTCTTTATATTATATAGGCTACATCGGTTATCATTCTGTTGGCCTTTTATTCTATTAAGCTTTCCACATTGTAAGGCTTCCACACGTGCCTTGATTCTTTCTTTTTGGTTCTTTTTCTTTCGTATCAAGACGAAAGAAAAAGAATATTCAGTAACTTTACCGAAAATTGGAAAAGCATGGAAAATAATCCGGAACTGCAGCTTGCTTGGCAGTTCATTGAAAATACAGGCACCCATTTATTTCTTACCGGAAAAGCTGGAACCGGGAAAACGACATTTCTTAGACGATTGAAAGAACATACGCCCAAACGCATGGTCGTATTGGCTCCGACAGGGATTGCAGCTATCAATGCGGGAGGCGTAACGATTCATTCTTTCTTTCAGTTGTCTTTTGCTCCTTTTGTGCCCGAAACTACTTTTAATTCTTCCCAGACGCATTATCGTTATAGTAAAGAAAAGCGGAATATCATCCGTAGTATGGATTTGCTGGTTATTGATGAGATCAGTATGGTGCGTGCTGATTTGTTGGATGCGGTGGATGCAACTCTGCGGAGGTATCGCGATAGGGAGAAACCATTTGGCGGGGTGCAACTGTTGATGATTGGCGATTTGCAACAGCTGGCGCCTGTCGTGAAAGACAATGAGTGGGAGTTGTTGAGAAAGCATTATGAGACTCCTTATTTCTTTGCAAGTCATGCATTGAAAGAAACGGCATATATGACGATTGAACTCAAGAAAGTATATCGTCAGAGTGATACGTTCTTTCTTTCCTTATTAAATAAAATTCGGGAGAATAAGGCGGATGATGAAGTGTTGAATGAACTGAACCGTCGTTATCAGCCCGGCTTTCAGCCGCAAAAAGAAGAGGGATATATTCGTCTGACGACACATAATAATCAGGCACAGAGGGTTAATGACCGCGAACTGGCATCCTTGCCCGGAGAGGCGTATCATTTTAGTGCCGAGATAGAGGGGGATTTTCCAGAATATTCGTATCCTGCGGATAAACTTCTGACAATTAAAGAGGGAGCACAGATTATGTTCCTGAAAAATGATCCATCGTCCGAGAAACGGTATTATAACGGTATGATTGGTGAGGTGGTAGTGGTTAATGAAACGGGCATTGTGGTGCGTGGTAAAGGGGATCGTTCCGAATTTCAGTTGTTGCCGGAAGAGTGGGGAAATTATAAGTATGTGTTGAATGAGGAGACGAAGGAAATCACTGAAGTGATAGAGGGTACGTTCCGCCAGTATCCTATTCGTTTGGCGTGGGCTATTACGATACATAAAAGTCAGGGTTTGACGTTTGAGCGTGCTATTATTGATGCACGGAATTCCTTTGCGCATGGGCAAACTTATGTGGCTTTGAGTCGTTGCAAGACGCTGGAGGGTATGGTGTTGGAATCTCCTTTGCGCAGGGAAGCCATAATAAGTGATGCTACGGTAGATAATTTCACCAAAGCGGTGGAGCAGAATAAGCCGGGCAGCCAGCAGTTGAATGATATGCAAAAGGCGTATTTCTTTGATTTGTTGAGTGATTTGTTTAATTTCTATTCGATCGATCAGGCTTATAAACGGTTGCTTCGTCTTATGGATGAGGATTTGTACAAGCTTTTTCCGAAGCAGTTGGCTGAATATAAGGCGTTGGCTTCCCATGTTAAGGAGAAGATTGTGGAGGTGTCTCAACGTTTCCGCAATCAGTATACCCGGTTGATACATGAGAGTGAGGACTACGCGGCGAATGAGGAGTTGCAGGAGCGGATTCGTTCCGGTGCCAAATATTTTCATAAGGAGTTGGAACCGGTTCGGGCTTTGTATAATAAGACTAATATGCCTCTTGATAATAAAGAGTTGAGAAAGCTGTTGGCAGAGCGTATGCAGGCGCTGGATGATGCGTTGTGGATTAAAGAGTCTCTGTTGGAAGCTGTGTCTACGAGAGGGAAGTTTGCTATCACGGATTATTTGAAGTTGAAGGCTAAAGTAATGTTGAGCCTTGAAGATGATTCTACGTCCTCCGGTTCTTCGAAGGCTTTGAAAGAGAAGAAAGAACGTAAGGAACGGAAAGAGCGTACACGCAGTGCTGAAAAGGTAAAGGTGGAGGTTCCTACGGATATTCTGCATCCGGAGCTTTATCGTGCCCTGTCTGAATGGAGAACAGCCAAAACAAGGGAGATGAATGTTCCTGCTTATGTGATTATGCAACAGAAGGCATTGATGGGAATTGTGAATCTGCTACCGGATAGTCCAAGAGCTTTGGAGGCGATACCTTATTTTGGAGCGAAAGGAGTAGAGAGATACGGGCTTGAGATTCTGGGTATTATCCGCAAGTATATGGCGGAGAATCAATTGGAGAGGCCGGAGATAACGGATATGTTAATCTCCTCCGGTAATAGCGATGATACGGCAAGGCAACGAAAGACGAAGCAACAGAAAGAGGCAGATAAACAGGAGAAAGAGGCGGAGAAGGAGAAAAAGAAGGAGGCGAAGAAAGATACGAAGTTGGTTAGCTATGAAATGTTCCGTCAGGGAATGAATATAGATGAAATAGCCAAGGCTCGTGATTTGGTATCCGGAACCATTGCCGGACATCTGGAGCATTATGTCCGTTCGGGAAAGATCAAAGTGGAGCAGGTGGTGAAAGCTGAAAATATAGCGAAGATTCGCAAGTATTTGGATGAACATGAATACATGGGAATATTCGCTATAAAGGTAGCATTAGGAGACGCTGTCTCCTATGCTGATATCAAGTTTGTATTGGCTGTTTCCGGGCATTAATAAATAAGGTTATTATTCCCGGACAGGGTTAAAGATTACAGAAGAAAGAAACGAAAACGGGAACGCTGATGTCAATCAGAATGCCGTGCAGGATGGCGATGGGAATCATTTCTTTTCCTGAATATCTGGTGATGGAAGGCAGCAGTACATCCATCGAGTTGACTCCTGCTGCTGAAATAGGAGCGAGTTTCCCGAAGTACTTCTTGATGATCGGAGTACCAAGAAGTGCCATCATCTCACGGAAAATATTAGTCAGTAGGGCAATGGTTCCCAGTTCCGTAGCCAGTTGCAGTCCGATGGAGGGTTCTTTGAACTGGGTGATAAGAATGGAAGAGAGTGAATAGTAGGCAAATCCACTTCCCACTGCCATACAGTCGAACACGCTCCATTGACGCAATAGCAAACTTGCCAGAGCGGAGAATAACAGCGTACCGATAATCGTTCCCAATGGAATCAGCAACATTTTAGGGTGTAAATGTGAAACAATGGCTTTCAGGTTCTTATTAGAACCGATGCTGATTCCTACTTGTAGCATTAATGCATAAAGTATGTACATGGAAACTGTGTGCGTATCGAACTCGAACTTATTGAAAGCTCCCATGATACAGCCTACACAAAAGAATACTATAACGATCAGACTTCCTTTCATTGTTCGCCTCCTTTCCTGAAAAATAATTGTAGTACCAAACGGGCAGCAATCAGGCTTCCCAATACACCGGACACAGCAAGAACGATGGCTTGCCATCCGAACTTACCAAGATTGTTCACAATCAGGCTATTAGAACCGATAGATACACCGAGAATAAAGAGCAACAGGAATATTGTAAGAGAAATTGTCTTTTCTGTCTTCTGCAGAATACTCCAGTTACGCAATACATAGCCGATGCCGATTCCTAAAAACATGGTAGATATAATAGAGAACATAATTGTATATATTTTGGGTTAGGTTAAACTGATGATTGACAACACACAAAAGAATTTTCAAAGAAGATGTTACATCTGCTTGAAAATCAGAAAGGAATACTGCTGTGACTAACAAAACAAGTCAGCAGGTAGTTCCTGTAAAGAAATAGTTGGGAAATTTAGATGAATCCACTGAACCAATGCACATGCACGCAACAGGACTTACAGAAAATTGGTATTCCTGCAAGAAAAAGAGTAGCGTTATGTAATTGTAATGTTTGATTCATCATTGGTCTTTTTTGAATTTGGTGCAAAGATAGTTATTTATTGCATATTTTCAAAATAAATATGCAATAAATGAAGAGAAAGGAATATCCGGAACGAGATAGATGGTTGTAAAAAGTTGGTTATGTGCTCTTTCCTTTATAAATTATTCCAGTTCGCAAGAATCTCTTTTAACTTTTGGGGTCTGTATCCGAGCATTGTCCGGGCTTTATCAATACTCATCCCACTGAAGCGGGGACGGGGAGTGCTTTCATTCATTTCTTCTGTGGTGGCAGGATAGATAAGAGAACGGTCGAGTTTCATACAATCTGCTACCTGATAGGCAATCTCTGCAATGGTTATACATTCGTCGCCACAGATGTGGAAGATGCCATTCGTCGTATGTTCTATTAAACGTTGCACTCCATCCGAAACATCTCCAACATAGGTTGGTGTCCGCCATTGATCGGATACGACACGTATTTCTTGTCCGGCTTTCAAACGGTTCATTACCAGCTGCACAATATTACCGTGTTGTCCCGGCAGTGCCTTGCCATAAACGATTTCTACACGGACAATGGCATAACTGCTGCAAGTTTCTGCCACTCTCTCTTCTCCTTTCCATTTGGTATATCCGTAGTAGTTGACCGGAGCAGGGAGATCTTCTTCTGTATATAACAGCCCGGCAGCTTCGTTTAGCTTTCCATCAAAAACAAAGTCCGTAGATAAATGAATGAATCGGCTTTTGTATTCTTCGCATAAATCAGCCAGTTGGCCTACTGCGGTAACATTGGTAAGATAGGCTTCTTCGTGATGCGTTTCGCAATAGTCCGGCACGGACAGGGCGGAGCAATTAATGACTACATCGGGTTGAACCTCTTTGAAGAGATGCTTAACGTCCGCTTCATTCCGGATATCTGTTTTGATGAAACGATAATCCTCCGTGTTATTGGGAAGAATATCCGGATGCAGGGAGCAGCCCGTCACCTTGTATTGTTTACAAGTAGACAAATCGTTTAAAATCTGACGTCCGGTGAATCCGTTGGCACCGATAATTAATATCTTCTTCATTAGGTTCTATATAGATGTTATAGATTATTTCTACAAAAATAAAAAATAATATCAACTACGCAAATAGATTTCGTACTTCCCTTCTTACTTTGCTCCCGATAACGAGATTTATATGAATTGATAAAAGAAAAAATGTATGGAAAAAGTAATTATGGGAACACGTTTACCCGCTAAGCTTTGGTTGGATGAAGTAGAGGACTCTTGTATGTCGCAGATTATGGATTTGACTTCACTGCCTTTTGCATTTAAACATATTGCCATCATGCCTGATGCGCATGCGGGAAAAGGAATGCCTATTGGCGGTGTGTTGGCTACCAATGGCGTGATTGTTCCCAATGCTGTGGGAGTGGATATCGGTTGTGGTATGTGTGCGATTAAAACGAATCTAAAAGCGGAAGATTTTAGTTATACGGATTTGACTTCCATTATGTCGAAGATTCGTGCAGTTGTTCCTTTGGGATTCGATCATCAGAATAAAAAGCAGGATCAGGAATTGCTTCCGCAAGGATTCGACTTTGAAGAGATGCCTGTTTTGAAGAATCAGTACGAGGCTTGTTTGAAGCAGATAGGAACCTTGGGAGGAGGAAATCACTTTATAGAGATTCAGAAAGATACAGAGACATCTGACGTTTGGGTGATGATTCACTCCGGAAGCCGTAACATTGGTTTGAAGGTTGCCAATCACTATAATAAGATTGCACAGTATTGGAATGAGAAATGGTATTCTGCAATGGTACCGGGACTGGCTTACCTGCCAATGGAGACACAGATGGCAAAGGATTATTTCCGTGAAATGAATTATTGTGTGGCTTTTGCCTTTGCCAACCGTCAGTTGATGATGAACCGTATCTGTGAATCTATTCAGGCGGTGAAACCTGAAACGGACTTTGAACCTATGATTAATATTGCCCATAACTATGCCGCTTGGGAGAATCACTTCGATCAGGATGTGATTGTACACCGAAAAGGTGCTACGCGTGCCTATGAGGGTGAGATTGGTATTATCCCCGGATCTATGGGTACTAAATCCTATATTGTTGAGGGATTGGGTAATCCGGAGAGTTTCAAAAGCTGTTCGCATGGTGCAGGTCGATTAATGGGAAGAAAGGATGCCTGTCGCCGTTTGTCACTGGATGAAGAGAAGGAGAGAATGGATCAGCAAGGTATTATTCACGGACTTCGTTCGCAGAACGAACTGGATGAAGCACCGGGAGCTTATAAAGATATTGCACAAGTGATAGCGAATGAGCGGGACTTGGTGAAACCGTTGGTGGAGCTGGCTCCAATGGCGGTGATTAAGGGATAATGATTGTTATGACTATGGAAAGAGGAATAATAAATCATAGTAAGAATAAGGAGAAAGCCATCTATTTAATCAGTTCTTCACTGATAATAGTGGCTTTCTCTTATTTGATTAGATCTAATATTATTAGATTCTCTATTATTAAATCTTGTATGATTCCATTTATTAGCTTCTACATTATTTCATCAACCAATGTTTCTTTAGCCATTCACGTACAGGTATATCATATAGCTTGAGGCTGCCATAAGCTAAACCGACGGAGAGGATGAAAATAGAAACACTAAGGCAGATAACCGTACCGAGTGGAGCATCCGGGTGATTGTTTGCCCAAGCAATCTGCATGTAAACCAGAGGGAAATGTGTGATATAGAGAGGATATGAGATTTCTCCGAGGAAGGTGCAAACAGCCACGGATTTTTTTCCTTTTATATCACTGCCTGCTCCTATAGCTACAATCAGCGGACATATAATAAGTATGCAAAAAGCTTCATAAGCTCCATTCATCCACATATTTTCCATACCTCCGATACGGGGCATTGCCAGCATTACAATAATAAGAACTGAACACCACCAGAATCCTCTTTTTATTTTGATGAGTTTATTGATCCGGGATAGTAACAATCCCATGAAAAATGGATAAAGTAGTCGGGTCATTCCTATGTATATTTGGTCGGGCGTGATACTCCAGCCTCCTATAACCGTATAAGCTGCGCTTCTGTTGGCGGAAAATAGATTGAATACGTCCAAATTCATGGTTAAGTCGATGGTTAGGAAAGCAGTTCCTATTACAAAAATGCAAAGTAGTGTTTTTGAAAAGTGGCGGATAAATAATGCATAAAGGATATTAGCGATATATTCCAGCGTCAATGACCAGGTAGGTCCATTCAATGAATTTGTTTCCGACCATCCACGAATATCCCACGAAGTAAGTGCCGGAAGCATCGTACAGCCTAACAGGAAAAGTAGGAGCATTTTCCACCAGGGTGTTTCACTAATAAGAGGGAAAGCCGAACAGTCACCAAAATAGAAAAGCAAAGCTCCGATCAATGTACCCATAATTACCATCGGATGAAGACGTACAAGTCGGCGTTTGAAGAAATCTTTCAAGGTCATTCGATTCCAGCGGTCGTCATAAGCATAACCGATAACAAATCCGGAGAGAACAAAGAAGAAATCGACAGCCAAATAGCCATGATTTAATATTTGATGCATAGGATCGTGAGAATAAGTTTCAAAAAGATGATAAGCCACTACCATCATTGAAGCTACTCCACGTAAGCCATCCAGAATTTCATATCGCGGTTTGGATGCTAGATAATCATTGTGTTGCATAAAAGATAAAATGTTTTTTGTGGTGTTAAATAGTTCATTTTAAAGACGGGGCAAAATTACGTTGCAATCTTGTATGATGTTTGTTTTATCGTTTATTAGAATTGTCTTATATTTGCATATAAAGAGAAGAAATGGAGAGACTTACTCTTTATTTTAAAATATAGTCCAATGTCGCAGACTGAAAAACAATCGTGTACTTTCGATCATGTTCATCTTGCTCCTAATGAACAGATAGGGATGCATCAGCAATCTACTTGGGAATTATCTTATGTAATAACCGGTGCCGGAATGCGGATGATAGGAGATATGACAGAGCCTTTTACCAGTGGTGAAGTGATACTTATACCACCGGGAATACCGCATTGCTGGTCTTTTGACGATACAGTTACCGATGCCGAAGGTAAAATCGAAAATATAACTCTGCTACTTGAGACTACTTTTCTGGATCATTGTGCTTTTCTGTTTCAGGAGTTGCGTGACTATACAGATCGTTTTAAGAGGAATACAGATGCTGTGAAGTTCACAAAAGAAAAATCCAGTGCGCTGATTGCCATTCTAAAAGAAATGTGTCGGCAGAATGCTGCTGAACGTGTCGCATCTCTTATTAGGTTAATTCTCCTGATTGGAGAGAGTGGGGGCGTACAGATTGTTGGCAAGTATCAGAAAGTTGATAAAGAGAAAAAACGGATAGAGCAGATTCAAACATACGTTATTTGTAATGCAAAGCGGAATATAACTCTTGATGATGTGGCTCGACATGTAGGAATGAGTCGGGCTTCTTTTTGTGTTTTCTTCAAGAAGGCTACCGGGAAGACGTTTGTTACCTATTTGAATGAATATCGAATAAAATTGGCATGCCAACTTCTGGAGCAAAAAAAGAAGATGTCTGTTTCGGAGATCTGTTATGCTGTCGGATTTAATGATGTACCGTACTTTAATCGTGTATTTAAGCGCTATAATGGGATTACTCCGAGTGAATATGAATAGGAACGATATGGAATATCTGGCGTATGGCCATAAAAAAAGGAGCAACGCCTTGCTCCAACCTTTGTTAACCTTAAATCTAATACTATGAAAAACACAGTGCAAAGATACGCACTTCTGGTAACTTTGCAAATAATCCAAGAGAAAAAGCATGTTTTATAACATTGATTAAGAATTTGTTTTCTCGATTCAATTTTTATTAAGAGATTTGACAGACCACATGTAGAGAATCAATTCTCTACCACCGTATGTTTCTTAGGATAGATTTAATGAGTGGCGATATACCACGCTGTTTCGTTCTTTTTTGAAGCATCCGGATTAGTGCTTGGGTCGGAAATCGTGATTCCGGAGAAAGTATTGATATCAATTCTTTTCCCATAGCCGTAGGGGTTGGAAGAGATTGCTGTAAAATACTGTTTGGTATTCCTTTTAAAGGGTACAGTGCGTTTCAACTGTTCGTTGAATTGCTCTAATAGATCCGGATCGGAACATAGTTTGGAAACGTAATCACCGTAATCAAAGAATATGGTAGGCGTATATCCGTCTAATCTTTGTAATTCGCCTGTTAATTCCTCGTTAAACGTATAACGCTGATTTATTTCTTTCATAATAGCTGCCAGATTATCCAATTCCGAGCAATCAGTAACACCGATAGTTCCGCAGGGAGTCACATAATTTGAATAAAAAGAATAGAATCCGTCACAGACCTTTTCGTAATCTATATTTCCGATTAAGTATTGGCCTATCTTGTCGTATGGCATCCCATAGGCCATTATTTCACTTGTAGAAGCTATCAAGTGGCTTGTTACGTTTTTAAGGTCATAGGCAACCTCTACCGTAGACATATAGCAGTCATCGAAAAGTATATATTCCATCTTTAGGCCGGCGTTCGAAATGCCTCCGGCAAGCGTAGTAATATCAGTTTGATATTTCGTTTGTGTTCCTCCAAAAAAACGTGTCATCGGTGCATGTTCGTACTCCCAGTGCTTTTTACTAATCTGCAAGCTGCTACGTGAAGCTGCTCTCGATACAGGTATCCATCCCATCCCGTGACATCCGATAATCATTGCATATCGTTTGGCGGGAGCATAGGTTTGTACATCGTTCAAAATAGAAGTGATGCCCTCTGCGGTTGTATAGGTAGGATCCGGATAATCGTAGTTTTTTAAAGTCTTCTGTACACCTTTGCCATTCTCATAGACAAGTTCGGAGAGAGTGGCTTTGGTGGCCGATGTACATATAAATACGATCACCCGTTCGTTCTTCAATATATTGTTTCCGATGATACTTTTCAAATCGGTAATGTTCTGATAGAAAAAAGAAGTGAGGTTGTTCGACCAGGGTAGATACATGAACACCGTCTGTTCATTGTTCGAACGAACAACAGGATCAGTTGGATCGGGATCTGTCGGATCAGTGGTTGAGTCGTCCGTTTGCCTTGTAGTTGGAGAGGTAGCAACAGGATCCTCTTTCTCACATGAAATCATGCCAAAAGAAAGCAATAATACAAAGAGGATTGATTTCATCAGACGATAATATGGTTGCATTGTTTCCATTATTCTACAAGGATTAAATTATCTTTTTATATATAACGTAAAAAGAGAACCTTTTGATCTGTCTTATCGAGACATAATTGACATCTCTCTTTTTGCAAAGTTATTGAAAAATAGCGTAATTCCTATACTATCGTGAATAAGAAAAAGAGGAGAGCTTACGTATAGACATAAAAAAAAGGAGCAACGCCTTGCTCCAACCTTTGTTAACCTTAAATCTAATACTATGAAAAACACATTGCAAAGGTACATACTTTTGGCAACTTAGCAAATAATCCAAGAAAAAAAGTATGTTTCATAACATAGATTAAGAATTTGATATTCCAATTCAAATTTTATTAAGACTTTTTGGTTGCTTTATCTTCCTCTAATCCCTTTGACATATACTTTCAATTAGGCATCCGGAAATCATTCGGAGAACAACCTGTGATTTTCTTAAATAACCGGCTGAAATACTGTGGATTCTGAAAACCCAGTTCTTGCGTTATCTGATTGATTGTTTTATCAGTATTCACTAACCAATCTTTGGCAATCTCAAAGCGTTTGAATTCAATATACTCTTTAAATGATTTCCCCGTTTCATACTTCAGTAAGTCGTTGAAATATTCAGGAGACAAATGAAGCAGGTTTGCACAATACTTATGTGAAAGTATATCGACAGTCGGTACCTGTTTCGTTTCGAAATGGTTATTTATGATTTTATCGAATTGTTTGATAATCGTTTTATTCGCTTCATTACGTGTAATGAATTGGCGTTCGTAGAAACGGACGCAGTAATCCAGCAATAGTTCTATATACTTGGAAACTATCTTCTTGCTATGGCGGTCAATGCAACGTTCGAGTTCCTGGTTTATTTTATCCATAAACTCCAGAATGATTTGTTTCTCGCGCAAAGATATATGTAATGCTTCTTCAGGCAGATAAGAGAAGAAAGTATAGTTATGTATATTAAGTCCGAGCGGAGTGCCACAAATCAGATCGGGATGAAAAGCCAATATCCATCCTTTGGAGGGAAAATTCTTACTGTTTTCCTTCATATTGATAGACTCTCCGGGACTAAGGCAGAGCAAAGTACCATCCGAAAAATCATAATACTGGTGACCATACATATACGCTTCACATTTACACTCACTCAATAGAATCATATAAAAGTCGAACTTGATGCCCGTATGAGCTGACAAGTCAGCCTTGGAAAGATCAATGACACTTACCAGCGGGTGTAGTGTCTTACTCCCCAGGCAACAATTGCATTGATGCACGGTTCCTATTTTGAGTACTTTATCTCCCATGATTGAGACTCCTGTATCTAAAATACGTCTAGTTTTTTTGTTTATATTCGTTCGGGGTGCAGCCGACATGCTTTTTAAATAAGCGGCTGAAGTGCTGTGGATATTGAAATCCCAGTTCATAAGCTACCTGGCTGACAGTTTGAACACCTTCCAGAATTCTTTCTTTGGCCAGTTCGATAATCCGGCACTGGATATATTCCTGTGCAGTTTTTCCGGTTTCCTTCTTTATCAGGTCTCCGAAATAATTAGGAGAGAGGCATGCCTTGTCTGCAAAGTATTTCACGGATGGCAGTCCTTCGGTCATTGCCACCTGATTTTGGAAATATTCGTCCAGTAATTGCTCGAATTTAACGACTATATCTTTATTCGCCTGATTGCGTGTAATGAACTGCCGTTCGTAGAAACGCATACAGTAATCCAATAGCAGTTCGATATTCCGTACGATAAGCTGCTTGCTATGCTTGTCGATAGTATGCTCCAGTTCGAGCCGGATTTTATGTATGCAATCGGTTACGATTTCTCTTTCCTGATCTGAAAGATGCAATGCTTCATTGACCTCGTAAGAGAAAAAAGTATAGTTTTTGATATTCTGTCCTAATGAAGTACCACGGATTAAATCGGGGTGGAATAAAACACCAATCGACTTGGTACGGGGAGCCGTTCGGTTACGGTTGTCTATTCCGCTCACTTGTCCCGGTGCCATGCAGACAACCGTTCCTTCCTGATAATCGTAATTCTTACGTCCGTATGTGAGATCCCCGCATTTGGCATCTTTCAGGAACAGACAATAGAATCCGATGTTCATACGGATATACTCAACCGACTTGGTAGCTTTTGAGAAGTCGATTACATTAACTAAAGGGTGCAATGTCTCCAGTCCAAACAACTGGTCATACTGATCGACGGTTTCAATTTTTGTTATTTCATCCATATGCTTTGTTATTAATCTGATACAAAGATAAAACATTTGGAGGTATCTTTTTTATTTCATACCTCAAATCAGTAATAAGGGTACAAGAATCAGTAATCTGTATACTATATAAACTTGCGGGCGGAAAAATAAATAGCAATGATTGCTGGAAGTAAGTCATGGAATTGATATATTTGCTCCGGAGAATATAAAAAAAACAGGTTTTATGAAAGCATTATTCATTGGAGGAACGGGTACTATCAGTACAGATGTAGTTGCATTGGCGCAACAGAGAGGGTGGGAGATTACTCTCCTTAACCGCGGCTCAAAAAAAATGCCGGAAGGAATTCACAGTATCATTGCGGATATTAATGATGAAGAAGCTGTGGCAAAAGCCATCGCACTTGAACATTACGATGTGGTTGCGCAATTCATCAGTTATACGGCAGAAGACGTAAAGCGTGATATCCGCCTGTTTCAGAATAAAACGCGGCAATACATCTTTATCAGCAGTGCCTCTGCCTATCAAAAGCCATTGACCGATTATCGCATTACCGAAAGCACCCCTCTGGTCAATCCCTACTGGCAGTATTCCAGAAACAAGATAGAAGCGGAAGAGGTATTGATGTCAGCCTACCGGACAAGTGGTTTTCCGGTGACCATCGTTCGTCCCAGCCATACCTATAACGGAACCAAACCTCCCGTAGCCGTACATGGAGATAAGGGAAACTGGCAGATTCTCAAACGGATTCTTGACGGCAAACCTGTCATTATTCCCGGTGATGGCTCCTCTTTGTGGACACTGACTCACTCCATAGATTTTGCCAAAGGCTATGTCGGACTGATGGCGAATCCACATGCCATTGGGAACGCTTTTCATATCACTACCGATGAAAGTATGACTTGGAATCAGATTTACCAGACAATCGCCGATGCGTTAGGCAAACCTCTGAACGCATTGCACGTGGCATCCGATTTCCTTGCCAAACATAGCGATCATTATGATTTCAGGGGTGAACTCTTAGGAGATAAAGCAGCTACGGTTGTTTTCGATAATTCGAAGATAAAGCGGCTCGTCCCGGATTTTATATGCCATATCTCCATGGCGGACGGATTGCGGCAAGCTGTACATTATATGCTTTCTCATCCGGAAACTCAAACACCCGATCCGGAATTTGATTCGTGGTGTGACCGTATAGCCGATGCAATCAGTGCGGCAGATAAAGCCTTCTGATTTTCCTGATTTTAATAACTACCTGCCACTAATTAATTGCTATTTTTTAGGCACGGATTACACGGATTAACGCGGTTATTTTTCAGCAATGATAACCCTAAAGACCGTGACATCCGTGTAATCCGTGCCTAATTATTATTTAATAAGGAGCATTTCTTCCTTGCTGCACCTCAATTCGTATTCCGAAATTACCATTAGCAGATTTCAGTTCGAACGCTCCCCGGAAATTATTTCTTTCCCAAGGCATAGCGCTGCGGTTAGGCACCCGCCAGCCATCCTTGTTGTAATCTCCGTAAGTATTGATTCTCATTCCGTTTTTCAGTTTGAAAGATCCCATCTGCATAAACTGTGGAGAAGAAGACAATCCCCAACCATATCCGTATCCAAAACCGGAAAACCCGGAGTAAGAAGACGAAGAAAAAGAGTCGGTGAATCCTTGAGAATAGGTAATATCCGTATTTAAACGAAAGAGCTGATTATAATCTTTCGTCATATTAGGCATATCTAAATTAAGCTTGGGAAGTTCGGGAGTTGCTACGTTCATTAACCCCATATCCAGCAGAAAACCACCAAACTCTTTGATATTGGTGGATGGAGCACGGCGAATACTATCGGAAGGAATTTCCGACTGTGCGGATGCAAAACCGACCGATAATATCAGCGAAAGAAATAGAATCAGTTTTTTCATCTTCGTAAAGGTTGATTTACCACAAAGATAGATAATTTCCACCTGACTATCCGCTTCCGTTATGTTTTCTTAGAAAAAAACTTATCGTTTCAATTTAATCACCGGATAAATGACAGGAGTCGTCTCCCATTTCCTTTTCATCGGGTTGTATGAACGTTCCATGCCGCCATGGAGTTCGATATAATCGTTGAACTTGATTTCAAGAATCATGCCATAACCGCTTTGCGGATAGATAGGAGTGAGATACCCCTGCGAAGCATTTCGTTCGCCATTCACAGAATATTCACCAAAAGCCCGTATACGCAGAAAATTATTAATCCGGTAAGCAGCCGAACCGCTAAAACCAAAATCATTTCTGGCGCCATGTTGGAAAGAAGGCATTGTGTACTTGGCACTGAACAGCCCACCTGAAAGCTCCCATCGTTCATTAGGGGCATACGTATAAATGGCACCTACCTGAATATGCGTCCCCATGGTAGGATACGTATTATGCAAACTATACGTACTTAAATAGCTGTTAGCATTGATCCCGAAAATATCCGACTGATTATAGTCGCGGCTGAAAGGATCGAAAGAAGTACCCAGTCTGGGAGTAGGCCAGGGAGTATCTATAAATTCGGGAGGAGATATATGAAGCGTCATGCTATCCGTCTGAATGGTTGGCTTCCTGTCGTTCGGCGTTATATTCATATCGGGTAAGATGAACCCCTCCTTATCCATATTTAATGGCTGCTTTTGTTCCGGTGGCAGAAGAACCGCACGGCCGATGCTATCCTTTTTCACTTCCACCTGTTGCGCAAATGCGGTACAGGTACAAAGTAAAAACATAAATCCTGTGAACTGTCTTTTATTCATGGCACTTTGCGGTGTTAAAGAGTTTAGTTGACAATCAGTTTATAACCGATTCCCCGTACATTGACAATACGTATCTGTTCATCTTGCGAGAGCTTATGCCGCAATTTGGTAATGAACACATGCAAGCTTCGGGAATTGAAAAAACTGTCATCTCCCCAAAGTTCGAGCAAGACATCCTGCGTGTTGACCACCTGATTCCGGTTCTCGCAAAGCCGTTTCAAGATTTCCGATTCACGATGAGAGAGTTCCTGTCTCGTTCCTGCGTGTAATAAAGTTTGTGCAACAGGATCAAACAGATAACTCCCTATCTCAAAATGATTGGCAACCTTATTCTCTGTGAAGAGAAAAGCCTTTCCCATCAGTGCTTTGATTCGGATAATCAACTCTTGTATACCGAAAGGCTTTTTCAGATAATCATTTGCTCCAAGTTCAAACCCCTCCACCACATCATTGATGGCCGAACGGGCAGTCAGGAATAAGACAGGAGTCTGTTTATCCGTCTGGCGGATGCGACGTACCATTTCAAAGCCATCCATTTTCGGCATCATCACATCGGCTACAAGTACATCCGGATGAAGTTCGAAGAAAAGGCTTAGCCCTTCCTCGCCGTCATTCGCCGTATGAATGATAAAATCATTTTCTTCAAGTGTATCCTTGATAATCATGGCGAGCGTTTGTTCGTCTTCTACCAGTAATACGGTAATTTTGTTTTTACTCATGATTTTATAGGTTTATAAAGTAATGGTAAAAGTGCTTCCTTTGTCCGGTTCACTTTTTACGGTGATAGTTCCTCCATGTTTTTCGACCATACTCTTGACATAGAACAGTCCTAGTCCGTAACCTTTTATATTATGAAGATTACCCGTCGGAACCCGGTAGAATTTATCAAATATATGCTTTTGTTTATCAAGTGGAATCCCGATTCCCCGGTCGGTAACGCTGATGGTTACTGTCCCCCCAGTCTGTCGGCAGGAAATAGACAATTCGGCTTCCTCCTTCGAGTATTTCACTGCATTATCTATCAGGTTACTGATGATGTTGCTGAAATGCGTGCGGTCGGCTACAATGACAAGCGTTTCCGGTTTAATATCCAATTCGATATGTACAGGCTTGTCCGCTTTTAGCTGGTGCTGCTCCATGAGCGGAGTAATCAGCTCCTTCAGGTTGATTTCCTCCGGATGCAAACGAAACGTTTTGCGACGCTCCATTCCCATGGATAAAATCTGTTCCACCAGCCCGCTAAGCCTTTGCAACTGCTCCTGACTGATGCGTAGATACTGGTCGCGCTTGCTTTTCTCTTCCGCTTGGTTAAAGTTAAGTAATGCGTCATTAGCCGCATAGGCTACGGCAATGGGAGTCTTTAATTCGTGTGTGATATTATTGGTAAAATCACTTTTCATTTCATCCAGCGTTTTCTGTTTCAGGAGCGTCCGGATAAGGAACCAGAAAGAGAATCCGAGAATCAGAAGAATTACAAATGAAGTGACCAGAATACCTGTCATCTGTTTTAACACCAATGAATTGATCGGCTCGAACACCAGTTGGTAGCGTTGGCTGTGATGCATATTAAATTCATAGTCATAGCGGATTGCCTTGGGGCTGGGAATATAACTGCTATCTCCCGCAATACCTAATGTATCGGTATATACAATGGAAGAATCGGCACTGATCCCGGTATAAATCAAAAGAGTGTGATGAGGAATAGAGAGATTATGCTCTTTCATCACATGGGTGAGCAAACTGTCATATCGCTGCAGGTTGACATCTATATAGGTGTCCACACCCGAATGAATACCCTGCTGAATACTCATTAACAGCTCCTTTAGCGAATCTTGCTTTTTCAATAACACATCCAGCCCGTTCTCACTACTAGCAACAGGTGTAGAATCTTCCGGAGCGTTACCAACGGTCTTTACCGTATCCGTGGTTGTTTCTGTCCGGGAGTGTATCGTATCCTGACGGCTACTATCCGTATAAGAAATCGTTTGTTTAGTCACTAATGAATTGCCGTCCGCATCATATCCGGCCGATACCGTCAGCGAACCGTGTTCCACATTATCTTTTTGCAAATCATTTACCCGGAGCACGACCTCGTTAAAGTCACTCGTCCGCATCGCATCTCTGATATTGCTCTCCATTTCCATCTTCATCGACCGGTAAAGCCCTGTCAACCAATAAGCTTGATAAACAAAGATTCCGATTAATGAGCAGATAACCAGTATGACAATATGTTTTAGTGGTAATTTCATACAGGCAAAGATAATAGGAAACTATTCTTATTCTTCTCTTTGATAAGACTAAATAACACTAGATAAGCCAGTGATAACGCAAATTTCCATTTTTTCTACCGTATTTTGTCGTATTCCAAAAATAAAGACGAAATGAAACGGATTAATTTACTATTTATGTCTCTTCTATGTGTGTGGATATCCGCTACAGCACAAGTCGGACAACAGTCACAGGAACCTGTCGACAGTATCAAGAATATAGGTTATATGGATAGTTTATTTCAGGAACTGCCCGAAGTGATGATTACAGGTGAACGCCCTATCGTGAAAGCCGAACAAGGCAAACTCGTGTATGACGTACCGAGGCTGGTAGGTAACCTGCCTGTGGATAATGCCTATGATGTTGTGAAAAATCTTCCGGGTATAGTAAATATGAATAATAGTCTGATGTTGGGAGGACAGGAAGTTACCGTTGTCATCAACGGAAAAGTTACCACACTGTCCGCCGAGCAATTAGATGCTTTATTAAAATCAATCCCCGTCAGCCGGATCGAGAAGGCGGAAGTGATGTATTCCGCTCCGGCACGCTATCAGGTACGCGGACCGATGATTAACCTGATATTAGCACCCGGCACAGGACAGGCATCTTCCCTTCAAGGAGAACTTTATACAGCTTTTAACCAACATCACTACGAATCTTTGGCAGAACGTGGAAGTCTTCTGTACTCCGGACGTAAATTCTCTGCAGATCTTCTTTACTCTTACTCTTATGATCGCGACCGAAGGATTACGGAGAAAGAAGCACTTCACACGTTAGCCGATGGTTCAGCGCATCAGATGGATATGGATGAAATAATGACTTCCCGTACCAACAGTCATCAGATACGTCTCGGAATGGATTACTCTCTAGCAGAAGATCATCTGTTAAGCCTGGTCTACACAACAGCTTTTACCGATTCCAAACATTATTCCATAGCTACCGGTGCGCAAAACTCTGTTACCGATTCACAGGGAGACAGCCAGCTCCATAATGCAAAGTTAGATTATCAAACCCCTTTCGGGCTGAAAGCTGGAGTGGCATTTACATCCTATCATTCTCCCGGCAGCCAATTATTATATGGCACGATGGGAACAGAGACAATGAATTTCTTAAGCCGGGATAAACAGCAAATCAATCAATGGCGTTTTTATGCCGGGCAAGAACACACCTTAGGCAAAGGCTGGGGACTGAATTATGGCATAACCTATACGACCGCTTTAGACCATAGTTACCAAAGGTATTATGACCCGGAAACAGATAACCTGTTACCGGATAATAACATGAACTCCCGCCGTCGCGAACAAACCCTGAATGTGTATGCCGGACTAAGCAAAAGCTTCGGTGAAAAACTCTCGGCCGATGTTTCTCTGGCAGCAGAGCAATATCATACAAATATCTGGAATGAATGGAGCCTGTACCCGGTAGCCAATCTAACTTATATGCCCGCTGCCGGACATGTCCTGCAACTTTCATTAAGTAGTGACAAGGAATATCCCGAATACTGGAGCGTACAGAATGCAATCTCTTACATGGGAGCATATTCTGAAATTCAAGGAAATCCCCATCTCAAACCTGCCACGAACTATGAAACCAGCCTTAATTATATACTAAAAGGCAAGTATGTTTTTTCCGCCTTTTATAGCTATACCAAAAACAAGCAAATGCAAACCCTCTACCAATCACCGGAACGCTTAGTAGAGATTTACAAATTCTTCAACTTTGATTTTTCATCACAAGCCGGATTGGTAATGACAGTTCCCTTTAAGGTGAAAAAATGGCTCGACTCCCGTTTCACGGCCATCGGTTTTCGTTATCGCCAGAAAGATAGTGACTTCTGGGATATCCCATTTGACCGTAAACTATATACATTCGTCTTGACGATGGACAACACATTTACCCTTTCCACCAAACCCGACTTAAAATTCACCTTGACCGGATTCTATCAAAATAGAGCTATACAGGGAATTTTCGATCTTCCCCGTTCGGGAAATCTGGATGCAGCGCTTCGTTACACCTTTGCAAAAGGAAAAGCACAATTGACGCTGAAGTGTGACGACCTGTTCAATACCTCCACCATTTCAACACAAGTCCGGTACGGATTGCAGAATGTGAAAAACCACTATCTGCGCACTACCCGTACATTCGGTATTTCGTTTAACTATAAATTCGGAGGATACAAAGAGAAGAAGAGGGAAGAAGTCGATACCTCCCGCTTTAAATAAGCGGGAAATAACTCATGGTTCTATTCATTCATCGGTAAATTGACAACCACCCTTGTACCATCCGTATATTCCGGATCAATTTTAATCTCTCCGTCAAGTCGTTTCACGATGAGACGGCAGAGATACAATCCCAACCCATTGCCCGGAACGAAAGTATCAAGTTTGGAAAAACGGTTGAATACCTCTTCCTGTTTTTCTTTTGGGATACCGCAACCGCTATCGGTGACACTGATACATATTTGGTTCTTCGAAAGATTGACCTTATACCCTAACGCAATAAACCCTTCTTCTGTAAACTTATTGGCATTATTCAGTAAATGTTCAATCACCATAGTGATATATTGGGCATTTGTCGGAATAAACAGTGTATCTTCTGTAATATCCAATTGATATTTTATTCTCGGTTTGGGGGAAATCTTTTCCATTTCCTGCATACACATATTTCTGATATCAACAGGTTCACAAGGCAGCTTATCTTCCGAAACGTCCAGATTCGCCACTTCCAGCATACTGTTGACAAGCCCGGTGAGCAACTGGGTACTTTTTTGTATTTCGGCGGGAAATTCCCGGCGTGTCTCTTCGTCAATATCTTCATTCATTATTAAGTCGGAGAACCCCACAATCGCATTAAGTGGCGTACGTATCTCGTGGCAGATCGAATTGATAAAGGCCTGCTTCATTTTTTCGCTTTCTTGCGCTTTACGGTTCAGGACTTTCAGCTCCGCTTTCATTCTCTTTTCTCTTTTCAGAGAGAAGTAAAGATAACTACAAACCCCGATCACAATAATCAATAAAGTGCTTAAAGATATAATCTGTGTCTTTTTGTTTTTTATTTCCAGTTCAGCCTTTTCGTTGTTCAGTGTGTTTACATCATATTTCACCTGGAGTTCATTCAACTGTTGACGTGCGTCATTAGTGCTTAACGAATCTTGTATGTAATGCGAGTTTTTGTAATACTTCAGAGCATTTGGATAATCTTTTTGTTTCTCATAAAGCTGGGAAATCGTGTTCAACAACCCCGGTAAGTTTTGTGGAGCCAGAGTCCTGGCAAATTTAATGAGAGTGTCATTCGCTGCAATAGCTTTTGACAAATCCTTGTGGGTCCGGCTATTCGTATAATAATTATTGGCACATAGATAATAGTTGTACTTATCAAAGTCGTTGGTCAGATTCTTGCCGATCTGCAGAATCCTTTTCCAATAATAGTTTTCTTCTTCCGGCGTTAGTATATCCAGATTACTTATCAGAAACGAATAATATTGCATCCGATAGGAGCCAATATTATAAAACGGACGTTGCTTCTGATAGTCTCTTTTGTATTCCTGTTCTACCATATTGATTAACTCTTTTATTAACTGCACCGCTTCCCGTCTTCTATCACTCTTGGCGTATGCCATGCTCAACTTCCACATAATTCTTTTCTGATACTTACTCTTCACATTGGCAGGCAGTGATTCCGCCAATTTCAGGCTTTTCTCTAAATAAGGAGAAGCCTCTTTGTGTTTCTGATTTGCGTAAAAACTAGTTCCTACAGTGTATGTTGTTGCAATTTCTTTATAAATATTACTTGTATTTTCTTTGGAATTCATCAAATCCAATTCTTTTTCAATGGCTTCATCTTTCTGGTCGGAGAAACTTTGCGCTTCGAAAATGCGCATGTGGTATTGAGGTAACAGGCTTTGGAATTCTTCCGGACTGACTATCTTCTTGATGCAATTGATATATTTAGAGAGAGAATCTTTGTTCAAGATATTTACTTCTTCCGCAATAATATCATCGAGGGCATTCAAAGCATATTCTTTATTGTTAATCTTTAAGGCTTCATGATACATCTGTAGAAGATACATCTTTGCTTCCGGAGCATCCAAATATATATCCGCCAGATTTCTGCATATCTGGATCTTTTGAGGAGAAGAATTTGTTGACTTCAGAAGATGTATGAGGCTGTCACTAGGGTGTTGAGACGCATTTATTGTAAAACATAGTGAGGGTATAATTATAAATATGATAAGTAGTAGGTGTCGCATGGCATATTTTGTTTTGTTTGCTTGCAAATCTACTATTTTTTTTATTAAATCCAGCTAGTTGAACGAAAAACTTTTGGAGCAAAAATAGATACAGAAATATCCGATAAGTCAGTAGCTATAAAGAAATGATAACTACTGACTTTCGGATATTCTCAATGCCTATAATACCTTGTTGATTTTAATGTATGGATGCCTTCCATGCTTTGGCATATTCTTCCAAAACACATTTGATACTTTGTCCGATTTTCACATAATCGGCCTCATTCAAATTGGCTAGTGACACACGTACACTCCATTTCGGTCCGGCAAAGCCACCACCATTCAACAGAACGAGTGAAGTTTCGTTTGCCAGGCGGAAAACCACATCCAATGGATTGTAGGTCTTTTGCAGATAAGCAACGAAGTCATCCCCATAGAATTTCTTCGCCCATACCAGCATATCGATCTCCGAATAATATCCGGCACGTAACGGATCTTCCACCAGCGTGAAACCTGTGTTATCCCACAACGCATGCAGACGACGATGAATAATTTCCTGCATCTTTTTCTTATAACTGTCTTCTTTATCCAGAAGCGAGAAGATGGCAAACAAACTCATCTGTATTTGTTGAGGTAGAGAAAGCCCTGCAGTATGATTCAATGCAATCTGCCGGCTGTCAGCCACCATACGATTGATAAATTTCATCTTTTCCGGTTGTAGACTAAGACTAGAATAACGTTTGTTCAAGATTGATTTCTGCTCCTCCGACAGGCGGGCAATCATTTTGTCGTAGATGTTGTCTTCGTGTAGAGCGATCACTGCGGTTCTCCATCCCGTAGCTCCAAAATATTTGGAGAACGAATAAACGCAAAGCGTATTATGCGGCAACTCTGCCATTAATGAACGAAAATGAGGAATAAATGTTCCGTACACATCATCCGTGATAATCATCAGGTTCGGATTATCATTCTTCACAATGTTGATGATACGTTCGGTAGTCTCTTTACTAAGCGCATAACTGGGCGGATTACTCGGATTGGTAATAAATAATGCTTTGATCCGCGGATCTTTCAGCTTGTCTATATCTTCATCCTTATACTGCCAGGTATGTAAACCGTCAGGAGTCATCTGGTCAGCAGAAATTTCGGTCACGTCGAACTGATAGCGTCGCAGTTCCGGAATTTCTATATAAGGAGTGAACACAGGAACCATCAAAGCAATGGCATCCCCCTGCTTCAACAGGAAATTCTCTTGCAAAGAATCGAACAGATAACACATGGCTGCCGTACCTCCTTCGGTCGCGAAAAGGTCAAAAGTACCTTTCGGCGGACGGCGGTCACACATCTCTTGCGCCAGGTAATCCTGTACGATTAACTCCGTAAAATGTAAAATACGGTCGGGAACAGGATACTGGTCGCCAATCACCGATTCCGCCCATTCGTGAATAAGCGTATCCGGATCGGCAGCATGTTCCATCAGCATATAATTATAGCCCTCTTTCAACAGGTTAGCACCGGGAGCTTTTTCGTTTTCTTTCAGGAAAGCCTCGAAACGGGCAGCAATTCCCGCCTTTTGCGGAATACCTGCTATTCCTTCTTCCAGTGAGAACGCATGACGACATTCGCAAAGGCCGAATTGTCCCAGCAGAAAAAAGGCTTCGCGTGGTTCAGTAGCAATCCAGTTCGGGTTACCTCTTCCGGCATTCAACATCGTATGTGCTATCTTCTTGATACTTTCATCTGCCATATCGATCAGTTTGTTTTTCAGCTCGAACGGGCTGATCGTTTCCATTTTCTTGGCATAACTTTTGGTAATGGCAGGGTTATTTGTTTTTTTTTCCATAATGATATTTATTTAGTTAGTTTTACATAAGTAGTACGATGACGACTCCCCAGATAATCAGGAGCGTATTGCCGACTGCATACGTCACCGTATATCCCAATGCCGGTGTGTCGCTTTCCACTGCATCCTGAATAGCTCCCAATGCAGCTGTTGTAGTACGTGCTCCTGCCGTACATCCCAATGACAGGGCAGGGTGGAATTTGAACAAGTATCTCGCCATCAGCAATCCGGCGAGGAGAGGGATAGCCGTTGCCAATGCACCGACGATAAACAGGCTGACGCCTACTTCCTTGAATCCGGCAATGAAACTGGGACCTGCAGCGATACCGACCACTGCGATAAACATATTCAGCCCTACATTATTCAATACCCATAAAGAAGGTTCGGGAATACCTCCGAAAGTAGGATGCTTGCTGCGTAGCCAACCGAACAGAAGTCCGGCTATCAATGCGCCTCCACTGGTAGAAAGACTGATAGGAACACCTCCCAGATGAATAGCCAGTGCACCGAAAAGGCCACCGAGCAAAATACCCAATCCAACGAAGATCATATCTGTCTGATTGGTAGGCCGGTCAATATAGCCCATTTGTTTGGCAGCACTTTCCACTTCATGTTTAAGACCGGTAAGTTCGAGAATGTCTCCCGAATCTACGATTGTCTTAGGTAATACCGGAACGTTGATTCCGGCACGCTTGATATTCCGGATGCTGACCCCGTGCATAAACTTCTGCGATCTGATTTTGGAAACTGTTTCTCCGGCAAAAGTCCGGTGGGTCACCATTACAGGAAGAGTTTCTGCCGGGAAGTCAAGTAATTGTGCATCGATCACTTCCGGACCTATCCAGTCTTCTTCTCCAATCACAAATTCACGGCGTCCGCTAAGTACCACTTCGTCGTTCTTGTGAAGAATCAGGTTCGGATCTACTTCCTTCACCATTCTTTTTTGACGAATCCGTTCTACAAACAGACGTTTGTCATTCTTGCATAAATAAGCTTCGAGTTCACTGACTTTCTTTCCTTTGCCAAACCATTCGTTGGTGATTTTATAAGCACGGAATACGACCGGACGAAGAGCCGGGGAAAATCCGGGTTCATCAGCTTCCGATGTTCCCATTTGAGCCTCCAGTTCCTTGCAGTCGGCTTTCACCTTATCCAGTCCCCCCAGCATCTTAGGGCCGAGAGAAGCCAGAATCCATGCCGAACCGGCCGTTCCGAAAATATAAGTTACGGCATAAGCTACCGGAATCGCATTGATGAATGTGGCTTTCTGTGCGTCGGTAATTCCCAGCTGGTTGATCGTGTCGCTTGCCACGCCGATAACGGCGGATATTGTTTGTGAGCCTGCCAACAGTCCGGCAGCTTCTCCTACATGATATCCCATGATTTTGGCTAGTATCCAGGGTATTACCAGACTGACAATACACATCAGTACGGCAAATCCCACTTGTGGCAGACCGTCTTTCTTCAATCCGCGGAAAAACTGCGGACCTACCTTATAGCCAACGGCAAACAAGAAAAGCAGAAAGAACACAGCTTTCATCGGACCATCTACAGTGATATTCAGTTGTCCGACCAATACTCCGACCAGAAGAACGCTGGTGACTGTCCCCAATGAGAATTTCCCTATTTTGAGTCTGCCGAGCCAGAACCCGGCAAAGAGCGTAAGGAAAATAGCAAGTTCAGGATGTACCCTTAGTTGATTAATAATCCATTCCATAATTAAGTTGTTGTTTTAGGTTATGCTATTTACAACAGTTATCGCGTGAAAAGAGTTTGTTGTGTTATGATAAATATCCGGTGAACTTTAAATTTCTCTATTTCGCTTTTTTGTTATACTTTTGTTCCTTCAAAAATAAAACTAATCATATTCTGTATGAAATCAGACATAGAAATTGCTCGCAGTATTGAGCTGAAGAAGATTAAGCAAGTTGCCGAAGGCATCGGAATCCCTCGCGAGGAAGTGGAGAATTATGGCCGCTACATTGCAAAGATCCCCGAACAACTGATTGATGAAGAGAAAGTGAAGAAAAGCAATCTCATTCTGGTCACTGCTATCACAGCAACCAAAGCGGGCATTGGCAAAACTACAGTATCTATCGGTCTCGCTCTGGGATTGAATAAAATTGGAAAAAATGCGATTGTCGCTCTTCGCGAGCCGTCGCTCGGTCCATGTTTCGGAATGAAGGGAGGAGCAGCCGGTGGAGGATATGCACAAGTGCTTCCGATGGACAAAATTAACCTCCATTTTACCGGAGATTTTCATGCCATCACTTCTGCCCATAACATGATTTCCGCCCTGCTCGATAATTATCTCTATCAGAACCAGGCAAAAGGTTTCGGATTGAAAGAAATCCTTTGGCGGAGAGTGCTCGATGTGAACGATCGTTCGTTGCGCAGCATCGTTGTCGGTCTCGGACCTAAATCCAACGGGATTACCCAGGAGTCCGGTTTCGATATTACTCCTGCTTCGGAAATTATGGCAATTCTTTGCCTTTCTAAAGATGTGAGTGATCTGCGTCGCCGTATTGAAAACATCCTGTTGGGTTTTACGTATGACGACCAACCTTTCACCGTGAAAGATTTGGGAGTGGCAGGAGCCATCACCGTGTTATTGAAAGATGCTATCCATCCTAATTTAGTACAGACTACCGAAGGAACCGCTGCTTTTGTACATGGCGGTCCGTTTGCTAATATCGCACATGGTTGTAACTCTATTCTGGCCACTAAACTGGCAATGTCTTTCGGCGATTATGTAATTACGGAAGCCGGATTCGGTGCCGATCTTGGTGCAGAGAAGTTCTACAATATCAAATGCCGCAAGAGCGGACTCCAACCGCGTCTCACTGTGATTGTCGCTACAGCACAAGGATTAAAGATGCACGGAGGTGTCAGTCTCGACCGTATCAAAGAGCCGAATATGGAAGGCTTGAAAGAAGGATTGCGTAATCTCGACAAACACGTTCGTAACCTTCGTTCATTTGGCCAGACCATCATCGTAGCTTTCAATAAGTTTGCATCCGATACGGATGAAGAAATGGAATTGTTGCGCGAACATTGCGAACAGTTGGGAGTGGGCTTCGCCATCAACAATGCGTTTAGTGAAGGAGGAGAGGGAGCAGTAGATATGGCCCGTCTGGTGGTAGATACCATAGAGAATAATCCGTCCGAATCTTTACGCTACACTTATAAGGAAGAAGATAGCGTACAGCAGAAGATTGAAAAGGTAGCCACTAATATTTACGGAGCCAGCGTTATTACTTATAGCAGTATTGCCCGCAACCGTATCAAACTGATCGAGAAAATGGGAATTACTCATTATCCGGTTTGTATTGCGAAAACACAATATTCATTTTCTGCCGATCCAAAGATTTATGGTGCGGTAAACAACTTCGAGTTCCATATTAAAGATATTGTTATCAATAACGGAGCTGAAATGATTGTAGCCATTGCCGGAGAAATTCTTCGTATGCCGGGATTACCCAAAGAACCGCAAGCATTGCACATCGATATTGTGGATGGAGAAATAGAAGGATTGAGTTAAATATACCTCAAGAAAAAAGATTCCGGTATGGTGCCGGTAAAATAAATCCCCGTCTTTCCCTATGAAATAAAATGTGGAAAGACGGGGATGGCTGTATATAGAGTCCAGTGCGCTTCTGTTTTCTCTTCTTGCACACTGTACGGTTGAATTCGTCCTTGCTATGAGTGATATATGTCATCATATATTTCTTTTATAGTAAGAAAAACGAAAATCCGGACAGATGGTTCGGACAGGACCGTTAATAAATAAAAAAAAGCCTGCTCCTTTCACAAAGAGCAGACCTTATAAATAAGAGATAAAGCTGATAACAGTTTGAAGCTATTAGCTTTAAAATCGTTTTTTAATAAGCAAAAAGAGGATATTTCTTCATTGTCTCATTGACACGTGCACGTACTTGTGCAATAACTTCCTCATTTTCTACGTTAGACAATACAGTCTCGATCATTTCAGCAATTTCGAGCATCAAGTCTTCTTTTGCACCACGGGTAGTGATGGCAGGAGTACCTAAACGGATACCGGAAGTCTGGAAAGCCGAACGGCTGTCAAACGGAACCATGTTCTTGTTAACGGTAATATCAGCAGAAACCAATGCTTTTTCTGCCACTTTACCTGTCAGTTCAGGATATTTGCTACGCAGGTCGACCAACATAGAGTGGTTGTCTGTACCACCGGAAACGATAGTAAAGCCACGGTCAATCAAAGCCTGTGCAAGTACAGCAGCGTTCTTTTGTACTTGTTTAGCATATTCCTTAAATTCAGGTTGCAGGATTTCACCGAAAGCAACTGCTTTAGCAGCAATTACATGTTCCAACGGTCCACCTTGAACCCCTGGGAATACGGCAGAATCCAGTAATTGAGACATCATCTTGATCTCACCTTTCGGAGTGGTCTTACCCCACGGATTGGGGAAATCCTTACCCATCATGATGACACCACCACGAGGTCCGCGAAGTGTTTTATGTGTAGTAGAAGTGACGATATGTGCATATTTAACCGGGTTTTCGAGCACTCCGGCAGCGATCAGACCGGCAGGGTGAGCCATGTCGATCATCAGGATAGCGCCTACTTTGTCAGCAATTTCACGCATACGTTTGTAATCCCATTCACGAGAGTATGCAGAACCACCACCGATAATCATTTTCGGTTTCTCGCGCAGAGCGACTTCTTCCATCTGGTCGTAGTCAACGCGTCCAGTTTCCTGATTCAGGTTATATTCGCAAGGAGTATAGATGATACCGGAAGTGTTTACCAGTGAGCCATGAGAAAGGTGTCCGCCGTGTGCAAGATTTAATCCCATGAATTTGTCGCCCGGATTCAGAACTGCGAGGAAAACAGCAGCATTAGCTTGTGCTCCCGAGTGTGGCTGTACGTTTGCCCATTCAGCGCCAAAAATTTCTTTCAGGCGGTCGATAGCGATTTGTTCGCTTTGGTCTACTACTTCGCAACCTCCGTAGTAACGTTTGCCGGGATAACCTTCTGCGTACTTGTTAGTCAGGCAAGAACCCATTGCCTGCATAACCTGGTCACTCACAAAATTTTCTGATGCAATAAGCTCGATTCCTTTCAACTGACGTTGATGCTCTTTTTCGATAATGTCGAAAATGATGTCGTCTCTTTTCATTCTTTTATAAGTAAGATTAAATTTCTAATTCGAGATACCTATTTTAAGCGCACAAAGTTAATGAAAATAAATAAAGAATGAAGGAAGTACAAGAAAAATGTTAGTAAAAAGCCGGATTTAATGATATTTTATTCTTAAAGGATGAATCCCAGCGAAAAACTTAACGCGCTGTCACGGCGACGGAAAATAATGTTGCTCACTCCCGTGCTGCCATCGGAATTGATATTGTCGTAAATGATGGACTTGGAGATATTTCCGATACCTTGCTCGTAGCGGAAATCGAAAAAGATACGGGAGATGTTGACGCCTACGCCGATCACTGCACTGACATTGAACGGATACAGCCTTTCGTGAATCCCTTTCTGGTCAAAATTCTTAAAAGTGATTTCATTGTGTTTTCCCCATAAGTAGCGAAGTTTGGGGCCTGCGAAGATAGACATTCCGTAAGGTCCTTTTTTCACCACATTATAGCCGTATAGAATGGGGAAATCCACACTGTGCAACACCGATTGCACCGAAGCGTAATCAGGCTCGATGGCAGGATGCTGTGAACCGAGCTTATCGAAAGTGATCTCACATTTGCTTACATTATAGGACACTTCCGGCTGAATGAAATGCTTCTTTATGTTGATGCGCATAAAGAGGGCGCCAAAATAACCTATCTTGTAGTTATTCTGCACCTCATCGATAGTCACATCCTTAATTTTCAGTTCAGACACCATGAACATGGAAGAGTTGAATCCCGCCTTGATACCGATATTTATTTTTTTTGTATTGGGGCGGTCTACTTTTTCTGCGTTATAGTTCTGGCCGACAGCCGTGCAGGCTATGGCTAACAAACCGGGAAGGATGAATTTACGCAGCATATTCATGGCAATATCGCACTTTTTATGATTTCTTCTTTTCTACACTCCAACCGAACTTACCGATTTTCTCTCCCAGATTATAATATCCTCCATGCACATATACCAGCGGATTGGCTTCTGCCAGTTCCAGCTTTCCGGTTTCAGGATTCAGGTTCCGGTCGTCCGCACGCACATTTACCACGTCGGCGATAAACATATCGTGTGAGCCGAGGGAGATGATTTCTTTCACACGGCATTCAATGCAAAGGGGAGATTCTTCAATCAACGGAGCACTGACCACCGTACACTGTCCGGGTGTCAGCTTCATCTCATCAAATTTATGATAATCACGTCCCGAACGAACTCCGCACCAGTCGGTGGCAAAAGCCATATCTTTCGTTGTCAGGTTGATGACAAACTCCATGTTTTTTTTGATAATGTCATAAGAATGGCGTTCCGGACGTACGGATATATAACACATGGGCGGGTTTGTACAAATCGTACCCGTCCATGCTACTGTGATAATATTATATTCGCTTTCTTCTTTTCCGCAGCTGACCAGTACAGCCGGCAGCGGATAGATCATCGTTCCTGGTTTCCAGTCCTGTTTCATAGGCCTATACGTTTATTCAGAGGATTGTAATCTCTTCACGTTTCTGCTCTTTCTCGCAATAATGGCATTTTACGATACAGTTATCCTTATCTATCACATGAAAGATAGTGGCCATCGGTTCGTTGTTGGTGATACATTTCGGATTGGCACATTTCACGATGCCACGAAGTTCATCCGGCATTTTCACCTCTTTCTTTTCCACTACTTCGTAATCGCGGATGATATTCAGCTTAACGTGCGGGGCAACTACTGAAATACGGTTAATCTCTTCGTCGCAGAAGAATTTATCTGCAATCTTGATGATCCCTTTTTTACCCAGCTTCTTGCTGTCGAGGTTGAATCCGATAGTGATATTGCTAGTCATCTGTTCCACACCGAGCAATTGCACTACGGTAAAGAGCTTTTCGGATGGGATATGGTCAATCACTGTCCCGTTTTTCAGGGCAGCTACTTGCAATTCTTGTTTATTTTCGCTCATAATAAAATATCGTTTTTAACGTCATCTAATGTGATACCTAATACATCGCAAAGGATTGCTTCGCGGGCATACAGACCGTTTTGTGCCTGTTGGAAATAATATGCTTTCGGGTTGTCATCCACATCATATGCAATTTCGTTGACACGGGGAAGCGGGTGCAGGATACGCAGGTTCGGACGTGTGTTCTCCAGCATTTTGTTACGGAGAATATATACATTCTTCACCCGTTCATATTCCATCAAGTCGGTGAAACGTTCGCGTTGCACACGGGTCATGTACAGAATATCGGCGTCAGCGATAATCTCCTCGGTAAAGTCCGTATGTTCAACGTATTTTATTTGGTGAGTTTTACAGTAAAGTTTGTATTCTTCCGGCATTTTCAGCTCTTCGGGAGCGATGAAATGGAAAGTCGGATTAAAGTGTCGCATCGCCATCAGCAATGAATGTACAGTGCGACCGTATTTCAAGTCACCCACTAGGAAAATGTTCAGATTTTCCAGCGTTCCTTGTGTCTTGTAGATGGAGTAGAGGTCGAGCATCGTTTGCGACGGGTGCTGATTGGCTCCGTCACCTGCGTTGACAATGGGCACCGGGGCTACTTCGCTGGCATACCGTGCAGCTCCTTCGAGATGATGTCGCATGACGATAATATCTGCGTAGTTGCTCACCATCATGATCGTGTCTTTAAGTGTTTCCCCTTTGGAAGAGCTGGTAGCTTTGGGGTCAGAGAATCCGATTACTCGTGCACCGAGACGGTTGGCAGCTGTTTCAAAACTCAAGCGGGTACGAGTGGAAGGTTCAAAGAACAGGGTTGCTACAACCTTTCCTTGTAATAACCGGCGATTGGGGTTCATTTCAAACTGCTTCGCCATTTCGAGCATGTAGAGGATTTTTTCTTTAGAATGTTCGGCAATGGTTACTAAACTTCTGTTTTCCATTTTGTTATCTTTTATGTGGATAGAACTTGTTTTACCGGAGCGTAAAGGTACGAAGAATTTGTGAAAAGCACAGATTTTTCGTACCTTTTTTATCAGCTTTTAATCAGTCGGTTTATTTCCGTCCGCTGGCTAACGCTGCAATGATATATTTCCCCGGTGCTCCGATTTTGCTCCAGGCCGTATTGGAGAGCAGTTTCCACACCTGGGTCCCTTTCCTGCCATAGTCCGATAGCCGGAGAATCGTCTGTTTCTCTTTCAGGTCAGTCACTTTATGGTTGTCCAGGCTCTCCATCAATCCTGCTATGTTGTGTGTAGCCAGATTGTAGGCATACCCCGGAATTTCAATCGAAGCAACGTTGGTTTCTTCTTCTTCATGATTTAGTTTAGTTTCCTTTAGTTTAGTTTGTCGGGAAATGTCTGCATTTTCTTGACTCACCTCCTCTTGAGTTTCAAAAATGTCTGCATTTTCCGCGTTCAACTCTTCTTTTTGCATCCCTTTTTTCTTCTTGGTCTCTAATAGATAAGGTAGTTGGGAGAAATCTATTTTCCTTCGTGTAGTGGCTTCAAACCACACCCTTTGAATCTGTTCCGAAGTGAGTATGCCGTATTTTTCGTAGGTTCCCTTATGGAAAAATCCTTTCTCCAATAACAGATCGACAATCTTTTCCATCATATCTTCTTTAATCCCGCCGCCTACTTTGCGGACAAAAATCAGGTTTTGTTCCTTTCCCCAAGAGATATAATATCCCTCTTTATATATTTTACAAAGCAATCGCATGACAATGTAAGAAGCTAACACTCCAAATTTAGCTTCTAATAGTTCCATCACTTCTTCGTCAAAGAAGTTTGCCGGTGTCGGGAAATAAGGTATCCCTTTGTTAATCATATTCATTGTTAAATATATTTTAATCTGATTTATACAATAGCTCTCCACTCCATCAGGTTCCCGATCATAAATCTTCTCCATCCTTTTTGTTCTTCACTCCAATACACAATAGACTCTTGTTTTGCTGTAATATTGAATTCTCTATGAAAGAATTTTTCATATCCCACCAACGTTCCTCTTTCCAGGCAGAACGTACCATCCTGCTTGTGAAAAGCTATCATTACATTCCCATACAACATGCGTTCTATTAGTTTAATGCACTCTTGTACAATTCTCTCCGCACATTTATCCGAAATCCCCTTTTCAGCAGTAATACGTTTTTTCCATACTAATTTGCAAATTTCTAACTTGCTCTTCCTGATTCTTTGTCTCATTTTCTTCTGTTTTTAATTTTGAAAAATAAATTTCTGTTTGAGTGTAAATCTCCCCTTTCAGATAGTGACGCTATGCTATTGTCATAGCGTTACTATCCTCTCATTATAGTGACACTATAACAATAGTATGCCGTCACTATTTTTTCAAGAGAAATACTTTTTGTTTTTCGACCGGTTGAAAACGGCGGCGAAGGTAAGCCTTATATTTCAACTGTCCCATTATTTTTTTCTTAGTACTTGCTTTTGACCTTTTCAGCCTGTTTCCTTTTTTCCTCTTTCTCTTTCATGTATTCTTCTTCGACAGGCTTTTTCAATGCCGCCAATTCAGCATGTATACTGCTAAATTCCATCAACTTATAGCCATCGTGTTTGTGAATGTATAATACTTTTTGGTCATAGATATATTGGGCCATATTTATCAACTTTTTTTTCTTGGGATGGCGGAAATGTCCATCGATAAAGATTTTTAAATACATGGTGAGATAAAGGCGGATATCTCCATCGATTGCTATTCTGTTATCCAGCTCTTCTTCACTGATGATTTCTTCCTTTGAATGTCTTCCGGGGGCTTTTCCCACTGTTTGAACATTTCTTTTTGCTTTGTCGCTTTTACTACCTTTTTTAGTTTTTTTACTGCTCATAATTAATTAATTTTTGCAATATTAATGAATGTTAATTAGGAAATAATATCTGGAAAGCGGAATTAAACGTGCAAAAAGATTTGTTCTTTTGTCGCTTGCCAAATAGTATATATAAAATAACTAGTGATGCAAATGATGAATAAAAATGGATTTAGTCGATGTGGTGAGAACTACATCAATCGTTTACGAAAGGAGGGGCGCTATTCTACAGCGCATGTCTATAAGAATGCCCTTTATTCTTTCAGTAAGTTTTGCGGTACGTTGAACATGTCGTTCAGACAGGTCACCAAAGAACGTTTACGACGTTATGGTCAGTATCTTTATGAGTGTGGTTTGAAGCCCAATACGATTTCTACGTATATGCGTATGCTTCGTAGCATTTACAATCGGGGAGTGGAAGCGGGTAGTGCTCCTTATGTTCCCCGATTATTTCATGATGTCTATACAGGCGTGGATGTTCGGCAAAAGAAAGCTTTGCCTGCCGGTGAATTGCACAAACTTCTGTATGAGGATCCCAAATCGGAGCGTTTACGTCGCACACAAACTATTGCCGCCCTGATGTTCCAGTTTTGTGGAATGTCATTCGCTGATTTAGCGCATCTGGAAAAATCAGCTTTAGAGCAGAGTGTATTACGTTATAATCGAATCAAGACGAAAACTCCTATGAGCGTGGAAGTGCTTGATACTGCCAGGGGAATGATTAATCAACTCCGGAGTAATCAGGAACCCATTCCCGATTGTCCAAACTATCTGTTCGATATACTTTGCGGTAACAAGAAACGGAAGGATGAAAGGGCATACCGTGAATATCAGTCTGCTCTTCGGAGATTCAATAATCATTTGAAGGATTTGGCGAGAGCTCTGCGTTTGAATTCTCCCGTTTCTTCTTACACACTCCGCCATTCTTGGGCAACGACAGCCAAGTATCGTGGAGTGCCAATTGAAATGATTAGTGAATCATTGGGACACAAATCAATAAAAACCACACAAATCTATTTAAAAGGTTTTGAGCTAAGAGAACGTACAGAGGTAAATAAAGGGAATTTATCTTACATTAGGAACTATCGTTTAGGTAGATAATTAACGGTAAAGTATTAGAAATCAAGGGCGAAATGTTTCTGTTACTTCTTAGGTAACGGATAATTATTCGGTGCAAAGATATGCAAAAATACAAATAGTAAACAAGTAAAATCTTCTTTTTTTTCTGATTTGTTGAAATATGCAACAAAAATATATCAGGACATGATGGTTTTGTTTTATCATGCCCGATATTCCTATATTCTGTTTTCAAAGATGCTTTTCCCTTCGCGTAGGTTAGAAAAACATTGCTGTAGGCGGTTCTTGTCCATGTTTTCCTGTTTTCATCTGTTTTCCTGTGAATGAATACCTTATCCGTTACCTAAGAAGTAACGGAAACATAAGGGGTAAAAAAGTATGATTCTAACGAAAGAAACTTTAAGTGCTGGGCCTAAAATTGGGACAGGGGAAGGCGTAGCACACTCTAAACGCTGGTATGTCGCTCTGGTCCGTATGCATCATGAGAAGAAGGTAGCCGAACGTTTAGACAAAATGGGGATTGAAAATTTTGTACCGGTCCAGCAAGAAGTACATCAATGGAGCGACCGCCGTAAAGTGGTTGAATCCGTGTTGCTTCCCATGATGGTTTTTGTACATGCTGATCCTAAAGAACGCAAAGAGGTTCTTTCCTTTTCTACCGTTAGTCGGTATATGGTAATGCGTGGTGAGAGCAGTCCGACTATCATTCCTGATGAACAAATGGCCCGTTTCCGTTTTATGCTCGACTATTCCGAAGAGGCAATCTGTATGAATAGCGCTCCTTTATCACGTGGTGAAAAAGTACGTGTTGTCAAAGGTCCTTTGACTGGTCTTGTAGGAGAACTTGTCACGGTAGATGGCAGGAGCAAGATTGCTGTCCGGTTAAATATGCTGGGGTGTGCTTGTGCGGATATGCCGGTTGGGTATGTGGAACTGTTTAAATAAACACAGAATAAAAGCTACTTTGTGTCCATCTCAAAACAGCTTACTTATTTTCTAAAATTGAAATAAGCTTTTATGAAAGGAATCGTTTTAGCCGGTGGTTCAGGCACTCGTCTGTATCCTATCACCAAAGGAGTGAGTAAGCAGTTGCTTCCTGTCTTTGACAAGCCCATGATTTATTATCCGATTTCAGTCCTTATGTTGGCTGGAATCCGTGAGATCCTGATTATTTCCACTCCTTATGATCTTCCGGGCTTCAAACGTCTTTTAGGCGATGGCTCCGACTATGGAGTACGGTTTGAGTATGCCGAACAACCCTCTCCGGACGGTCTGGCACAAGCCTTTATTATCGGTGAAGACTTCATCGGCAATGATTCCGTCTGCCTGGTATTAGGTGATAATATCTTCTATGGCCAAAGTTTTACCCGCATGTTGCAGGAGGCTGTCCGTACAGTCGAGGAAGAGCAGAAAGCAACCGTATTCGGTTATTGGGTTGCCGATCCCGACCGTTATGGAGTTGCTGACTTTGACAAGGATGGAAATGTTTTGAGCATCGAAGAGAAACCTACAAATCCAAAATCTAACTACGCTGTAGTGGGACTCTATTTCTACCCCAATAAAGTGGTGGATGTAGCCAAATATATACAACCTTCTCCCCGTGGAGAGTTAGAAATCACTACCGTTAATCAGGAATTTCTCAATGACCACCAATTAAAGGTCCAACTATTAGGCCGTGGTTTTGCCTGGCTTGATACCGGCACGCACGATTCTCTTTCCGAAGCCAGTACTTTTATTGAAGTGATTGAAAAGCGTCAGGGATTGAAAGTAGCATGTCTTGAAGGTATTGCCCTGCGTCATGGCTGGATAACAGCGGATAAAATGCGTGAACTGGCCAAGCCCATGCTAAAGAATCAATATGGCCAGTACCTTTTAAAAGTAATAAATGAACTGGGACTGGAATAATACCATATTCCTTTCCGGTAATCTAAATAACTAATAAACACTAATCACAGTGGAAATAATCAAAACTGCTATAGAAGGCGTTGTTATCATTGAACCCCGCCTTTTTAAAGATGACCGTGGTTACTTTTTCGAATCTTTCTCTCAACGTGAATTTGCAGAAAAGGTCCGTAAAGTAGATTTTGTCCAGGATAATGAAAGTAAATCCAGCTATGGTGTTTTGCGTGGCCTTCATTTTCAGAAACCACCTTATGCCCAAAGTAAACTGGTACGTGTCATTAAAGGTTCTGTCCTTGATGTGGCTGTCGATATTCGTAAAGGCTCACCAACATTTGGAGAGCATGTATCAGTGGAATTGACTGAAGAAAACCACCGTCAGTTCTTTATTCCGCGTGGATTTGCCCATGGCTTTGTTGTCCTGACGGAAGAGGTTATCTTTCAATATAAATGTGACAACTTTTATGCTCCCCAATGTGAAGGTGCCCTGGCTTGGGATGATCCTGCATTGAAAATCGACTGGAAGGTTCCTGCTGATAAAATAATCCTTTCCGGGAAAGACCAACATCACGAATGTCTGGAAGAAGCCGGCTGGTTATTTGATTATAACGAAAATCTGTATTAAGCTCAATGAATATTCTAGTGACAGGAGCTAACGGTCAGCTTGGTAATGAGATGCGCCGTGTGTCGTCAACCAGCTCCAACCAATATATTTTTACCGATGTGGCAGAGTTGGATATAACCAGCCGTGATTCTATCCGTAAAATGGTCAATGACAACCAAATTCATGTCGTCGTTAATTGTGCTGCCTATACCAATGTAGACAAGGCGGAAGACGATTTCGCGACTGCTGATTTATTGAATAATAAGGCAGTGGAGAATCTGGCTGTTGTAGCAAAAGAAGTTGATGCTACCTTAATACATGTCTCTACTGATTATGTTTTTCAGGGAGACAGAAATGTCCCTTGTCGGGAAGATTGGGAAACTAATCCTTTGGGTGTATATGGTAAAACGAAGCTGGCCGGTGAGCATAGCATACAGGAAATCGGCTGTTATTATCTTATCTTTCGTACCGCCTGGCTTTATTCCCCTTATGGGAAGAATTTCGTAAAAACGATGCGACAGCTCACATCTGATAAAAATACCCTGAAAGTAGTCTCTGATCAGGTTGGTACCCCCACTTATGCCGGAGATTTGGCATCTGTTATCTATCAAGTGATTGAGGAGAATCAACTCTATAAAGAAGGCATCTACCATTTCAGTAATGAAGGTGTGTGTTCATGGTATGACTTTGCGAAGGAAATCTGTGACTTGAGTGGTAATGTGTGCGATATTCAACCTTGTCACAGCGATGAATTTCCCAGTAAGGTAAAGCGTCCTCATTTTTCTGTACTGGATAAAACAAAGGTGAAATCTACTTTTGGAATCACTGTTCCTTATTGGAAAGACTCTCTGCAGAAATGTATAAATGAATTGAAACAACAATCTGATTATTAAAATAGACATGAATTTTGCACGAAATATACTGATTACAGGTGGAGCAGGCTTCATTGGATCACACGTTGTACGTTTGTTCGTCAATAAATATCCTGAATATCATATTATCAATCTGGATAAACTGACTTATGCCGGTAATCTGGCTAACCTGAAAGATATCGAGAATCAGCCTAATTATACCTTTGTAAAGGCTGATATCTGTGACTTTGATAAAATGCTAGAAATCTTCAAGCAGTATCATATTGATGGAGTTATTCACCTGGCTGCTGAAAGTCATGTAGACCGTAGTATAAAAGATCCGTTTACATTTGCTCAAACGAATGTGATGGGGACTCTCTCTCTGCTCCAAGCTGCAAAACTGACTTGGGAGATGCTTCCTGAATGTTATGAAGGTAAGCGTTTTTATCATATTTCTACAGATGGGGTTTATGGTGCTTTGGAATTCGATGGTACATTCTTTACGGAGGAGACTAAATACCAGCCCCATAGTCCTTATTCAGCTAGCAAGGCAGGTAGTGATCATTTTGTGAGGGCTTTTCATGATACTTATGGTATGCCTACCATTGTGACAAACTGCTCCAATAATTATGGTCCTTATCAATTTCCGGAGAAACTGATTCCATTATTTATAAATAATATCCGTCAGGGCAAACCCTTGCCTGTGTATGGTAAGGGAGAAAATGTAAGAGATTGGTTGTATGTTGTTGACCATGCTAGGGCGATAGATTTGATTTTCCATAACGGAAACACGGCTGATACCTATAATATTGGTGGTTTTAATGAATGGACGAATATTGATCTTATAAAAGTTATTATAAAGGCAGTTGATCGTTTGTTAGGTAATCCGGAGGGTACTTCAGATCATTTGATTACTTATGTAACAGACCGTAAAGGACATGATTTGCGTTATGCAATTGATTCGAATAAATTGAAGAATGAATTAGGTTGGGAGCCAAGTTTGCAGTTTGAAGAGGGGATAGAGAAAACTGTTAGATGGTATTTGGATAATCAGGAGTGGGCAGATAATATAAATTGGGGTGGCTCTTTATAATATAACAAAAATGCATGAATTTAGGAAATCAATCGTATAATTGATATGTTGTTTAAATATTTTAAAAATCCAATAGCTAAGAATTTTATAGCCCAATTGTATGGAATTGGTGCTAGAATGGTAGAACAAATATTTCTCATTCCTTTTTTTATTTCATTTTGGGGAGTCGAGAGGTATGGTGATTGGATTATTTTAACAGCTATATCTAGTTTTTTTACGATGTCTAATGTAGGGTTAAATTCTGCAACAGCAAATTGCTTTGCTATAGCTTATGCACAAGAAAAATATAAAGAATGCCAAACTTTGTTAGTTAATAATTATATTTTACTATTCGTTATTTCTTTTATTGCTATATTGGGGACCTTTTTTTTTGTGAATAGCTTTAATATTGTGAAAATATTAGGTTTACATGTTATACCTAGGTTTTCAGCTAATATGGTTTTTGTAATATTGATTATTGAAGTTTTTTTACTGATGTATACTGGGCTGTTGAATAGTATATATAGAGCTAGATCTTTAGCTTCTAGAGGTACTTTTTTGGATAGGACAGCGATGCTTTTAAGCTCAATATCAATAATTTTAGGGCTTTATCTTCACTTATCATTTGAATGTATAGTCTTGGTAAAAATATTTCCAACATGTATTCTTTTGTGTTTCAAATATTGGGATACTAAAAGACTATTTAAATATAGAATCTCTTTAAGTTTGTTTGATAAAAAGAAGTTTAAAGATTTAGTATTACCTTCACTTTCATTTATGTGCTTTCCTATAGGTGATTCAATTTTATTTCAAGGATTTACATTAGTAGTAAATAGATTCTATGGAGTTAATATGATGGTCCTATTTAATACAACAAGAACTATGGTGAATTTTGTAAAGTCATTGGTTAATACAATTAATTTCTCTGTAGAACCAGAATTCTCTTTAGCATATGGAAAAAAGGATTATTTGCGAATGAGGAGAATACATCGTTATTCGATTTCATTGTCTTCTGTCCTTTGTTTATGTGTTACATTTGTTTTATTATTATTGGGGCAATATATATATGAAATATGGACTAAAGGGCAAATAGAGTTTAACCAATCATTAATGTTTGTTTTTATGATAGTAGTTTTATTTGATAATCTGTGGACTACTAGTAGTGTAACCCTAAAAGCTACTAATAATCATACAAAATTAGGGATTTTTTATTTATTAAGTACAATCTTTTCAATTATATTGGCAATAGGGGTTACTAAAATATATACCTCTATTACTATAACAGTATTGTGTATTCTGGTGGTTAGTGTTGCACTTACATTATATGTGTTTAAAAAATCTTTAATCTTAACAAAAGATTCTGTAATGGAAATAAGAAGGGATGTGATAACTTGGTTCAAAATAAGAAAAACATGTTGAGAATACTTTCTGTTGGTGGTTTTAAGGGTGTGAGTAACACTTGTCTTCATAGACATTGGGCATTAAAATATTGGGCGGACTATATAGATGAGATAAGTACAAATGAGAAACCATGGTCATTATTGAATAAAATTAGTTTTCATTTATTTCAGATTAAAATATCAGTTCCATTATTGAATGATGATCAGGTAAATAGGAAAATACTTAATTTAATTAATAGGAAAATTTACGATATAGTTTGGATTGACAAAGGGCTGACCATAAATCCTTCAACTCTAAAAAAAATAAAGAAGAAACAGCCTCAATGTATAATTATAAGCTATTCTCCTGACAATATGGTTTTACGTCATAACCAAAGTTGTAATTATGTAAAATGTATTCCGCTATATGATTATCACATAACGACAAAATCCTATATAACGAAAGAATTGCAAAATTTGGGAGCAAAAAATATTATATTTACTAACAAGAGCTATGAATCAACTTTTCATTATCCACGGAAACTGACGACTTATGATATCGAAAAATTAGGAGGTGATATTGGCTTTATTGGAGCATGGGAAAAAGAGCGCTGTGAGAGCATTCTGTATTTAGTAAAACGTGGACTTAATGTCCGAATTTTTGGAGGTGGAAAATGGCTGGAATATAAGAATAAATATTCGAATTTGAAGATTGAAGATTCTGGGTTATTTTCAGAAGATTATTCAAAAGCATTGCAGGCATTTAAAATATCTTTATGCTTTCTTAGAAAGATAAACTCTGATCTTCAAACGTCAAGGTCTATGGAGATTCCAGCATGTGGTGGTTTTATGATAGCAGAGCGAACAAATGAACATTTATCTTTATTTAGAGAAGATGAAGAAGCTGTTTTTTTCTCTTCTAATGAGGAGCTATACGACAAATGTAAATATTACTTGTTGCATACGGAAGAAAGAGAGGCAATAGCAAGGGCAGGGCATATAAGATGCCAAGAATCAGGCTACTCTAATTTAGATACAATAAAAAGAATTTTGAATTTAATTGCAAAGTAATATGGTACAGTATTGTACTCTTTCTGTTGTAAAAAGATGTTTATTTAAAACGTTAATTATAGCTGTAATAATAGAAATAATTTGCTATCCAACAACTTATAACTTAATGGTTACACTTTCCTGCTTGTATGGATGGTGGTTATTAAATCGTTTTGTTCTCACTAGCAAAGTATTAAAAATATATCCTATTTCTTTTTTAGTTTTGTTTGGATTAGGAATTTTTTATTATTATACTCCTGTTATTGTGACATTATTGGAATTTAAGCCTGTAACTTTTACATTTTTGGTTCCTTTTGATACTGCTATACATCATTTTCTTTTTATTACTATGGTTGTTGTATCTTTTTGTGTTTATACTAAACTTATAGGCACTAGAAATATCTTTAGACATATCTTGTTGAAGCTAGGATATTTTTCTCCTCCAACAGATAGGCAGATATGGGTGTTGGGAATATTAGGACTGCTAGGTATGATATATCAAAGAGGAGTACAAGGAGCAGATTTCTCTGCTGCGAGTGCTGGATGGTTTTATAGATTAATAGTAGGGATAACTCCATTTGCAGCTGCACCTGTTTGTTTACTGATGAAAAAAATATACTCAAATGAACCGATTGAGGTGAGTCCTAAAACTAAAAAAGCAGTATATTTTCATATTATAGTTGCTTTTATTTTAGGGATTTCCTCTGGATCCCGTAGCCTTATGATTAGTTTTTTTTGTGTTCTATTTTTGATATTCTTTTTGTATGTTTTGATAAATAATATTAGAATAACATCTTTTTTTTCATCTAGAAAAATAATCTGTCTTTTTGTCTTTTTTTATATGGTTACTGGTCCTTTATCAGATTTAGCTTTAGCTATGGTAATTAATAGGAAAGCGGGTAAAGAGCAGACTGCTTTACAGTATATTGAAAGTACATTTGATATTTTTCTAAATAAAGAATTGCTATATAAATTAAAAATGGAATTTGATAATCAAAATAATACGATTATAACCGATAAAATGGCGTGGGATGAGTATTATGTAGATAATGTTTTTTTAGCAAGATTTTCTAATCTTAAAATTTGGGATCAAACTATGCACCATGCCGAAAGGGTTGGTTTTGATAATTATAAGATGAAAAATTTCTTTGGTGAAAGGATTATTTCATATTTGCCTACCCCATTAATAAATCTGTTAGGTATTAATTTTAATAAATATGATGCTGTTGATTGTAGTTCTGGAGATCTGCTGTATGGCCTTTCAGAAGGTGGGTATGTTCCTGTGAGAGGGTATCGTGTAACAAGTCATGTCGGAATGGGATTAGCTACATTTGGTTATAAATTTTATATTATTTCTTTTGGTGTATATATACTTTTGTTTTATATGCTTGATAGTTTGTGTTTCATTTTTCAGAGAAGGAAAAAGATCATTGTTTCCCTAGGGACATTAGTCCTTTTTTATCAACTCTTTATATTTTTTACCAATGGAGAAGGATTGGTGCGTGATTTGGGTTTTATGTTCAGAGGTTACATACAAAATATTGTAATATATCTTATATTGTTCGGATTTATAAGGAAATTCTTTTAAGAGCTATGAACAATCTTGCTATATTGTCTAAATATCGTGCTCAAATAATGGGGATTGCGATAATATGGATAATGCTATATCATTATAATTTCAATACGAATTTATTCTTAAATAGTTTTATTATTTTCGGATATGGGGGAGTAGACATTTTTATATTTTTATCTGGATATGGATTGTACTATAGCTCATTAAAGAGTTTAAAGATAGGTGCATTCTATAAAAAGAGAGCGGAAAGAATATTGCCAATTTATTTATTTTCAATATTATTATGGGGGGGATTAAAAGGAGAGTCTCTTAAAACAGTCTTTCTAGAGATGACGACTTTAGGTTTTATATTACCTTTCCTTCAAATCCCGACCTTTGATTGGTATATTCCTGCTATTATTATATTGTATTTAATATTTCCTTTTTATATAAAGTGTTTTCAAAAAAATGCAAGATTGGCTACAATCATATTATTCACTATAGGCATAATATTATCATTAATATATTCAGTTTTGTTGTTAAGAGACTATTCGTTGAATAATACTTTTATTTTGCTAACATCTCGAATACCTATTTTCTCTTTAGGAGTTTTAACTGGTAAATTATCTCAAACAGATATGCATGTATCTAGCAATGCCCTTTACTTTCTTGCTATTGTAGGCTTATTATTATTAGGAATTTTGTATTTATTTGTGCCTTTTAACTATATGTGGAATCTTGCACTTTTTTGGTATCCTTTCATATTGATAACTCCGGGGCTTTGCTTGTTTCTAGCTACTTTGTTTAGTAAATCTTTTGGATGGTTAAAAAGAACTTTGTCTTTCTTGGGAGGGATTTCATTAGAGTTATATTTAGTTCATTTTAATCTAAAGTATTACTTAACTGATTTGCAATTTAAATTAGGTATTAGTCAAAATGTAGCATTAATGATATTATTTGTCTTTTCAATTATTCTAGCCTATGCTATGTCAAAAATAATTAGTTATAATAATGGAAAGAAAAGTTGAAATAGATATATTTAAGGCTATATTGATAATATTGGTTGTTATTGGACATAGTTTGTCACATGAAACACAAGTTAATAAATATATTTATCTATTTCATATGCCCGCTTTTTTTCTTTTATCTGGGTATTTGACTGATTTTGGAAAGGAAGATTTTATTCAATTTGTTAGAAAAAAGTTTTTTTCATATGTAGTTCCCTACATAGCATATTCAATAATGTTCTATATCTTTTTTATACCTGAACCTTTTATTAAAAATTTGCTGAGGACATGTTTTGGGGGAGTCTATAATATTACTTTATATTCTTTTCCTTATTGGTATATAAATTGTTTGTTTTTATCCATTGTTTTTCTAAAATTAATCAAGATGTATATAAGCAAATATTTGCAAATTGTTATATTGTTCCTCTTGTGGATAAGTATACATGTGATTAGTGGATATGAGATAAATTTAGTATTGCCTTGGGGAATATTAAATTGTTTGGGGGCTCTGTGTTATATTTCACTTGGTGATTATGCTAAGAAAATTAATTTACCTGTAAAAGGAGCGCTGTTCCTTGTTTTTATTGTTGTTGTTGTGGAATTTGTATTTAATTGGAACTATCATTTAAATATGATGCAAAATACATATTCTAATTTAGTCTTAGATGTTTTTATTCCATTAATATTTTCATTAGGACTCTATCAATTATGTTGTTATGTTTTGTTGTGTGGAAAATGTGTAGTTGTACCATTACAATATTTGGGTAAAGCATGTATGAGTATATATTTTACACATGCAGCTTTTATTTATTTGTTTACAAATATTTTTAATATACACATTTTCTTTAGTATCATTTTTTCTGTTATAGGAGGATTTCTATGGCATTTATTTGTAATAGAGAATAGAGTAACACGTTTTATCTTTTTAGGAATTTTGAAATAGTATGCAATTATCCCGTATTAAATATATTGATCAATTGAGAGGATTGGCCATATTACTTGTAGTGATAGGACATTTATATGAACATTCTTTTGGGGGAAATAGTCAAGTTATATTTAATTTATATTTGCCTTATCATATGCCATTATTTATGTTTTTGAGTGGAATATTTGCATTAAAAAAGCGATCTTCGTTTTGGCAATACTCAAAGCATAAATTTATGCGTCTAATTATCCCTTTTCTAACAGTTGGGGTGATTTGTGTATTGTCTAAAGGATTATCTCCTTTTGTTTTATTTACAGGAGAAGCTAATGAGGGATACTGGTTCTTACCTACTTTATTTTATTGTTCTATTATTTGTTATATAATCAATAATATAAGTATTTCCATACAAAAGTGCCAACAGTTCAAGATAGATATATTATTATATCTTATTCCATATATTCTTTTATGTTTAATGTATAGATTTTCTTTTTTTCACCAATTAAATTCCACTATCGGAACACTTTATATTCTATATAATTATCCTTTTTTTGTATTAGGAATTTTCTTTGGTAAATATGAGCGATTACAAGAACTTTTGAAAAAGGAATCTGCCTTTTGTCTATCTCTGATCTTATATGTTCTCTATTTAGTTTATAAACAAGATATTCCATGTAACTTTAAATTTGTGGGTGTATGTGGAATAATCATTCTTATTTGCTTATTTAATAAATATTCTGAATATATAGATAGGCGATTTTCGTTTTCGTATATAGGCAAACATACTTTGGAAATATATCTATTTCATTATTTCTTTTTGCCTTCATTTCCTGATTGTTTTGAGTTTTTTGACTTTGCTTCTTCATCGTTTATTCCCAATAATGGAAATTTGGTGGTTATAATTCCTTTACTCTTTCTGTTGGCATTAGTTATTATTTATTTGTGCCTATTGTGTGGAATTATTTTTAGATATAATAAATTGTTAAAGAAGATAATTTTAGGGGAAAATGAAAAATAAAGAAATAGTTTATATTCATAGAAATCCTCAGTTAGGATATAGTATTCAAACTGTGTTTCAAAATATTCAAAGTAGTTTATCTCCAAATTGGAGTATCGAAAATTTGTACGTTCCTTATGTGAGAGGGAATGTTTATGATGTATTAAGAAATCTCTTATTCGTTTTTCGGCATCGAAAAAAGAATGTTATTTATCATATATCCGGAGATATACATTATGTATCTTTAGTATTACCACAAAAGCAAACAATAATAACTGTACATGATGTTGGATTAATGGATATATATAGAGGTTTAAAGCGAATATCATATTTTTTATTACGTATTTTACCTTTGAAAAAATGTAAGTATGTTACTTGTGTTTCTAGTTATACAAAAACACAATTGGAACGATTTATAAAACAGTCGAGACAGAACCAGTTTCTAGTGATAAATAATCCTTTGAATAGTTATTATGATTTTATAGAAAAGAAATTTGATTCGCAAAAACCGACAATATTGCATATTGGAACTAGTAAAAATAAAAATCTTTTTAACTCAATTCTGGCTTTGAAAGGGTTAAGAGTTCATTTAAGAATAATAGGGAAGATCCCAGAAAATATATTGTATTTATTAACAGAGTGTCATATAGAATATAGCAATAATTATGGATTATCTGATGTGGAAATTATGAAAGAATATCAGAAAGCTGATATTATTAATTTTCCATCAACTTTTGAAGGTTTTGGAATGCCTATAATTGAAGGCCAGGCGATAGGTAGAGTTGTTATAACATCAAATATAGAACCTATGTCGTCGGTGGCAGCTGATGGAGCTTATTTGGTTAACCCTTATGATGTTCATTCTATTACTAAAGCATATTTGGAAGTTATAAATAATGAAGAACTTAGAAATCTGTTGATTAAGAATGGTTTGAAGAATAGTTTGAAATATAAATCGGAAATAATAGCAAATCAATATGAGAAATTATATGAATCGTGTTAATAATGCAAAGACTGTTTTGATTACTACTAATCATCCAGCACCATATATGGATAAGTGGTTTTATGCTATATCTTCACATTATGATTTAACTGTAATTTATAATTCCCGGTTCTCTTCAGAAAAGTCATGGAAGAATTATGAGCCGTATAAAGGTTTCTATTATGAAGATATGAGCTTTAATGGCTTGAAAAAATGTGTGAAAAAACAAGATTTGTTAATAGTGGGTGGGTGGAATAATTTCCCATGCTTTATTACTATACTTCTTTCATTATTTTATGGAAAAAAAGTAGGAATATTTACCGATTATCCATTTCACCAGAAAAAAATAGCTGATATATTTAAATATATTTTTTTATATCGAGTTATTGATTATATTTTTTGTGCTTCTCAAAGTACAAAGGAATACATAATTCAAAAATATAATGTACCTAAAAACAAAGTCGTTTTTTTCCCATATGCATTTGATTTGCCAACCAAATATACACCATTTATTGATTCTGGTAGTTCTGTGGTGACTTTTTTTGTGGCAAATAATTTTATAGAAAGAAAAGGATATCAGGTGTTATTTGAGGCATTTAAAACTTTAGCTAAGGATAGTGTTAATAGACTTCGTTATAGATTTATAATTGCGGGGCAAGGGCCTTTGTTTCAAAAATATCTTACTGAAAGTAGAAATATAAATCTTGATATATGTCTGCTAGGCTGGATAAGTGCGGAACAATATGTCAATTATATGAATAATGCTGATGTATATATACATGCTTCTATTGAAGAGCCGTTTGGCATCCCTCCTCTTGATGCTATGGCGAGAAAAAAAGTTGTAATAGTGTCTGATGGAGTTAAGTCTACTTGTAATATTATTGTGAATGGTTGTAATGGTTTTCTTTATTCTGCAACAGATTCACAGGCACTTGTTGATATTATATTAGAAGTGGAAAAATGCGATAAGAGAAGTATTGGAGAAGAAGCTTATAATAGTGTGAAAAAATATTATTCATTAGAGAGAAATCTTGATGCAATAGATTACTGTTTGAAATAATTATATAAATTAAAAGTATGAATATAGCAATAGTTGGTACAGGCTATGTTGGGTTAGTATCTGGGGCCTGTTTTTCGGAGATGGGTGTGAATGTTACTTGTGTTGATATTAATGAGAAAAAGATTGCTGCTCTTCAAGTCGGACAAATGCCTATTTATGAACCTGGACTGGATGAAATGGTTATTCGTAATCATCGTGAAGGACGTTTGAATTTTACAACTGATATCACGACATGTTTGAATGAAGTTGATATCATTTTTAGTGCTGTAGGGACCCCTCCAGATGAGGATGGTAGTGCTGATCTTTCTTATGTATTAGAAGTAGCCCGTACAGTTGGGCATAATATGACTAAATATGTTGTTCTTGTTACTAAATCTACTGTTCCAGTAGGTACAGCGCAGAAAGTAAAAAAGGTTATTCAAGAAGAATTGAAGAAGCGTAATGTTAATATACCATTTGATGTGGCATCTAATCCAGAATTTTTGAAAGAAGGTGCAGCTATTAAAGATTTTATGAGTCCAGATCGTGTCGTTGTTGGAGTTGATTCAGAGAAAGCGAAGGAACTGATGACTAAATTATATCGTCCATTTTTATTAAATAATTTTAGAGTCATATTTACAGATATACCTTCTGCAGAAATGATAAAATATGCTGCAAATTCAATGTTAGCAACTCGTATTAGTTTTATGAATGATATAGCTAATTTATGTGAATTAGTTGGAGCTGATGTAAATATGGTACGTAAAGGTATAGGGGCAGATAGCCGTATTGGTAACAAGTTTCTTTATCCAGGCTGTGGATATGGTGGAAGTTGTTTCCCTAAAGATGTTAAGGCATTAATTAAAACGGCTGAAAAAGTTGGATATAATATGCGCGTGTTGAAGGCTGTAGAGGAAGTTAACGAAGTTCAGAAAGAAGTTTTATTTACAAAATTGATGAGATGTTATGATAATAGTTTGTGTGGAAAAACTATTGCAATTTGGGGACTTGCTTTTAAGCCAGAGACAGATGATATGCGTGAGTCTACAGCGTTAGTTATAATAAAGTTGTTGTTAGATTCTGGATGTAAGGTGGTTGTTTATGATCCAGTTGCAATGGATGAGTGTAGCAGAAGGATTGGAGAATGTGTAGAGTATGCTTCGGATATGTATGATGCAGTATTAAATGCTGACGCATTATTGGTACTTACGGAATGGAAACAATTTAGATTACCAAGCTGGGGTGTAATAAAAAAATCAATGAGACATCCTTTGATTATTGATGGACGTAATATTTACGATGCAGATGAGATGGTGCATTTGGATATTAATTACTATTGTATTGGTAAATAATTATTAAAGGGGGCATTATGCGGGTTATTCATTTTATACCTAGTCTTGATCGTACAGCAGGAGGAACTTCTTTTTATATGCAGTTATTGGCTAATGAATTAGGTAAGCAATGTGATCTATATATTGTAACTGAAAAGACTGAAAATCCATTGGATATAAATAATGCTATAATTAAATATATTCCTTGTGGATGGAGAGTTTGGAAAGCTATGAAAAAAAGATGGATCGAGATTATAAATGATTTGAAACCGGATATAATTCATGTAAACTGCTGTTGGTTACCCCAATGCGCATGGCTACAGTTATGGGCACAAAAATTAGGGTATAAGGTAGTATTGACTCCTCATGGTATGCTAGAACCTTGGATTATAAAACGTCATTACTGGAGTAAAAAAATACCTGCTTTATTTTTTTATCAATATGATGCAGTGAGAAAAGCTGATATAATTCACGCTACAGCTAATAGCGAGAGAAACAATTTATTGAAGTTGGGGTATAATAAGAATGTTCATGTAATAGTCAATGGGATAGATGTGGATAATATTGTGATGAAGCAAACATGGAATCGTAAAAAAAAGATACTTTTTCTCTCGCGTATTCATGTAAAAAAAGGTATTGCTTTTCTTATTAAAGCAGTTGCTGTCCTTAAAGAACAGTTACAGGATTATACAGTGAATATAGTTGGAGAAGGAGATTCTAACTATGTCGAAGAATTAAAAGCGTTGACAGTATCTTTAGGGGTAGATAATATTGTGTGTTTTTTAGGTGCTATTTATGAGGATGAGAAATGGGATATGTTCAGAGAGTCTGATTTATTTATATTACCTACTTATAGTGAAAATTTTGGTATAGTGGTGGTTGAAGCACTAGCATGTGGAACTCCCGTTCTTACTACTAAAGGGACTCCATGGAAGGATCTAGAAACTTATAAATGTGGTTGGTGGGTAGAGGTTGGGACAGAGTCTATTGTTGAATCTATTCAGAAATTTCTAACCTTATCAATAGAAGAATTAAAAGTTATGGGAAATAATGGACGAAAATTGGTGGAGAATAGTTATTCTTCATCTATAATGGCTACTGATATGATGCAAATGTATAGAGAATTAATGTAACTTTATATGAAATTATTTTTATGAAAATTAATATTATAACGTGTGCTTTTTCTTGTTTGCCTCCTATTGGAATTGGGGCTGTGGAGAAATTGTGGTATGATTTAGCTCTTGAGTTTGCGAAGAAAGGGCATGATGTGGTATTCTATGCTAAACAAGAGAAAAGCTCTCCGAAATCACCTTTTTCTGAAGTTGATAATTTACAAATTGTGTATCTTAGAGGGTATCGTCGTCCTAAATCTATGATTTTGGATACAGTATTAGATTGTGAATATTCATTCCGTGCTTTAATAAAAATGGCAAAGTGTGATATATTGGTTTGTAATACTAAAATATCTCCATTATTGGCCGAATTTTTTAGATATAAATTTATTTGTTCTGTTTATAATGTAGCGAGAGTTCCTAAAGGACAATTTGGTTTATTACTAAAAGTAGATAGGTTAGCTTCTTGTTCTACAATGATTACCAATGAGGTGTTAAAACAAACTCCTAAATGTATACATAATATTAAAACAATCAATAATCCTGTAAACTTAAAAGCTTTTACATTTAAACAGAAAAAAATTAATAAGGAAAATGTGAAGATTATTTTTACTGGTAGAATTCATCCCGAAAAAGGACTGTTAAACCTAGCCAAAGCAGTGTCTATGTTAGTTGATGAGTATCCAAATATCAAATTGGTTCTTGTTGGTACTTATGAAATAAAGAAGGGAGGGGGAGGAATATCGTATGTGGAAGAAATAAAAAGAAATCTGGGCACAACTAATTTAATCATAGAAGAGGCTTTGGCTTCTCCTTTTGAATTGGCAAAGAAGATTCAGAATGCAGATATTTATTGTTACCCTCCTATTCCTACTACAGGTGATGCAATGCCTTGTGCTCCCTTGGAAGCTATGGCGACAGGAACCCCCATAATAGTATCAGATCTTCCATGTTTTGATGATTATGTGGATGAAGAAAATGGTGTTAGGTTTAATGTGCATAGTAATGTTGTTGAAAATTTGAAGAATGCATTGAAACTATTGATTGAGGATGATGACTTTAGAGAAAAAATAGCCTTAAATGGAATGAAGAGAGCTAAATCATTTTCAAATGAGAAAATAGCGAATAGTTATTTGACAGATTTTAAAGAATTATTAGCAAAAAAGAATAGATAATGCCTACCTTATTTTTTAAAAATGCCAATCAAAAGGATGCATATTCTTCACCTTGGCCAATTAAAGAAGCTATTTTTATTCGTATTTGGGAGGTTGTTTGGACACTTTTCATTCGGTGGTTACCTAAACCTTTTTATCGTTGGCATATTTTTCTCCTCAAATTATTTGGATGTCATGTTCAAGGATCTCCTTATGTTGCGCCTACTTGCCGTATATATGCTCCGTGGTTGTTGTCAATAGGAGATCATAGTGCACTTGGGTCGCGTTCAGAAATATATAATTTAGGGCCAATAACAATTGGAGAAAAAGTAACAATTGCACAATATGCTTATTTATGTAATGGAACACATGATTTTTCTGATGATAAATTGACATTGGTTGTTGGGGATATGTATATAGATGACCATGCATTCATTGGGGCTCGGGCTATAGTTTTACCAGGTGTACATATTGCAGAACAGTGTATAATTGGGGCAGGTAGTGTTGTTACTAAAGATGTTGATAAAGGAGAAATTTGGGCAGGGAACCCTGCGAAATTTATAAAAAAAAGGAATTTAGAAAAATATTAATATGATACCCTTGCGACCAAGAATCTGTTTGGCTTGTTCGGCTGGCGGACATTTAAGAGAATTACAATTAGCTGTAGGAACTATTCCTGAAGAGTGGAATTGTTATTGGATGACATTGAAAACACCTTCAACTAAGGCTTTTATGAAGAATAGAAAGCATATATTTCTGACAAATTTTCAACCTACAAAGAAGTGGACATTAATTATTAACTGTTTGCAAGCTTTTTTCTGGGTTCTTGTAAAAAGACCAGATATTATTATTACAACTGGAGCAGGGGTAGTTGTGCCAACTGTATTCTTTGCAAAAAAAATGCTAAAAACAAAAGTAATATTTATTAACTCTGCTGCTGATGTAACTCATGCATCAAAGACCCCTAAGTGGATTGAAAAATACGCAGATTTGTTTCTTGTTCAATGGGAGGAAATGAGAATGATTTTTCCAAATTCGAATTATGTAGGTATATTATGATCTTTGCAAGTTTAGGTACAATGAATATGTCTTTCACTCGAATGGCAGCTGCTGTAGATAAATTGGCAGTAACTATCCAAGATGAAGTGATAGTCCAGACAGGGTATACAAAGTATGATTATCAGTATGCTAAAGCTTTTGATTTTTGTACGAAAGAAGAAATGCAAGATTATATTAATAAAGCAGATATTTTGATCTTACAAGGAGGGTGGGGAGCTATATCAGAGGCGATGGAAAAAAAGAAAAAAATAGTTGTAATTCCACGTTATAATCAGATTGAACATATTCATGATCAGTTTCAGCTTGTAAAGAAGTTAGCTGACTTAAAATGTATTATAGGGGTCTTTGATGTGAAAGAATTATCTCAAAAAGTAGAAGAAGCATACCTTTTTGATTTTAAACAGCTAAAAAAAGGAAATGCTGAAAAATTGATAAGGCAAACACTAATAAAATGGTTTCCTAATTCATAATATAAAGTTGATCGAAGTACAATAATGATGAAAGTTTCTATTATCACCTCTTGTTTTAATCGTGAAGCAACTATAGAACACACTCTCAATAGTGTATTATCACAAACATATTCGGATATTGAATATATTGTGGTAGATGGAGCGTCACAAGACCATTCATTGGACATAATTAATACTTATCAGGATAGAATAGCAAAAATTATATCTGAACCAGATAGAGGTATGTATGAAGGAATCAATAAGGGGATTCGGGTAGCCTCTGGTGATATTATTGGATTAATGCATTCTGATGATTTTTTCTTTTCAAATGATGTTGTTGAGCATATTGTAAAAATATTCAATCAGACAAATGCTGATCTGATATATGGAAATGGCTTATTTGTAGATGATAAAGATACGAATAAAATAGTTCGTAATTGGATTAGTGGAACTTATAGCAAGAAAAAAATGAGAAGAGGATGGTTACCTTTACATACTACTGTCTATATTAAGCGTGACTGTTTTATTCGTTTAGGGTTGTATGATGAAAGTTTTAAGATTGCAGCAGATTCTGATTTTCTTGTTCGTTATATGTATGAAGGAGATTTGGATATAACCTACTTGGATGAGTATGTCGTGTGTATGCGAATGGGAGGGCTTTCTACCGATCCAGAAAAAATGAAGAAAAAATGGGAGGAAGATTTAATACTTTATCGTAATCATGGTTTTTCTCCTTACTGGACGTTGATTTGTAAAATTATTTCCAAAGTGCCTCAATTTGTTTCAGCCAAATTCATTAAAAAGAAATAACTTCATTTCTTTTTAATCCCCATGAGCCTATAAAAGGTTTTCGCTATGCAGAATAATAGGTTTAGAAACATATTTTCAAAATTAAAGATTCTTTTAATCATAAGCTTTTGTTTTTCATGCAAAAATAGTGAGATTACTATAATAATTAGATGATTATATGAGAAAAATAGCATTAATTTCGGGCATAACTGGTCAGGATGGTTCATTTTTAGCAGAATTTTTGGTTGAAAAGGGGTATGAGGTTCATGGAATACTTCGTCGTTCTTCCTCTTTTAATACAGGTCGTATCGAACATCTTTATTTAGATGAATGGGTACGTGATATGAAAAAGGATCGTTTGGTGAATCTTCATTATGGTGATATGACTGATTCTAGTTCTTTGATTCGTATTATTCAGCAAGTAAAACCTGATGAGATATATAATCTTGCTGCTCAGAGTCATGTAAAAGTATCTTTTGACGTTCCAGAATATACAGCCGAAGCTGATGCTGTGGGTACACTTCGTATGTTAGAAGCCGTTCGTATTTTAGGTATGGAAAAGAAAACGAAGATTTATCAAGCTTCCACCTCCGAATTATTTGGATTAGTGCAGGAGATTCCTCAAAAAGAGACTACTCCTTTTTATCCTCGTTCTCCTTATGGAGTGGCTAAACAGTACGGTTTCTGGATTACTAAGAATTATCGTGAGAGTTATGGAATGTTTGCAGTGAATGGTATATTGTTCAATCATGAAAGTGAAAGACGAGGTGAAACCTTTGTAACTCGCAAGATTACTTTAGGTGTTGCACGTATTGCCCAAGGCTTACAGGATAAACTCTATTTGGGTAACCTGAACTCTCTTCGTGACTGGGGGTATGCTAAAGATTATGTAGAATGTATGTGGTTGATTCTTCAACATGATACACCTGAAGACTTTATAATTGCTACAGGAGAGTATCATACAGTACGTGAATTTACTATATTAGCATTTAAAGAGATTGGTGTTGAACTTCGTTGGGAGGGTGAAGGTGTAAATGAGAAAGGAATCGATAAGTCTACAGGAAAGGTATTAGTGGAAGTAGATCCTAAATATTTCCGTCCTGCTGAAGTAGATCAACTATTGGGTGACCCAACAAAAGCTAAAACTTTACTAGGCTGGAATCCTAGGAAAACTTCTTTTAAAGAACTAATAAAAATAATGGTTTTTCATGACTTGAGGTTTGTGAAAAAGCTTTATGTGGAGGAGGGGATGAATAAGGAATAGTCTATTGTTCTTTTAGGAAAGAACTAAAAATATATAGTAATATAATTCTATTCTAGTGTGTTTTTGCCATCGTTTGTATGGGTGGTATTATGGCTTATTTACATCAATTATAACTAATATATATGCAGGAAGTCCAACGTTTTAATAAAGTCCTAAAATCTTGTGTCCTTTTGGGTGATCTTGTTTTGTTAAACCTGCTTTTATGGGGATTTTACCTTTTCTTTGATAATCAGTTCTGGTGTGAGAATTCCGGTTCTATTCTGCAAGGTATGATTTTGGTAACTTTGTGTTATCTACTTTGTAATATGCATTCAGGAGTTATTCTTCATCGTTCCGTGGTTCGTCCTGAACAAATCATGATTCGTGTTTTACGCAATATGGTTCCTTTTGTATTGCTTTCAGTCTGTATTTTATTACTTTTTCATTTTGAGTTTTCTCATTCCCGACTTTTTGGTTTATTTTATATTGTTCTGATATTAGTAATAGTAAGCTATCGTTTGGCTTTTCGTTACTTTCTGGAACTTTATCGGAAGCAAGGTGGAAATGTCCGTAAAGTGATTTTGATTGGAAGTCATGAGAATATGCAAGAACTTTATCATGCAATGACTGATGATCCCACTTCGGGGTATCGTGTTCTTGGATATTTTGAGGATTTCCCTTCGGATCGTTACCCAGGCGATGTTTCTTATTTAGGTTCTCCTCAAGAGGTAAATGAGTTTTTGAAAAGGAATGTAGGTCAAGTGGACCAGCTTTATTGTAGTTTACCTTCTGCACGTAGTGCTGAAATCATTCCCATTATTAATTATTGTGAGAACCATTTAGTTCGTTTTTTTAGTGTTCCGAATGTTCGTAATTATTTAAAACGTAGAATGCATTTTGAAATGTTAGGAAATGTCCCCGTTTTATCTATTCGTCGTGAACCTTTAGAGTTGCTTGAAAATCGTATATTGAAACGTACTTTTGATATAGTGTGTGCTGCATTATTTCTATGTACTATTTTTCCTTTTATTTATATTGTTGTTGGAATTGCTATAAAGATGAATTCTCCGGGACCTGTCTTTTTTAAACAGAAGCGAAGTGGTGAAGATGGAAAAGAATTCTGGTGTTATAAGTTTCGTTCGATGAGGGTGAATACGCAATGTGATACTCTTCAGGCAACTGAACATGATCCACGTAAAACAAAAATAGGAGAGATTATTAGAAGAACTAGTATTGATGAATTGCCACAATTTATAAATGTTTTAAAGGGGGATATGTCTATTGTGGGACCACGTCCACATATGTTGAAACATACGAAAGAATATTCTCAATTGATAAATAAATTTATGGTTCGTCATTTTGTTAAACCGGGCATAACGGGATGGGCTCAAGTTACAGGTTATCGTGGTGAGACGAAAGAACTTTGGCAAATGGAGGGACGTGTGATACGTGATATTTGGTATATAGAGCATTGGGCATTTTTACTTGATTTATATATAATATATAAGACAGTTTATAATGCTATTCATGGAGAAAAAGAAGCTTATTGATGTTTGAGTGTAAATTAATAATAGAAATATATAATATGAGAAGATTAAGTAAAAAGAATAGTTGGCTATTGTTGGTGCCATTCTTATTGGTAGCATGTCAGTCTTATAAGAAAGTGCCTTATTTACAAGACTCCGATGTGGTGAATAGGGTAAATCAGCAAGAAAAGTTGTATGATGCGAAAATTATGCCAAAAGATTTGTTAACTATTGTTGTTTCGTGTAGCAATCCAGAATTAGCAGTACCTTTTAATTTAACAGTTGCTAGTCCGGTAAGTTTAATTTCATCAAATGTGACTAGTCAACCAGCATTGCAGCAGTATCTTGTAGATAATAATGGTAAGGTAAATTTTCCTATATTAGGAGAACTGAACTTGGGAGGGTTGACCAAAGAACAAGCTGAACAATTAATAGTAGAAAAGTTGAAGCCTTATATGAAGGAACCCCCAATTGTTACAGTACGTATGGTTAATTATAAAATATCTGTGATAGGTGAGGTAGCTCATCCTGGTACATTTACTATTTCTAATGAAAAAGTAAATCTTTTAGAAGCACTCGCTATGGCTGGTGATATGACTGTATATGGACTTCGTAATAATGTTAAATTGATTCGAGAGGATGCTACAGGAAAACAACAAATAATAACTCTGGATTTAAATAAGGCAGAAACTATTCTTTCACCTTACTATTGGCTCCAGCAGAATGATATTCTTTATGTGACCCCGAACAAGGCTAAAGCGCGAAATTCAGATATTGGAAATAGTACTAGTCTTTGGTTTTCGGCTACATCTATTTTGGTTTCTCTTGCTAGTTTATTGTTTAATATTTTAAAATAGAATAATGAAAGAAGAGAATGTTTATGATAGAATGAATGAATCGAATGAAGAAAAGATTGACTTTCAAGAGATTCTTTTTAAATATATAATTCATTGGCCTTGGTTTTTAGGTACTGTGATAATTTGTCTGGTGGGTGCTTGGTTTTATCTTCGTACATCCACTCCTATATATAATATTTCAGCTACGGTATTGATAAAAGATAGTCAAAAGAATAGTGGACAAGGGGTTACAACAGGATTAGAAGGATTGGGACTCGATGGTATTATTACCTCCTCCCAGAATATTGATAATGAAATGGAGGTGTTACGTTCTAAAACTTTAGCAAAAGAGGTTGTAGAGCAATTGAACTTATATGTATTTTATAAAGATGAGGATGAATTTCCGGCTCGGGAGTTGTATAAAACATCCCCGGTTGTAGTGAGTATGACTCCACAAGAAGCTGGTAATCTAACTGTTCCTATGGTAGTAAAGATGGAATTACAACTAAATGGAAGTTTGAATGTTAATGTGAAGGTTGGAAAAACGGAATATCAGAAGTTTTTTAATAAGTTGCCCGCTGTTTTTCCTACCAATGAAGGAACCTTAGCTTTCTTTTATTCCTCTGATTCAACCTCTGTAAGACAGAGAATGGAGGGGGGGCGTCATATAACTGCTTTTATTGGACAACCTATGCAAGTGGCAAAAGACTATTGTGGTAGTCTAACTATTGAACCCACTTCTAAAACTACATCAGTAGCTGTACTATCTTTGAAGAATTCAAATATTCAACGTGGTAAGGATTTTATAAATAAGTTGCTGGAAATGTATAATATCAATACAAATAATGATAAAAATGAAATTGCACAAAAAACTGCAGAATTTATTGATGAACGTATAGGTATTATCTCAAGAGAATTAGGTAGTACGGAGGCAGATCTGGAATCTTTTAAACGAAATGCAGGTATTACAGATTTGAACAGTGACGCTCAGATTGCATTGGCTGGTAATGCAGAATATGAAAAGAAGCGTGTTGAGAATCAAACGCAGATAAATCTGGTGGAGGATTTGCGTAAGTATATGCTGAATAATGATAATGAGGTTATACCTGGCAACATTGGTCTGCAAGACGTAGCTCTTGCTGGAGCTATTGATCGTTATAATGAGATGTTAATAGAACGGAAGCGCTTGCTACGTACTTCGACAGAGAGTAATCCAACAATTGTAAACCTGGATGTCAGTATTCGCGCCATGAAGGAGAATGTGAGGATTACGCTTGAGCAGGTTTTAAGAGGTTTGATGATAACAAAGACGGATTTTGGACGAGAAGCAAAACGTTATTCACAACGTATTAGTGATGCACCAGGACAAGAACGTCAATTTGTTAGTATTTCACGTCAGCAAGAAATAAAGGCAGGATTGTATCTAATGCTTCTTCAAAAACGTGAAGAAAATGCTATAACCTTGGCTGCTACTGCTAACAATGCAAAAATTATAGATGATGCTATTGCTGACAATATTCCAGTATACCCTAGGGGTAAAATGATTTATTTGGTTGCTTTGATATTGGGTATAGGATTTCCTGTAGGAATAATCTATTTGATAGGGTTAACTAAATTTAAGATTGAAGGTCGTTCTGATGTAGAAAAACTCACCAGTTTACCTATTGTTGGTGATATCCCATTAACCGATGAAAAACAAGGAGCTATTGCTGTATTTGAGAATCAAAATAACCTGATGAGTGAAACCTTCCGTAATATCCGAACGAATCTTCAGTTTATGCTTGACAATGATAAGAAGGTGATTTTGGTTACTTCTACAGTCAGCGGTGAAGGTAAATCTTTTATCTCTGCTAATCTCGCTATCAGTCTTTCTTTATTGGGTAAGAAAGTAGTAATTGTTGGTCTTGATATTCGTAAACCTGGTTTGAACAAGGTTTTTAATATTCCGAGAAAAGAATTTGGTATAACTCAATATTTGGCTAATCCGGAAAAGAACCTAATGGATTTAGTACAACTTTCTGATGTCAGTAAGAATCTGTATATTCTTCCTGGTGGAACAGTTCCTCCTAATCCTACGGAATTGTTGGCCCGTGATGGATTGGATAAAGCGATTGAGACTCTCAAGAAGAATTTTGATTATGTGATTTTGGATACCGCTCCTGTTGGTATGGTTACCGATACTTTGTTGATAGGACGTGTGGCTGATCTATCTGTTTATGTCTGTCGTGCAGATTATACTCACAAGAATGAGTATACTTTGATTAATGAACTTGCTGAAAACAATAAACTGCCTAGCTTGTGTACTGTAATAAATGGTTTGGATCTGAAGAGAAGAAAGTATGGCTATTATTATGGTTATGGTAAATATGGCAAGTATTATGGCTATGGTAAGCGATATGGCTACGGTTATGGATATGGAGAACAATCTCATACCAAGGAAGACTAAAGTCATTAATGGCTGATATTTTTTAAGTTAATAATGTCATAGAGTACTTTTAATACTTTACACGAAAGTGAGATGGAACATGTAGGTCCCTAACTTCATGCTACACACATGAAGCCCCTACATTTTGTGGTCAGGAAATGCACAGCGGTGTATTCCTGATCAACGCCCTCATGTCGGTGTAAATCCGATGTGATTTCTATTATATCAACTGTCTGTGAAGATAGTTGATATTTTTTTTGTAAAGCAATGACTGATGGATAATTTTTAGTAGCTTTGTGAAAAATATGATTGATATGGAAGATTTGCAAAGATTATATCCTATCGGGATTCAGACATTCTCGAAGATACGGGAGGGGAATTACCTCTATATTGATAAAACAGCATATGTTTATCGGATGACTCATTCGGCTTCCAGTTATATGTTCTTGAGCCGTCCACGACGTTTTGGGAAATCATTACTTACTTCTACGCTGCATAGCTATTTTTCCGGACGCAAGGACCTGTTTCACGGATTGGCTATGGAGAAACTGGAGAAAGAGTGGACGGAATATCCGGTACTTCACTTCGATATGAGTACCGCCAAGCATGCGGATAGTGAACAGTTGCTCCAAGAGTTAAATCTGAAATTGTATGGCTATGAGCAGATTTATGGACGGCTGGATGAGGAGGTTAATCCCAATCAACGTTTGATGGGATTGATAAAACGTGCTTATGAGCAAACCGGCAAGAAAGTGGTCGTGCTTATTGATGAATATGATGCTCCTCTACTGGATGTAGTGCACGAACGGGAAAACCTGGATGTATTGCGTAATATCATGCGTAACTTTTACAGCCCTTTGAAAGCTTGTGATCCTTATTTGCGATATGTATTTCTGACCGGTATTACCAAATTCTCCCAACTTAGTATTTTCAGCGAACTGAATAATATTGAGAATATCAGTATGGATGAGCCATACGCTGCTATCTGTGGAATTAGTGAGGATGAAATACGTTCTCAAATGGAAGAGGACGTGGACAGATTGGCGAAGAATTTGGAGGTTACACTGGAAGAAGCCTTGATGAAACTGAAAGAAAATTATGATGGGTATCACTTTACTTATCCGTCACCTGATATATATAATCCTTTTAGTTTGCTTACAGCTATGGAAAAGGGTAAGATTGGCTCATATTGGTTTGGTAGCGGTACGCCTACGTATCTAATAAAGATGTTGGATAAGTTTGGTGTGAAACCTTCTGAAATAGGACGTAAACAACTAAAGTCTTCTGCTTTCGACGCTCCTACTGAAACGATGACTGATGCAGTGCCTTTATTATACCAAAGTGGTTATATCACTATTAAGGATTATAATAAGATGCTAGATCTTTATACGCTGGATATTCCCAATAAAGAAGTAAGACTGGGACTTATGGAGAGCCTTCTTCCTCATTATGTAGATAACAAGACACCTGAAGCAACTACCATGGTGGCATATCTTTTTTATGATATTCAGAATGGTGATATGGATGCTGCTTTACACCGTTTGCAGGAATTTCTGTCTACGATTCCTTACTGTGACAATACAAAGTTCGAAGGACACTATCAGCAGGTATTTTATATCATATTCAGTTTGTTGGGATATTACGTAGATGTGGAAGTTCGTACTCCTCGTGGACGGGTAGATATAGTACTTCGTACAAAGACTACGTTGTATTTGATGGAACTGAAATTGGATAAAAGTGCGGGTGAAGCGATGGAGCAAATTGATTTGAAGAATTATCCGGAACGCTTTGCTTTATGTGGATTGCCTGTCGTAAAGGTGGCTGTCAGTTTTGATAGCGAACGGTGTACGATTGGAGACTGGAAGATTATAAATGCTTGATTATATCATTGATTTATAAGTCGCTATATACTTGATTGAATATAAAGAGCTCCGTAAGGGGCTTTTTTCTTTTCTATCCGGAATAAAAGCTTCACCTTTGCATCGTTGATCAACAAAACGTGAATAAATAACTTGAATTTAAATCTTAAAAAAACGTAGTATGAGTGTAATTTACAAAGTCATTACGCGACCAACAGATCCGCGTGTTCCCAATTCTCCTAAGAGATATTATCCGCATCTGATCACTTTAGGTCAGTCCGTCAATCTGAAATATATTGCACAGAAAATGCAGGATCGTTCTTCGCTGTCTGTCGGTGATATTAAGAGCGTAATCCAGAATTTTGTGGAAAAAATGAAGGAGCAGTTGCTGGAAGGTAAATCGATAAATATCGAAGGCTTAGGTGTGTTTATGTTGACTGCCCGTTCGAAAGGTGCGGAGTTGGCGAAGGATATTAATGCTAAGAGTGTGGATAGTGTTCGTATCTTTTTCCAAGCCAATAAAGAGTTGCGTGTCACCAAAACTGCTACCCGTGCAGATGAGAAGTTAGACCTGATCAGTCTGGATGAATATCTGAAGAAAATTAGTGTTACTGTATCTCCCACAAATCCTGAAAAACCGGGTGAAGGCGAAGATGGTGGAGATGATGGCGATGATAGTGGAGAGGCACCCGATCCCGCAGCTTAATGTCTTGTTGATTAATAGCTGACGGTTAGAGTGTTCATTTAATGTTTAATTTAAAAAGAGAAATGTCTATGAAAAAAACGTGGAGTATTATTTTGAAAGTGATTATTGCTGTTGCCGGTGCGATTGCCGGAGTGGTAGGTGTGCAGGCAGCAACCTTGTAATTGATTATCTTATAAATAGGTATATTTATGAATGAATAACAGGCGGGATTTTTCCCGCCTGTTTGTGTTTAGATATAATAAGAGAGCTACACTTCTTCACATACTCTCATTTCCATTCCTTTATATACTACAACAATCTTATGCAACTGTGTGGTGCCAATAGCATTTTTTACTGTATCTGTATCAGCATAACGGTTGGTTTGAGCGATTCCTTCTAATCGTAATTCATCCACACGATTTTCCGGATCTTTGTATTTAGCATATTTCAACTCGATTATGTAACTGTGTTTCATATCCGGATAAATATCTAATAATGGAGATAAGAAGATGTCAGCATATCCTTCTTGTGTATCTGCTTCCGAAATAGGGCGGTAGAACCGGTTTTGTGCAGTCATGGCTAATGTGAAACCATGTACGAAAAATTCTCCCTTTTGCTTGTCGCGTTGGGAGGCATAGCGTTTCAGACAATCGGCTATATAGTCAAAATAAGCTTTCCAGGTACCTCGATAAGCAAGCGAGCTGGATAATTCATTTTTCTCATAATTACTGAAGCTTAAGTTGGCCTCATTGTAAGTGTTCAACAAATAGGTGTAAAGTTGTTCGCGCACTACTTGATTGGGAATGGTGAGTTTGCACTTTCCTTCATGTGCGCCACTAATAGTAAGCATGCCAAAATAATAGAGTAGGCTTGTGAAATTGTCTGGATCAATAATACTGGCGGCTGGAAATCCTTTTTTCACTTCTCCAGTGATGTATCCTTGGCTTACTAAGGTCTGTATGATGGATGCATCGTGCGCAAACTCTTTATCTTTACGGATGAGCATACGCAATTTTTCGTAGTCAATACGGATGTTGTCTTCTACCATATCTTTAGGTATTTCACCGTTATATTCGATATAATTTTTGACGAAATAAAGCACCATATTGGAATTGTACATCGTAGTTTTACCATAGCATTCCTGTGCAAAACAGTAATTGTCATACCATGGTTTCATGATTTCTATCAACTCATTGATGGTATGATTGAAATGCCCTGTATTAGAATAATAAGTTAACATTTCGCGAACCTCACTTTCTGTGAATCCCATCATTTCGTTGAATCTTGGTGACAGTGAGTAGTTAGTACCGATATTGAAGCCGCTGGTCAAGTCATCCATTGTCACGGGACTGACACCGGTGATAAAACAACGTTTAATGCTGGAGTCTGTGCCGGATTTTATTTTATTGAAGAAAGCACGTAAATAACCTTCTTTGTGTGTCTCATCAGTGTAACGGTTTAAGCTGTCGACATCAGAGAGTATTGTATTGGTGAAATGGTCGTATTCATCAATGAAGAGATAAATCTTTTGATTTACACGGGCGCACTCCGTAAACAGATATTCGAATTGGCTGACGGCTCCGTCTTTTTCGTCCATTTTTTCTTTGATTCCTTCAGGTAAGTAGTCAGCATAAACATCACAGAAATAGTCAAATACGATTCTACAATGTTCGTCCAGACCTTTGCGGTAGCTGTGTAAATCTCCACTTATTCCCGAGAAATTTAATTTTATTACCAGATAGCTATTACGATCCTTTGTGGGATACTTTCCAATATAAAGATCGCCAAACAAAGCGTCAAACTTATCTTTGGCACGTACATCATAATAATGTTGAAGCATATTCAAAGTCAGACTTTTTCCGAATCGGCGCGGGCGGATAAAAAAGAAAAAACGATCTGATTGCTCTATCAAGGGGATGAAAGAGGTCTTATCCACATAATAATAATTGTCCAAACGGATGTCCTCGAAGTTCATCATACCATAAGGTAATAACTTCCTGTCTGATGATACGTATTTCATAATTAATGTCTTTTATATGAATGCACTTTGAATAAGTGTATACAAAGATACTTTCTTTCCGCTATTTTCCCAAACAAACGTTCTTTCTTTTTGTTTCGTGCTATTTGTTAGGAGTATCGCTCTATATTTTAACAAAATAGAAATTATAATCAAACTCGTTGGCTGAATAGCGGATTTTATCTACCTTTGCATCTTAATTAAATGCGTCATTTTAAGCGAGAAAAAACATGATTCGAAAAATAATAAAAGCTCTTTGGATATTCTTGGCAGTCATAGTATTGGCTATTGTTATAGTCTTTGTCTCCATTTCAAAGGGCTGGATTGGCTATATGCCTCCTGTAGAGGAACTCGAGAACCCGAGCTATAAATTTGCAACGGAGATTTTTTCTGAAGATGAGAAAGTGCTTGGTACATGGTCTTACAGCAAGGAAAACCGGGTGTACACGGCATACAAGGATTTGTCACCCAGTATTATCAATGCTCTTATTGCAACGGAAGATGTTCGTTTTGTCGAGCATTCGGGGATTGATGCCAAAGCGTTGTTCCGTGCGTTTGTGAAACGTGGTTTGATGTTTCAGAAAAATGCAGGTGGGGGTAGTACCTTGTCGCAACAGTTAGCTAAACAGTTGTTTACAGAAAATGTGGCGAGAAATACACTTCAGCGTCTTTTCCAAAAACCGATTGAATGGGTGATTGCGGTGAAACTTGAACGTTACTACACCAAAGAGGAAATATTGAGTATGTATCTCAATAAATTTGATTTTCTGAATAATGCTGTTGGTATCAAAACTGCTGCATATACCTATTTTGGCTGTGAACCGAAGGATTTGAAGATTGAAGAAGCAGCTACATTGGTGGGTATGTGTAAGAATCCATCTCTCTACAATCCGGTTCGTTTCAACGAGCGTTCACGTGGTCGTCGTAATGTGGTGCTCGAGCAGATGCGTAAAGCCGGATATATCACAGATGCAGAATGTGATTCTTTGCAGGCTCTTCCGTTGAAACTGACTTATAACCGTGTTGACCACAAAGAGGGATTGGCTACTTATTTCCGTGAATATCTCCGCGGCGTCATGACAGCACCGAAACCGGTAAGAAGTGATTATCGTGGTTGGCAAATGCAGAAATTCTATGAGGATTCTATCGCTTGGGAAACTAACCCGTTATATGGCTGGTGTGCGAAAAACAAGAAGAAAGACGGTACAAATTATAATATCTATACAGATGGATTGAAGATTTATACAACTATCAATTCACGTATGCAGCAGTATGCCGAAGATGCTGTAAAAGAGCATTTGGGTGATTATCTGCAACCTGTATTCTTCAAGGAAAAAGAGGGAAGTAAGAATGCCCCGTATGCAAGATCACTACCGGAAAAACGAGTGGAAGAGTTGTTGACGAAAGCAATGAAACAAACGGAACGTTATCGCCTCATGAAAGAGGCGGGAGCTTCGGAACAACAGATTCGTAAGGCGTTCGATACACCGGAAGAAATGACTGTCTTTTCCTGGAAGGGTGATAAAGATACGATTATGACACCGATGGATTCCATCCGCTACTACAAATCTTTCTTGCGGACGGGATTTATGTCAATGGATCCGGCAAACGGACACGTGAAAGCTTATGTGGGCGGACCGAATTATGTATACTTCCAGTATGATATGGCGATGGTGGGACGTCGTCAGGTAGGTTCTACTATTAAACCGTATTTATATACATTGGCAATGGAGAACGGATTTTCTCCTTGCGATCAGGCACGCCACGTAGAGCAGACTTTGATTGATGAGAATGGAACTCCCTGGACACCACGTAATGCAAATGATAAGCGTTATGGAGAAATGGTGACTCTGAAATGGGGATTGGCAAATTCCGATAACTGGATTTCTGCATACCTGATGGGTAAGCTGAATCCGTATGATTTGGTACGCTTGATCCATAGTTTCGGTGTACGCAATAAAGCAATTGATCCGGTGGTTTCACTTTGTCTGGGACCTTGTGAAATTTCTGTCGGTGAAATGGTCAGCGCATACACGGCTTTTGCCAATAAAGGAATCCGGGTGGCTCCATTGTTCGTTACCCGTATTGAGGATAGTGATGGCAATGTCATTTCTACTTTTGCGCCGCAAATGGAAGAAGTGATAAGCGCGTCGAGCACTTACAAAATGTTGGTTATGCTGCGTGCCGTTATTAATGAAGGAACGGGTGGACGTGTTCGTCGATATGGAATTACCGCCGATATGGGTGGAAAGACAGGAACGACCAATGATAACTCCGATGCCTGGTTTATGGGATTCACTCCTTCACTGGTATCCGGTTGTTGGGTAGGAGGTGACGAACGTGATATTCACTTCGGTAGAATGACCTATGGACAGGGTGCTGCTGCAGCTTTGCCTATCTGGGCTATGTATATGAAGAAAGTGTATGACGATCCGACTTTGGGATATGACCAGCAGGAGAGATTCAAACTCCCTGAAGGGTTTGACCCGTGTGCCGGTTCGGAAACTCCTGATGGCGAAGTGGAAGAAAGAGGACTGGACGATCTGTTTAATTAAGTATTAAGTATAGTGCTATTTAATACTTAATACCTAATACTTAATTTTAATGCACAAGTATATTGTTTGCATAGGGAGTAATTACAATAGGAAAGAGAACCTGACTTTTGCCAGACAGAAGTTGACTGAATCGTTCTCTTCTATATGTTTTGCTCCCGAACTGGAAACTAAACCTTTGTTTTTTAAGAATCCGGCTCTGTTTTCCAACCAAGTGGTTCTGTTCTATTCCGATAAGGATGAAGAGACGGTGAGGAAAATGCTGAAAGATATAGAACAGAGGTCCGGACGTCGTTCGGAGGATAAGAAAGAGGAAAAAGTATGTCTGGATATTGACATGCTTTTATATGATAACAAAATATTAAAACCGGAGGATTGGCAAAGGGGATATATACAACAGTCATTATCTGCTTTCCATTCTTCATTATTTATTAAGTAGATGAAATTTCTTGGAATTATACCTGCCCGCTATGCATCCACTCGTTTTCCTGCGAAACCGTTGGCTATGTTGGGCGGAAAAACAGTCATACAACGCGTATACGAACAAGTGGCAGGCGTTTTGGATGATGCTTATGTAGCTACGGATGATGAACGCATTGAAGCTGCTGTTAAGGCGTTCGGGGGAAAGGTTGTGATGACTTCCGTTCACCACAAAAGTGGTACGGATCGTTGTTATGAAGCCTGTACCAAGATTGGAGGTGATTTTGACGTCGTAGTGAATATACAAGGAGATGAGCCTTTTATTCAGCCTTCACAATTGGATGCGGTAAAGGCTTGTTTTGAAGATGTAACCACGCAGATTGCTACGTTGGTGAAGCCTTTTACTGCCGATGAACCGTTTGCTGTACTGGAAAACGTGAATTCACCGAAAGTGGTAGTCAACAAGAACTGGAACGCACTTTATTTCAGCCGTTCTATCATTCCTTATCAGCGTAATGCCGAGAAACAGGACTGGTTGAAGGGACATACCTACTACAAGCACATCGGATTGTATGCTTATCGTACAGAGGTGCTGAAAGAGATTACCATGCTTCCACAGTCTTCTTTGGAGTTGGCCGAATCTTTGGAGCAGCTTCGCTGGTTGGAGAACGGATACAAAATAAAGGTCGGTATCAGTGAAGTGGAAACTATTGGAATTGATACCCCGCAAGACTTGGAACGGGCAGAAGAATTTTTGAAGAATAGAATCTAATCTTATGGATCGTACGATACAACCTGAAATACAAACCCTGAAAAATTTTCGTATACTTCCTCCCGTTCGAATGACGTTGCCAAACGGTATTCCGTTGACTGTTATTAATGCGGGTGAACAGGAAGTGGTACGTATAGATGTGATTTTTGCCGGGGGGCGCTGGCAACAGTCGCAGAAACTGCAAGCTCTGTTTACGAACCGGATGTTGCGCGAAGGCACGAAAAAATATACGGCTGCCACCATTGCCGAAAAACTGGATTACTACGGTTCATGGCTCGAATTGTCCAGTTCGTCGGAATATGCATATATCACTGTTTATTCGTTGAATAAGTATTTGGCGAAAACATTGGAGGTAGTGGAATCCATGATTAAAGAACCGCTTTTCCCGGAGAAGGAATTGCATACCATTCTCGATACCAATATCCAACAATATCAGGTCAATACTTCTAAAGTTGATTTTCTGGCACACCGCAGTCTGTTGCAGTCGCTTTACGGCGAACAGCATCCATGTGGTAAAATAGTGGTGGAGGAAGATTATCATGCTATCACTCCGGAAGTGCTCCGTGAATTTTATGAACGGTATTATCATTCGGGTAATTGCTCTATCTTTTTGTCCGGTAAGGTGACGGAGGATATTATCAGCCGGGTGACAGATACATTCGGCACTTTTTTCGGCCAGCATCAGCAGCAGGTGTCGAGATTAAGTTTTCCTTTTACTGCTGTTCCCGAAAAGAGAATTTTTACAGAGCGTGAAGACGCCATGCAGAGTGCTGTGAAGATGGGATATACGACCATTACTCGTAATCATCCTGATTATTTGAAACTTCGGGTATTGATGACTTTATTCGGAGGTTATTTCGGCAGTCGGCTGATGTCTAATATTCGTGAAGAGAAGGGATATACTTATGGTATTTCGGCAGGAATCATATTTTATCCGGATAGCGGACTATTGGCTATCTCGACAGAAACGGATAATGAATATGTGGAACCGTTGATACAGGAAGTGTATCATGAGATCGACCGCCTGCATCAGGAACCTGTGTCAGCCGAAGAATTGACTATTGTACGCAACTATATGTTGGGAGAAATGTGCCGTAGTTATGAGTCGCCTTTCTCACTTTCGGATGCGTGGATCTTCATTGCTACTTCCGGTCTGGATGATGACTACTTTTCACGTTCTCTGCTGGCAGTGAATGAGGTTACTCCGATGGAAATACAAGATTTGGCACAGCGCTATTTGTGCAAAGAGACATTAAAAGAGGTCATTGCAGGTAAAAAGTTGTCATAATTTGCTTTCCGAAAGTGGGCTGTTTGGGATAGAAATTGTATCTTTGTCCAAATTGTAATTCTAAAATGAGTAACGACTAAAACCAATGAGGAAATATCTATATACTACACTTTTGCTGGCTCTTCTTGCACAAGGGGGAGTGATGGCACAAGAAAATGAAGGAAAAAAAGGCGGATTTTTCGGAAAAATTAAAGATACATTCTCCACTGAAATAAAGATTGGCAACTATACTTTTAAGGATGGCAGTGTCTATACGGGAGAAATGAAAGGACGAAAACCGAATGGAAAAGGAAAAACAGTCTTTAAAAACGGTGATGTCTTTGAAGGAGAATATGTGAAGGGGAAACGTGAAGGATATGGAATTTATATGTTTCCCGATGGAGAAAAATACGAAGGACAGTGGTTTCAGGACCAGCAGCACGGAAAAGGTATCTATTATTTTATGAATAATAACCGTTACGACGGTATGTGGTATCAGGATTATCAGCATGGTGAAGGAACAATGTATTATCATAACGGTGATTTGTATGTAGGTAAATGGGTGAATGATAAGCGTGAAGGCGAAGGTACATACACTTGGGCGAATGGAGCCAAATATACCGGTCACTGGAAAAATGATAAGAAGAACGGCAAAGGTATCATGAACTGGGACGATGGCTGTAAGTATGAAGGAGATTGGAAAGATGATGTCCGTCACGGAAAAGGGGTATTTGAATATACCAATGGAGATAAATACGATGGTGACTGGGCGGATGATATTCAACACGGAAGAGGTACTTACTACTTTCACACGGGCGATCGTTATGAAGGTTCTTATCTCTTAGGTGAACGCACCGGTGAAGGAGTTTATTATCATGCTAACGGCGACAAGTATGTAGGTAATTTCAAAAATGGCATGCAAGACGGAAAGGGTACTTTTACCTGGGCGAATGGTGCTGTGTACGAAGGAAGCTGGAAAAACAATAAACGTGATGGCAGAGGAGTCTATAAATGGAGCAATGGCGATGTTTATGACGGTGATTGGAAAGACAACCGTCCCAATGGACAGGGTACTCTGAAAACCGTTGCTGGGATGCAATATAAAGGTGGCTTTGTTGACGGATTGGAAGATGGACAGGGCGTACAAATTGATAAAGATGGTAATCGCTTTGACGGATTTTTCAAACAAGGAAAGAAAAATGGTCCTTTTGTAGAAACAGATAAAGATGGAAAGGTGATTAAAAAAGGAACCTATAAATTCGGAAGACTTCAATAGATGATAGGTGATAGATGATAAATGATAGTGGGCTGCGCATTGCGTGGCCTCTTTTTATGGTACAAAGAAAAATGGATAATAACCAAAAGCGGTCATTATCCATTTTATAATTTCCTGTTGAAAGTAACTTCAACTATCAATTATCATTTGTTACCTATCATCTATTAAATGATGTATTGTGAACTGATAGATTCGTTATTCATCACTCGTTTGATTGTTTCTGCAAACATATCGGCGATGCTTAACTGTTTTACTTTCGGGCATTTCTTTGCGTAAGGGATGCTGTCGGTAAATACCATTTCGGTTAGGGCAGACTCTTGTACACGGAAAGAAGCCGGATCAGACATTACGCAGTGGCTGGCGATGGCGCGTACAGATTTGGCACCGGCATCCAGCATGATGTTGGCTGCTTTGGTGATTGTTCCTGCTGTGTCAACGATATCGTCGATCAATACGACGTTTTTACCTTCTACGTCACCGATGATTTGCATAGATGCTACTTCATTGGCTTTTTCACGTGATTTGTTACAGAGTACCAATGGTACACCGAGGTATTTGGAGAAAGTGCTGGCACGTTTTGAACCTCCTACGTCCGGTGTAGCAATAACCAGATTTTCCAGTTGCAATGACTGGATGTAAGGGAGGAATACAGCTGATGCGTACAGGTGATCTACCGGGATATTGAAGAATCCCTGAATCTGGTCTGCATGCAAGTCCATCGTAATCAGGCGGTCGATACCTGCAACAGACAGCAGGTCGGCTACCAACTTAGCGCCGATAGATACACGGGGTTTGTCTTTTCTATCCTGACGTGCCCATCCGAAATAGGGGACTACAGCTACAACGCTCTTTGCAGACGCGCGTTTTGCGGCATCGATCATCAGGAGAAGTTCCATTAAGTTGTCTGAGTTAGGGAAAGTGGATTGAACCAGGAATACGTGTGCGCCACGAATTGACTCCTCATATGAAACAGCAAATTCGCCATCGGCAAAATGGGTAATGTTCATATTTCCCAGAGGACAATCCAGGCTTGCGCAGATTTTTTCTGCCAGATATCTCGAGTTCGTTCCCGAGAATACCATAAAGGGTGCTTTTTCGCTCATTTTGTAATAGATGTTACCTATTTGTTAATTTGCCTGCAAAGGTAGGAATTTCTCTTATTATTTAGAAGGACTTATTGTATAAAAAATATTTTTCTCTCCAACTTATCGGAAATATTTGTAGATTTGCTTTCTGAAAACAGTTAATAGTTAAAAATGAGTTCACGCTTTCCTTTATATATAATAGGTATAGTGTTGTTTGCCTCTTTTTTTTCGTGCACTGATATGGTGCCGACTAAAGAAGTGCGCCTGATTGATTCATTAAACGGGAAAGCGTATGCTTATCGTTATCGAAGCCTGGATTCTTCTTATAAATATGCCAATGAAGCCTATCGGCAGGTGAATTTCTACAAGTCGGGGAAAGCGGAAGCATCCAACAATCTGGGATTCTGTGCTTTTATGGCTATGGACTTTGATCGGGCGGAAGCATTGCATAAGGAAGTATATAAACTGACTAAAAATGAACTCGAACTGTTGATTGCCGACATCGGACTGATGAAAATCTGTCAGCGAACGGCTATGAACAAAGAATTTTATGATTATCGTAATAGTGCGCTCAAGCGCATGAAACGTATTCGTGAAGAGAGTGATTTGTTTGCCGACCGTCACGAGGCGCTACGCCTGGATTATGCATTCACCGAATTTTTCATTGTTTCTTCTATTTATTACTACTATCTGCAGCAACGGCAGGAGGCCATCACATCTCTCAACCGGATTCCGGAAGATGAAGCTTTGACAGATACTAATCAGTTGCTTTATTATCATTATATTAAAGGTTCGGCTTCGTTGGTGGAAGCAAACAAGCCGGAAGACCGGAAAATGCGTGAGTTCGACCAACTCTATATTACCTGGCGGACGGCTGTTCAGACTAATCATCCTTATTTCGAAGGAAATGGTCTGCAAGGATTGGCTAATCTGATGGTTTCACCCAATAATTTCGAACTTTTCCGGACGAGAAGGGGATATGCGCTGGATCAGTTTGGGTTTCCTGTAGATTCGCTTTTGCCTTTGCGAATGGCACAGCGTGCGCTTGAAAAATTTCGTGAGTACAATGATTTGTATCAGATTGCCGGTGCGTATGTGTCTATCGGTAAATATATGAATGAGCACGGACGTTATACGGAGGCATTGGATACGCTTGCAAAAGCGTTGGATTGTGTGAATCAACATCACATGCTCTATTATCACCATGCGGCGGATACATTGGATAAACTACATGTTTTTGTGGAGGGAGATACGACTTATACCGGGGTTCCATGGATCATGCAGGAAGATGTGAGAACGGTACCTGAATGGATCTCAAGGATTCGGGAGCAATTGAGTGTGTCGTATGCGGGGCTCGGGATGAAGTATGCTTCTGATTACAACCGGAATATATATTTGGATATTTTGAATTATACCCGTCAGGATAAGGAGTTGGAGAGCCGCTATCTTTCATTGGAAGCCGATTCACGACAAATGACGCTTGTACTTTCTTTGGTTATTGTCGGACTTGTATTGGTGGTTATTCTTTGGTGGTTTTTCAATAAACGGTCTAAAATAAGGAATCAGGTAGACGTGGAGCGTCTGCAACGGATTCTGACTCTTTGCCGGGATATAACTTCGTCCATTCCGATGAATGTTCCATTAATTCAACAAGGTATCGATCAATTATTTGGGAAAGGACGTCTTCAACTGGAAATTCCGGAGGAAGGAAAAGCGGCACTGGTTCCTCTGCATCGGTTGAACCGTGATGAAAAAGCATTGGTGCATGTGCTTGAACCGTATATTGTTTGGGCTGCGGACAATGAGCAGATGGTGGAAGCGTTGAGTGACGAGCGGATGCAGTTGGAAAAGCAACGGTATGTTTACGAACAACATATTGCGGGAAATAAACGTCAGAATCTTATAAAGAAGGCTTGTCTGGCCATTGTCAATGGTATTAATCCTTATATCGACCGTATCTTGAACGAGGTGCATAAGTTGACGGAGCGGGGGTATATTGATAATGCGAAGATTAAGAAAGAGAAGTATCAATACATTGATGAGCTGGTAACTACGATTAATGAGTACAACGATATTCTGGCTCTTTGGATTAAGATGAAGCAAGGAACGCTTAGCCTGAATATTGAAACTTTCAGTCTCAATGAACTGTTTGAGTTGCTAGGCAAGGGAAGACGTGCTTTTGAAATGAAAAATCAGAAGTTGGAAATTGAACCGACTACGGTTATGGTGAAGGCCGACCGGGCACTAACTTTGTTTATGATTAATACGCTGGCGGAAAATGCCCGTAAATATACTCCGGAAGGAGGAACAATTAAAGTGTATGCCCGTACTACGGAGGATGCGTATGTCGAGATCTCTGTGGAGGATAACGGAAGAGGTATTTCTGAAGAGGATGTGGCGCATATCATTGGTGAGAAGGTGTATGATTCCCGTGTGATCGGAATGAAGAATGCAGCCGATCCGGAAGTGTTGAAAGAAAACAAAGGTAGTGGTTTCGGATTGATGAATTGTAAGGGAATCATTGAGAAGTATAAGAAGACGAATGATTTATTCCGGGGATGTGTCTTTGATGTGGAGAGTGAACTAGGGAAAGGAAGCCGTTTCTATTTTCGTTTGCCTTCGGGAGTGCGTAAAGCGATCGGGGTATTGTTGCTTTGCTTGTTGTTTCCGTTGGGGATGGTTTCTTGTCTGCATGATCCGATTCCTCCCATGTTGCAGGATGGCGATTCGATTGTAGTAGTTACGGATTCTGCGTATGAGGATTTGCTGGATGTAGCGTCGGATTATGCAAATGCTGCCTATTTTGCTAATGTGGATGAAAATTATGAGTTGGCTTTGCAATATATAGATTCTGCGATGCTTTTTCTGAATGAGCATTATGAAAAATATGCGCGTCCGGATCGCCCACATCGGTATATGAAGCTGGTAGGTGAGGGAACGCCTGCTGAAATCAGTTGGTGGAACGAACTGTTTGATTCGGATTATCATGTAATTTTGGATATCAGGAATGAGGCGTCAGTTGCTTTTCTGGCTTTGAAACAGTTGGATGCATATAGTTATAATAATTCGGCATTTACGGATTTGTATAAGTTGCAGGGAGAGGATCAAACTCTCGAAGCATATTGCCGGCAGTTGGAGCGTTCGAATACCAATAAGACGGTAGGAATTATTTTATGCTTTGTTTTATTGATTATTTCGTTGGTCGGATATTATTTTCTGTACATGAGAAAACGTTTGCAGAATCGTTTGAATCTCGAACAGGTACTTGAGATTAACCAGAAGGTGTTTGCTGCATCTTTGGTGAGACCGCAGGAACAGGAAAATGCAGAGGCGCTTCAACGGGAAGAGAGTACGCTTAAAGAAATTCCGCAGCGGATTGTGGATGAAGCATTCGGGGCGGTAAATGAATTACTGACGATTGACCGGATGGGAATTGCCGTTTATAATGAAACGACACACCGGCTGGAATATGCTTCTCGTCCCGGACAGGAAATGCCGGAAATGGTAGAGCAGTGTTTTAGTTCCGGGAAATATCTTTCCGAACAGCATCTTCAGGCAATTCCGCTGATGGTGGAAGCAGGGGGCGAGCATCAATGTGTCGGTGTGCTTTATCTGGAGCGCAGAGAAGGAACGGAACAGGAGACGGATCGACTGCTTTTTGAACTGGTAGCTCGTTATGTGGCTATTGTTGTGTTTAACGCAGTGGTGAAACTGGCTACAAAATACCGGGATATCGAGTCGGCACACGAAGAAACACGCCGGGCTTCCTGGGAAGACAGCATGTTGCATGTTCAGAATATGGTGCTTGACAACTGTCTGTCGACGATTAAACATGAGACGATTTATTATCCGAATAAGATCAAACAGATTGTAGGGCGGTTGAATGCGCAGAATCTTTCGGAAACGGAAGAGCGTGAAGCGGTGGAGACTATGACGGAATTGATTGAATACTATAAGGGAATCTTTACGATTTTGAGTTCGTGTGCTTCCCGTCAATTGGAGGAGGTCACTTTCCGGCGTACGGTGATTCCGGTACAGGAACTTTTGGATGCTGCCGGAAAATATTTCAAGAAGTTGATGAAGAATCGGCCGGAGAGGATAGAATTGGAAATAGAGCCGATGGAGGCGAAGGTGATAGGAGACGTGAATCAGTTGCGTTTTCTATTGGAGAATTTGATTGATGAAGCATTGACTGTACGTGAAGATGGAGTGATACGTCTGCAAGCGCGCAAGGATAATGAATATGTTCGTTTCCTCTTTACGGATACGAGACGTGAGAAGAGTGTGGAAGAGTTGAATCAACTATTTTATCCGAATCTGGCACGTATGACTTCCGGTGAAAAAGGGGAGTTGAGGGGAACGGAATATCTGGTATGTAAGCAGATTATCCGCGACCACGACGAATTTGCGGGACGTAGGGGATGCCGTATCAATGCCGAGCCGGCTGAAGGTGGCGGGTTTACGGTTTATTTCACTATTCCGCGCCGATAAAAGGAAAACACATAAAAGTTATTAGATAAGGAACATGGAAGAACAGAAGTTTAAAGTTATTATTGTAGAGGATGTAAAACTGGAGTTGAAAGGGACAGAAGAAATATTCCGTCATGAAATACCGAATGCAGAAGTGATCGGCACGGCAATGACGGAAAGTGAGTTTTGGCCGTTGATGGAGGCCCAGCTTCCCGATCTGGTATTGTTGGACTTAGGACTAGGAGGTTCTACGACCATTGGTGTTGATATTTGCAAGAATATATTCAAACGTTACAAAGGAGTTCGGGTATTGATCTTCACGGGTGAGATTCTGAACGAAAAGTTGTGGGTGGACGTATTGAATGCCGGTGCCGATGGAATCATCCTCAAAACGGGTGAGCTACTGACGAAAACAGATGTACAGGCTGTGATGGATGGAAAGAAATTGGTATTTAACTATCCGATTCTGGAAAAGATTGTAGATCGTTTCAAGAAATCGGTAGCCAATGATGCCAAGCGTCAGGAGGCTGTCATCAGTTATGATATTGATGAATATGATGAACGTTTTCTCCGTCATCTGGCTTTAGGTTATACGAAAGAGATGATTGCCAATCTGAAAGGAATGCCTTTTGGTGTGAAATCATTGGAGAAACGGCAGAATGATCTTATCGGACGTCTTTTTCCGAATGGTGAACGGGTGGGAGTGAATGCTACCCGGTTGGCAGTACGTGCATTGGAATTGCGTATTATTGATCTGGATAATCTGGAGCCTGACGAAGAGTAAATTAAGTATTAACGGTAGCTTCTTGCTTAGTCGGAAAATGATGAAGAATAAATGGCGCATGCCCCATCCCGCTACGATGTTCCTTCTGCTGACAATGGCAGTGGTCTTTCTTTCATGGATATGCGATATCTATGGATTGAAAGTGACATTGCCGCAGACAGGTGAGGATATCCGTGTACAAAGCCTGTTGAGTCCGGAAGGAATCCGCTGGTGGTTGCGGAATGCTATTAAGAACTTTACAGGTTTTGCTCCATTGGGCATGGTGATTATTGCTATGTTCGGATTGGGAGTGGCACAACATTCCGGTTTTATTGATGCTTGTATCCGCATGGGGGTGGGAAACCGGCAGGAAAAGAGGAAGATCATCTTGTGGGTGATTGTGCTTGGCTTGTTGTCGAATGCCATTGGTGATGGTGGATATATCATTTTATTGCCTATTGCTGCTATGCTGTTTCAATGGGTGGGGCTTCATCCGATTGCAGGGATTGTAACGGCTTATGTTTCCGTTGCGTGCGGGTATAGTGCTAATATTGTATTGAGTACGATGGACCCGTTGTTGGCGCATACCACGCAAGAGGCTGCACTGGCACAAACGGGTTATCAGGGGAATACGGAACCTCTTTGCAATTACTTTTTTATGAGTGCTTCAACGGTGGCCATTACGGCTATTGTGTATTGGATTACTCAAAAATGGCTTCTTCCTACGTTAGGTAAGTATGAAGGCAGTATGAAGGTGGTGGCTTACCATCCTCTGTCTCGTAAAGAACGGCGTGCCATTATGATTTCCATTGTTGTGGCAGCTATCTATGTGGCTCTTATCTTGTGGCTTACTTTTTCTTCTTATGGAATTTTGCGGGGTGTGAATGGTGGTTTGATGCATTCGCCTTTTATTGCCGGTATTTTGTTTTTGCTTTCTTTGGGAGCAGGTATTACGGGAATGGCTTATGGATTCAGTTCCGGACGGTATCGCACTGACAATGATGTAATTGAAGGACTTACGCAGCCAATGAAGCTTCTTGGAGTGTATTTCGTTATCGCTTTCTTCGCTGCGCAGATGTTTGCCTGTTTTGAATATTCTCACCTGGACAAATGTTTGGCTATCATGGGTGCTGATCTGCTTTCTTCGTTTGAACCGGCTCCTTTGTCTGCTCTTGTCCTGTTTATTCTGTTTACGGCATTGATAAATCTGATTATGGTATCTGCTACCTCCAAATGGGCTTTTATGTCTTTTATCTTTATTCCTATGTTTGCACAGATGGGAATTGCTCCGGATATAGCACAATGTGCTTTTCGTATCGGAGATAGCTCGACGAATGCCATTACTCCTTTCTTATTCTATATGCCTCTGGTGCTTACCTATATGCGGCAGTATGATAAGCAGATTACGTATGGCTCATTGCTGAAATATACTTGGAGATATTCATTAGGCATCCTGGTTGTCTGGACATTGCTGTTTATTGTTTGGTATTTGTTGAAAATACCGATGGGATTGTAGGGCTAAGGAATGATTGCCGGGCTCCGGTTTATCTGATTGGAATTTTGTTTTTCTGAATTAATCGCTATATTTGCACCGTTCCTTAAAGAAAGACAACGAATGAATCTACCAGAAATCTCTGAAAATCTAATTGAACAGTTAAATCACGGTAATACAAAAGCATTTGATAAAATCTATCATACCTACTACCTTTATTTGTGTGCGATAGCTGTTTATTATGTGCATGACAAGAGGGTGGCAGGGGAGATTGTGAATGATGTCTTTGTTGCTTTCTGGCAGAATCGCCATCACATCACTTATCCGGCTCTTCCGTATTTGCGGCGTGCCATTCAAAATGCAAGTATCAGTTATCTGCGCTCTTCTTATTTCAACGAAAAACAGATGACGGAACAGATGGAAGAAATCTGGGCTTTTCTCGAAAATCATATTCTTTCTTCCGATAATCCTTTGCAGGCATTGGAGCATAGCGAAATGAATACCATCATCATGAAGAAGGTGGAGGAATTGCCTGCCAAATGCCGTGCCATATTTAAAGCAAGTTTGTATGAGGGTAAGACATACAGTGAAATTGCCGAGGAGCAGAATATTAATGTGACCACTGTAAGAGTACAGATGAAAATAGCATTGACTAAGCTACGCGAATCACTGGGTACTCCTTATATGATAGCTATTTTGATGTTTCTCTAAAAAAAATCGCTTTTCTTTTAAACGTTTCTTTTTTTATTGCGTATCTAGTTATATACACCCATAGAAAAAGTACGTTTATGAATGACTCTTATCATATAGAAGAATTGGAAATCCGGATAAGCAACTATTTGTCCGGTAACTGCACCGAAGAAGAGAAAGAAGCTCTGTTCGCTTCTTTGGCTTCCAATGAAGATGCTGCTAAAATTTTCCGGGAGATGTCCGCAGTATGGGCTGTTTCTTCTGTGCCTGCATTTGCCAAAGTAGAGGATGCTAATTTATCACAGATAAAAGAAAAAATAGCCGCTGCTGAGATGAAACCTGTCCGTTCGCGGAAGATAGTTCCTGTGTGGCTGAAGGTAGCTGCTGCAATTATTTTGTTGTTGGGTTGCAATTACTTCTGGTACACTTATACTGAAAATCTTACGGAAGTATATACGAATGCGGATTCTTCTTATGAAATTAAAGTGCCGGCCGGTTCGCGGACGAATATTGTGCTTCCGGATGGAACAGAGGTTTCATTGAATGCGGGTTCTGTGTTACGTTATTGCCGTGGGTTCGGTATTCGTGAACGTGATGTTACGCTTGATGGCGAAGGATATTTCAAGGTGGCGAAAAATGAGAAGATTCCTTTCTTTGTGAATACGAATGGTGTACAGGTAAAGGTGGTAGGGACTGTTTTTAATGTACGCGCTTATGATGACGATAATTATGTAATGGTATCTTTGTTGGAAGGTCGTGTCAATTTAGCCACTTTGTCCGGTTCGGTAATGAAACTATTCCCTAGCGAACAGGCTTTTTACGATAAGAATACGGGCCGCATGGAGAAAATGAAATCAAATGCTAGTTCTGCCTGTGACTGGTTGGATGGTGGCCTGACATTTGAAGATGCTCCGTTTGCCGACATCGCACACCGTCTGGAGCGCAAATTCCAGGTGAAGATTAGTTTAGAGAGTGAACGTCTGAAGGCGGAACGCTTTTCCGGATGTTTCAATAGTAATCAAAGTATCAATGATATATTGGGAGAAATCAACGTTGAGAAGCAATATACATGGAAAGTTAGTGGAGACACTATCTTTATAACTGACAAGAAAAAGGAGGTAAAATAAGAAAAAGTAAAGTATGATTGGGAACTTAGTCGATAGATATATCGGCGGTTCAGCGTTGTATAGAAAGATATTATGTTAACCTTTAATAGTGAAAAATATGAGATTAATAGTAAAAAGGATATTATTAATGCTTCTGCTTTTGTCTGTAGGAAACGTTTTGACTGGTGGTTTCCAGCTATCGGCACAGGAACAAAGTAAGCGATTCAGTGTGAAAGTAGATAATATTACTTTAAAAGAAGCCATTGAAGTAATAAAGAAGCAAGGCAATTACTCTTTCCTGATTCGTAATAATGACATTGATTTGAATAGGAAAGTCTCTGTGAATATAAATAATGGTACTATTAATGATGTGATGGGACAATTGCTGGCCGGTACGGACGTCAGTTATGAAGTGAACGGACCCCGGGTGATTATGTTCCATGCAGTGACACCGCAGAAAGAACAGGAAAAAGCGTTTGTCTTAAAAGGCAGAATCACTGATCCTACAGGTGAAGGGGTGATTGGGGCAAATGTGAAAGTGGTAGATTCTACGGAAGGTACCATTACGGATATGGATGGCAATTTTTCTTTGATGGTTACTCCGAATGCCCGTTTATCCATATCGTATATCGGCTATGCCACACAGGAAGTGGTGGTGAAAGATCAACGTCCTCTCAATGTAACTTTGAAAGAAGATACTCGGTTAATAGACGAAGTAGTAGTTGTTGGTTATGGCGTACAAAAGAAAGCGAACCTGACAGGTGCGGTGAGTAGTGTGAAGATGGATGATGTTTTAGGTGACCGTCCGGTGGTGTCTGTGAGTGACGCTTTGAAAGGGGCAATGCCCGGCTTGCAGATTACAGGTAATTCAGGAAGACCCGGTGAAGAAATGAGTTTCAACATTCGTGGTGTCAACAGTTTGGATAAGAATGGGAAACCGCTGGTGCTGGTGGATAACGTGGAGATGGATATTAATATGCTCGATCCGAACGATATTGAATCGGTGACTGTTTTGAAGGATGCGGCATCTTCTGCTATTTACGGAGCACGGGCAGCTTTCGGTGTGATTTTGATTACTACAAAGAAAGGCTCGGATGCAACTAAACTCTCTATTAATTATTCAAATAACTTTTCTTTTAGCAGACCTGCCAATATGCCTCATAAGGCTACTCCGCTCCAAACGGTACAGGCTTATAAGGACATGGGGACAATCAATTATCAAAGTGGTCAGAACGTAGATACCTGGTTGGGACTTTTGAAGGAATATAATGCTAATCCGTCTGCATATCCGGATGGTTATGCAATGGTGGACGGGCTGCGTTATAGCTTGGCAGAAACTGATCTTTTCGATGATATGATGGAGACTGGTTTCCAGCAAACTCATAATATCTCGGTAGGTGGCGGTACGAAAGATATTTCTTATCGTTTCTCCTTCGGTATGGTGAATGAAAATGGGGTACTGGCTTCAGATAAAGATACGTACAAGCGTTACAATGTGTCTTCTTATCTCCGTTCAGATGTGTTTTCATGGATTACTCCGGAATTGGATATTAAATATACGAACTCTAACTCTTCTCTGCCGGAAACTTCCGGAGGATATGGTATATGGGGAGCAGCAGTCGCATTCCCTTCTTATTTCCCTACTGGAACAATGAATATCGATGGTGAAGAATTACCGATCAATACTCCTCGTAACTTGATTGACCTGGCATATCCGACAACTATTCAAAAGAATAATCTTCGTATTTTCGGAAAGGTTACAATCAGTCCTTTGAAGAATGTGAAGTTGATTGGTGAGTATACATTCAATCATCTAAGTAACGAGAAAACGAAATTTGAGAAGAAGTTCTATTATGCACATGGAGGTAACTTTGTGAAAGAGGTTTCCACTGCCAATTCCAAGTATGAATATTCCAATGGTATTACGGATTATAATGCATTGAACTTCTATACTAACTACAACAATTCATGGGGCAAACATGATGTAACGGTGATGGGAGGTTTCAATCAGGAGAGTAGTGACTATCGTTATGCTGAGATGTCGCGTATGAATATGATTAATGAAGATCTGCCGTCTATTTCGCAGTCGACAGGTGATTATTTTGCTAAAGACAAATTTGAACGTTATACGGTAAGAGGGTTGTTCTATCGCATTAACTATTCGTTTGCCGGCAAGTATTTGCTTGAAACGAACGGACGTTATGACGGTTCTTCCAAATTTCCGAAGAATAGCCGTTTCGGTTTCTTCCCTTCGGTTTCCGCCGGATGGCGTATTAGCGAGGAAGCATTTATGAAACCTTTGAATTCTGTTCTTTCTAACTTGAAATTGCGTGGTTCTTGGGGTAATATCGGGAATCAGAGTATTAGTCCTTATGCATATATCCCTGGCATGGATGCAGAGCAAGCTTATTGGACTGTTTCAGGTATTAAAGTTACTACTTTGAAACCAGCTGCTTTGGTTAGCAATAGCTTTACTTGGGAAAAAGTAACGACAATTGATGTCGGATTCGATCTTGGGCTATTGGATAACAGATTGAATATGGTGTTCGACTGGTACCGCAGAGATACCAAGGGCATGCTTGCTCCGGGCTCTGAACTTCCGGGTGTATTAGGTGCGAGTGCTCCTTTACAGAATACGGCTGACCTTCGTTCTAAAGGTTGGGAAATCTCGGTTGACTGGAACGATCAGATCGGAAAAGTGAAATATAGTATAGGTTTCAATCTTTACGATGCAAAAACTAAGATTACCAAATACAATAATGAAACGGGATTATTTGGCAAGGATAAGAATAATAATGAAACATATCGTGTAGGAATGGAGCTGGGTGAAATCTGGGGATATGTAACTGATCGTTTGTATACAGTGGATGATTTTGATGCGGACGGTAAATTGAAACCGGGTATTGCTAAAGTGGAAGGATATAATCCGAATCCGGGAGATATATTATATAAGGATTTGGATGGTAATAATATAATCAACAGCGGTACCAGTACAACGAAAGATCCGGGAGACCGTAAAATCATCGGTAATAATACCCGGCGTTATCAGTATGGTATTCATGGTAGTGCAAGTTGGAACGGTTTTTCTCTGTCATTCTTGCTGCAAGGAGTTGGTAAACGGGATTTGTGGGTGATGAACGATCTATTTTATCCGCATTATGATGCTTGGACTACCGTTTATGATTCACAGTTGAATTACTGGACTCCGGAAAATACGAATAGTTATTTCCCCCGTATTTATGAGAAAGCAGCCGGAAATACAGATGCCAATACACGTGTACAAACTCGTTATCTACAGGATGGATCGTATTTAAGTATTCGTAATATAACGCTTTCTTATAATTTCCCGTCTAAGTGGATGAGTAAGATTGGAGTTAATAATCTGGCTGTGTTCTTCAGTGGTGAGAATCTTTATACGTTCGACCACTTGCCGAAGGGACTTGATCCGGAACGTTCTGTTACGGATGATTTAGGACAACGTGGTTTTACCTATCCGTATATGAGACAGTATTCGTTCGGTATAAACCTTTCATTCTGATTGTTTCACAACTTAAAGAGTAATTATTATGAATAAATATATACTATGTGTAAGCGTTAGTCTTTGTTTGTTGATGTCGTCTTGTCTGAATGACGAATTTCTGGAGGTTTATCCCAAAGGACAGCAAACAGAAGCATCGGTCTTTACTACCTATGACAACTTTAAAACGTATACATGGGGATTGTATAACGTGTTCTTCGGATATACGTATGATACAGGGCAAACGGATGAGATTTTCCGTGGTGATTTTGAATCGGATAACATGATAAAAGGATTGGATGGATATGAAGGTCAGTGGGCATATCGCAAAGCAAAGGCTACAGATGAGTCTAAAGATTGGGATTATGATTATATCCGTCGTGTCAATCTGATGCTCGATAATATCGATCATTCAGAAATGAGTGAGACCGAGAGGGAGCATTGGAGAAGTGTGGGATATTTCTTCCGTTCTTATAAATACTTTCAGATGCTTTCCAAATTTGGTGATATTCCCTGGGTAGAGCATGCTTTGACAGAGGAAAGCCCCGAGCTTTATGGAAAACGTGATAGTCGTGACTTGGTGGCTTCCAATATTCTGTCTAATTTGAAATATGCGGAAACACATATTGGCAGTAATATCGAAGCGGATGGGAAAAATACAATTAATATGTATGTGGTGAAAGCTCTTATTTCCCGTTTTGCTTTATTTGAAGGAACTTGGAGAAAATATCATGGTTTGTCGGGGGCAGATACTTATCTGGAAGAATGTGCCCGTGCTTCTGAAGAGGTGATTAAGCAATATCCGAATGTGCATCCTAAATATGATGAGTTGTTTAATTCGGAAACACTGGATGGAGTGACAGGTATTCTTCTGTATAAGGCTTATGAAACCGGACAGTTAATGCATGGTTTGACCCGTATGGTGCGTACAGGTGAATCTTATATTGAGGCAACGAAAGACGCGGTAGACAGTTATCTTTGTACGGATGGACGACCGGTTAGCACGACAACTAGTCATTATGGGGGTGATAAGAATATGTATGGACAATTCCGTGATCGTGATTACCGGTTGTATTTGACGATCTGTCCTCCATATATGGTGAAGAAAGAAAACGGACCTAGTACGGCTGATTGGAAATATACGGATAATGCACAGGACAGAGAATTTATAGATTTAATGGCTACGATTTCCGGTGAAACTTATCATCGTTTGCCGTCTTCCAACTTTAAAGGATTCACTGTGCAAGGACAACCTCACTTTAAGAATATGAACTGGGGACAGGGCTGGAATGCTTCCCAAATGGGATTCTGGGTATGGAAATATTATAATACACATACTGTAGCTACCAACGCGAATGGGGTGAATACAACAGATGCCCCGCTGTTCCGTATAGGTGAGGTAATGGTAAATTATGCCGAAGCGATGTGCGAATTGAATAAGCTAGACCAGGCTGCTGCGGATAAGTCTATTAACAAACTTCGGGCAAGAGCTAATGTGGCGAAAATGGTGGTGAATGATATTAATGATGCTTTTGATCCGAAGCGTGATCCTTCCGTTCCTGCTCTCTTGTGGGAAGTGCGTAGGGAGAGACGAGTTGAGTTGATGGGCGAAGGTTTCCGTCTGGATGATTTGCGCAGATGGAAGAAAGGAGACTATGTTAACAAACAACCGCTGGGTGCTTATGTGACAGGGGCTTCGGCCAAGAATCTGAAAGTAACGGGTGGTGCAGGTGCTGATGAAGGATATGTTTATTTCTTTGATACCCCGCTTGGATGGCAGGAACATTATTATCTGTATCCGTTGCCTTTGAAGCAATTGGCTTTAAATACGAATCTGGAACAAAATCCGGTATGGACAAAGTAATTTTAAATTGAAATGATGCACAAGACCTGTAATATTTTAGTATATTGCAGGTCTTGAAAATTTAAGGTAGAAAATGAAAAATAGAATATCAATAAAATATGCGTTTTTTTGTGGAACAGCTTGCTGCATCTCATCTATACTACGTGCACAACAGGATGCATCCCAAATGAATGTGCTTTTTATAATGGCTGATGATATGCGTCCCGAACTGGGGTGTTACGGGGTGGATGTAGTGAAAACTCCTAATATGGACCGTTTGGCGGCAAGTGGTGTCTTGTTTCAGAATGCGTATTGTAATATTCCTGTGAGTGGGGCATCCCGGGCTAGTTTATTGACGGGGGTATATCCTCATTATCCCGATCGCTTTATTAGTTTTTCCGCCTATGCCAGCAAAGATTGTCCCGAAGCAATACCTATTTCGGGATGGTTCACCCGGAATGGTTATCATACGATTTCGGACGGTAAGGTGTTTCATCATATCAGCGATCATGCGGATTCGTGGAGTGAGCCTCCTTACCGGAATCATCCGGATGGATATGATGTATATTGGGCGGAATATAATAAATGGGAACTTTGGATGAATTCGGAATCGGGAAAAACGATTAATCCGAAAACGATGAGGGGACCTTTCTGTGAATCTGCTGATGTTCCTGATACTGCCTATGATGATGGAAAACTTGCAAACCGGGCTATTCGTGACTTGAAAAGGATGAAGGAGACCGGCAAACCTTTCTTCTTGGCTTGTGGTTTCTGGAAACCTCATTTGCCGTTCAATGCTCCAAAGAAATATTGGGATTTATATAAACGAGAGGAAATACCTTTGGCTACCGATCGTTTCCGGCCTGAAGGATTACCGGAGCAGGTTCGTAATTCGAGCGAGATATATGCGTATGCACGGGTTACGGATACGAGTGATATTGACTTCCAACGAGAGGTAAAACATGGATATTATGCTTGTTTGAGTTATGTGGATGCACAGATCGGCAAGGTATTGGATGCATTGGATGAACTGGGATTATCGGATAATACAATTGTGGTTTTGTTGGGGGATCATGGCTGGAATCTGGGAGAACATGATTTTATAGGTAAACATAATCTGATGGATACTTCTACTCATGTACCGTTGATTGTCCGTGTGCCGGGAATGAAAAAGGGAAAAACAAAATCGATGGTGGAATTTGTTGATTTGTACCCGACTTTATGTGAACTTTGTAAACTTCCTGTTCCCGCTGAACAGTTAAGCGGGCAAAGCTTTGCCGGGGTTTTCAAGAATCTGAAAGCTAAGACGAAAGGTGAAGTCTATATTCAGTGGGAAGGAGGAGATAATGCTGTTGACCGGCGTTATAGTTATGCGGAATGGATGAAAGGCGACGTGAAGAAAGCCAGTATGTTGTTTGATCATCAGATTGATAAGAAGGAAAACAAGAATCGGGTAGATGAGAAAAAATATAAGAATAAGGTCGAATCATTATCTTCTTTTATCAGAATAAAGAAGTCATCATTAAAGAAATAATATGAGAACAGTTTTTTTACAGTCCAGTCGTTTGGTATCGGTTGTTTTATTCATGCTTTGGGGTATGTCGATATTTGCCCAGCGACAGGATATCTTGCTAAATAATGATTGGAATTTCCGGTTTTCGCATCAGGTACAAAAGGGAACAGAGGTAAGAGTTGATTTGCCTCATACTTGGAATGCGCAGGATGCTTTGTCCGGTAAGATGGACTATAAACGGGGAATTGGCAATTATGAGAAGAATTTATTTATTCGTTCCGAATGGAAAGGAAAACGTCTTTTTATTCGTTTCGAAGGAGTGAATAACATTGCGGATGTGTTTGTCAATCGTCGTCATATAGGTGAGCATCGTGGGGGATATGGGGCTTTTATCTTTGAGATCACTGGAAAGGTGGAATATGGAAAAGAAAATTCTATATTGGTACGAGTGAATAATGGTGAACAGTTGGATATTATGCCTTTGGTCGGTGACTTTAATTTTTATGGAGGTATTTATCGGGATGTACATTTACTGATTATTGATGAGACGTGTATTTCTCCTTTGAATTATGCTTCTCCCGGAGTACGTCTGATACAGGATAGTGTGAGCCATAAGTATGCTAAGGTGCGTGCTGTTGTTGATTTATCAAACGGAGGTAGTGGTAATCGGGAAGTAGAGCTTAATGTACGCCTGTTAGATGGTCAAAGGGTGGTGAAAGAAGGAACAAAGAAAGTGAATCTTTCTGGAAACGCAGCAATGCAGCAGGAATTTACATTTGAAATCGATCAACCTCATTTGTGGAATGGTCGCCAAGATCCTTTCCTTTATCAGGCGGAAGTGATTCTTTCCCGGAATGGTCAGATGGTAGATCGTGTCATACAACCGTTGGGACTTCGTTTTTACCGGATTGACCCTGATAAAGGTTTTTTCTTGAATGGAAAACACTTGCCTCTTCAAGGCGTTTGCCGTCATCAGGATAGGAGTGAGGTGGGCAATGCGCTGCGCCCACAACACCATGAGGAAGATGCGGCATTGATGTTGGAGATGGGAGTGAATGCTGTTCGTCTGGCACATTATCCGCAGGCTACTTATTTCTATGATCTGATGGATAAGAATGGTATTATTGTATGGGCTGAAATACCTTTTGTGGGGCCTGGTGGATATAATGATAAGGGTTTTGTGGATTTACCAGCTTTCCGTGCCAACGGAAAGGAACAGCTCAAAGAACTGATTCGTCAACATTATAATCATCCTTCTATTTGTGTATGGGGAGTGTTTAATGAGTTGACGGAGTTGGGAGATAATCCGGTTGAGTACATCAAAGAATTAAATGTGTTGGCACATCAGGAAGATCCTACCCGGCCTACGACCTCCGCAAGTAATCAAATGGGAGATTTGAATTTCATAACGGATGCTATTGCTTGGAACCGTTATGATGGATGGTATGGTGGCACTCCCGCTGATTTGGGGAAATGGTTGGATCGAATGCATAAGGATCATCCGGAAATATGTATCGCTATCAGTGAATATGGTGCCGGTGCAAGTATTTACCATCAACAAGATTCGTTGGTTAAAACTGTACCAACCAGTTGGTGGCATCCTGAAAACTGGCAGACGTATTATCACATTGAAAACTGGAAAACAATCTCTTCCCGTCCTTATGTATGGGGGAGCTTTGTCTGGAATATGTTTGATTTTGGCGCTGCACATCGCACTGAAGGAGACCGTCCCGGAATTAATGATAAAGGTTTGGTTACCTTCGACCGGAAAGTTCGTAAAGATGCTTTCTACTTCTATAAGGCCAACTGGAATAGGGAAGAACCAATGCTTTATTTAACAGGCAAACGTAACACAGTACGTACACAACGTTTGCAAATAATTACTGCTTTCACGAATCTGTCAGGAGCCGAATTGTTTGTAAACGGTAAGAGTTATGGTAAAGCAATACCGGATTCGTATGCTATTCTGGAATGGAAAAATGTGGAACTAGAACCTGGTGAAAATGAAATAAAGGTTGTTTCCACTAATAAGAAGTTACCTTTGAGCGATAGTTTTCATTGTAGATTGTGATAGGTAGTTTAAATGATAATCGGAAAGAGCACTGTAAACAAAGTAGGTTTGCAGTGCTTTTTTTCTAGGGGTTTCTCTTTTGGGAGATAATAATCCTTCCTGAATCTATAACAGCGGATAATGATACTCCAACAGTATAACAGATCATATCTGACCATAGAAAACCATGTCCAAAGATTAATGCTCCAAGTGTGGTGTTTCGTACAGTATTTGCCCAGTCTGCTTGGTATAGTTGGCTAATTTCTATACAATAAGAAAATAATAAGGAAATAACAATGGTCTTGAGTATAGATAATGATGGGAAAAGAAAGCGTATTCCACAATATACCATGGCTGCCCAAAGCGTATCGCCTGAATACTCTGCGATAAATTCGGGCAATATATCACCATGTTTTCGGGAAGCCAATCCTAACACTATAATTGCGAAAGTAATTGCAAAATAAATCCAACGTTTGTTTTTCACGCAGTAATGTTTTAGTATGGTGCAAATTTATAAAATTAAGTTGGATAACTTGGCAGGATGGATCAAACTCTGATAAAAACAGATTTTATTTACATACTAAACCTTTCGTTCTTTTGAAATGTTATAAGGTCGTTCGAGCTTTATCTCGATAAATGTGTTCATAACCAACCGATTTACGCAATTGTTGTGGAAACGGCTGCAGTTGGTCACTTAAAAAGTTAGTAATTAAAATAATAGAGTTATGAAGAATCTTTTTCGACCGTTGTTAGTACTGACAGGATGTATAGTATTGGCGAGTTGTGTAAGTCAGAAGCAATTTAAAGGTTTAAAAACTGATTATACAAAGTTGCAAACAGAATATCAGGAAAGTCAATTGCAGCTAAGAGAAAATCAGGCACGTTCAACAAGTCTTGAGGAGAGACTTGCCGAAGCGCAGCGGAATAATAGTGAGTTACGCAAGAGCTTGTCCGATATGCAAAGCATCTTGAATAAGAGTCTTACACAGAGCTCTCAAGGGAATATGAATATGGGGAAGTTGATAGATGAGATCAATGCTTCAAACCGTTTCATCCAGCATTTGGTTAAAGAAAAGAATAGATCAGACTCTTTGAATCTCGTAATGGTCAATAAACTTACCCGTTCGCTTACCCGTGAAGAGATGCGTGACTTGGATATTAAGGTATTGAAAGGTGTTGTATATATTTCCTTAGCAGATAACATGCTTTATAAATCAGGAAGTTATGAAATTAGCAATAAAGCAGAGGCTGTGCTTAGTAAAATAGCCAAAATCATTCAGGACTACAAAGATTATGATGTTTTGGTAGAAGGAAATACAGATACCGATCCGATATCTCGTACGAATATACGTAATAATTGGGATTTGAGTGCGTTGCGTGCTTCATCTGTTGTTCAGGCATTACAGAATATTTATGGTATAAATCCCAAACGCCTGACTGCTGCCGGTCGAGGTGAATTTAATCCGGTAGCCGTTAATGATACGGCAGAAGGAAAAGCTCGTAACCGCCGGACCGAGATTATTATAACTCCTAAACTGGATCAGTTTATGGATTTGATAGATCAGGCTCCTGATAATTCTTCATCAGGTATAGTGGGGGATGAGAATACAAAAGAGTAAAGGAAATATTTCCATCTAGGGCTAATAATAAAGCGATGAATTTGAATTCATCGCTTTATTATTAGCAATTTGAAACAGATACAGTAAAGTGTTAGAGGTATCTATATTTTATTTTCAGAGCTTGAGAAATTGCTCTATTTTATAGAGAGTCCGATTTGAAATGAGTATTGCTGATTTTAAATGTTTTCGGCAGATGGACCTATTTTGAAAATTCAAACTCATATGGATAAGGAGTTTGATTCCATGAAACCCATTCTATCTTTCCATAATTATGCAAATCACATGGGAAAACTACAGAATAGTCCCATGGATTATACCGATATGGTATGTCAACATATTGACAAGCATATTTATTTGAATATAGCCAATGATATCCTGTTTTAGAGTCGCTATATATTGCTACCATAAAATATTTACCAATCTTTACTTTAGCGGAAGTATATGTTTCTTTTATTGACGAGGCAAATATAGAATAAGTAGCATTAACTATGCTACCATCTTTCTTTTTAATTTTTGATTTTGACAGCAAATTCCAAGTTTCATCTTGTATTTTTTGATAATCAAGTATATTCCCTGAAAAAGTTTGCTTTTTCACATCAAATTCCTCATTGTTGTCAGCCTTAAATAATAAAAATGTGGTGGAAATATTTTCGTAATCAGACTCTGGAGTAAGAGCTTTGTATCCATTTAGCCAAATTTCCTGAATGTCACTTTTTTCTTCATCACTTTTACTACATCCAACTACTATCAGTGCAGTCATAATTAAAAATAGAAGTTTTTTCATGTCTAATTTATTGATTATAGTACAAAGGAACACACAAAACCACGTATTAGCAAATTTTACGCCAACAAATTGAGCTTAGAACTGTATTTTCAGGAATTATTCCTTTTTCATTTTCAGAACCTTCTCCAAATTATCAAAGGAATATTTCATATATACTTTATAATTTAATGCACCAAGTTAAAATGAATTTTATGTGAAAAAGAATCTCTCCCTTCTTTTTTTGAGTGGCTATTTTACATTAATCAGCAGTATACTTATGTCATAAGATAGTTCTGTTTTGATGTAAGAACGATCTTTTTTGTGAAATACAGATTAGAATGGGGAGTCTATGCAGATTGTTTTTTTTAATTCAGAAATGAACTTTTTTAGAAAAGCAAAACGCTAATTATCTGTTGATAATCAGCGTTTTATTTAAGTGATTCCGAAGCGATTCGAACGCTTGACCCACGCCTTAGAAGTTTACACTTTAAAAAGGTATGCTCTACTTTCAAAATCTACTGTTAATCAACTGATTATATTCGTACTATGACTACTTCCTTTTTTTCCTTTGATACCGTTGTTTCTACTGTTACAGTGTCTTTGGTTAATAATTATGTTAGTTCATACTTTTTTTAATTCATATTTATAAATCCATTGTTTTCCATGTTGATAATATTGTTAGTTATTTCTTTCACAATGTTACAAACCTGCTGCTTCTGCTGCTATTTCTGCCGCTAATGCTTCTGCTGCTGCGATGCTATCCGCTTTTCTTATAAGAGCATCTATACTATCTTTATAATGAGCTTGTTGATCAGTATCTATGCCATAGTAGTTGGCCATTATTCCGTTAATTCTCTTAATATCGTACTTTAAATCATTTGAGTAAATACTGTCACCAACTAACAGAAGCTTATATAAATCGGTATCAATTATAAAAGATTGGTCTTGGTCAATTTTTACTTTCGTTTTATCATAGTTTAAATGAAAGGTTTCACATCTTATTGAATCATCAGTGTCAATGTAGATTCTATTAATAAAATATCCTTTTAATTCAGCATCAGTGCTGTCTATCTGGCTATACTCTAATTTTCTCCCATTTACAGAATAGCTCTTCTCAATTAAAGAGATTGCGATATTTCTAATTGTAGCCTGTTTTTTATCATGAACACAACTCATTGTAATTAAAATGAGTGCTATTATTGGTATAATTCTTTTCATAAGTCTAATGTTATTTGTTATCATATAAATTTGATATCTATTTTAACTTAAAAAATATAGCAGCAACCCAATCACTGCAATGGCGATATACATCCACATTTGCCATTTAAGTTTTTTCGAGTCGTTTTCAATCTTTTGTTGTAGTTCTCGTTTCTTTTCCTTTTCTTCTTCTAATTCTAGTTGTGATTTGCCAATTTTCTGGATTGCATACTCCATTATATACTTCATATCCCTGATATCTGAAGACATCTGAAAGAACTTGACGATCATCATTATTTGAATGAATACTCCAGCAAGAATTGCTAATACTATAATGTTTTCCATATTATCACCTCTGTTAATAACTCGTATTAATAATTTGTTGTATATAACTATCGGCATCATTTAGCCTAGATTTAGCTAATGAATAGTTTTCAAAGAAAAAGTTACTTTGAGCTGAATTTATACTTGATTGAGCTTGGTATGTATAGTACAAAATTGTTTTTATTTTATCTTCAAGCTCTTCAATCTCTTCTTCTAATGAAGATTCTTTTATCTTTAGATTATCTATTTTTATGTTCAAATCATCAATTTCATTTTTATAGATTGATATTTGCCCTCTTAAATCCTCATTTTCTTCTAACAATTCCTTTCCTGTACATGAATATATCCCTAAACACAACAATAATATTAATATTCTATTCATGATTTTTGATTTAATATTCCAATAAGGATTGTGACTGTCTATATTTGTCATATTATTAATTATTGATAAACTGTTATTATAACTTTATAAACTCATTATTTTTGTAAATGATGATGAATCCATCGTCTATCCCGGCATAAGCTTCTCCTTTTCCCTCGGCTCCTTCCAGATTGAACATGATTTTGCCTTTTAAAGAAAAAGTGTCTTTGGCCTTTTTAATCTGATCGGGAGTCAACTCCTTGGAAGTGCATATTGTCATACCATTATTGTATTTCTTAATAACTCGGCATTGCACATCATCTATTTGTCCTAACAAACGGGAATCTTCAGCAGGCACTTTCTTTAATTTACTATGGGGGATCTTTATTGCCATCCCTTTTACCGTTATAACAGAGACAAACACCTTAGACATAAGAGCATCAGACATCTCAACAGAAGAGGATATATTCAGGTTAATAATTCCATTTGCTCCCATATGTTCCAATTCTTTTATAATATTTTTGAGTGCATCTTCAGTAGAAGGACGTTTCGGATTTCCGTTTATCCATCCCCCTTTTTCCGTTGCAATAATGCTACCAACAGCGGTATAATCAAAATTTACGGAATTGGATTCAGTTACAAAAATGCCAGCTTTAATCAAAGGAGTATAATCTATAACTCCTATTCTTGATTCTGGTTGTGGTAAGGAACCGCACGATCCCAATACCAAGATTAGTAGAAGACCACAAATTGTTTTATTCATGTGTGTGCGTATAGTATTTATGTTAGTTCATTTTACTCTAAAGCTCATTGGCTAAACTCTTATTATCTATAATAAAGGATGTCCGGGCTATACTGGAACTCCATGTGCCCTCTAAATGAATGTCTTGGGTTTCAGTTTCCCATAAATAGTGCGGAGAAATGAAATTAAGACTATTTTCTTCGTCTGTCGAGGTGATAATTCTTGGCGAGCCGTACATCAATTCAAATTTAGCGAGCATATACCCAAATAGCACTCTTGCAGTATTACCGTCAATTTCATCATTGTCAGGATTGAATACGACTCTTATAAGTTTATCAGTTTTTGCATCCATAACAAAACGAGCTTTCAATTTATAAGCTCCGAACATTAGTTTTCCTGCTTGTAATGAAAAATACATTTTATCGTTTCCTTCCCTAGGAATTTCATAAGCTATAGTAAACATCTGCTTCAAATCCGATGTCTTTTCTGCCCAATTGAAGATAGGAAGTTGCTTAGACATGTCTTTTTGGGCAAATAAACAGAAAGGTGATAGCAATAGTATTGCAATGAAAAATATTTTTTTCATATGTATTGATGTTTGTTGTTATTAAAATCGTTTTATACTAACTAAAACCTGAAATACAGCTCTAATCATAGATACCGGAATATCCTGTGGCGTATACTCTGGACTTGGATTTGTAGGTATTAATCTTATAAAACCTTCTTTGTCTGATTGAGATATACGCTTGACTGTTCTATATTCTTCAGTAACTATGGCATATATTTCTCCGAATGGGAGGTAATTGATGTTTGTTTCGTTCACTTTTTTAATAGCCATTGTGTCTCCGTGATTTATTTCAGGTTCCATTGAATGCCCTGTAATGTTGCACCACATTACGCCTTCTTTATTATATGGCGGATAATCTATGTAATACTCCGGATTAATGGTCTGGTCGTTTGTGACTATATCGAATCCGCCTATGAAATCTACATTATAGTATGGGGCACCTTTAGTGTAGTTTATTCCTGTTTTTGATGGCGCATCTGACTTGATTGAATCGGATTTGAGCATAGAGCCTTTATCCATTAATAGCCAATTCGCGTCAACGTTTGGGAGTTTGGATAGTATTTTTACGATAACCTCTTTCCCTAGACTATCAGCTTTGCACCAATTGCTAGTTGTTGTTGGAGAGGCTTCCATTAACTCGGCAAATTTTAAATTATTGCCACCACTAAATTTTTCTCTTAACAAAGTTATTTTTTCTCCAATATTCATAATGCTGTGGATTTTATCTATATTTGTATCGAATTAGTTTATTAACCATTAAAAACTTATTGTTATGTCAGATGAAGAAATCCGATTAGAGGTTGCTAAACTTGCAATTCAGTGTTTCATTGGGTGCAATGGCAACCGGAATTTCAACAATTTTAGCGCTAACGCTGCTATTCTTTATGACTACATCAAGTTTGGTAAATTGCCAAAAGATGCTGTTAAATCAAAGGAATAGTTGTATTATTCCAGCGATAGCTGCTATTATGGCGGCTATTGCTCCAATTTTAACCAATTGATCTCTTCTGGCTTCTCCTGTAAAGCAGCCTCTTCGCGCGAACAGCATTCCCTTTTCTGATAACTGAAACCAGGTCCAGCCGTAAGCAGAGTCTAAAACAGCCGAACCTGTCTTTCCGTAAATATCAAGCACGAGCATTACATCGTCTGATATATAACTCTTATCGAATTCTTTAAGCACTTCTTCTAATTCAATAGTCCCGCCTTTTTTGTGGGCATATAGAATTAATTCTTCAGCTTTCCTTTCGCAGCTATTCATGGTGGGTTAGTTAAATAATGTTTTAGATTCATAGTTTTATGAATTAATATTTTGATATATCCATAAAACTATGAATCTTTGCATTCGTAATTCAGTTCACAAAAAAGAAACGGATACAAAAAGGGCTGTTAGAGAAGCGTCCCTATTCCTATCATTGTTCTTTAGTCATGCGCAAAGATAGGCAGTCCTTTCCAATTATCCAATGATATGTGAATGTTTTACGACACTAATTAAAGGTTTCGTGGCTGTTACCGAAAAAAGACATTGGACAAAGCTCTATTTGAGTAACTATCTAACAGCCACAATAGGATAGTGAAAGAATAGGGCTTTCTTCTTTTAGGAGGAAGAAAAGGATATGAAAGAAAAAAGGACACAGAGTATTAGGCGTATTGAAATATCAATATACCATGAAACAGAAAGCAGAGATGATGGGAAAGCAAAAGGACTGTTATTCGTATCTAGGTCTATTACATTAGATGGAAAAGAAGTTTATAAGGATAAAATGAGCCCTAAGATGTATATAGCATCAAAGGACCCAATAAGAAATTTGGAATGTTTTCTTTTAGGACTTGAAGAGTCCAAGGACAGCCGCAATATTGGCCGCAATAGTGGAAAGCGAGGCAGCTTTCTCGCACAAATTTGGAGAAAGCTGTTTTGCAAGAAAATCCAATTCATCACTTAATTTCTGAATATTGGCTTTCAATATCTCTTCTTGAGCAGCAAAGCCGCCATGGCTGTAAAGATCATGTGCTCTAGCTGTTAATTGGAAGATTATTGTTCCGCCAAGACATTTAGTTTGCTTTAACAGCCTCATTTCTTCAAACTGATCATATACAGCTTCAACTATATCTGATGTAGTATTGAATTCTTTAGCGCAAGAATGAATATCATTTTGGACATTCATACTGCCGACGGATAATAAATCAGCCAAAAGATCGTCTTTTAATTTTGGGGTAATAAGAGTAATCATAAGTATAAAATTTTAAATGTGACATCACAAAAGTAATAATAATTAGGGCGCGTCTTTAGTATTTATAAAATAAAGTATTAAATGTGACGATTTTAAACTTCATTTTAAAGATGCGCCCTTAATGAAAAGAGGAGATATAACCATGGACAGACTACAAGAAATTATGATGGCTGCTGAAAGTGTAACATTCAGTAAGAATCAGGCTTCCGTCTTAGTAGGAGGACGTAGGCGGCTAGAAAGATTGGCTGCTGAAAAAAAGATCGCTTTCATAAAGACTACCGATAAAAAGAATGGCCGGTGGGAATGTAAAGGTTCTGATGTATTACGTTATGCTATACCCCCAAATTACACTCGAGTATGAATAGGATCAGCAAGCACTTGCTAACAATAGTCGTAGCCGTAGTGACAATAGCAGGCTGCATCTATGCTGGAAGGACAGAGTATAATGATGATGTATTATCCGGCATGAGCGCAGAGAAGTATCAGTACATACACGACAGTCTAGGTTGTCGTGCCTCTCAAGAAGATGTAGTAAAAGAGTACATCGCTAATCAAAAATATTATGATTCAAAAAAATATTAGACCATGAGTAAACAATCTTTCAACATTCCCAATGGAAGCAATTATGTTTCGGTTGAGGCTACCGACAATAAACTGATTATCTCTTTTTCAAAAGAGAATCCCAATATGTTTTTCTGTCAAGAGAGCGAACATATAGAAGAAACACCTCTTATAGGTCATTTATCTATATTCTGGGATCCCGGTTCCTCTGATGCTATAATCTCCAAAGTGGCTGACATTGATTATTCAGACTGTACATATAAGGCCCAAAATGGGGTATGGTATCGGCATGCTATCCGTTTTCGTAGTGAAGAACAATATTCCAAAATACTCCAATCCAATGTTACAAAAGGCAAAACCAAGTAAAAATAGCCTCATGGTTAAGCTGGACATAGTGTTTAGCAAGTTTATTCGAGTGCGTGATATGAGAAAAGATGGTACTTTCATCTGTATATCATGTAATAGACTACTTCCATATGAACAAGCGGATTGTGGACATTACATCAATAGAAAACATATGGCTACACGGTTCAATGAGAAGAACTGTAATGCTCAATGTCGTTCATGTAATCGATTTGACGAAGGTAATTTACAGGGGTATCGACGTGGATTAATATCCAAGTATGGTGAGTCTGTTGTACTCATGTTGGAGTCTATGAAGAACCAGATAAACAAGATATCTGATTTTGAGTATAAGGCGATGATTGATTATTATCGTAAGGAGACTAAACGCCTAATGAAAGAAAAAAACATGGATTGATATTATGCCGGAATTATGCAAAACGGATATACGAGCAATTGATCGACTGTTATGTCAATGCTCCAGAGAAATAGAGAAGCGTACATCTCCCTGTTCTCCAGCCCGTGACTTGATACGTAGATGCAATAAAATTCGTAAGAAGATTCATCGCATAGTTCCAAATAAGTAACATATGGAACTATTTGAATTATGAAAATCATATATGTGTATTTAATCTTTCGAAAGAAAGGCTATGCTTTTGGTTCATTGAGTGCTGTTTTTGATTATTTGGATGAGGATGAAGTAGGGATAAAGAAAAGCACATTACTTCATCGTTCTGATGCAGGCACAATAACAACCTCAAGAGCCATCATTACTAAACTAACCTTATTAAGAAGTAAGAAATGTCATGGTAAAGAAGATACAGACAAAAATCAAATGTGATTGCCGCGCTTGTAAGCGTGCTGGTCCGGAAAATAACTTTATGGTATATTGCCCTATTTGGGGATGTAATAGGTCTATTGGGATCCGATTATGCTCACACTTTATAAATAAATGATTATGGACAAGAATGATTATAAATGGTTGAAAGTTGGGGGAGCTCCATTGACTCTATATGGAAATAAGTCTCTACAGGCTAAGGTCTCTGCATGTGGATGCAATGGGTGTAGTTATGATAAAAGGCAAGGTGCCAGGAAATGTATGTTGAGTCAATTCTGTATGGGGCATTTGCGTCCTGATAAAACTCCTGTTGTGTTTGTAGTGGCCTGATTATGGAAAGAGAATCATTTGTTTTTTATAAAAGCTGGTTGGAGGCAATCAAGAATTTGCCGAGAGAGATGCAGGGAGAAGTGCTCACGGCCATAATTGAGTATGGTCTATACGGAGAAACGACTGAATCACTAAAGCCGATTACGAACGCCATGCTAGCTATGGTTATACCTCAAATAAATGCGAATAATAGAAAGTTTGAGAATGGTTTGAAGGGAGGTAGGCCCCCAAAAGGGAACCAAGATGAATCCAATTCAAAACCAAACAATAACCAAACAATAACCAATTTGAAACCAAATAATAACCAAAATCAAACCACCAAAGAACCATCGCAAAACCAAATGGAAACCAAAGTGGAACCCAATGTATATGATAATGTTAATGTAAATGATAATAAGAAAGAATCCGCTAACGCGGATAAGAAAGAAAACGAGCCTAACGGCTCCACTCTCTCTCCTAAATTTTTAAGTTTTCAGGCTTGGATAAAGGATAATGCTCCTTATTGCGCCAATCCAAAGAACATGAACCAGATAACGGAGAAGGAACTCGATAGATTAATGGAAACCTATACAGAAAAACAAATCGCTGATGTTATTTCTCAAATTGAAAATAGGAAAGATAAGCGGAAGCAATACTCTAGCCTGTATAGGACTGTATTAAATTGGATTAAAACCGAAAATCAACAATGAAACGGAATGAAAGAATAGCATTTTACGATCTGGATGAAGAACGCCTAGTACTTGGAACGCTATTGAATGACCCTGATAAGCTTGTAGAAGTCAGTAGTATTTTGGATGAGGCATGTTTTTATCATGACTTTCATAAACAGATATTCAAGATTATAAAAGAGCTGGATAAGAAAGGTAAGAAATTTGATTTCATGGTAGTAAAACGCGAGCTAAGGGGGAGAATAAATGAAGAGAAGGATACTCCTTTGTTTTTTGAAATCGTGGGTCAAAGAGTTTATACGAACCTGTACGAGCATGCTGCTATACTGAAAGATGCTAGTGCCAGGCGTCAAATTGAAGACAATCTCAAAAATGCATTAAGTTTGATACCATGTGTCACAGAGGATCCTTTCGAAATTATAGAAAAAGTAAGAAATGCTCTGGATGGTATATATTCAGATCAGACTTCTGGTGTGATAACTTTGCGTGAAGCCCTTGAAGGAGCCTACAAAATAATCCAGAATAATATAAATAACCCTGATGCTTCTTCAGGTACTCCTACCGGATTTCGTGAACTTGATAGAAAAGGGATATTAAAGCCTGGTTATTTGACAGTGATAGCAGCCGACAGTTCACAGGGCAAGACGTCTCTAGCAACTAGCTTCTGTGTAAATGCAGCTATAGCAGGTGCAAAACAGGCGTTTTACACAATGGAAATGTCGCCGGTTGAGTTGTCACAGCGTATATTGAGTAAAACAAGCGGAGTGAATGGAGTACGTATAGCAAGTGCACAATTGACAGCAGAGGAATTCTCCATGGTAGATAAAGGACTTGCGCCTATTTACAATCTTCCTCTTTATTTCGATGGAAAAAGCACTTCTACGATTGATTCAATAATATCCAGTATAAGGATGATGAAAAAACGATATGATATAGATGGAGCCATTGTCGATTATTTACAGATCCTTTCTGCAAATAGTAATAGCGGTTCAGGAGACGAAATGCAACTAGGCATCTTTGCGCGGAGATTGAAAAATATAGCAAAAGATCTTGGAATATGGATACTAGCCTTATCTCAATTAAGTCGTGATAAAGTCGATGTAGCCCCGTCTATAAGTCGAATACGTGGAAGCGGACAGATAACAGAAGCTGCAGATGTTGTCCTGCTTTTATATCGCCCAGAGCATTACGGAAGGGACAAAAAGTACCCGGAACCTTTTTCTAATGTATCAACAGAAAATACAGCAATGATTGACATAGCTAAGGGACGTAGTATTGGGACATGGAAATTCATATGTGGATTCAATGCAGAAACTACACAGTTTTATGACTTATTGGATATTCCACATATTAATCCGTCAGCCTCATCGGAGGATAAACCTTTTTAAACAATACAATAATGAAATGTGAAACAGAAGGCAAAATATTGGTAGAATTGCCAACTACCAGCGGGAACACTAAAAATGGGAAAGAGTGGGAGAAGAGGGAGTTTGTTATGGAAACCAATGAAAGATATCACAGTAAAATGCGTTTTGCTATGTATAGTTTCGATGGACCGATAGAGAATCCTCCTAAAATTGGAGATAAGGTAAAAGTTGCTTTTACTGTTGAGGCTAGAGAATATAAAAATAACTGGTATAATGAAGTTAAAGCTCATCGTATTGAACAGATAAAAATGTAGATAAATAATTATGAGACCAAAGCAAGATTTAATAAATATAGCAATAAAGGATGGAAGTATGGATAGAGTGAACATGTTATTATCAGCCGCTCATCTCTTGAATTGTGAAGCGAACAACTTGATTGAAGAAGCATCTGATGTAATGATCGCTAAAGGGTTATTACTTGGTAATCTTAAAAAACTTCATAATGACTTTGTCAAGTGTGCGGACCGATATTTTAAAGAGTTTGCCTCATTAGTTACTGCTGATAAGTGTAAAATGGATATGTTCGATGATTTACAAGGATTTGATGAAGTATATAGAAAGTGGGCGAAAGTTCCTGTTGAATGGCATCCCCAGATAGTAACTGAAGAATAAAGAAAATGAAAGCAACAAAGATTTATTATCAAAAATGTTTCAATCTTGGTAATTACCAGAATGAAGTAGTTGGTATTGAGTTGGAAGTCGGTGACGGTGAGAAAGCCGTCGATGTACTTGAAAAGGCAAAGCAGTTTGTAGACAGTAAAGACTTCCTAGCTGCTGGCATTCAGGAGTATGAAAACAGCTTGCGTATAGTGAATAGTCCTGATGAATATACAGGTAGGCAAGTAAAGGATGCGCAGGCGTTTTTGGATAAATATGATACAAAAGATGATTTACCATTTTAATCATAACTAATAAGGGATGAAACAAAAGAAGAAACAAAAGAAGAAACAAAAGAAGAAACAAAAGAATCTCCGTTTTAATATCGGTGTAAATATGAAATCTCCATCAATGGGAAGTAGTTGCATGCATCCCTTATCCATGTCGGAGTATTATATGTATATAAAAAAACAAATTAAAAAGGAGTAATCTTATGGATTCAGAAAAACAAGGAATTTATCTTTTAGCTCTCAAAAAGAGCAAGAAACGTGAAGGTATTACCTACTGTGTAGGCGTATTTCGGCTGGGAACTACAGGTATGGAGTTTATTCTAGGCGAAACAGACAATGACCGGGAATATAAGGTAGGCGAAGAAGTCGCTTATATTTATAATGCAGATTATGTTGGTAGTATGCAAGCAGCTTTAGATTGGTTAAATAATAGAAAGTAATAGAAGAAAGATATGTGATTCATTAAAAAAAATCAAGAGATAACATGAATAAGATAAAAATCGAAATTACTCCTGATGGCTGGGAGAGTACCGTAATCATTGACGGTAAAGAGTATAAAGAGAAGCATGTTGCAACAGCATTTGGCTCTGAAAGTATCGAAGGTAATTTTGAAAGTGAAGACGGTATACCAGAAGAAGTATACGACGCATTAAATTCATCTTTTCCCTTCGAATGTATGCAGGCATTATATTCAATCGAATAATATTCAATACAATAAAGAAAGGAACATTATGGATACAAATTTATACTCGGTCTGTGAACTAACAACCGAGCAGAAAAAGGCTTTCAATAAGCTAAAGAAAGCATATAAAGAATGTGAGAAGGCAGGCATTTACTTTGTTAATTGCTACGGTGATTTGATGGCTTTTGATAAGAAACTTGTGGCTGGATATGGGGATGATTCTATGCCACCGGACGGTGAATATACAGTCAAACTGTATAATGGCTGCCCAGCTGATTATATGCGAATTGCCAACGAATGGGCGGACGATACTCACGTATTAGGTTTGACTAAAAAGGGGATGAAGTTGTATTTGTCGAATGAAGAATAATTCAATACCAATACAGATATGAATAAAGAAGAAGCAATACAGGCTATGCAAGCAGGGTTGAAAGTTACCCATCGACATTTTACCCCAGATGAGTGGATGACAATGCGAATGGGGATGATGGTGCTTGAAGATGGAGTAGTTTGTACTCCACAAGAATTTTGGCAATGGAGAACCGACTCTGTGTGGGACAATGGATATAAATTGTTTGGTGAATAACGACTTCGAAATGAAGATAATAGCAAAACAAGGTTCAGAGCTTGAAAAGCTGCTGAAGCAAATGAATGAACAGCTTCTACGTGAACATGAAGAAGCAAAAGATATGGTACAGGAATATTGTGGAACTCGACCTGATGCTATTGGTTACGGTTGGGTGTTCGGGATAACCGCCGAATGGCTTTATACACTTATTGGATTTGATGATAAAACATTTATCCCTGAAAAACTGATTCCAAATAATGAGGACAAAGAACACCCATGTTGGAAAATAAATAAACGAAAGAAGGAAGGGAAAGAGTTTATTGATAAATGGCGCGAAAAGTTTCGAGGCATAGATGGTGAACCTCTTGGCAAGTTTGGTATTCCGGTGATGCACGAAGAAACCGGGCGTTATTTCCATTGGCTTCCATTTGAAAATAATGGTGTCTATTATGTTTCCGTAAATTCGTCTTTGCTTGAATGTATGCCATCTGCAAAGAGCGAGCAGTTTGAGATTGAAGTTTGATGTACAATATTCTAAATATAACAACTATGTGTGATTGTTTTGAAAAAGTAGAAGCGAATTTGAAAGAAAAGACTGGCGATCCTAACGCTTCTTTAAATTATATGTATGCCATGCCTTCCTTTGAGAAGAAGCCAGTAATTGAAGCAACTTACCGGAATAAGAAAAAAGATGGTACATTCAATAAAACCGAAAGTACTATATCTATTGCTTATCCTTTCTGCCCATTTTGCGGAAAGAAATTATCAGAAGGGGAATAATTCAAATCAAATCAGGAATGAAGAAAAGAAATACAAAAAAAGGAGAGTTTGTCTGTCGTAGACAAAAGCCTTCTGATAAGTCTTTTTCTCTCAAAGAAAGCTATCGGCTTGCCTACTTTGAGGTAATGAATAGACCAGCATATATTATCCGTAAACGGAAGATTAACAATGTTATTTATGTTGGCAGGGATAAAAGGGAAGCCGATAGACTTCTCAAATTCTTTAATAAATAACCCTCAAAAAATAGAAGTATGAAACAGACATTAGAGAAAGCAGCAAAAGAATACGCTGATGGGCTATATGATCCTGATGATAGAGACGTTCTATACAAAGAGACGCAAAAAGATTTTGTGGCTGGTGCCAAATGGCAAGCCAATCAACCTTTGTCTCAAGAGCAGATCGATATCAAATTATCTGAATATATCAATAGTACCAAGTCAGAAGATAAGCTCAAAATAGGACAATTTAGCCTTATTACTATATCTAGCATGGCGATAGATGCTAATTCAGCAAAAACGACATTAAGCACCGAGTTTACTCATAAGGGAAAACGATACAAGGCAGAGATGTTGATAACCCAAAAGGAAGTTTAATTCTAATCGATACAGTGATGAACAAAGATCAAGTATGCAGCGAGTGTAAGCTATTTACCAATGAAGATTCATTCGGTGATGGCTGGTGTGAATTTCATCAAAAGGAAACATTCTGTGAAAACGAAGTCTGTGATGATGGAATAGAGATAAGCGGGGATTCTTCCCTAGATAAGGACGACAATGATAACCCTTTAAAATGATACGGCCAAAGCATTACAATTATCACAACCGGTCCCGACCCGCCATGCGAGAAAGGACTATATTAATCACTTCCGTCAGGAGAAGCCACTTGAAGGAATATTCTTCACTGACTTCATCCGGGAAGTACTTGAAAAGAGATCCAGGCGCAAGTCTGAACATTATGCCGCAGTCTACGATGCTATAATCAAACACATCGAAGGCTTTTCTGAAGAATTTGATTGTGACATATTCACCAATTCGGTAACAGCAGAATTCTTAGACGATTTCATTATCTACTTAGAGGACCAAGGTCTGCGGCATAACACGATAGTCGGATATATCGAGAAGATTCAGTCCCTTGTTCGACGAGCATCGCAATATAACTATGCAGTAGATGTTACCTATGATGAAATTGATTTGAAATGTGAGCCTACAAATGCGGTATTCCTTTCAATGAATGAGATTACTAGGATATATTACTATAAGTTTGAAAGGCAGGATAAGCGGAAAGCAAAGGAAAGAATCAGGGATATGTTTATACTCGGTTGCCTTACTGCCTTGCGTTACTCTGACTATTCGAGACTGACAAGCCAGAACCTGATAAACGGTTATATAGTGATCCGGACAAAGAAAACGAATGTAGATGTCAAGGTCCCGGCGCATGATTATGTGAAGGAAATCTATGCCAAGTATGGTGGTTTCATCCCAAGAGGGTTGTGTATTCAATACGTCAACAAGTATCTGAAAGTTATAATGAAGGAAATCGGTTTGAATGATCTGGTGACTTACTCTTATACTAAAGGTGGTAGACTTATTACTGTTACCCGTGAAAAGTGGGAGCTTATCAGTAGCCACACAGCCCGAAGAAGTGCAGCGACAAATATGTATCTCACCGGCCGGATGAAAACGCTAGAGATAATGAATCTTACGGGACATCGGACGGAGCAGAACTTCTTCCGGTACATCCGGTTAACAGGTGATGATACAGCCCGGTCCATTTCGGGAGATATGTTTTTTAGAAAATGATTTAATAAGATGAGGCTATAAAATACTAATAATGGAATATAAAAAACGCATTTCTATTCGGTTGGATGAACGTAGTGTGATGCTTTTGAATGAACTTTCAAAAATAACACATACTAGTACATCGATTATCATTCGAGGAATGGTAAACCGTAGTCTTGAAGAATTGATTGATGAATCTGGAAACTGGAAGATACAGAATGAGAGAACCGAGAAGGGGAAAGGTTAACATTAAAGTTATGACCATGATTGCACACAATTATGATCGCTTGAGAGCTATGTGTGTCAGTCATGGTCAAGGACTATACTGCTCTAAAAGTAAAGAAGATCTTTTTCAAGATACAGTAGTTTTTGTCTCACAAGATGAAAAGGCTTCTAGTCTATCAACCGATAAGGAGTTGATAGATTATTTCTGTTATCGCTTCCGAATGATAGAATATCAGGCCATCAACGATAATAAACTTTTAAAAGAAATACCTTATGCCGACTATTTACAAGCCTCAAAAACAACAGAAGAAGAGTGATAACTATTACGACATTGAACGTCGGAAAATATATAACTCCGATCGCTGGCGTCGGTTACGTGCCTGGAAATTTGCGTGTAATCCACTCTGTGAAACTTGTTTGAAAGAAAACAAAACAACTCTAGCCGAAGACATCCATCATATAACTTCATTTATGAGTACGGATGATCCGGTGCAACGTGTTTTTTTAGCTTATGACTATGACAATCTTATGAGTCTGTGCAAAAAATGTCATCAAGCAGTGCACAATAAAAAAGGGAGTAGAACATAGCTACTCCCCCAAATGCCTTTGCACGGTCCACAAGCAAAGGCGGTGTCAGATAACAGTTGTATTAACCAACTGAAAGTGAACCGATTTTATTTCCAATATCTTTTAAGGCACGATTAAATATTTCAAGTTCTTTCTCATTAAGTGTATACACATGCCCTCTAACCTTATATCCGTTAATGCGTTGATACAGCCAAGCACGACTCTTGCCAAAGTAGTTCTTGGCGATGTATGACACAGGGATTAAATCTATAATTTCATTCATCTGTTCCCGTATAGTGAGACGATTACTAATACTCTCAACGTTGTTAGCTATTGTGGCAAGAGTTTTATCCAGATGTTTTCTAATAGCTTCTTTCTCTTCTGGCTTGGTATACAAAGCCTTCATCTCATACAAGTGTGCATCAAGTTCATCTCCATGCAAACTATCCATTTTCAACAAATCTTCTTCCAATGTTCTCATATCGTTGTTAGAGTTATGCCCCTCCGAAGAGGGGCGATTACTACTTCTTTAATTTCTCTTTCCTTTCAAGGAGTTCTGATATCCTTTCGAGTATTGCATCAGTACGGGCTTCATCATCTTCTTTTTCTATTTCCAATATAAGCACCTTACGTTTCCACTCTCTTAGATTCTGTTTCTCCTTTTCAATTTCGAACTCAATTCGCTCAAGTTCATTCAGTTCTTTCATGACTTTGTTTTAAAGGGTTAATACTTTGTTTATCTGACACTACAAAGATACATAATCATTTGTATATGTGCAAATGTTTAGGGCAATATCTGTGCATGAATTGAATAAATAGGGATTTCCCTATGAATTCAATGTGGTATTCTTAAAATTAAGTTAAAATTAACATTAAATGCGCTATGGAGGGGGTATGGGGTCAAATTTTGAGAAAATGGAGCTCGGAAACCTCGCCCTACCCTGATTCACACACACGGAACTTTTTGAAAAACGCCAAACTGTTTCGTTTTGTTAAATATCTCGTTTCTGTCTGACAATCGTATGGTTTTATAATAAAACGAGTCAAAATCATGGAAAAAAAGAAGAAAATCAGCTTTAAATTACCCGAAACAATCAAGCATAAAGAAGCCCGAAAGATTATATCTGACCTTGTGAAGCAATTGAATGATAGAGGTCAGCTGGAAATAGCCGATATTCCCCAGCTGCACCGGATGGCCACAGCTTATGATGCTTATCTGGAATGCGTTGAAGTCTTGGCGCAGGATGGAATGACGATGAAGAATCTAAAAGGCGAATGGGTGAAACGTCCGGAGGCGAATCTACTCAAAGAGAATTGGAGTCAATATCTAGAACTGGCAAAAGAATATGGGTTGACTGCTAAAAGTAAAGGGCAAATCAAAGCTATGAATGCGGGAGATAATGAAGAATCTCCACTTGAGGCGTATTTGAAGGGTAAGAAAGAAACTCGTTAATGCAAACAAAGGCTTACTATAAATACGCTCAAGACGTTATAGACGAGAAAGTCGTATCCGGTAAGTTTATTCAGCTTGCTGCTGAACGTTTTTTCTCCATGATGGAGGATGATCGATACGAATTCAAAGAGGAAAAAGCAGATGAAGTTATAGAATTCTTTTCCATTCTTCGACATTTCACCGGACGTCATGCCGGAAAGCCGTTCATCTTACAACCATGGCAACAATTTGTAATAGCGGCTATCTATGGGTTCTATATCAAAGAGGCAGATGAACGACTTGTGAAGTATGTCTACATAGAGATTGCACGAAAGAATGGGAAAACAGCTTTTGCAGCCGGATTATCATTGTATCATCTAATCGCTGACGGAGAAATGGATGCAGAAGTGGATCTGGCAGCTAACTCTAAAGAACAGGCTAAAATCGCATTCAAGTTCTGCTCTCAATTCGCAAAAGGGATTGATCCGAAAGGAAAAGATCTTGTTTCCTATCGTGATAAGGTCAAATTTGAAAAGATGTTATCTCTTTTACAGGTCTTTGCCGCAGATGATTCAAAGTTAGACGGTTTTAATGCTTCGATGTATTTGATTGATGAGTATCACGCTGCAAAGAATACAGGTCTAAAAGACGTACTCCAGTCCTCACAGGGTATGCGTGATAATCCGATGGCGGTTATTATCACTACGGCCGGATTCGATAAGCTAGGACCGTGTTACCAGTACCGGGAAATGTGCACGGAGGTGCTGTCTGGACTAAAAGAAAACGACGCACTGTTTGCCGGAATCTTTTCTCCTGATGAGGGGGACGATTGGAAAGATCCGCAAACGTGGCAGAAGAGTAACCCTAATCTGGGAGTTACAGTCAAACCGCAATATCTACAGACACAAGTCCAATCAGCAGTTAATGCTCCATCGGAAGAAGTCGGCATTAAAACAAAGAATTTCAATATCTGGTGTGACTCGGAAACCGTATGGATACCGGATCATTATATTTTGCAGGCTTCCGCTAATCTTGACTTTGAACAGTTCCGGGATATGGATTGCTATGCCGGTATTGACTTGTCAAGTACCAGCGACCTTACCTGTGTTAATTTTATGTTTCCCACATCGGATAAGTACTATTTCAAAACACTCTATTACCTGCCGGAAGCCGCCTTACAGGAAAAGCGGTTTAAAGATTTATATGGAGAATGGCGAAGACAAGGACATATAACCATCACACCCGGTAATGTGACCGATTACGATTATATTCTGAATGACATAATGAGTATCCGGGAAATAGTATTCATTCAAAAAATCGCTTACGACTCCTGGAACTCCACTCAATTTGTCATTAACGCAGAGGAAAAAGGGCTATCGATGGAGCCATATGGTCAGAATCTCGGAAATTTCAACCGCCCGACAAAGGAGATGGAACGTTTGATTCTCTCCGGTAAAGCCGTTATCGACAATAATGTAATTAATCGGCATTGCTTCCGTAACGTGGTCATGGCCCGAGATCGGAACGGCAACACAAAACCGTCCAAGCAGTTTGAAGAGAAAAAAATAGATGGTGTGATCGCCAAACTGGAAGCACTTGGAATATATCTAGTTTCTCCTCGTTATGGAGAATTTTATTGATTTGTCTGACAACTTTTTGGTTAGTAGAAAAAGCATATATATGAAATTTTTAGGATTTGAAATACGAAAAGCGAGTAAACAGGAAACATCACAGGTTACAGCCTGGAGTTTTAATGGCTCCCGTCCTATGTTTACCAGCAGAAGTAAACCTATGCTGTTGTCTACTGTATACCGCTGCGTGGATCTCATTTCGGACAGTGTGGCCGTGCTTCCGCTGAAAACCTATCATTTAGATGCAGATGGATTTAAGGCCGAGGCTAAATCGCATCCGGCATATTACATGCTCAATATGGAGCCTAATGAAGATATGACTCGGTATGTTTTCTTTAAAACACTCATGGCGTCCGTTTTGCTTACAGGTAATGGCTATGCATATATTGAGCGGGATAGTAGGATGAATGCCACACAGCTCATTTATCTACCATCTAGTCAGGTAACGATTACCTGGATTACTGACCGATCAGGAATTATGCGTAAAAGATACCAAGTTGTTGGATTCAGGGAACCTGTAGAACCCCGTGATATGATCCACGTACTTAATTTCTCTTATGATGGTATTATTGGGGTGTCTACGCTGGAGCATGCCCGCCAATCCCTAGGGATTGCAACTAGTACAGAGGAACATGCAGAAGGTTTTTTTAAAAGTGGAGCTAGTGTTGCAGGTATACTGACAGTTGAAGGGGCCCGATTGGATGAGAAGAAAAAGGATCAAATATATCAAACGTGGGAAGAACGTACGAATCCTATAACTGGGCACCCGAATGGTATTGCTGTGCTGGAGGGGAATATGAAGTACCAACCCATTTCTATAAGCCCCAAAGATAGTCAGTTCATTGAAAGCAGACAGTTTAATGTTGTGGATCTCTGCCGATTCTTCTCTGTATCTCCAGTCAAAGCTTTCGATCTGTCTAAATCCAGTTATTCTACAGTAGAAGCTACTCAACTTCAATATTTAACAGACACAGCTCTCGCAGTCATTACGAAAATAGAATTAGAAATTAACCGCAAAGTCTTTCTGCCATCTGAACGAGGAAGATTTATAGCAGAATTCGACACTTCCGCTATTCTAAGAACTGATAAGAGCGCACAGGCGGCATTCTGGAAAGATTTGGCCACCGTAGGAGCAGCCACACCCAACGAGGTTCGAAGAGAAAATAATATGCCTAGAATTGAGAATGGAGACAAAGCTTTTGTACAGGTGAATGTGCAGACGCTGGACAATGCGGTTAAAGAAAAAGTCGCTGAACCGCAAAATAATCCAGATTTGTCAGACAACTTTTTGGTTAGTAAGTAAAAGCACTGTTATGGACGAAAAAAGAGAAATAAGAAATACTGCATTCCAGGTGCAACTAACTGGAGATACGGAAGAAAAGAGAACTGTAGAGGGTTATGCTTTATTATTCAATACACCATCCGACGGACTTCCATTCGAAGAAGTTATAGAGCGTGGAGCTCTGGACGGAGTTATTGAAAAAAGCGATGTATTTGCGTTGTTGAATCACGATCAGGCTCGTGGTATTCTTGCAAGATGTAAAGAAGGAACAGGATCATTATTGCTATCCGTGGATGATAAAGGATTAAAATACCGATTCGAGGCACCGAAAACGGCACTCGGAGAAGAGTTGCTGGAAAACCTCCGCCGCGGAGAGATAGATCAGAGCTCTTTCTGTTTCGATGTTGAAAAAGATACTTGGGAAAAGAAGAGTGACGGAACCTGGAAACGCACAGTACACAAAATAGGCAATTTATATGACGCCTCTCCCGTGTATAATGCGGCATACAGCAAAACGTCCGTGTGTTTGCGAGGAAAAGAACAAGCTGAAGAAGAACTTCGTAAGCACGAACAGGCAATACCAGAAGAGTATTACCAAAGCATAGAGAAATCATTAAATTTATAAATTTATGGCAAAAGAAAAAAGTATTACAGAGTTAAAGGACGAAAGAAATCAGCTGATTGCTCGTTCTAAAGAGATTATTAATGGCGCAAAGACTGAAAAACGTCAGTTCAAACCGGAAGAAGCCGAGGAACTTGGAACAAATCAGCAGCGCAGAGCGGAAATTGATCTCGAAATCGAAGAGCATGAGGTTATGAATCGTCAGCAAGGTAAAAGACATCAGCCTGTAACGAATGAGAGATTCTCATTGCGTCGGGCGATTGCGAACATGGTGGATGGATACAAACAAAACGATGCTGACGCAAGCGTTATTGACACAGCTACCGCATTGCATAATTCATCAGGAGCGCAGATATCTGACAAACGCAGTATTGTCGTTCCAGTAAACATGGAGAAACGTGCTGCTTTTACCGCTGCTACCGAAGCAGCTACAGGCGTTATCATCGACGAAGAACAACAGGAAATGTTACTTCCATTGCAATCGGCACTAGTGTTGGCCCGTGCAGGAGCTCGTTTTATGACAGGTCTGCAAGGCAATATCTATTGGCCACAGTTTTCAGGGGCTAACGTGTTTTGGGAAGGGGAAAACAGTGCCGCAAAAGATGGTGCTGGTAACTTTACTAAAGGAGAAATATTCAAACCTCTTCGTTTGACGGCTTATGTCGATATCTCCAAACAGTTACTCGTTCAGGAGAATGCGTCTGTTGAGGCTTATATCCGCCAAGCTATTGCTGTAGCTATTGCGCAAAAGATTGAGCAAACAGCATTCAGTAAAAACAAGGGTGTAGAGAACACTCCGGATGGAATGTTCCACACTCTTAGTGGTACCGTAAAAGGGGATATTAACTGGGCACAAATCGTTGCAATGGAGACGAATGCAGACACACAGAACGCTTTGTTCGGTAATCTCGCCTATGTCCTTCATCCGTCGCTCATCGGTAAGGCAAAAACGAAGGTGAAAGACGCATCAGGAGCCGGCGGCTTTATTTTCTCGGGCAATGGTGACGGACAACTTAATGGATACAAAGCGTTGCGCACTAATAACTTGCCAAAAGAACTAGGAGAAGCTACAGACGAATTCGGTGCTGTATTTGGTAATTGGGCTGATTACTTCTTAGGCCAGTGGGGAGGCATTGAATTGTTGGTCGATCCGTATACGCAAGCGCTCAATGGTACCGTAAGACTCATCACCAACTCATATTGGAACATGGGCTTTATTCGTAAAGAGTCATTCTGTATCGCATCCATGAAGTAATATGGCATACGTGACCTTAGATATGGCAAAAAGGCACTTGAATATAGAGCCCTCATATACGGATGAAGATCCGTATATAGAGACTCTTATCACTGTAGCTGAAGAAAAAACTGCGAAGGAGCTTTGTGTGTCAGTGGAAGAACTTGCTACCATTGACGGTGGTAAGAATATCCCGGCACCGCTGGTTCAGGCGATGTTGCTGTGTCTTGGTGCTTATTATGCAAATCGGGAAAATACGGCGTATGCCACTCTAAAGGAAATTCCTCAAGGGGCAAAATACTTAGTTGATCTTTATAGAGACTATTCAAAATGAGAGCAGGATTATTACGCGAATTACTTGTATTCAAATCTCCGGTTGAAACGCAGAGTCCTACAGGGGCAGTGAAGAAAGAGTATAAAGAAGTGTTTAAATGTCGGGCATGTAGAAAGAAGATGTCTCTTATTGCAGACAGGGACGGGGTTAGTGCAATGGAGCAATTTATCGGGCATACACTCGTTTTTCAGGTACGTAATTATCCGGCAATCAAAGAGAATCTCCATGTTACTTACAATGGCAATGAGTATAATCTCAAAATGGTTAATCCTCAAATAAACGATAATAGTCTGCTATTAACTCTTGAAAAAATTGATACATGATCGAGATTAAACAAATAGATCGGGAAAACATTCAGTACCTCGTAGACAATTTAGAGGACTTCGAAAAGGACAAGGCTATAAAGAGTGGTCTTCGATCTGCAGTTAATGTTTTCAGAGTTAAAGGTAGAGCTAATCTCCGGTCTCGTCTTCTTTACCACGGTAAACAGACCAACCACTTGATGAACTCGTTTACAAACCGAGTTAAACGGAATAAACTAGGAGCACTCGCGGGCTTTGATCGTCCAGGTGGTAATCATTCTCACTTGGTGGACTCCGGAACAAAAATTAGAAGAACAAAGAGTGGTGCGAATCGAGGTATTATGCCAGCTAATCGTTTTTGGTCAGATACAAAAGTGAGTGAAGAGGGTAGGGCTATGAGTGCACTCTATCAAGGTGTCCAAAGAGCCGTTCAACGAATAAATAACAGAAGCTAATGAATAAATTGGCAATTACAACCGAGATTAGAAGCATTTTACTTGATTCAGAAGAGATCACCTCTCTGATAGGAAAGAAAATATTTCCTGTCGTTGCTCCATTGAAAACAGAAGGTGATTTCATCATTTATCAGCGTGATGGTTACAAACAAGAATATACTAAAATGGGCGTTGCCCGGCAAATTCCTACTGTATTTGTAAATGCTGTTAGTGATGATTATGATCGCAGCCTACAGTTGGCTTCTCTAATATATGAGGCTTTAGAAGGTCAATTTTCTAACCCGGATATGACTATACACTTGGAAGACTCTACGGAGGATTATTCAGAAGGAAAATACTTTCAGGTGCTTCAATTTTCAGTAGAGTAAAAATGAAACGTAAAACTAAAATTTTAAATAGTATGGCAGCAGTTAAACATGATTCAAGTAAAGACCTCGTAAGAGGTCAGTTATTCCTTTTCCTTGGTGAAAATCCGGTAGCGTTCGCATCCAGTTGTTCCCTGGAAGTGTCAGTTGAGGAGATTGATATTTCCAATAAAATGTGCGGCGATTGGTCTGCATCATTACCAGGAAAGAAAAGTTTCACTATCAGTAGTGAATCATTGCTTACCCGATTAGAAGGGGCAACCAGTTACGACGAACTACTGAAGCATGTAGATACGGGTGAAACATTCCAGTTTGTAGTCGGTGAGTCAACCATTACTGATAAAACCAACGTTGGTGGTAGTTTCGCAATTGATACTACCAAACCTAATTACAAAGGTGAGATTATGCTAACCTCTTTGTCACTAAAGAGCGATAACGGGCAGATTGCAACATGTTCTGCATCTTTTAAAGGAGTTGGTGCTTTGCAAAAGGTTGAAGCCGTTCCAGGAGCATAATAAGCAATAAGTAAACAAGTACGAAGGCGGTCAGATGATGGCTGCCTTTTTTTATTCAAAAAATCAAAGTAACTATGGGCATATTCATAATATCAGTCATTGTCGTATTTGTGCTGTTTGTTGTAGCAGCAGTTATAAATAGTAGATGCCATCGTCCGGGACCTCCCATAACGATAAATGCCCCTGCTTCTAAAAAGAGATTCAGGCTAGACATGAGGATAAAGATAAATATGAAATCAGTTATACGATGGGAACAACTTCGGAAAAAGTCTTTTTCCCAGATGGACTACACTGACAAAGATGATGTAGATGCACTATTGTACACTACAACCATCTGCAACATTGCTGGTGTAATGTATGCATTTGAGGTATTCCGGCATACGCTTGCCAATGAGAAGATAGCCCATGAAATGATTTCAGTATTAGAACGGGAAACAGCAGTTTTAAGCCAATTCCAGACAAAACAGGAAACATCTGATCTAGGTAGTACCGAGGTCACTCCTGGTATGATTGGCGAATTGATTGCAACGCTCATCATGTCAGGATTAGACGCGCATTACGCATTGGAAGAAATGGAATTATGTGATCTGCCTTTATATATCGAAGCATATGAGCGTAAAAAGAAAGAGCAAATGGAGAGTGATCGCCTCTGGACTTATCTGAATATCCTCCCTCATGTTGATGGCAAGAAGTTGCCGAGTGCCCGGGATCTATATTCATTCCCCTGGGAGGAGATGGAGGATATGAAAGAAGCTGAAAGAGCATTGGCGGAAGATGCAGAAACCTTTGAAATATTTATGAATAACGGAATAAATAATTGTAAGTAAAGATATTATGGCAGGACGTTTAAGCTTTAGTATAGCGATCAATCTCTTGACGGAAAACTTCAAGAGAGGTTCAAATCAAGTGAAAGCTGCATTCAGATCAATGCAGATGCAGTTTCTTACTTTTGCTGCAGCTCTGGGGGCCGGTGGCTTAGGTTTGAGTAATTTCATTTCTCGGCTCATTGAAATAGCTCGTGAAACTAATAGAGTGACTACCGCACTAAAGAATGTGTCCGGTAGTATGTCACAGTATGCCGACAATCAGCGGTATTTACTGGACTTGGCAAAGAAGTATGGACTGGAGATTAACGCTTTGACGGCTAATTATGCCAAGTTTACGGCTGCCGCGTCCATCTCCGGTATGTCAATGATGGATCAGCGGAAAGTGTTCGAATCTGTTTCCCGCGCTTGTACAGCCTTTGGGATGAGCGCAGACGATAGTAATGGGGTTATGCTTGCACTTTCTCAAATGATGAGTAAAGGCAAGATTAGTTCCGAGGAATTACGTCTACAGATGGGAGAACGTCTTCCGGTTGCATTACAGGCGATGGCAAAAGCTGCGGGTGTCTCTGTTGCCGGACTTGACAAGCTGATGAAGCAGGGTAAGCTAATGAGTAAAGACGTGCTTCCTAAGTTCGCAGAAGCACTCAACGAGATGATTCCTAACGTTGATACTGACAACTTGGAAACATCTGTAAATCGCCTGAAAAACGCATTTACAGAATTTGTAAACGGGACGGATGCACAGAGTAAATATAAAGCCCTGATTGATTGGTTGACCGGGGCCGTTCAAGGACTTGGGGATAATCTCAAGAATATAATGTTGCTAGCTTTTGCCGCGATTGTATTTGTTGCCATAAATGCCGCTACCAAAATGTGGAGAGGGTGGTCTGTTGCTTATGACAACGTAGCAATGAGCGGTGAAAGAGCATCCGCTAGAGCTATAGCAGCTACAGAGAAAAGGGTCTTGACAGAACAGACACTAGCCGTAAAAAGAAAAGCGGAAGCACTTGCAGAAGCCAATTATCAGACGGCGCTAGCTAATGGTGTAGCATCTGATGTAATAACAGCGGAGGTTGCAAAAGACAAGGCCATCCGGGCTCGAATATCTGCTGAAAGTGCACTCGAAAGAGCTAGAGCGATAGAGCAAAAAGCGCTTGATAAAGAAAAATCTATATCCACAACTACTTCCGCTATGGCAGGAGCTAACGGCTTTAAAAAAGCCTGCATTATCGTAGGAGGACAAGCAAAAAGATTGATGCTATCTCTGAAAGGGCTTTGGAGTTCGTTTGCGCCAGCGATTATATTCTCTGCGTTGGCGGCTATTGGTGGAAAGTTGTTTGAAGTGTATCAGGAAGCCAAACGAATAAAGAATATATTCTCTGATTATCAGAAGAGTCTTTGGAGTGCAAGCAATACTCCAGAAATAACACGTATGCAAACTTTGATTAATATCATGAACGACAGAAAGAAAAGTCAAAATGAAATTAACATAGCACAAGGCGAGTTGCAGAAGATGTTAGGTAAAGAGAACTTATCACAAGAAGAACTCAACAAATTAGTAAAAACAAGAATAGCATTGCTTAGGGAAGCAGCCATGGCAGAACATGCTTTTAATACTGTCGGAGAGTATTCGGAAAAGAATGCGCATCTGTCGGGAAGCGTAGGACTAAGCACTGAACAGATGGATCGATTAGTCAAATTAAAGCCTATCGATGGCACGTCTAATCGAAACAGCTTTGCCTATAATAATGCTATCAGAGATGAACTAAAGAAAAATGGTAATTTATACAAAGGAATTTCTTTGTCTGATGTGGATAAGGCAGTAAAAGAATATATCGAAAATAACCGTGTAATAGCAGATGCCACTAACAGAGCAGGTAAATACCAGGCCAATGCTAGCAAATTAACGACATCAACAGCAGATCCCGATGATAGCAAAAAGAAAAAAACTCCTCTACAAAAAGAGCAGGAATCTTTCAATAAACAATTCGAAGAATTAAAAGCCGAACTAGAAATAGGAAAGATTACTCAAGCTGAATATAACAAGAATCTTGGTGAATTGAACATTAAGATGTATGCTCAAGCTAAAGGAACAGGTAATAAAAAAGTTCTTGAAAGCGAGTATCTGAAAGCCAGAAAGGAAGCAGCAGAGGCTGCTATAAAGAATCAAGATAAGAATGCTGCTCTTGTTGAATTTGAAAAGGTTCAGAAAGACTATAACGCAAAGGTAAAAGAAGCCCAAGTGCAGCAAGCTAAGGGCTTAATGTCTCAAAAGGATTTGAACAGCAATATTGTGTCCCTTTCGATCGAAGCAGCTAAATCCGCTGCTGGTATCAAGGGAATTGGAGATGAGGCTGATATGTTTATCACTGCTATGCAGTTAAATGCAAAATTACTATCATCATCTACTAAAGTAAAACCTCGTGATACTACTTTCGACTACAAAAAGACAAAGGTAGACATTAAATCCGAAGAGCTCGACAAGGCTAAAGAGTTAGCAGATAAATACAAAGAAGAAGCAAGAGTCATTGGAAAGACATTATCAGACGAAGTAGCTAACGCCATGGCTAATGTTCCGTCATTGGAAGAAGCTTTGAAATTGGCACAAGTCCAGGAGGATATCAAGAATCTCAATAAAGAGCTTAATGAATCATTGTATTCTGGTGTCAAGGACATTGCAAGCAGTTCAGACCACATTGTAAGTGCGTTCAGTAACCTTCGTGATGTTATGAATGACGTAGATGCAACCGGGTGGGAAAGAATTATGGCTATCTGGAATGCTATGACAAACGTGGTAGATGCTTTCTTATCCATCATTAAAATGATTGAAAACCTAACGAAGATCACCGATAAACTCACAAAGGCAAAAGAAACAGAAGCTGCTATTGACACCGTTGTGACAGGAACGAAGGTTGCAAATGCAGCGACTGAAACTACAGCGGAACTTACTGCACTCGGCACTCAAACAACAGCAGAGGTTTCGGCTAGTACTCTAAAATCAACAGCGGCTTCTGTTGAAATGGCCGCAAAAAGTACGGCGGCTTATGCTGCCATACCCTTCGCTGGTGTAGGGCTTGCAGCGGCTCAAATAGCTGCTATGGAAGCTATGATAGCGGCAGTGGCTATTCCTAAATTTGCTACAGGAGGAATAATAACCGGTGGTCCTACTTCTGGAGATAAAATACTAGCCCGTGTAAATGCCGGGGAAATGATTTTGAATCAGGGGCAACAATCCCGACTATTTGAAGCTATCAATTCTGGGAATCTGGGTGGAGGTGGTAATATGTCATCAACAGTAACTACTAGAGTCCGGGCTAAGGACCTCATTCTTACGATTAATAATGAACTTAAATCACAAGGAAAGAAACCAATATCATGAGTTACGGATTAATATACACAGTACCATTTGCCACACTGGATAATGTCCCATGTGTGGTAGAAATCGAAAAGAAAGACTATACAGGTAAATCAAAAGAACTAACCCCTGCTGGTGATTCTCCTTTTACAGTTGATATAGAGGATGAAGAATTTCTTTATACTCCTACCAGATTCAGCACGGCAACGCTTCGAGTGGTTGGTAGCGACTACCTGCAAAGTTTGTTTTCTACGGCTTATCAAATGTATCGGGTGACATTGAAAGTAAATGGCTTAGCTACTTGGTGTGGATTCATAAAACCAGAACTTTACACACAGGATTACGTATCAGAGACATTTGAGCTTGAATTAGAGTGTATAAGTGCTATGGCTGCTCTTGAATTCATAGATTATAAACAGGCAGAAGAAAATGGACGAGTATTTATTTCTTTATGGAGCTTATTAAAAAAGTGTATTGCTTCTTCCTTAGGGAAATATAACGCCGTGTGTTTTCCTTATGTATATGCTAAGGATTCCAATGCCTATTCAGACGGTCTTAATATCTTGCAAGATATGACTATAAGTGAGCAAAATTTTTTTGACGAAGATGACAAAGCAATGACACTGAAAGAAATATTGGAGGAAATATGTAAATTACTCAATTGGACTTGTGTTGATTGGAGAGGTGAATTATACTTTGTAGATATTGACCACAAGGAAAGATATTATAGATATAATACAGATCTAGCATCTGAATATCAAATATTTTTTCCGACCACTATTGATATTCAAAGTTTAGGTTTCTCTGGTTCAGGACATTCATTAGACATACTATCTGGCTACAATAAGGCTGTTATAAAAGCAAGTAATTATCCGATAGGTGAGATATTTCCAGAAGAAACTTTTAATGCAATTGTACGTGTGGTGAACGGTTATTTTCTCCCTCCTGCTCAAGCTGTAACTCCTGGCATAAGAGACGAGGAAATTATCTTAGTAAAGCAAAATCCAACTGTATATAAATTATTTGAATATTATCTTCACGATTCTAAATATTTATTAGGAGCACAACTTTATCGTGTTTGTATTTATACGCTGACTCGACAAGATGATGGAAGTTATAAACGTTCGATTAATGAATTCTCATATGATGATTGTATACGTATTATCACACAATCCCAGTATTTAACAGATAGAACTCATTATGAAAAAGTTAAATTGGAAGCTAACAAAGAGATGTTTACCTTTGCTAATGAGCTTCCATGTGCTGCATATAGCGGAGGAGCTTTCTGTATTTCTGGGGATGTGGCACAGAGTAATAGAATCGACAATCACTATTACAGTTCAACAAAAGGCGCAACAAGTAGTTTGAAATTAATATGTTGTCTTGAGATCGGAGGAAATTATTGGAATGGATCCAAATGGGTTAAAACAGAATCAACATTCTCCATGTCTGTTAATCCTCAAAATACAGGATATACTTCTATAGAGAATACAAAAACTTTAGGTATGCCTTATAAAGCAGATGGTTATATCATCGAATTACCCCAAAATCTGCTAACTGGCACTATTAGGTTTACGATGTTCACTCCGCAGGTCCATGATAGTGTGACTGCAGTCTATATAAAGAACTTCCAATTGTCTTTTACTAAAACAGAAGATGATACAGAAACGGGCAATAGCAATTCAGACCGTATCTATGAAAATGTAGTCAATGAAAATTATATCAATGAATTGGAGGAAATAGAATTTAAGATTACTTCTCATAATAATGATGGAGCTTGTTATAGTAAAGTTATTATAGGGGATAACTATCTGACTGATAACTTATACTCCGTGATTGAAGGAACAACCATCCGCCCAGAGGAGCATCTAATAAGAAGAATAATTAAGCGGTATAGTGCCCCCCAGATAAAGTTAACACAAGTAATAAAAGAGACACCTGATTTAACGCCTATAACTCGTTTGTCTGACAATTATATGGTTAATAAGAGATTCATCAATGTTGGAGGCACAATCGATTATAAGATGAATCAATTTCAGTGTATAATGATAGAAGTATGAGTGATATCTTAATAAAGTCAAGAGTAATTCCATCTAACCCCCGGTCGAAAAATTATCCGGCTGGGGCCACTGTTGTACGCTCTGGTAGCGGGGGTGGCAGTACGTTAATAACTGGTGGTGGAGGGACTAATATTGATATCATAAAGGTTGATGACATGCGATCATTAACCGATAAAAATGTTCTTTCATCTCTCCGAGTTCTTAGTGAAATTCTATCACGGATTATTAAAAATGATGACGAGACAGAACTTTCAGAGGAAAACACGCTATCATCACTCCGGATCACTAAAGAAATAGCAGAATCAGCCAAAATAATTTTAGATAAAATAGAGAAAACATATCTTTCTAAAATAGAAAATGATGAAGCTGCTGGGCTTATAACCTTTTTGAAAGGTATTATTTCTAAAGAGCTAATTGAAGCTAATAACGGCTTGGTTGTTCGTAAGACAGAAGCTGTAGAACCTATGCTGATGTCTTTATTATCGGAAGAGTTCGAGGATGGTATTGTAGAAGAGAACGAAGATGTATTTATTGAGGAAATGCGTACTGCTACAGGTGGTGCGGTAACATTCGGTGAACTTGATAACGTAACTGACGAAGCAGATAAGATATCAGATACGGACGATTTGCTTGTACGTCTTGCCGGAGCTTCCGGTTGGACAATTAATACCACTTTATTCTCTCAAGTCTCACAACTCATGTCGAAAGTCTTTCCGTTTACTATGACACTATCAGGAGGTGGAACTTATGAGAAAGGCAGTTCACAAACAATATCTCTGTCATGGACTTATGATCGGGATATTGAATCACAATCAATCAACAATGAATCACTGTTAATCGGAATCAGGGCAAAGCAATACGCAAATGTTGCTACGGATACAACTTATACTCTGAAAGCGATACAGGGCGGACAGACATATACAAAGTCCGTATCAGCCCAATTTAAGGTGAAGAAGTATTACGGTGTGTCTGCAAACGGAACATTGACAAATGATGAGATTTTAGCTTTATCAAGTACATGGGCCGGCCGGACGCAAGGCTCTACTGTATTCGATTGTACCGGTGGTAAGTATCCTTATTACATCCTGCCTACATCTATGGTATCTGGTATTCAGTTTTGGATTGGAGGATTGCGTAATACAGACTGGAAAGAAGAAACTCGTGAAGTTACAAACGCTTTCGGCCACAAAGAGAATTACACTATTTATCGTTTAAATAGCATCCAGACGGGTGTATTAAATATTGAGGTGAAATGAGTGAAGAATTGAAGGGAACCAATGTATATTCCCCTATTGTTCCGGGCACAAGTAGAGACGTATATCCTACGCACTATTCTATTTATGGTCAAGGTGGTCATAAGGAGGTATCTACTATTGACGCAAGGAATGCCATTACAGCCGACCGATTGACAGAAGGCTGTGTCGTCTATGTAAAAGAGACAGATAAGGAGTATCAATATAAAAATGGCGAATGGGTAGATTATCAGACAAATTTTGATGATACCGTACTTCGGGAACTTATTGACGAAAAAGTAGATAAAGTGGACGGAAAAGATTTATCTACCAATGACTTTACCGATGCGGATAAAGAAGTTATCGCAATTCATTCAGAAGAAATAGACAGTTTGCAAGATTCTGTCAACGATATCTACCAGCGTCTTGACTCCACAACCGGAGTTCAATACTATATCCGTGTCCAAAATAATGGTGATAAGTCCTTTACTTCACAAAAGGGTGAACCTTGCGTATTAAATTTCACATTCATTTCACAGGAACGTTACAGCTATAATGATCCTTACGAGAATACCGGAGAACGTGGCAAGTGTGAGATATTCATAAAAAACTCTGTCAGTGCAGACTATACCCTGATAAAAACCCTAATGGTTAACTCCATTACTGCTACAAAAGTTGATATAGCCGAGTATCTTGCGAATGGGGCTAACTCAATCATGGTTAAAATAACCGGTGAAGTGACCGGACAGGCCACTCCGGCTTATACTTATAATGTAACGATGACATCATTGTCTGTCAAGGCTGATACTTTCCAGTGGTGGACATTATATTCCGGGACAATTTCTATTCCTCTCTATATATCCGGAAATGTAAACAAGACACTTAAAGTCACCCTTGAGGGAGAAAACTACGCCAAAGCGTATGAACAAGTGCTGGGAAACGTTATCTATACGGATACCGCTTTGAATTTCTCTATTGACCACCCCGGACAGACGGGTGTATACAAATTATCCGTTTATCTTGAAAACTCCGATGGTACCATCAAAACCAAAACGGTGTCTTTCAATATCATGTGCGCATCGGAAGGCGAGCAGGTGAAGCTGATGTGTGTGAATAATCTTTCAGAAAAAGCTTCCAACTGGTCGAATAATAAACTTTTTGAATATTCAGTTTATGATGGTGATGCTACGGCTACAAGTGGCACATTCTCCATTAGAATGGATAATCTTACCGTATATACCAGTGAGGAGAGTACGATACCCACTAATACGAAAAATAGCTTCTCTTATGCAATGGAGATTGAAACCGTCGATGATACGGACTTTGAAATCTCTGTAGCCGTATCGGATAACGGAGAGCCTTTGGCCGATACTATGCTCTTCCCTGTGAGCAACTCTTCCGGCTTTTCCGCTACGGCCGGATCAGTCTTTTACATGAACCCGCGTACACGTACTAACAGTCAGTCAAATTACCAAAAGATTATCAATGAAATAGACAGTTCTCAAATCGCAGCCGAATGGGAAGGCATGAACTGGAATAACGACGGATGGACTGTAGACAGTGACGGAAACCGTGTATTAAGAATGATGGCCGGAAGTTTGTTGGATATCGGTTACAAGCCTTTTGAAATAGAAAGTGCCCGTAATGGGAAAACCATTGAACTGGATTATAAGATTTATAATGTTACCGACTACTCCGAGCCTATTATTACTTTGTCGGTACCGGATGGAAAAGGATTTACCGGGCTTAATATTTATGCAAACAACATCTGGCCGTGTAGCCAGTCTCTTAAAAATGAGGAGTTACAATCAATTCCAACCGATGATGGTGTACGTGTTAGGATAGCCATGACCATTTCGCCGAATATGTATGGAAATACCGGATTTAATCTTTGCTCTATTTATATCAATGGAAAAAAGAATCGTACTTTCCTTTACGAATCAAATGATTATTGGGCGCAGAATGGAGATATAATTATAGGTTCTGACTATGCTGACGTGGATGTCTATGGAATCCGTATATATGAAACCGGACTAGGCTCCAACGCAGTACATAAGAATTATATCAATTGGTTGCCCGGTACCGATGAAAAGGTTGAAGAAAGCGAGAATAACAATCTTTATGACGCAATGGCCACACAGTTAGACTTCGATGCCATAAGGGCAAAAATGAATGTCTTTGTATTCGATAATATATTCCCGTCTTATTATGATACAGCAAAGAGAACAGGTACACTTGAAATACAATATGTAAACCGCCCGGAACGAAACGTGACCATCACCAATGTGGAAATGAGTGGTCAGGGCACATCTTCTAAAAAATACTGGGAATGGAATGAAAAGGGTAAGGTTGACAAGACGAAGTCTGTTATTACTTATGCTGACGGGTCAACAACCACAAAGAAGTTTATCATGTTTGATAACGTTCCTGCATGTGCATCCGTTACATTCAAGAAAAACTGGGCATCATCCATGCAGGACCACAAGGCTGGTTCGGTTAATTCATATACGGATTTGTATAAACAGCTCGGACTCACTAATGAAGCAATGGCCCTTGATCCGAAAGTCCGTGTTTCTGTCTATCAGGAGCCATTTATGGCTTTCCGCAAGGAACTTAATGACGAGGGTGAAATAGTATACACCTGTATGGGTGAGTTTACTGGTGGTCCGGACAAGGGGGACAAGTATTGTTTTGGTTATGATACCGATTTGTTTCCCGGCCTTATCTCTATTGAGGGAGCGGATAACTCCCCACTTCCGGCATTGTTTCGCGTACCTTGGAATACGGGAAGAATTACATATAACGCAGACGAAGAGTCATGGCAATACAATGGAGAAAACAGCATTGGTCTTGACGGTGGACTTCCGGAGAATATAAAATACTGGATACCGGCCTATAATCTTGTGTATTCCTGTTCGAGCAGAATTCAGCCGTTTAATGGGACGCTGGCTGAATTGAATGCTGACGCATCCGGTTATAAAGAGAATGGTGTAGAATACTGGATCGCAAAGCCGGGTGATACAAATCTGTATAACCTGTATTATTATGAAGCTGCAGAAAAACAGTTCATACCATCCGACATAGGTGAAGGGCAAATAAACCTGATACACCAACTTGTAAATAAGGGGTACGGTTTATCAAGTGCTGATTTGGTGGGGAAAACAAATGATGAACTGAATACACTTTTCATCAACGCCCGCATTGCCAAATTCAGGGCTGAAGCTAAGACCTACTTTGATATTCCCGACGCAATATACCATCACAACTTTACCGAATTTGTTGCTGCTACCGATAACCGGGCAAAAAACACATACCCATATTGTTTTGGAGAAGGCTGTAAATGGAAATGGAGACAGGACGACCTTGATACAATAATGCCTATCACCAATCAGGGACAACTCCGAAAGGGGTATTATGTCGAGGTACATGACAGTTATGATACCGGAGCTCCTGTATGGAATGGAGAAACTTCCGTGTTCTGGAATCTGTTGGAACTGGCGTTTCCGGACGAACTTGCTGCAGGGATGCGTTCTATGATGTCGGCTATGGAGGTATTAGGCGGCTTGAAATCCGGTACTCATGCAGAAAAAGTTTATGCATGGTACCAGAAATACTATCTCAACGTGAAAGAGTATTTTCCGGCTGTAACAGTGAATGAAGATTCCAAACGCTATGAGAATGCCAAGCTAATGATGAATGCCGGACGATACACGAATGATACTGACCCATTGACACAGGAACTAGGGGATTTATACAGCGCGGAAACGGCATGGATGAAAAAGCGCATCCAGTATATGTCTTCAAAATATAGTTTTGGGGAGTATTCTGCAAATGGAACAGATTCAATAAATGTTCGTGCTGCCGGAAACGCTATCGCCTATGATATAATTCCCGCCATCGATATGTATCCCACTATTGCAAACGGTACATCAATTGTAAAGGGTAGCAGGACAAAGGCCGGACAGGTATGCAGAATGATAATAGACCTGGGTGGCACAGGTGACCAGCAGAATATCATTCAGGGAGCCAGTTGGCTGATGAGTATTGGTAAGTGGCATGATAAAAACGTAAACGGAAATCTTATCATCAAGGGAAGAATGTTACGTGAATTAGAGCTGGGAAGCCGTACAGAGCGGATTGTTATTGCGATCACGGGACTTACTATCTCGGATTGTGTATCTCTGCAATCTATCCTTTTGTCTAACATAGCCACGTTGGCCGGTTCTCTTGACCTTTCTGTGTGTACGCATTTACGTAGAGTTTGGGCTGATGGAACGTCACTGACACAGATAAGGCTTCCGCAAGGCGGGTGTCTGGAACTGGTTCAATATCCATCCACGAACAGGTATTTGACATTACAGAACTTCCCTCTGTTGAAACAGGAGGGAGTGCTTATCGATGATTGTGCCGGAAAGATTACGGACTTCTTTGTCAGTGATTGTCCGAAACTTAATCCGGTTGACCTTTTAATAAAGATCATGGATGCACAGCAGGAACAGGGAGAAGCGCATGCCCTTAAACGTGTGCGTGCAGTGTTTGGGGAATATACCTATAATGAGAATGGAGCCGAGATGCTTGATAACCTTGGAAAGTTGGCAGACGGGACTTATGTTGGGCTTAACAGTTCCGGTGTAGCTGGTGATGATCCTCGCCCGGTTCTTGATGGAACGCTTCATATCAATACGAATTGTTACGAAGATACAGCCATTGCCCTTCGCGGTTATTTTAATAGGTTAGTGCTCAATATAAATGGAGAGTTCTACATCCGTTTTATAGATAAGTTGGTGCAAACGCTATGTGCAAAACACTTTGGCGATGAGATTGGAACCAGTAAAAGACAATTGGGAGAAATTGCAGAATTGGGGGATGTTTTTATTGGTACAGAAATAAAGTTTTTCGCAGAATTGGCATTCACCGCTGTAACATCACTTACGAAAGAATTTGCAGGATGCGCAAATTTCGATACCATAACACTTCCTGACACATTGAGAGTTTTAAATACTGCAGCTTTTGCCGGGACTAAAATTGTTTTGAACTTATCGACTTTTACCAATATTACTGATTTGTTGATTGATTCGGATAGTATTATACATAAAATGCCGGATGCAAACTCAAACCTTACAAATCTAACTTATAACAGCGGCTCCAGTAAATTAAAGGCTGTTGGCTATACAAAAGCTATGCTGATATTCAATAATGGAAATGAAATATCCGATTTCTGGGTGGAGGATTGTGATACCAATAACCGACTATTGGAAGAATTACGTTTAATTCTTAATCAGCAGAACTTGCTTCAGTATGTTAGAGTGATAGGTTTTGATGAAAATTATACGAGCAATAATATACTGAAGACATTGCAATCTTTAGCGGAAGACGGATTCCACGGAATCAATGATAATGGAGAAAGGGATAACAACATCATCCCTGTAATGCGTGGTAAGTTGCTTTGTTCTGATAATTATTCTCCAGATCTACTTTATAGTCTTCAAAGTTATTTTCCTCATATTCAGTTTAATATGACAGGTATAGCATATATTGACTTTAAAGATGAACTTGTAAAGAGTATTTGTGCAATGGCTTGGGGAGCGGGAACCGGAGAAGTAAATCTCTCACAGGCGAAAAGAGTAACCACTCTTGGAGAACGATTCAAGAATAAGGAAATAGTTCATTTTGATGAGTTCAAGTATTGGACTGGATATACGAATAGCAGGGAATTCAATACGGAGGATGCCAATCTTAATAGAGTTGATACAACCCCATTCGCAGGATGCGCCAGTCTGGAGTCTATAACTCTTCCTGCCAATATTTATAATATCGCTTTATCTTTTTTCGCCAATACAAAAATATCAAGTATTGTAATTCCTAAGTCTGTTGGTCTGGCCTACGGAAGAGTTTTTAATAACTGTACTAATCTGACTACTATTATTTTTGAAGATGGTGGTGATGTTCCTTTGAGGATCGGCAACGATTACTGGTTAGAGAATACACCACTCACCGTATTGGTTTTACCCGCTAGAATATCTAAAATAGATAACTATTGGCGGCGTGGTTCCAACATTCAAAAGTTGTATATAAAAGCAACAGTGCCGCCAACATTGGAAAATGGTTGGGGAGATAATCCTAATGAATGTGATCTATATGTACCAATTGGTTGTCGTGATGCGTATAGAAAAGTAGATAGCTGGATTGGATTCAAATCAATTACTGAATACGATTTTGATACTAACCCACACAATGTAAAATAATGAAAAATAAAGAACTATGGCAATATTAAGTAACGGTAAGTTTTATGGCTTCCTTTGTTCGGTGAAAGAGACAGGACAAAAATTGGCGAATGGAGTAAAAGAGTATATGGAAGATTTCATGTCCGGCTTTGCGGGACATGGTTGGAAACTCTGGGAGTACATGACTGGTAAATGGAAATTGGAGATTGATACAATCGTTGTCCGCGAAACTATGCTTGTCTTTGAAATGCTGATAAGTAAGGTGCGGGCGATAATTGGTGCGCAAGCTATCACTCAAGGTCATGGCAAGGTGAAATCCGCTCGTATTTCTGACGATGATACAGAATACCTCATAGTGTTGGAGGATGAGGATATGAGTATCGTAGCGCACGACTTTGTACGCTGTCAGACATTTGTCGGTGACAAGACAAAGCTTTATCATGTCGAAGTTGATTCTGTCGATGTGGAGACAAAGACCTTGCACATTTCTTTATCAGAGTTCGATGTAGATGAATCAGGCAAAGTACTTAATCCTCCTGCAGTGGGTGACGAACTCGTACAATTCGGTAACTCGCAAAATAAAGCTCGTCAATCGGCTATCTATATGCACGCTGATGAAACCGGACAGCCTGCAATAGACGTGATGTTTGATATTAATTCAAAGGATTGGACGAATAAGGTGAAAGTCTGTATTGGCGGTGATATCCCGGGAACAAATAACAGAGGATTCTACTGTGTAAATGGCATGATTCAAGGAGTGTCTGAAGATGGTACAGTGGTTTATCAAATAAATCCGGATGGTTCTGGCTTTTTGGGAAGTGGTGGAATAAAATGGGAGAAAAATGGATATCCTCAATTTAGTGGAACCATTCTCGTGAAAGTTGATGATAACAATGTGTGGAAGGTAACAGAAGAAGGGAAAAACCTTATTGGAAATCCGATCGGAAAACATATTGAGATTTCAGGGAAAGAGGCTACTGTCAAAATGTTTAATGACTCCAATGAAGAACGATTTGCATTAATGGGGGATAATAAAACAAGAAAAGATTTTTGGGGAGATTCATCTGATGAATTTACCCCTAAAAATATTCCAGTAAGATTTAATGTATATGAAACACAAGAAGAAAATCTGCAAAAAAAGATATTTGAGAATTTTAAGACCGGAAGTTTAGATACCTATTTCCACTTAAAAGCTGAAATAAAATGGGGTATAAACAGCTTAGCAGGAGGAAAAGTAAGTATCTGTATTATGCTTGTAGGGCGTTCGCTTATTACTGGTGAACTCCAGAATGAAGAACTTTATAAAACAGAAGTTGAAAAAGATTTTATTGCTCATAACTGGGATGACATTGATAAGAAAATAAAGCTTCTTCCTTACCATAGTTATGAAGCGTGGTATCAATTTAAAGCATGTTCGAATACAGAAGGTGATGAAACATCTATAATAATTGACGATTCAATAATTAAAATATATACGGTTCAGTATAATTCAGCCATTTTTTCAAATGGATTAATATTAGGGGATTCTAATATTAATGAGTTTTCGGTATTTAATACCCCAGCTGACGGAGATCTGGAGAATGCATTAGAAATGTTGGCTGTTAATCCTACTGCAGGATACAAGATAACTAGAGAAAGCATGTTTATCAAAGACTCTTTTTTCAAGCTTCCTCTTCTTTATTTAGCTATAGGAGATGGGTCGATATCTAAAAACTCGGGAAGTATGCGTGTCTTTAGGTCTTTTGATGGAAAGACAAAAAATCTCACAGTCGAAAATAAATCTTATACGATGAAAGTAAAGTATCCTGAAGAATGGCGGTCAATCATACCTTCTGATGCTAAATCTATGGTATTTTTACAATTGACATCAAAGGTTGGAGAAGGGTATTTATCCACCTATGAGGAGGGGATAGACGGATTGACAATATCTTATACTGATGCAGGTGATTCCTTAGGTGCTTCATGTTTCTTTTACTATTTCATAATGGTTGTATAAAATTAGACAAGAGATATTTATATGGAACTAAATGACTGGCTAACAATACTAGGAGCTTTAGGCGGCTTGGAGGCAATAAAATGGGTAGTTAACTTCTATGTAAATCGTAAGACTGATGCAAGGAAAGAGGATGCAGCAGCAGATGCGGCAGAAAATGAGAACGAGAGAAAGCAGGTCGCCTGGCTTGAGGCACGTATTACTCAACGTGATACGAAGATTGATGCTATCTATGTAGAGCTTCGTCAGGAACAGGCGGAGAAGTTACAGCTTACTCATGATAAACATGAATTGGAATTACGGCTGAAAGAATCAGAGATAAAGAAATGTGATGTTCGCGGATGTTCTAGTCGACAGCCGCCAAGTGATTATTAATTAAAATGGGAGGAAAAGAAATGACTGTGAGAGAATTTGTAAAGTGGATTTATCCGGCTGCCAAATCCGGTGAAATAAGTCCCGTGTTTGTAACAGCACAAGCCGCTTTAGAGAGCGGGTGGGGGAAAAGCGCAATAGGTGATAACCTGTTTGGCATCACAAAGGGAAGTAGTTGGACTGGAGCCGTTCGGCTAGTGAATACAACAGAGTATTTTACTCGCCCAGATGTCTCTTTTAAAGCTCCTGAAAAGGTTATGTCTGTTACTAAGATTTCAGATAAGAGGTATAGATATTCAGTGAAACGTCTTTTCCGCGATTATGAATCTGTATCTGAATGCCTGGAAGATCATCTTTCAATCTTAAAGAAGCCCGGATATGCTGACGCTTGGACATATCGTAGTGATCCGCGTAAATTTACTGAAATGATAGTGAATGATATTGGCCCTAAATATGCAACTGCGCCTAATTACTACACCGAAATGTGTAAGGTGATTGCTATGGTCGAAAAGGTTGTCAAAGAGGACGGATTATGAGACGGTTAATCTACATTATCATATTGCTGACATCAGCAATATGTTTCATATCCTGCCGAACTCAATATATTCCTGTAGAGACTGTGAGAACCGAATATAAGACACGTGACAGTATCCGTATTGACAGTATCTATAATCAGGATAGCATCTATGTACTTGTTAAAGGTGATACGGTGTATCAGTATAGATATAAGTACCTGTATAAGTATCAATATCTAAATAGGACGGATACGATGATTAAGATTGATTCGGTACAGGTTCCTTATCTGGTCGAGAAGCAGTTAACGCGGTGGCAGCAAATGAAAATAGAGCTAGGTGGATGGGCGTTCGGAAGTATTATTGTCTATATACTGATAATTGTTATTTGGCTGGTTAGGTCGAGAAAGAAGTAGAAGTTTACTTGTTAGCGAACAGGTAATAGCCCTGGGTCGAAAGATTCAGGGCTTTTTCTTACTCATAATCAAACTTCTCGTATCTTTGCAAAAAAGATCCATAATGAAAGTCAAACATGAATATGAAAGAATGCCAGCCAATGAGGTTTGGAATGTAGTGGTAGCTTATATTAATAAGAACAAGCAGTTTTTATCTTCTACTGGTATTAAATATAACGCCAAGGTCATCATTGATTCTATAGAATACAAAGGTGGCAGGGAAGGAAGCGATAGAGCCATTGAAGGAGAGTCTATCAGTAAGAATCAATTTATTTCCGCATTTAGGCAAGCCCGTGATATGGAATGTATCAATACAAAAAATGTCAAGCCATATATTGATAGAAAGCAAAGTCCATTTGTTGGCTTACTAAAGTCGGTTGGCATCATTGAGTAATAAAAGTTCAGAAGCAAAGTGCTTGCCTAATTTTCTATAAATAACGAATAGGTAGCCGAATAGCTACCTATTTTTATGCTCTTTGTAGAATGCTAGAGCCGCTAATCCTCATTTTCTCTAATAATTTGCAGAACAGTATTCAAATTTAAAAAATAATAGTATATTTGTATGCAGACGTGGATGTCTGTTGTATCATCTCTCTACGGAAAAGTTGCTAGTTTTCGAAAGCGGGAGACAATACGTTATATACTCCAAAAAGAATGAGCCTCGACTAAGTGTAGTCGGGGCTTTTTTATAAGTTTTATAAACTTGATGTGCTAACGAAATGCTAATGACTAACGATATGTTATCTTTGTGTCATAATTTAAAAGAAAAGATTATGAAAAATAGTACATTATATGTAATCGGGAATGGCTTTGATCAACGGCATGGCTTAAAATCTTCTTATGGAGAATATCATGAGTATGTACATAACAACACTCCAAATGTTGAAGATTTCCTATATCAGTATTTTTTTTTAAAAGAAAAACTGTACATAAAGGATGAAAAGTATTACTGGTGCAATTTCGAAAACGATCTTGCAAGTTTTGATGCAGAGCAATTTTACAGTGACTATGATAACGTTTCTGAAGGAACTGGGGATCAAGAAAACCCACAGAGGAGTGATTACTATGGCGTAGAAGATGAAATGAAAGAAGAATCGGAGAATAGATATAGTGATATAAAACAATCGTTTTGGAATTGGATAGAGGAAATATCTAAAACTGAAATAGAACCAAAAAATATGCATTTTGAAAAAGATGCGATATTCTTATCATTTAACTACACGCCAACACTTGAAAATGTATATGATATTTCAAGTGTTTTACACATACATGGGTATATTGGTGATAGTAACGAAGAGAAACTTGTTTTTGGACATGGAGAAGACTCTTCAGAAGGAGAAGTTCCTGCATTTGACGAAGATGGGGAGTCTAATTATTCCCCTGTTTTTGATTCCCAAGCTGCATCTCATGCTCTTTTTTATTATTTAAAGAAGCCGGTGAAAGAAATCATCGATAAAAATCAAAGTTTTTTTGAATCATTAAAAGACGTTGAAAAAGTAGTAGTGTTGGGACATTCTCTTAATGATATTGATATGTTGTATATTTTAAAAATAAAAAAGTGCATTTCTAAAAAATCAAGTTGGCTGATCGTTTACTACGATAATAAAGATAAGGAAAGAGCAAAAGATGCGATGAATATTATTGGATGTGATAAAAAACAATATGAATTATTAACTTGGGATGAGTACGAATCTATTATAAATTGATAATTAATATTTACTTAGAACCTGTTGGGTTTTCTTCAACAATAATTTCATAGCGGACATTTAGGCCATATCCCTTGAACTTTTAAGAATGCTATAATCCGGATATCCGTCTGGCTGAATAACTCCCTGTAAATATGTAATTGACAAACACTTCATAGGTACGCAATCCTAAAATTAGCGAAAGAAAAAGGTCTGAAATTTGAAGAGGTAGCTTATCCGGCTACCTCTTAACTCATTATTTATATTACATCATCATTTGCATCTGTGCTCGCATTTCTATATATGGTTTGAATACTTCAGGATTATTAATATATTCAATAACTCTTTGAATTGCTGCGTCTGCCTGATGCTGCTTTACCCGAACATAAGAATTAATAGTAATGCTGGTCTTTATGGAGTGCCCCAAGCAGTATTCAATAATAGGATAGGGGATCCCAATCTCGGAAGCGAACTGGGCAAAAGTTTTACGGGCTGAATAAAAGGTTAATCCCTCCTTTATATTTAACTCTGTTGCTAGGAGTTTTAAGCATTTATTGATATAGCGTTGTAAATTACCAGCTGTGTATTTGTAGTCAAACTTCAGCTTTCCATTTTTCCCAATATATTTATTTATTATGTTTTTTGCTTCCGGGCAGACAGCTATACTCGTAGTTCGGTTTTTCGTTTTATGCTCACCACTTTTTAATCGTATATAACTAATTACATCTTCTGATAAATCTACTTGAATGAGATCTGCATAATTGATGCCTCCTAAGTAGAATGATAGCAAAAACATATCCTTAGCTAAAGACAGCTGTTTGCTCTTTGAGACATCCGTGCTAATAATCTTTCTTATCGCGTCTACAGATATATCAAGACTCCTTGGCTCTGGGATGGGAATCTTTGTGTAGGCAAATGGGTGTTTGTCACATCGTATTATCCCTAACTTAATAGCTTCATTAATCCGTGCTTTTATGTGACTTAACCGAATCTGTCGGCCCCCGTCAGTATGGCCATGGAGTTTCATCCATCTATCAAAATGTTCAACGGTAATGTGATTCATAATAATCATTGGTACCTCACCTTCTGCGCTCTCAAAGATCTTTAAGGTGTCTTCTAGCATTTTAGCATGGCTAGTCTTTCCTTCTTCTTTCTTTTCCTTGATTCTCTGTCGCATGAAATCATTGAATGTACGCATGTCTGGAGCAATCTTATCTTGCTGTGTTAATATAATTTTTAGTTGTTTGGCAGTATAACAATCGTAGTTGTCAATATACTGCAAACGTTCTTTGTATTTTTTCAACTCATATATAAGTTGTTTGTTCATCATTGTAGCATCATTGCGGGCTACTACTTTTCCGTTATACCATTGGCAAGCATCGTCCAATTGATATTCCGTTTTAATGTACTCCTTATCATTCTTGACTGATACGCGGATAAGAATAGGAAATTTGCCAGCCTTGGTGGGCTTAGCGGATAGAATAGTTAATGATAGTGTTGCCATAAGCTATAAGTTTTTAAAGACACTGTTTTTCCACTGTTGGTGACTTTCCGGTGAGAAATGGTATCTTTTTTTTATAGCCTTTCGACTTTTTATAGAAAAGAAAAAAGGACTGATTATCAATGAATTATAATCAGTCCTTTAAGTGATTCAAGTAACGTTCTTTAATCGCCTGATTATTAATTATTTACACAATTGCGTAGCCTACAATATGCCTACATTTCTTATCTATTACAGGTTATTTCTTACTTAATAAGACTTGTATTAGACGTTCCTTCTCCTCAATTATCCTTTCTAAATCAGCTATTTTTGCATCTTTATCAAGTTCATTTGATTTTATTCCAGTTATGGGAATATCATCAAAGAATACACCTACAGGAACCTCTAAAACCTTTGCTATTGCCTCAATGGTTTTTGTGTTCGTTGATCCATTTCTAACAATAGCCTGTATGCTACTATCTTCTTTTCCTATACGTGATGCAAGTTCTCGTATAGTGATTTTCTTTAATTCGCATAACTCTCTTATTAACAAGAAATTAGCCATATTACACCTTTGTTATAACTTTTATTAACGTGAATTTTATTCACCTGTGGTAAAAATAATTATACCTTTGCTATGTAAAGTTAACAATAATGAGTATATTTATCACAAAGGTATGACGAAAAAAAAATTAAAAAGGAATGATGACGGCGAGAAACTAAGAATGTACCTTTTGAATTTGCCGGTAAAAGAATCTTCTGAAATGTCCCTTAAATTGGCAGAAGCATGTAAAGTGCCATTACATACCTTTCGTAATTGGCGAGGTAGTCGTTGTCGTATTCCCGAACTTGCAAAGGATAAGATCGAGGAAGTCACAGGCGTAAAAATCTTCCATAGTGAAAACCAATAAATAAAAGAAAAATGAAATCAAAGAAATTAGAAATTGAAATTCCGGAAGGTAAAACAGCTGTCTGGAGAAATGGAATCTTAACTCTTATTGATGAACCAGAAAAAGACGTAAGAAAACGTATTAAGACGTTTGAGGACGCCTGCCGTGAAATTGGCATCGATGCAGAAGCATGGAACCGAGATAAAATATCCCTCGGTCTTGAACCTGACGTTCTGGCTTTCCTGAAACTCCGTATCATTGTCAAGGCTTTAAATGAAGGCTGGGAACCTCAATTTACAGAGGATGAATGCCGTTATTATCCTTGGTTTATTCTTTATACAAGGGAAGAATACAACAAGTTAGACGAGGAAGAAAAGTCTCGTGTGGTGTATCGGTCGAACTACGCCGCGAGCGCGTTAGGCGGTGTTTCGTGTGCGGGCGCGAGTAACGATTCGTCGGTCACGGATGCGAGCATCGGCGTTCGGCTTGCCTTCAAAACGTCGGAACTGGCAGCGTATTGCGGTCGACAATTCCTTGATATTTGGGCGGACTTTGTTTTTCTTCCGGAAGAGAAAAGTGAATAAATAACCGGGGCGGTTTTTGCCGCTCCATATAATAACCGCCGGAGTGTGGAGATAACCCCGAAGGGCGAAAGCGGGCGTTATTGGTAGTTCGATGCTATCCTCCGGCACAGCTATAAACAACAATGAGCAAAATTTACATAGTAACTAAAAGGGAATCCGGAAAATACGAAGAAGACGGCGTTTGGTTTTCTATCCTTGCCGCATTTGATACGAGAAATAAAGCAGAAGAATATTTAAAGAAATATGAAAAAACAGCTCCTAAAGAAGCTTACTACACTTTCTATCGAATAGAATCTGTTCCGTTGTTTCTTTCTTCTCATAAAGTGAAAATAAACAGACCGAAACATACGACCTATCCTATTGGTGAATTGGTAAAATTAAAAATAAGTGGTGAAAAATAATTCAAATCAAGAACAGAAATGAGCAAAAAAATCTCCATAAAAGTAACTGAAGCACAACCGCTTCCTTGCCCTTATTGCAATGGTTTTTACGGTTATCAGTATAGTGATCTGTTTAGAATGAGTTACACGAGTGTGCATAATTCTGACGGTACATATTCCGGTGGGGAATATTCCGATGGAGTTTCCTTAAACAAGAGTAAAACAGCTTATTGTGTGAATTGTGGTACCAAACTACCTTTTACCCTAATACGTGAAGGTGAGGAACAAGTCGAATAATTAAAAATAAATAAGTAATGAAATCAACAATTACCACCCCCGATGAATTAACCACGCTACGAATAGAAGGCAGCAGTGGAACTTATAAAATATTCAGTAGTTTCCGCCCCATGGAATCCCCTGCGTTCGTGGATGCGGTAGACAGGAAGTATAATCTGGCGGAGATTAAGAATCTTTCCGGCGGAAAAGGTTATTTCCTGGTACATTTGAACAGGGAGCAGCAGGAAACCATACAGGAGGATTTAAACGCTATCCTTTGCGATAGTGTGCCGAGTCTTCTGTAAACTAAGACGATCTTAACGAAATGCCATGAAAGAAGACAGACGCCTAAGAAACCTACGTTATCAGATGCGGAAGAAAGGTTACCAGTTCGATACGAAGAACCTGGTGGCCATTATGCCTTCACATGACAAACGTTCCCTTCTCCAGGAAAGGAGATTAAGCAAATTCGGTTTTTCAATTCAGTATAACATGTTTGAACAATGAAAGATAAAAATTTAAAATACATCGCCCACGCTATTATCGTGGTTGCCTTTATGGGACTGATTGCCTTTGTCATTTATTATACGGGTAAAACCGCTTTTCTTTGGCTGTTATTATTCGTTTTCCTGTATCAACCTTGGGGAGACTTGAAAACAGAACAGAAGGAAAATAACGAAAAATAAGTAACTACGTAACTTTATAACGATGATAAAGGCAGAAGACATCTACAAAGTAACCAACAACGGGCTGGATATAATTCTACATTATTATCCGCAAGCCCGGGATTGTGTCGGAACCAACCGCCATTTCAAACGCCGGCCGTCAGAAGACGACGCGTCGGCCTGTATCAAGTTATTCGGAAAGGAAGGTTCCCAGCAGGTTTATAAGGTAACGGATTTCGGCGATACCGGAACGGCTCAAAGCCCCGTCGATATCTGCATGTATGAGGAAGGCCTCCGGTTTAACGAGGCTATCCTTAAACTTGCATCCATGTACAACGTAACCGATGAACTCAACCGTAACGTAAACAAGCCGGACATCCGTAAGGTTCCGGCCTCCCAGGATCAGAAAGACGGTACTAAACTTTTCGAGCTTGCCGATCATCTCACCCCGGATCAGTTACGCATACTCGGCCCCCGTGTCACCCAGGAGAACGCCGAGGCCCTGCACTGGTATTCGGCCAAATATATAGGGTATGTAAAAAATCGCGAGGTAACCTATAAATACGCGACTGCGACATACCCTATCTTTATGCGCGAATGTCTGGTAAAACCGGCCGAAGGTGACACGCCCGAAGTGAAGTTCTATAAAATATACGAGCCTTTGAATCCAGACAAGCAGTGGCGTTTTTCCTACACCCCGGAAGGTGTCAAGCCGAAGGACTATATAAACGGCCTTTCCGAACTGAAAGCCTTATACCGTGAATTTAATTCCAGGGAAGAAGCCGCCTTTAAAAAGAATCCGGCCAATGCAGAAAAGCCCTATAAGGAGCAGAAGCTGCAGGAGGCGTTTATATGTTCCGGAGAGCGCGACGCCCTGTGCGTTAAATCGTTGGGCTTTTCCCCGATCTGGTTTAATTCGGAGACGTATAAACTTTCCGAACAGGATTACAAGGAGATCATGAAATACGTTGAAGTCCTGTATAACATACCCGATATCGACACGACGGGCAGGGTGAAGGGTACGGAACTTGCATTACGCTTTATTGATATCCACACGATCTGGCTACCGGCCTGGCTTACCACTTACCGGGACCAGCGGGGCAAACCGCGTAAGGACTTCCGGGACTTCATGGAATTAAGAAGCAAGAACGAAGATTTCCGTAACCTTATGACGCTTGCCATGCCCGCCAAATTCTGGTATTCCAAGTTTAACGAGAAATCCCGGCAATGGGATCACAATATAGACGCGGACTGCCTTCACTACTTTTTACGTCTTAACGGTTTCTATTCGCTTCATGATGAAAATTCCAGTTCAACGAAATACATCCGTATTACCGGCAATATCGTAAAACTGATAAAGGCAAAGGATATCCGGAAGTTTATCCGTGAGTGGGCCCAAGAGAGCTTTTTATCCCGCGATATAAGGAATCTTATTCTGAACAGCCCCAAACTGTCAGATACGGCCCTGGACAACTTGCAGGAGATCGAACTGGATTTTACCAATTATACCCATAATACGCAGATGTTCTTCTTTCCCGGTTGCAGCATGGAGGTAAGCGGTACCGGTATAAAGGAACATCCGGCCAACGGCAGCACATTGTCCCACTACGTTTGGGAAGAAAACGTCCTGAAACACAAAGTCCGTCTTATGGAAGACATGTTTACTATTTCCCGTAAAAAAGACATAGAGGGGAACGATGTGTTTGATATCCGGATCAATGCCGTACCGTCTAACTTTTTTGGTTATGTAATCAATTCGAGCCGCGTTTACTGGCGTAAGGAACTGGAATATAATTTCGATGACAAGAGCGTGGGGGAAGCGGAATCCTACCGGGAAAAACATAAATTCGATATCGAGGGGGAAGGCCTCACGGCGGAAGAAGTGGCCGAACAGAAAAGGAACCTTATCAACAAGATCTTTACTATCGGTTATATGTTGCACCGTTATAAATCCCCTTCGCGTGCCTGGGCACCGCAGGCCATGGATAACAAGATCGGTGAAGACGGTGAATGTAACGGGCGTTCGGGCAAATCATTCATGTTCAAAGCCCTTTCCTACTTTATGAAGACCGTCAAGCTTTCCGGCCGTAATCCCAAGTTAATGGATAACCCGCATGTGTTCGACCAGGTAAACCAGCATACCGACTTTATCCTGGTGGATGATTGCGACCGGTATCTTAATACGGGCCTGTTTTACGATATCATCACGTCAGATATGACCGTGAACCCGAAGAACAACCAGTCGTTTACTATACCTTTCGAGGAATCGGCCAAGCTGGGATTTACAACTAATTACGTTCCTATTGATTTTGATCCGTCTACGGAAGCCCGTTTGCTGTACCTGGTATTCTCCGACTACTACCACCAGCGTACGGAAGATAACGACTACCGGGAAACGCGTTCTATCCGGGACGATTTCGGTAAGGATTTGTTTTCCAAGACTTACAGCGAGAACGAGTGGAACGCCGATATAAATTTCTTCTTGCAGTGCTGCCGTTTTTACCTTTCCCTTTGCGAGGAATCTATAAAACTGCTTCCGCCCATGGAAAACATTATCAGGCGTAAATACAAGGCCGATATGGGCAATAACTTTGAGGATTGGGCGAACTCTTATTTCTCTCCGGACAGCGAACACCTGGATAGCTTTATTGTTCGTGAAAAGGCTTTTGCTGATTACAAAAGCTTTTCCGGTGTGAATAAAATCACGATGCAGCGTTTTACAAAGGCCCTCAAAGGCTTTGTGGCCCTTTGCCCTTACATTGACGAACTCAACCCGAAGGACCTTTGCAACTCCCAGGGGCGTATCGTACGCAAAGATAACGACGGCAAGGCCGCCGACATGATCTATCTGCGTTCATGCGGCACGGCGGAAACGGCTGCCGGTGGTGGAACGGAACCGGCCGATCCGACACTCATGTTTGTACCTGATGAACGACCGGATGAATGAATAACGCGCATTTGAAATTAAACAGCATGTCCGAGTTTACCGCGCTCTGGAACAGCGGCGAGAGGTTCCGAAAATTCGCCGAACAGGTCTACCGCTATCTGGAGCGTATGAAACCCGGTACCGTCCTGGCACTGGAACGCTATTCGGGCGAGCAGCTCGAATGGATCATCAAAACGGCCTGTGTTTTTATCCTGGAAGGCGACAACTACCTGGAGTATGAATTTAACGAAGACTATACGGCCGTCGTGCACCGCTATATACCCCCGGACGTAAAGAAATGGATTTTAAGCAGGTGCAAACATCGCGTATAAGACGGATCGGAGCCGGTATAAAATACGAAAAGAGGGACCAGATACGAATGTGTCGGTCCCTCTTTTCGTATGGAAACAGATGCGTCCCGCCCGGCTTCCCTCCCCATACCCCACCTCTATTTCATACAAAATTTTAGTAACCTTGTAACCTTTGTTTGCTTGAAAGAAAAAAGTCTGAAAATCAAATAAATAAATAGGAAATAAAGGTTACGAAGTTGCAGTTACAAAACGGTTACGAATTTTTCCGATTTGTAACACCGGCCTTTTTATCTTCTACCGGTAAGCCCGGTTACAAACTGTTTTCCTGCCATTTTTTTGTAACGGAAATTAGTAACGTTACTAAGTTGCTAAGATACAGGATTTTACCTTTGTCGGTTGCCCGGTTACGAAATTACAAAAATTTAGTACCGAATTATATCAGCACAGCCTGGCAGAGAAAATGTCGGGTGTGTGGTGGCTGGAAAAGGCATATTATAATTATTCTCCCGGAGTATATTTATCAAAATGACGGCTGAAAGCCTACATTTTCCCGTAAATGGCAGACCAACAGCCGATAAAGGAATATCTTTGCCTTTAAAAAGGAATGTTATTGCTATGATTACCACCCGAATACAGATCGAATCCTACCTGGCCGAGTATGTCCGGGGCAAATATTACGACGAAACGGTCGGTACCGTCCGTTTTCCTTCTTCGTCCGATATCTATGTGACTATTTACGATCTCATGGAGAAACGGCCGGTTAATTGTTCGGCTGACCGCGGCAACCTGGAGTTTATGCTGCCTGACCGCCGGGAGGCCAATTTTGCCGGCGGCAAGTCTCCGGAACAGTTCAATTACATTTCCGTACGCGGTACCGCCATTCTTGAAAAGCGTCTGCGTGCCCTGATGTGGGCCGAGCTGCACGAACTCATGGACGAAAACAAGCACCTGCACGGAATCGAGTTTAAGGAAACCGTTTTTACCTTCCTGAAAAAGTATGATATCTCTTCCATTCAGGAAGACGGGCTGCTGAAAAACTACCAGCGGTGGCGGGATAGTTTCAGGCGCAAGAAGAAAAGGGCCTATAACCGAAAAAAAGTGTAAAAAAGCAAGTTATTTTTTACCTACCAACTGTATCTGTTTGTCCTTTTTTGTCCGGTTTTTGGCTGAAAAACGTCCGGAAAATGCTGAATGTTTGATTATCAATACTTTATATCTGTAATTATGTCAAGAAAGTTAATATCCGCCGCCCATAGCCTGCAACTGGTTCCCGTTTACAACATTATCCATTTTGGCGTCGTGCTCTCGAAAGTCGTTATCCGCTCTATCGGAAAACCTGATATTCTTATGATCGTACCGGGAACCTTAAAACCGGGTGACAGCAAAAATGAAGACGTCTATACTAAAAAACATACCTTCAAGCTTGCCGACGTGTCGCAAAATAAGACGCTTTACCTGGAAAATCTGAAAGCGACGCCTTTTGTCGCCCTCTATACTGACGAAACGGGTAACACCCGTGTTTCCGGTTCTCCCGATTACCCGCTTACCTTTTCTTTTGAGATCGGCGGGGGCCTGTATAACTGCACCCTGTCCGGTACGGGTCCGGGCGTTGATGCGTTCCTGTAGGTTCCTTTCAGTCCTTCTCTACCTATGATATAGGCGTTTTCTTTGTCGTAAAAAAGAGAACGTGGACAAAATACAGGAGATT
>OBZV01000043.1_pt1 | contig 161340 bp, 118 predicted proteins | sample 1501581 | NCBI WGS metagenome assembly OBZV01 (sample SAMEA2580257, study PRJEB22360) | human gut metagenome | biome: human gut; feature: human-associated habitat; material: faeces | place: Denmark | collected 2008/2010
TCCGGGTAGTAAGAGGTGGCGGTCCCCCCTGCGGGGCCCCCCCAGCCGATAAAGCCGGAATAATAGCGGCGGTCGTAACCTTCGTTCTGCAATATAAACCGATAGGCTTCTTCTTTCGGTAAACCGCATACGGCAGGTGTCGGGTGCAACACTTTCAAGAGATCTCCCAAACCTTTGTTATCTTTCAAAGAAAACCGGAAATCTGTTTTCAAATGTGACAAAGCACCTGCATAAGCCGGATAAGGCCCGTTCTCCGTAGAATGAATGCCCAACGAAAGGAGTTGGCGACGAATGTAAGAAGCGACATAATCCTGCTCTTTTCGATTCTTTTCATCCCATATTTGGGGCAGTTTACCATCTTGCAAAGGCTGTGTCCCGGCCAACGCTACCGTATTCCATTCATCTTTTTCACCCGATAAAATGATTTCGGGAGTGCTTCCCAGCCAGATACCTGTTTGCGGAGTGTAGCACAAGTATATATATGAATGAATATAACGCCTGCACGCTGCACGAAATATGGATAAAGGAGAAAAACCGGATACTTTATCAATAGTAAGATGACGTGAAAGTACTAATTTATCAAAAGTATTGTCACGCAAAGCATTTATAAAGGTATGAAAGCAGGCGGCATATTCCTCCGTAGAAGAAGTCAGGAACGATTCTTGTCCTTGCATCCGCAAAGCGACTTCCCGTTCTTCTGCCGTATCATTGTCAATCGGCAAAGGTTGCCCCCACTGATCGGGTTGAATCAATACGACAGGACACGTCTCACTCACCTGAAACGGAGCGATGACAAATCCTCTCTGTCCATTCAGTTCTTTCAGATCGTATATCAGCCGTACCGCTCCTTCCGCCTGTGTCAACAGACGGGGAACTTTCTCCCCGGGAATACGGTAAACAGCAAACGGCTGCTTCCGCTGAATAAATGCATCAATAGTTGTCAAATTACTTATTTCTTCGTCGGTCATCTCTTTTTCATCACACTGTTGACTACGCGTATGGAAGACACCAGTTTATTCGTTGAAGTAAACACGTCTACATTCCATACATGGGATGAGCGTCCCTTATGTACGATTGTTCCCACCGCACGCACTGTGTCTCCTTCATGTGCGGAGGATATATGATTGCCGCTAACTTGCATTCCAACAATAATTTCATCCGGTTGGCAAAGAATCATCGAGCCGAGTCCGGCAACAGTTTCTGCCAGTGCAAGAGTGGCTCCGCCATGTAAAATGCCAAAAGGCTGGCGGGTACGATGGTCTACCGGCATGGTTGCTTCCACACGGTCTTCATCGGCATACGTATATTGAATACCCAGGTTTCCCATCAGTGCATGGCGGGCCTGTGCATTCAGTTGGTCAAGGGGGATTTCGGCTGCACGCACTTCGGCAATGATAGCCTTTTCTACCGCAACAGCCACTCCGTCTTCCTCATTGGAAGCCGTCACATAATCGGCACAAACTTTCACGGAATCTTGTGAATGTCCCATAGCTACTCCTAGTCCTGCCAGTTGAATCATTGTCACATCACACACACCGTCTCCAATAGCAATCACTTCATCACGCTTCACATTCAATACTTCCAGCAAAGCTCCCAGAGAATTGGCTTTATCAATGGAGCAAGGAACTACTTCCAGAAAATAAGGTTCCGAACGGAATACGTCCAACGCTCCATTCAGTCTTCTTTTCCAATGATCTTCCAGTCCCACCAGCGCTTCTTCGTCGTCGCTGACCAACATACATTTGCAAGGAGCAAAGTCGACGGCTGCAGAAAATTCTTCTTCCTTGATTATTTGCAGGTTATTCAACCGGGCTTCGTTACAGATATGTTCATTTTCTGGAGAATCTGTTATGATCGTATCATCATGATAAGTAAATATAGCAAAGCCATTTTTGCGGGCTTTCTTTTCCAGATAAGGCAACATTTCGGGATTGATCCTGCGTTCAAACAGAATCTCGCCATTTTGCGCATTGATTATCTGACAGCCATTATAGGAAAGAATAAAACCTCCATAGTTTCCAAGTTCGAGCATCTTAGCCAGTGGCATTAAGCCATAAGTCGGTCTGCCGGATGCCAATACGATACGTACTCCCATTTGTTGAACTTTCAACAAAGCGGCCAATGTACGTTTGCTAATTTCTTTCGCATCATTGAGGAGCGTTCCGTCTACATCAAGAACTAATAATTTATACTTCATGATTACACGATTTTGATTTAGATTACAAAGGTAGGAAATTGAGTGAACGACAGAAAGCGTAAACAGATAAAAATTACTTTAATTTCACTCTTTCAGACGCATTTCCAGATAATCGCGAAGGATTCGGGCATGATTATACACAGGTTCTTTAGAAGCATAAAGTAAAGTGACCACAGGATGGGGTTTGATAAGAATTAGAAAATCAGTCATTGCAGGAGAAGCATCCAGCTCTTTTTGATACTGCGTGACGAAATCTCCCCAATGTCCGGGAATATCTTCATGAAACCATTTACGTAATGTAGGGGATGGTGTGATGTCTTTTGCCCAATAATCGTATTTCAACCATTCTTTCTTCATTCCGCGTGGCCATAATTTATCTACCAACACCCGGTATCCATCTGTTTCTGAAAAATCTTCGTAAACCCTCTTTATCCTTACCTGTATCATTTCCATTAATATTTAGTTATCAATAGATAAACCGGGAAAAACGAAAATTGTTTAGTAGAACTATTTAATTCCTCAATGTGTCCTGCGCTTTTTTAAATTCATAAGGAGTCATTCCTGTCTTTTTCTTAAAAAGGTTATATAAAATTGGAGCGCTATTAAATCCGGACTCATCAGCGATGGCACGTATGGTATAGTTAGGATATTTTTTCATTAGTTTGATTGCATAATTAATACGCAGTCCGTTGATGTACCCATTGAAATTAGTTCCGGTGCATTCTCTTATCATCCGGGCAAAACGTGCATTATTCAGATGTACAATCTGTGCCAAATCTTCTCTTGAGAGCTCTGGAGAGAGATATAGCTGTTTCTGAACGACTGTATGATTTAATTCCTGGAATATTTTCTTGTTCTCCTCTTCTTCCCCACTTTCTTTGTCTGTTTCGTCCAAAAGTTCATCCTGTTCCTCTGGAGAAATCAATTCAGGTTCCAGTTCTGATGAAACCTCCTGTTCATCGTACACTTCCAATAACTGATTACCATCTTTTTTATTGGCAAATTTCTCGTTTATCAGTTTGGCAAGCATCCTGTTTTTATACTCGATTATATGGTTGAAACGCCACAAACGCCAAAGTATAAACAGGGTCAGCACTACAATACACGCCAAAAAGCAGAGTGAAACATTCCTTATTTTTAGCTGTGAGGCTTGCTCGGCGATGTATTCTTCTTTTTCGGAAGCACCGTACATCGCGTTCAATTCTAATGCAGCATTTTTCCTGTCGTTACTGTTAATGCTATCCGTTATCGCAATGATGGTTTCACGTATTTCTGCGGCTTCTTTATAACGATTCAGCCCCCAATATGCTTGCACTTCCTTATTAAGTACAGCAAGATATTGAGCGTTCAAGGTATCTCGTTGTGTCCTCAACAGTTCTTTAAAGTCCTTACTGTTGTCTAGTACTTTCTCATATTGTTTGGAAAGAATCAAATAAGGAATCGAATACATCTTGCCATCCGGAGTATGAGATTCTTTCATTGCCAGATATTTTTGATAATATCCTTCTGCTTGCGCATATTTCTTTTCTAAATAAGAAATATAGGCCAATTTTGCATATAAATAGCTATATTGACCATCAATGTAACCTTCGGGAACCTCCGGTACTTTCTCTAATTTTTTAAGAAGTTTTTCGCGTTCATAAGCAAGAGCCAAAGCTTCATCAATACGGGAATCTGTCATTAAGAATCCCATCTCTGTTCCATAATAATAGGAAAGCAGCATCATTTCTCTCACATCCTTTGACCCACGCAGTAATTCAATCGTACGGTTAAAATAATTATACGCCTCATCTTTCAATGACAACCTCCAATTATTCTCCCCTATGCAAAAAAGTAATCTGGCTTCCGCCTCTCTGTCTTTCAGCTTTTGCGCCTGCACAATTCCATTGAGAGCATATTGCATACTCTCATTATATTTACTCATTAAAGATGAAAGTTCAGCCAAATAAACCGTCATCTTCAACATGTGCTTGGGTTCTCTTTGAGAGATAGAATCAAGCAAGTATGACTTCCTTGCATACATAAAAGCTAGTTTATTCATATACATATTACGATATGACAAACTGCGCAATTCATTAATCAGACGCAGAGGGAAGGCTCTTCTGGATTCTGCCTCATCCAATAACTGTAAAGCACGTTTGGGGTTGGATATATAAATATCTCTGATATATTTTTCTGTATATAAAGAGTCATTATTTATAATTTTATCAGCCCTCGAAAATTGATTGTGTACAAATAGAAGCACAAAAATACATACCCAAAAACGCATAAAACTCTTAATCGTGTTTAATCATTAATGATCCAAAGGTATGTATTTTCTATAGAACGTACAGACACAATTTAAATTTGCAAAATAAAAATAAGAAACATTAGCTAAACATATTAGAGATGTAACGTGGTTCCAAGTCAGCTATTCATCTGAATCACAGCCCCAACGCTTTACCCAATCGCCCTTCAAGGCACACACTTAAGTCAGTTGTTACAAACTTCCCATTATAAAAAAGAGTAAATATAGTAGCCGGAGTAGGTGCGTTTTGCGCCTGTTCCATACTTTCTAATTCAATTATTCTCAATGGAATATCTTTGCTCGCAGCAGCACTGACTAAAGAACCGCGAACGTGAAACTCCGTAAACGGGCAGCGATGGGTATAATAAACGACTATTCCATCCTTATCCGGACACTCACCGCTCAACACGCAATCATTAAAAGAAGGATCAGGAGCAGCCGGGTTTAGTTTCAAACTTAAAAGGCTGAATCCGTAAGGGAGTTTCTCTATTGTTTGGAAACCTTGTCGCAACAGCCATTTCGTGTCACTCATAAAATGAAATTTAGAAGTGCCCACCACTGTGACAAGCCCATCTTTCCCCTGCGATTTTGCATCATCAATGGCAGACTGCAATAATGCCTTACCATGTCCGCAACCTTTATATTTACCTGACACCCAGAAACAGTTTATCATCAGATAATTGGGAGCATTCACCGGAACCCATGCTTTTTCAGCAGGACCGTATTCGATAAACACTTTTGCCCGTTCATCAATACGTCTGAACACATAGCCATTATCGAACTCTTTCTTCAGCCATTCTTTTTTCAGTTCATAACTATCCTTGCATTTCTTATCTGAAAAAGCACAGCATATATGTTCGTTTGCAATATTCTCCTTTGTCAAAGTGATGTAATTGGTTTCCATAATATTCTATTTAATTAATAGGTTAAACAAATAACAGTTCGATATTCACTCATTGTTATGAGTTGGTAGAAAATCGCCAAGCTAATATCCTGCTACTTTTAGTTCCCTGCTGCATTCGAATAACTTTATATTCGGACACATTCACCGATTTTAATTTAGCATATAACTTTTCCAGATTTTTTTCTTTAGAAACCAAACTCGTAAACCATCCGCAGTTCTTCTGATATTTTTGGCTCTCGGAAATCATATTCAATAAGAAACGTACTTCTCCACCCTCGCACCAAAGCTCATTCGCACTCCCACCGAAATTCAACTGCACTTTATTTATCTTCGTACCTTTCAGACTGCTTAATTTGCGTAACGTTCCGTCTTCCGCCTCTTCACGCGAACTATGAAACGGAGGATTGCATATTGTCACATCAAAATACTCATCAGGCATAATAATTCCATCGAAAATCTTCTTACTGTCTTTCTGAAGTCGCAAGTCAATCTTATGAGCCAACACAGGGTTGCAAGTCACTATCTTTCGTGCATTTTCTATCGAAACCGGATCAATATCAGTACCAACGAAAGTCCATCCATATTCAGTGTGTCCTATGATTGGATAAATGCAATTTGCACCTACCCCAATATCCAGACATCTACATTTTGACTTCTGTCCATTAGCATCTCCTGCCGGTAAATCCGGTGTTGTTCCGTTCGGCTGGATAAGATCGGCAATATAATGAATGTAATCCGCCCTTCCGGGAATAGGCGGACACAAATATTGCTTCGGTATGTCCCAATAGCGGATGCCATAATAAGTTACCAATAATGCTTTGTTCAAAGCCTTCACCGCTTGCGGATTAAAAAAGTTTATAGTTTGTATTCCGAGGGGATTGAGCGATACGAATCTCTTTAATGGAGGATAATTTTCCATCAACAATGAAAAATCATACTGACCATTGTGCTTATTTCTTATATGTAACTCACCTTTTTTTGCCATGCGGGCAAAGATACAGAGAATTTTCCTGCCTACAAATTCTTCTTAACTCTTATCCTAACACTCTTCTGAATATCATATATAATATTCTACCATTTCAATCAGCCCGGCGCGTAAAGTATACTTAGTTGCTTCATATACATTATTCACACCCAACTTCCGGAAAATATTCTTTTTGTGGGTGATAATAGTATGAATGCTTGAGGTTCTTTCCAATGCTATTTCTTTCACGGATTTCCCATGTGCTATCAATTTAAGAATGTCAATCTCTGTAACAGTCAAAACAGAATGAATTTCCGGTTTGTCGGAACCAATTATCAATAAATTGGTTATCTGATGACAAAGAAATCGTTCCCCGTGTGCTGTACACATCAATGCAGAATGAATTTCCTCACCGGAGTTCTCTTTCAAAATCATACCAATATTCCTTTCTATACTCATCCTACGAATAAAGTCTTCGCTCAATTCATTGGAAAACAATATCCAACGAACTTTCGGAAAACGTTTTTCTATAATAAGAAACTCTTCTATACCATTGATGTCAAACAGTGTATAGTCAAGTATAACGACACTGTCATTACATTCTACCAATGCAAGCATGAGTTCTTTCTTGTCTGTCACATCTATCATGCGACATCCACTGAATATAGCGGAAATATATCCATGCATTCCCATTCTGGTTATATCCTGATTATCTGCTATGATAAATGTAATGTCAGTGTTCATTGTTATTCTGATTTTTAAATTCAACGGATATTTTTCAAACGCATATTGCAGCCCGGAGACACGGAGGTATCATCGTTCTTTATTAGCTACATCAAACCACAAACGGGTAGTAATCTCATCTGCTCCCTGATGGGATATGGCAATCTGATACTGCTTACCATTCAGTGATTGTTCCGTTACGGGATAAAAAAAGCGACGAGGTAACTCTCCGGAACCCAAAACGGAATCGGGACCAGGGATAAGCTGGGGATAACCGAGCCTACGCCAGTCAGTGAAAGCATCGGGTCCCTGTCCATAATAAGCGATCCACTTCTGCCATCCGATAGATTCATACCAATGTGCGGCGTCGAACCGAATTGCCTCCTGCTGTAAATAGGAATCGATTATACGATTGTCTATAATGCCAAACTGATTCAATGAAGCAGTAATAGCTTCGCGGTAGAGCGTTTCCGCATCAGCCGTTATCCAGCCGCGTGCAGCGGATTCTGCAAAGATAAACAAGACCTCGGCATACGTATAAAATACAGCCGGAGAGCTATCTTTCAAAAAATAAGTACCGGGACGGGAAACTTTATTAAATCCCTGATTATTAGCGGCATCAGCAGATAAGGAATTGGCAGCTCCTACATAGTTTTTCACACTTTCGTCTTGAGGTAGCTGGGCTAAAATTCCAATTCTCGGATCATTCCATTCATTCAGTTTATCAATCAACGTTTTTGATACCCGCTGATCATCACGTGAATTGAAAGCAGATGCCCATGGATTCCATTGTGGTGAAGAAGTAAAAACAAAACGGGCTATAGCATCATTGCTATCTATTACACTGTTACGATTATCCCAAAGGGAAGCAATAACCCGACGCGCTGTATCCTCATCCCGGTCAGCTAATTCGAGGGCGATACGTAGCCGTAGGGAGTGGGCCAATTGTTTCCAGCGGGTAATATCATTTCCGTAAATCAAATCCCCTTCTACCGTTCCTCCTGTGGTAGAAAGCAACTGGTCAGCAGCAATCAACTCCTCCAAAAGCCCGCGCAAAACAGTCTCTTGTGAATCATAAGCGGGTGTTACACTTTGTGCATATTCACTGTATGGTATATTTCCATACAGATTGGTCAGCAACAGGTAAACCCACGAACGCCACACTGTAGCTATCCCTCGATAATTATCATTTCCGAGTTCCGAACTGATAATAGCATTCAAGTCAGTTATTAGCGTTGCATAGCCGGTGTCCCACGTAGTGGTAAAACTACCATTATCCACATTATAGCAATCTGGCTCTGTATATTGTATTTTAGCCCAATGTTGCACCCACAACAGAGTAGAATTATAGTTCGTACTACTTCCCCAATAAAGATTGGCGGCATGATACTGTGCAGCGGCAAGTAAATAAGCCGGCTGTGGATTTTCAGTGGCATTGGGGTTGCGGTTGATATCAGTCAATTCATCATCACACGATGATAGAGAAATGGCAACCACTTGTACCCATATTATATATAAAAAATATATTCTTCTTTTCATCTTATCCTATTATTTAAAGGTTCACATTTAGAATTTCACGGAAAGGTTCACACCAAAGGAACGTGTTGTAGGCAATGAATAGGCTTCTACTCCTTGTGCATTTCCAGTAGTCAAAGCCGATTCCGGATCTATATTAGGGACGCTCTTATAAATAGTCCACAAGTTACGTCCCGTCAGTGTAACGGAAGCTTCTTGCAAATGCAGTTTCTGCGTCCACAAGCGAGGTAGACGGTAACTCAAAGCGACTTCTCGCAGTTTCACGTAAGAAGCATCATATACATTAGCTTCAGCAATACTATAAATACGATGGTAGTATTTCTCAGCAGATACAACCTCTTCGTTCTTAGAACCACTTTCCGTCACTCCTTCTACCATAATGCCATCCTGATACACACGGGTGGATTGCCCATTGACCTGGGCATAGTAAAGTCCATCGGAGGATACGGAATAAGAAGGAGATTCTGATAATCGTACATTGTTACCCATGGCGTCAGTATAATACCACAAGCCACCGTGCTCGGCATCCCGGCCCGATAATGTGTTAGCTAATACACCGGTATATTTTCCAGTTTTATTAGTGTTGGAAAAAATAGAACCACCTACACTTGCATCTATCAGAAAAGAAAGACTTAACGAACGATAACTGAAAGTGTTACTGATACCGCCTGTCCAGTCGGGCGTAAACTTCCCCAACGTTTTATTAGTGGTCGAAATCTTAGGCAGACCGTTAGCATCCACCACAACGTTTCCATTAGCATCACGCACGTATGAAGTGCCGAACAGGGTTCCATAAGCTTCGCCCACTGAAGCCAGTATCTGAATACCAGACGAGTAGAGCTGGTAACTCGTAATCAAACCTTCATCATCCAATTTGACAACCTTGCTGCTGTTGGCACCATAATTCAAATCCAGATTCCAACGAAACCCTTTCGATGTTTGTATAGGAACAGCGCCCAATTGTATTTCATAGCCACGATTACGGATATGTCCGGCATTACGCACCTGCGACGTGTACCCACTGGCAGCAGTAGTAGCTAGTTTCAATATTTGATTACGACTATCGGTCTTATAGTAAGTGAAATCCAAGTATAGGCGATTGTCCCAAAAAGCCGCCTCGAAACCAGCTTCTATAGATGACGTCTTCTCCGGTTTTAGATTCGGATTCATACCAATGGTAGAAGAACTTTGAAGTGGATTCCCATTGAAAGCTGTTTCTGAAGTAAAGACCGTTGCCAATTGATAAGGATTGGCATCTGCTCCCACTTGAGACCATCCTCCACGTATTTTTAGGTAGTTAACAGCTTTACTTCTCCACCCGAAAGCTTCAGAAAGCAACACACTAGCCGTCACCGAAGGATAGAAATAAGAATTGTTGTCCACAGGTAGTGTAGACGACCAATCGTTCCGTCCTGTTATATTCAAGAAAGCCCAACGACGGTAATCCAGTTGTATGGAACCGTAAAGACCATATTGCCGTAAACGGTAGAAATCATTGGACGAAGTGAGCGGATCACGCGAGTTAGTCAATGTATAAAGATCAGCAACCGCCAAACGGGGAGCAGCCTGATAATTATTCTCATATTGTTTGTTACGTACATTAAAACCCAGAAGAGCGTCAATTCCCCAATTTTTATTCAACTGTTTGATATAAGTCGCCAATACTTCTGTGTTATTCTCTTTCACCGTATAGGCATCTTCAGCATAACTGCCGTAAGGCGAACCGGCACCTGCACTCCCCCATTTTACTTTGGATTTCCTCCGGTCATTATACCAGTCGGTACTAGTACGGAAACGCACATTCAACCCATCCGTCAGACGGAATTCGGCATGCAGATCACCTATCAGACGATGACGTTCCTGACTCTGTGTATTATAAGAAGCACTCCAAAAAGGATTGTCGTAATAGCTTGAATTCCAGTTGCGAGTATAGTCCGCCTTCAATGAGTTCGTATCCACTTGACGTCCGAACCACAAGAACTGAAGCATAGGACTGTTAGAACGTACGTTACTGCCCGAGGGGGTAGCTGACCCCGGTAAACTGGGAGCTGTATAAACGATGTAATTGGCCGTAGCTCCCACCACAATCCATTTTGCCAGATGGTAATCCGTATTTAGGCTGATATTCGTCTTATTAGTTCCAGCATCAGGAACGATACTGACTTGTTTTTCGTAGTTATATCCTACACGGAACTGGTATTTGTCGTCTCCACGGGCAACAGAAATACCGTTGTTTGTAGAAATACCCATGCGAAAATAATCGCGTACATTGTTGGGATGGGATACCCAGGGAGTAGCCACACGATTACCGTCAGCGTCCAATGGGCTATCGAACTGAGGAATCAACAAACCAATATCAAGACGTGGCCCCCAGCTTTCGTCTACCCCGTCATTCACACCTGCACCCTTGCCATCTACATAACTGAACCGTCCCCCTGCCCCTTGTCCAAAAAGATTTTGAAACTCCGGCAAGGTAGCAACAAAAGAGACTTGCGTGGAAGAATGTAATGTAATCCCTATCCCTTTCTGCCTTTTGTCTCCTCCCTTAGTAGTGATGACAATAGCACCGTGAGCAGCACGCGCACCATAAAGGGCAGCGGCATTCGGACCTTTCAATACAGTAAGTGTTTTTATGTCTTCCGGATTCAGGTCTGCTATTGCATTTTTAAAATCACGTCCGCTGGAACGTGCATTAAGCTGCGAATTATCCACTGGGATTCCATCCACAATAAAAAGCGGTTGATTCTCACCTGCAATAGAAGTTTCACCACGAATAACAATGCGACTGGAACCAACATCTCCTTGTGTATTGGTAATACGCACACCGGCTATCTTACCACTCAACGAATTTAACAGATTATTATCTTTCCCTTGCACCAAAGCATCCTGTTTTACTTCCTGTGCCGTATAGCCCAATGCCTTTTTCTCGCGTGAAATACCCAAAGCCGTTACTACTACCTCATCCAGCAGATGCGTATCACTCTTCAGTGTTACCGATACCTGTGGTGCAATAGCTACCTCTTTTGCCATCAGACTAATGTAAGAGATTAGCAGCCGGGTGGCTGATGGCGGGAGTCCACTCAGTTCAAATCTCCCGTTGACATCAGTTACGGTACCCAATGCAGTTCCTTTCACTATAACTGAGGCACCGATAACCGGCTCCCCATCTTCTTCTGTGGTGACGATGCCCCGCACTGTTGTCACCTGTGCTGCCCCTTGTATCACTCCTATTGCAAGAGCAAGCAAAAATAAATGAATCCTTTTACCCATTATTGTTTACTGTTAAAATGATGGGGCAAAGGTATTAGATATATACAAACTGATAAATCCCGTATGAATGGCATTTTATATACCATATTTGCGGTATATTTACAGTTTCGTGTATGACTTTTAGATTTTGGCTTCTAATCCTTTTTATTATTCAAAGCCTGTCTGACATCGTCAAACAGATCATCCACATCCTCCAAACCAATTGAGAAACGGATAGTCGTATCCAACACATCCATGTCCTGTCGCTGTTTATCAGTAAACGGTCCAAAAATAGTACTTGCAGGATGAATAGCAAGCGTCTTATTGTCAAACAAGTTAGTAGCGCGACGTATCAATTTCAGTCGGTTGATGAAAGCAAAGCATGCCTCTTTACTTTCCAGGTCTATCGTAATCATAGCACCGGCAGTCGGACCAAACTGTCTTTGTGCCAAAGCATAGTATGGATTATCCTTCAGCCCCACATAATTCACACGTTTGACAGCAGATAATATGCGAAGCTTACCAGCCAACATAGCGGCATTGGCAGACTGTATCCGATATCGCGCGTCCAATGTTTCCAATCCGATAGTATGCATATAGGCCACATGAGGAGTCATATAAGCTCCCAGATTGAGTAACATCTCTGTACGCATACGTTTACCGAATCCCGGACATGTACCATAATCAATTACTAAACCACCAATGGAAGTGGCTCCCCCTGATAAATATTTGGTACTGGAAACCACTTCAATATCTACCCCTAAGCTATGTGAATCGAATTCTGTGAAAGGAATAAGCGTAGTATCAACGATGAGAGGAATTCCCCTTTCATGAACTATCCGTGAGAGCGCCTGTAAATCCGCCACTTCCATCTGCGGATTGGTGATAATCTCCATATAAATGCAGCAGGTATTACTGTCTACTACTTTCTCTACTGCTCCAATGTCTGTCAAATCACACAATCTAGGTTCCACCCCGAAGCGGGACAATGTACCAGCAATAAACGAATAAGTATTACCAAACAAATGACGCGATGTAACTATATTCTTTCCTGCAGCTGCAATTGAAAATAATGTATTACTAATAGCCGCCATACCGGAATTGAGGGCTATGACTTCTGCTGCCCCCGTAAGTTCCTTCACCTTATTCTCAAAAAAAGTCACTGTGGGATTCATCACTCTGGAGTAATCCGGAGCATCTGTCCGCCCGCAAAAAGCATCAGCCATGTCATCGGCATTGTCAAATTCATAAGCCGCTGTATGGTAAACCGGCATACTGAGAGAATTGTAAGAATCTCTTCTTTGGAACTGCGTATGAATCGCTTGGGTCTGTTTTTTCATCATTCTATTCATTAATATTATAACTATCAAATCTCGTACAATAAGAACAAAGGTAGATATAAAAACTGAAATCTGACAGTAGATAAAAACAGATATTTAACTGATAATAAACATTTTGGAATAATATTCTTTAAACCGATAAATTCAATCTAAAAAAAGAGTGTTTATTCTAAAATAAACAGTTCAAATAGTGTTATTTTCTATTTCAACAGAAACCGCTCCTTTTTATGCTTATCTTATTCACATACACAAAAAAAATCCCCGTAAAGTACTACTTTACAGGGATTTATCTATTAATTGAAGCGGAGAGACAGGTTCTATCACCTATCATTTCAAACAATATCACAAACTCGTAATATCTTGTTAATTACCAAGTTATTACAAAGTAAACAGAAAATAAAATATCTCTTAATATCTTTGCATATCTCACTTCTTGGGTGTATTTTTGGGTGTCAATTTTCAAACACACCCAATTATGAATATCAAAAGAAACATCATTTTCGCACTGGAAAGCCGGAAGAAAAACGGTGTGCCAATCACAGAGAATGTGCCTATCCGTATGCGTGTGATATTCGCAAGCCAGCGTATAGAGTTTACAACGGGCTACCGCATTGACGCTACCAAATGGGATACGGACAAACAAAGGGTAAAGAACGGATGCACAAACAAACTGAAGCTAAGCGCATCCGAAATCAATGCAGACCTGCTAAGACAGTACACGGAGATACAGAACATCTTCAAAGAGTTTGAAGTACAGAACGTACTACCCACACCTGCACAGATAAAGGACAGCTTCAATGCAAGGATGAAGGATGAACCAGTCACAGAGCAGGAAACAGCCGAAGGACCTAAAATCAGCTTTTGGGAGGCGTTCGAGGAGTTTGTAAGGGAATGCGGGAAACAGAACGACTGGACAGACGCAACCTACGAAAAATTCGCTGCGGTAAAGAACCACCTGAAAGAGTTCAGGGATGAACTTTCCTTTGATACGTTCACCGAGAACGGTCTGAATGACTATGTGGACTTCCTGCGTAACAAGAAAGATATGCGCAACAGCACCATAGGCAAGCAGATAGCCTTCCTGAAATGGTTCCTGCGGTGGAGTTCCAAGAAAGGGCACAATCAGAACATGGCTTATGACAGCTTCAAGCCCAAGCTGAAAAACACACCCAAAAAAGTGATATTCCTCACATGGGAGGAACTGAACAGACTGAAAGACTACAAGATACCCCAAACCAAGCAGTATCTCGAACGGGTAAGGGACGTTTTTCTGTTCTGCTGTTTCAGCGGGCTGCGCTATTCGGACGTGTACAACCTCAAACGGAGCGACATCAAGCCCGACCATATAGAAGTGACAACCGTAAAGACAGCGGACAGCCTTATCATAGAGTTAAACAACCACAGCAAGGCGATACTGGAAAAATACAAAAGCGTACACTTTGAAGATCACAAGGCACTTCCGGTCATCAGCAACCAAAAGATGAACGATTATTTGAAAGAACTGGGGGAACTTGCGGAAATCAACGACCCGGTAAGGGAAACTTACTACAAGGGAAATGAACGTATAGACACCGTCACACCCAAATACGCCCTGCTGGGAACCCATGCTGGAAGACGGACATTCATCTGCAACGCTTTGGCATTGGGTATTCCCGCACAAGTAGTGATGAAGTGGACGGGACACAGCGACTACAAGGCGATGAAACCATACATAGACGTTGCCGATGACATCAAGGCCAATGCGATGAACAAATTCAACCAACTGTAAACACAACAATAGCATGGAAGAAAGAATAACCTCAATGATACCCCGCTACGGGAAACTCAACAAGACATATACGGAAATAACATCCGGTGACGGCCTCTCTTTTGAGAAGCAGAAGTTTATTCATGACTTTTACAAAGAGTATGAAGACACACAGACCTTTGAAAAGGCACTTATCAGCCTCATGCTTGAAACGGAGGGTACGCACTTTTCCATATTGCTGAACAGTCTGAAACGGGAGATTGAAAACAATATCTCAATGTATAATACCTGCAAGGAGTTTTTCGACCGTCTCGATATTGAACATATCTGCCGGCAGCATGAAAGATGTCATGACCGGGACATCGAAAGACAAATGCAAATCACAAACGAATATTACCGGGAACTTATGGAAGCTAACGGCTCTTTGGAGGCAGTCGGTTTCAGGGAACACGACCGTCAGGAAGAGGAGCTTTTGGAAAAGAGGTACGAACGGTGCAAGCAGGAATACGACAGGGAGAAAGCCAAACTGGATGAACTATACGCAAAGAAGAAACAGGCAAGGCAGGAAGCCCTGCAATACCTGAAAAACCACTGCGGAGACATATACAGGCTGGACGGATCGCTGCTGGCAATTCTTGATAAATACATGACCGGCCAAAAGAAAAAAGGAGAGGAAGAAAAAGAAAGTTCCGCATCCGACACCATATCCCAAAAAAGCCCGGTCTATTTCCCCATGAAACTCCTGTCGGCCATTCACGAGACATGCAACGGAGAGCAGTTCGAGGAGATCAATGAACTGGACTTCTACGCCAACATGAACTTGCAACCGTGCGCGAGCAGATTAAAGGTGAGAAAGGATGAAAAGGCACGTGTATGCTACCTGATATTTCTCATGGGAGAAACACTTTCCAAACCCGACAGAGAAAAATGGAAGGAGGAAATCATGAAACTGCTGGAGATAGATATAAAATATTACAAGTCCAAATACAAGGCACCCGTACCCCGGACCGATTTACCCAGTGACAGCAATCAGATATTTGCGAAGGAAATGCAGTCAATATTCCGATAGTCAGCGATACGCCACGACATTCCACGAAACAACCACTTTTACCACCCGAAATATTTTTCACCACTCTTTATTATCTTCTGATATTTAGTGAGATAGCGTGATACTCCATTCACGCTATCCACATCCTTACCACCCGTATCCGGGATTAACTTTGCACTGTTCGAACGAAACAAAAAAAGCCCGTGCGCAGGGCTTACAGTACAAACGTTAAATTCATTCCAACATGGAAATCAGAGAACTTTTATCAAAGCCCGTATGGCAGATGACGGGAGAAGAATTCATATTACTGAACCGACACGCCTTACAGGAAAGGGAAGCGAGAGCAGCACAGCCCGCAGCCGATACGGAAAAGAAATACGTGTACGGGATAGGCGGCATAGCACGCCTGTTCGGGTGCAGTATGCCCACAGCAAACCGCATCAAAAAAAGCGGGAAGATAGACAGAGCCATTACGCAGATAGGACGCAAAATCATCGTAGATGCGGACATGGCACTCGAACTGGCAGGACACAAAAGCGGGGGACGCAGATAAGGAGGTACGGACATGGAGTACAGAGAAAGAAAAGAAGTCACGCCCGAAGCGGCGGTGATACTGTGGCAAGCCTCACGGCTCGACCTTTCGGAAGACTACGAGAGGGCACCCGAAATACTGAAAGTACACGGTTCCGTCATAGGCACGCTGGGGAACTTCAGCGCATCAATCGGAAAAGCAAAGAGCAAGAAAACCTTCAATGTTTCCGCAATCGTGGCGGCTGCACTGAAAAACGGGACAGTGCTAAGCTACACGGCGGAACTGCCCGAAAACAGGAGGAAAATACTCTATGTGGATACCGAACAAAGTTCCTACCACTGTGCGAAAGTGGCAAAAAGAATATTGCGCATGGCGGGACTGCCGACAGGCAGGAACCATAAAGACCTTGAATTCCTTGTCCTAAGGAAGTACACGCCCGAGGAACGAATAGCAATCGTGAGGGAGGCTATTTACCGCACCGAAAATGTAGGGCTGGTAGTCATTGACGGAATACGGGATATGGTGTACGACATCAACAGTCCCAGCGAGTCCACGAAGGTAATCTCCCTGCTGATGACATGGACGGGGGAAAGACACATACACATACACACCATACTGCATCAGAACAAGGGGGACGAGAACGCAAGGGGACACATCGGAACGGAGCTTAGCAACAAGGCCGAAACAGTGCTGCAAGTGGAGAAGGACGAAAAGGACCCCGACATCAGTACGGTCAAGGCAGCACATATCAGGGCGATGAACTTCGAACCGTTCGCATTCCGCATCAACGAGGAGGCATTGCCCGAACTGCAGGACGAATACCTGTTCAAACACAAGGATCCGGGAAAAGGGAAAAGGGAGAAGTTCGACCCCTACAAGGACATCACAGAGAAGCAGCACCGCATCGCACTGGAAGCGGCATTCACACTCAAAGATGAATACGGCTACAAGGAGCTTGCGGAAGAATTGAGGAAAACCTACGCCTCTGTCGGTGTCATGCTTGGGGGAAACAGGCTGACAGACCTCATTACAGTACTGAAAAACAAACGGATGATAGTACAGGAGAACGGCAGGAAATACACCTTCAAAACCGATTTTCACTATTAGCGGTATTGTATGGGAACCACTTTACTTTAGTCCCGTACCATATATATACGGAAGTAAAGTAAAGTGGATATAGCCCGTAATATACAAAAAGATACGGGCGAAAAGAAAAAATAATATTCACACTTGACAAGAACAACGGTATGACAGTACGAAAAAAGGGTATGGTCTCATACCCGGCCTCCACCATGACGGCACAGACCGGAAACCGCTTTACTTTAGTCTGGGGGCATATATATAGCAAAGTAAAGTAAAGCGGATGCAGCCCGTTACACATGAAAGGGTACGGGCGAAAACCCCAAAAACAATATCTACTTAAAACAGAAATATGATGAACATGAATGAAGCGAAGCAGATACGCATAGAGGAATATCTGCACAGTCTTGGATACAGTCCGGTAAGGCAACAGGGTGGTAGTCTATGGTACAACTCACCGTTCAGGGACGAACAGGAACCCTCCTTCAAGGTGAACACCGAACGCAACCTATGGTATGATTTTGGCGCAGGCAAAGGTGGTAATATCATCGCACTGGCACAGGAGCTATACGCATCCGACAGTCTGCCCTACCTCTTGGAAAGGATAAAGGAGCAGGCACAAAACGTGCGCCCGGCCTCTTTCTCTTTTGGCAAGCAACCCTTGTCAAAGCCGAGTTTCCGGCAGTTGGAGGTAGTACCGCTCTCCTCTCCCGCCCTGTATGCCTACCTGCGGCAAAGGGGAATAAATACGGAATTGGCAAAAAGAGAATGCAGGGAGGTCCGCTATCTGACCGGGGAAACCCCATACTATGCTATAGGCTTCCCCAACCGTTCGGGAGGATACGAGATACGCAACAAGCATTTCAAGGGATGCATAGCACCGAAGGACATCACCCATATACGGCAATCGGAGCCGAAGGAGGCATGCTACATCTTCGAGGGATTCATGGACTACCTCTCTTTCCTCACCCTGCGGCTGGAAAGGTGTCCCGACCGTCCCGAACTTGACGGGCAGGACTACATCGTACTGAACTCGACTTCCAACCTCTCCAAGGCAATCCGACCATTGGGCGGTTACGGGTGCATCCACTGTTTCCTCGACAACGACAAAGCGGGAATGGAAGCTGTTCAGGAACTGCGGGAGGAATACGGGCTGCGCGTCCGGGACGCGTCGCACATATACGGAGGCTACAACGACCTGAACGACTGCCTGCGGAGTAAGCAAAACGGACAAGCCGAACATCAGCAGCAGAGACCGGAGCCGGAGAAAGGACAACGGCAGGCAGAGCAACTGAAAAAGAAAAACAAAGGTATCAGGATGTAACCGTAGAGCCACCGGAAGGCTTTGAAAAAAGCCATAGCTCATTAGGGCTTTTTCTTAACGCAATACACACATTGCTAAAAAAGCCCCAACGAGCCATAGGGGCGCCGCCCCTTTGGAAACCCCGTCTGCCATGCGGCATAAAAGCAAGGCAGGGGAAGTATTAACCTGAAATTATTGACAGTTATGGGATATGCAGTTTTGCATCTGGAAAAGGCAAAAGGGACGGACAGCAGGATGTCCGCACACATAGAGCGCACCGTTCACCCGAAGAATGCGGACAGAACGCGCACACACCTGAACCGGGAGCTCGTACAGTTTCCCGAAGGGGTGAGGAACCGCACGCAGGCGATAGCCCACCGGATAGAAACGGCAGGCATCAGACGCAAGGTGAGCGCCAATCAGGTGAAGGCAATCCGGATACTCCTTACCGGAAGTAACAAGGACATGAAGCAAATGGAAGCGGAAGGACGGATTGAAGACTGGTGTAACGACAGTCTGAAATGGATCCGGGAAACATACGGGGAGCAGAACCTCGTATCGGCAGTACTGCACATGGACGAGAAGACACCACACATACACGCCACAGTCATACCGATAGTGACCGGAGAGCGAAGGAAAGCCGGACAGGAAGAACAGAACGGGAAAAAAAAGTACAGAAAGAAGAACCCGCAGGACGTGAGACTCTGCGCAGATGATGTAATGGCAAGGCACAGGCTAAAACACTATCAGGACACTTATGCCCAAGCCATGAACAAGTACGGCTTGCAGAGAGGCGTGGACGGCTCATTGGCAAAGCATATTTCCACCATGCAATACTACAAGCAGCTGGTGGAGCAGCAGGACAGCCTGCAAGAGAACATAGAAAACCTGCTGGGGCTGGAAGAGGAAGCAATGAAAAAACTGAAGCAGGTAAAGGGGGAAATCAACGTGCAGAAAATGAAGGGGGCGGCGGTGAACGCCACCACAGCCATAGCGGACGGGGTGAGCTCACTTTTCGGAGGCAGCAAGGTTAAGAGGCTGGAAGAGGAGAATGAAAATTTGAAACGGAACATTGTGAATCTGCAAAAGCAGGTGCAAGCCGAACAGAGGGAGCAGACAAAAATGGAAAACCGTCACAGCAGCGAGATAAACAGAGTTGACTGGAGCTACCGGCAGAAAATCGCAGAATACGACAATCGGCTGGAACTGATAGACACCTACTTTCCTATTGTAAAGGAACTGATGCCCATAGCAGAACAATGCCGGGAAGTGGGCTTCACCGAAGAACTGACAAGACGAATTGTCAGCCTGCAACCCGTGGAGTTCAAGGGAAGGCTCTATTCAAAGGAGTACAAGGAGAAGTTCAGGACGGAGCACTCAACGGCAACAGTGGAGAGGAACCCGCAGGAGAAAGGAAAATTCAGGCTGTGCATTGACGGAATACCCATACTCGATTGGTTCAGGAAGAAATTTCAGGAAATTAAAGAAAAGTTAAGGCTAAACACACCTGTTGAAAACAAGCAACGAAAAGGATTGAAAATATAATCACTTAATAACGAGAGGCTATAAATTATTAGTGCCAGTAAAAGAATATACTCTTTACTGGCACCTGTTAAACGCAAATTGACACCCTAAATCTAACAAATATAAAAAAATCTATTCTTCACTTGGACAATATCAGAAAACATAACCAACTCCCAATACCAACCTGGAAAAATCTTTATGTGTCACATAATACTGTAAATATACATTTATATGGTTTATAAATCTAATACCAACTTGTGGAGCCACCGCAAAGTGCAACTTATAACCTTCATTGAAAACTCCCACATCTATATTATCAATTGAAACACCAGTTCCCAAACCAACATAGGAATCAACAGATTCATTCCGTAAGAAATGATAATTAGCTGCCGGCATAAGAGATAAAGATCTTCCATTAAAAGTATTATTCAGTACAATTGTGTAACTTTCATAACCTAATTTTAGATTTACACTTAACGGATTGGTGGAAAACCTATATATTCCATTTAAATAAAACCCAACATGATTTTCTTTATATCCATTCTTTTGTAGCCCAATTGGATAATTGGCTCCTAATTCAAATTCGAATCTCCTTCCTTGTGCTAATACCAGCCCAATATTGCATATAAATAACCAAAGAAGTAACATACATACTTTTTTCATAACCAATTTATCTTTTAATACCATATCTCTTATTTATTTGTTCGACAAGGAGTGCTAACTTCAAATTATCGCCACTTCTTTGGCTCATTTATAGCAGGGAGAATTTTGTAAAAACCACCTTCACTAAGACTATATCTGAAAGTGTTTTGTTCATATCGAGTTCTTCTTGGGTTATTATGCGTCCAAACAAATTCTGTGAGCAACAAATCATGTTTTAATTGTAATTCAGTCCCACGGCTATTATTACTCTTAACAAATTCTTCTACTGTTGTATCATCCTTTTCTGTTCTTGGTATTCGAGCCTTCAAATAATGTCTGCTATGTTCTACAATATTAAAAGAAATGTATCTTGGAGCAACTGTCGGAATCTTAGCCGTTCTATCAGCATAAAAGGCAAGATGTACATCGCCAATTATCTTTTCTCTTTGTAAAGATCTACCCACATAGGAGTCATTTTTTAGATTCCGATATTCAATTCTTGCATATACAGGATCGCTATCAATATCAATTTTAAATTTAACTTTATAAGGTGAATGATCCGACAAATACGCAAAGCTGCAAAATATAGGTTTACCAGGTGTCTCTGCAGAAAAATGCCCTCCTTCACTTATAAATTTGATAAAATCGTCAAATCCGGTAAGGGTCTTTACACCACTGTCACCATTTCCTCCCCCTACATATACTTTCATTCTGGCCTCATCAAAAAAGCCCTTTTCTTCAACTGTCAGAAATTCTTTTTTGTTATATAAAAAGCCATTAACGGCCTTCTTTACAATGGACTCCGCATTCTCGTATATTTCATCGGTTTCAAGAGTTAATATGCCGACCCTTCCATAAGCTATGGAGCTCACATAGACAGGAGAGTATTGGGCATTGATACTACCTTCAATAAAACTCTTCTCAGGAATATCCATATCAATCGTAAAATATTTCTGAATAAACCTTATATATAAGCCACTACTTTTACTAATTCGTTCCTTATGTTCTTGTTGGGAAGATGACGACCCCCAAAATAAAAAGCTCGTATTGGCATTTGATCCAAAAGTCATTTTCAGCTCATCATAAGATGTAAAACGGTGTATATCAAAGTGTACGGAAGCTGATTGTTGCCCTATACCTTTCTGATGCATCAAATCCATTACCAACTGCCTACATGAAGACAAAGATGGCTTTTCAAGTACACCTGTAACTTTTTGGGCAGGAAAGGACACAGAGACATTTATAGGCTTATAGTGGACACTGATTGTTTTATAATCCTGATTGGCAACGCTTGCCCCATCCAAGATAGAGCCAGGATAAATATATCGATTCAGATTATCCAAAACTATCGACTCATCTGCCTGTGCATGAATTGTTTTACCAAACCCATTATCCCATAATGTCTCAGAAATGATTTCTGAAGCTCTTGTATGGATATGTGAAGGAGAAGATAAAACCTTATCTCCCATATCAGGAATATAGTTATGCACATTTATATTCACCACTTGTTCGGGATACTTAGGTAGATTTTGAAAAGAACAGCAATCAGATTGCTGTTCTTTTTTGTCAAATTCTTGTTCACATGAAATTAATCCTATAGCAAATAAAAACAGAGTATATCTTAAGATTCTCATGGTTCTAAGTTATTGTCAATTTTCTAAATGGATTTTAAATTTGGAGTAGAAGGGAGAGTTATCAGATAAATAACTCGCAGTATAAAAAATTGCATCTCCCGGCAGGTCTTTAGAAAATCGACCTCCTTGAATTATAAAATCTTGAAACTCATTCCACCCCTTCGCAGTTTTAACAGTGCCTTCTCCTTCTCCATTATACACCATGACGTTCACCTCTGCTTCTTTAAGAATCTTTTCTTGTTCAAGATTAAAAGATAATTTCCCATTTACAACTTTAGCTTGTAAGGCAGCTTGTAAGGCAATTCTTACTTTATCATAACTTTCAGAAGATTCTATCGAAATTAAGGCCATTCTTCCATAAGTAATGGAACTGATATAAATAGGATCATACTTACCGACAGATCCCATATCATCATGATTTAAAAGAATATTTCCATCAGCAGGAAGGTCCATGTCAACAGTGTAATTACGTTGTACTATTTTCGCAAACAATCCGGTTTTCTTTCTTATTTTTCCCTTATCAAGACTGACATCAATATTAAGGAGCCCGCCTATGTTGACATTTGCTCCAAAAGCAAGTTTTAACTCTTCAAAATAGGAAAATTGCCTCATATTATAAGTAAAAGACCCCAACTGTTTACCTGTCATGCCTTCTTTATTCATTATATTCTGCAAAGATTGCCTTTGTGCTGAAAGGCTCGGTTTTGCGATAATATCAGTAACCCAACGAGCTGGAAAAGAATATGATATTGTAATTGGATCCATAGGTTTTACAATAGGAACAAAGCGCTGCTTTTCAATAGATCCACCTTGAAGAATTGAACCTAAATAAATATACCTCATTAACCCTTGAGTTGGTATATGTTCATTTGTTTCATAAATTAATGTATGTCCATTTCCACTACTCCATACACTATCTTTCAATAATTCAGAAGAACGAGTAACGGAGGTTTTATTAAATGAAGCAAAGCTTTCTGGATTATCCATTGAAATATTTATCACTTCTTGAGGGTATCTCTCAAGAAGAACATGATTAGAGCCACCCATTTCTTCAACTGTATCATCGGAACATGAAATTAAAAACATAATTGGCAAAATCAACAAATATACATACTGTTTCATAATTAATATAATTAAGGTTAATACTGAATATGTTAAAAATCAAAAGTACCATGTTTATAAGAGGATCGAGAAGGTTTATAATAATCCTCACCCGGGGTCTGGGGTTGTATGAAATCCTGTCTGAATATTTCCGTAGGATTATCTGTAATCAAATTTGCATCATGGGTATATATGTTAAAATAACACTCTGGATCTGTTTTTTGGTTATATGGTCCTTCTCCCACAAAAGTGAATTTGTAAAAACCTATTTTTTCTCCGTCTTTTCTGACCGTAAGAAACCAGACATTACCAGTACTTATCGTTTTAAATCTCAATCCATTTAATGATGAATAAGTTTCCTCTATAAACTGATCATTCAAATATGTTTGTTTTTTACAAATAAAAGGCAATTCAAATTTCCCACCTTCAGCTGGTAGAACAAAAGGATTCTGTTCCGAATGGATTTTATACACAAATGTCAACTTCCCTTTATCTATAATTAGGGGAATTTTTTCTACTTTTATACCATTAATAGTAGAGTAAGAAATCTGTAGATCAACATTCAAAATTTTATCTTCCTTATTAATATTTGAGGTTATATTTAATACAACTTGATCACCCTTTATTTTTGTCTCTATATCAGAAAAAAGAGTTTTATCAAATTCTATCGAAACATCCTTGGGAATAATCGGAACCTCTGAATCTAAAATATCATCTATCAATGTTTTTTGAATAATTGTAAAAGTAATAGTACGTTTCTCCCCCAAACAACTAAATGGTTTAGATACGTTCTCACTTGGCAGCAACTGATATTTAAAAATTTTATTATTTTCTTCTTTTTCACAGGAAAATAATGCTAAGGAAACGAACAGAAGAATGAATATTTTTTTCATATTAATACAATTTAGTTTTTTGCAAATTAAAGGATTTTTCCTGTACAATAAAATACCAATTAATTGGTATTTTATTACAAATAACCATTCAATTTCATTATTATGCCCAAAGCATGAAAATAAAAGTATAACATACAAGAGCTGTAAACAAATCCACGATCAACACAATAAAATAAATCGTTTATGCATCTTTGCGATATGCATTTATGCAAAATCATACAAATTTCTTTATCAGTAAAATACCCATTAATTAGTATTTCATTGACAAAATGAAATGTACTTTAAAAGCCCAAAGTTATATTCAATTCATAACCTAAATGCCTATCCAATATAAAAATAATGCGTTTAGCACCAAGATACAAACAGAACAACACAAAATCAAGCTCTAAAGGAATGTATTACTATTATAAAAGACAGAATTATTCGGGAGATTCCCTACTCTAAAAAAGTTAAAGAAAGAAAATGATTCAAATAAATATTAGTATAACAATATCACCAACAACACAATATCCCCTTTTCAAATTATACAATAAATAATAGTTAAAGCAACTAAAGACAGTGCAAAGCCAAATAAGTAATAAAAGAGCAAAGTATTAAATAAAGCAAAAACACCCAATTTTACTTTTTAGGGTGTAAAATTGGGTGCCATTCTTGTAAATCACTGATTATCAGCATTTATTGCGGAGAGACAGGGATTCGAACCCCGGGTACCTCGCAGTACAACGGTTTTCAAGACCGCCGCAATCGACCACTCTGCCACCTCTCCAAAACTCCTTTATCAGAAGTGCTTTCTGTTGAAAGCGGTGCAAAGGTACGAATCATTTTTAAATCTGCAAACATTCTGATATTTTTTTCGCGAATTAATCGTATTTTTGCAGTTCATTAGTAAGAACAGAAATATGATATACCCTCAAAACTTTGAGCAAAAGATAGGATTCGACCAGATAAGACAGTTACTAAAAGATAAGTGCCTCAGTACTTTAGGTGAAGAAAGAGTTACAGACATGAACTTTTCCGAGCAACATGAAGAGGTTGAGGAGAAATTAAACCAAGTAACAGAGTTTGTCCGCATCATCCAGGAAGAGGACGGATTTCCCGATCAATTTTTCTTTGATGTCCGTCCTTCGCTAAAACGTGTGCGGATAGAAGGAATGTATTTGGACGAACAAGAATTATTTGACCTACGCCGTTCATTAGAAACCATCCGTGACATTGTACGCTTTCTACATCGGAATGAAGATGAAGAAGAAAACAATACCCCCTACCCCAGCCTGAAACGACTGGCAGGAGATATTGCCGTGTTCCCGCAACTGATAGGGAAAATAGATGGCATCCTTAACAAATATGGAAAAATCAAGGATAATGCCTCTACCGAATTAGCCCGCATACGTCGCGAACTTGCCAGTACGATGGGAAATATTTCCCGTTCATTAAACAGCATCCTGCGTAGCGCGCAGTCCGAAGGATACGTGGACAAAGATGTAGCTCCCACCATGCGTGACGGACGTCTGGTGATTCCAGTTGCCCCCGGACTCAAGCGAAAAATCAAAGGTATCGTACACGATGAATCTGCCAGCGGAAAAACTGTGTTTATAGAACCGGCGGAAGTGGTAGAAGCCAACAACCGCATCCGTGAACTCGAAGGTGATGAACGACGTGAGATCATTCGTATCCTTACCGAGTTCTCGAATATCCTTCGTCCATCTATTCCGGAAATTCTTCAATCATACGAATTTCTGGCAGAGATAGATTTTATCCGTGCGAAAAGTTACTTCGCCATACAGACCAATAGTCTGAAACCCGCCGTAGAGAATGAGCAACTACTGGATTGGACAATGGCCGTGCATCCTTTATTACAACTTTCATTAGCCAAACATGGAAAGAAAGTTGTACCACTGGATATAGAGCTCGATCAAAAACAACGTATCCTTATTATATCCGGACCGAATGCCGGAGGTAAGTCCGTCTGTTTGAAAACAGTCGGTTTGCTGCAATATATGCTGCAATGCGGCATGCTGATTCCCTTGCACGAACGTAGTCATGCCGGTATATTCAGTAGCATCTTTATCGATATTGGTGATGAGCAATCTATTGAAGATGATTTGAGTACCTACTCTTCTCATTTGACCAATATGAAAATCATGATGAAGAGCTGTAACGAACGGAGCCTCATCCTGATTGATGAGTTCGGTGGAGGTACGGAGCCGCAAATCGGAGGTGCTATTGCCGAAGCTGTACTGAAACGTTTCAACCAAAAAGGAACATTCGGAGTCATCACTACCCACTACCAGAATCTGAAACATTTTGCTGAAGATCATGAAGGAGTAGTGAACGGAGCCATGCTTTACGACCGTCATCTCATGCAAGCACTTTTCCAATTACAAATCGGTAATCCGGGAAGTTCGTTCGCCGTAGAAATTGCACGAAAAATCGGACTACCGGAAGATGTCATCGCAGATGCTTCGGAAATCGTAGGAAGCGAATATATCAATGCAGACAAATACCTTCAGGACATTGTACGCGACAAGCGTTACTGGGAAGGGAAACGTCAAACCATCCGTCAACGGGAAAAGCACATGGAAGAAACCATTGCCCGTTACCAGACAGAGATGGAAGAATTGCAAAAATCCCGGAAAGAGATTATCCGGCAAGCAAAAGAAGAAGCGGAACGCATGCTTCAGGAATCCAATGCCCGCATTGAAAATACGATTCGTACGATAAAGGAAGCGCAAGCCGAAAAGGAAAAGACACGCCAGGCACGTCAGGAACTGACAGACTTCCGTACTTCTTTGGATGCACTGGCATCTAAAGAGCATGAAGAGAAGATTGCAAAAAAAATGGAGAAACTAAAGGAGAAGCAAGAGCGGAAGAAAAACAAGAAGAGCGAACCGAAAGCTGCAGTCTCTTCTCCATCAAGTGCCCCTAAAATAGTGCCGATTGCAATAGGAGAAAATGTAAAAATCAAAGGACAGACAAGCGTCGGCCAAGTGATGGAAATCAGTGGTAAAAATGCGACTGTTGCTTTTGGAAGCATAAAAACGACCGTAAAAATAGACCGTCTGGAACGTGCCAATCATACGCCCAAGACGGAAGGGATTGCAAAAAGCACCTTTGTCAGCAGCCAGACACACGATCAGATGTATGAAAAGAAGCTTAGCTTCAAACAGGACATTGACGTACGCGGAATGCGTGGAGATGAAGCCTTACAGGCAGTCACCTATTTTATTGATGACGCCATATTAGTCGGCATGGATCGTGTACGTATCCTTCACGGCACAGGAACGGGAATACTTCGTACACTTATCCGCCAATATCTGGCCACCGTACCGGGAGTCAGCCACTATGCCGACGAACATGTACAGTTTGGCGGTGCCGGAATCACAGTAGTCGATTTTGACTAACACGTAAACAAAACGTTCAAAGAACTTGTTCTCATTTAGAAAACCACTACCTTTGTTACAGTGGTTTTCTAAAACGAGAATAAAGCATGAAGAATAATCTGTTAAGCGAAAAGCTTATTTATACAGGAGAAAGTCTTACTCCTACCCATTTACATCTTTGTACTTACAATGCTACCGAGATGCAGGAAAGTTCTAGTGATACTTTTCAAGCCATCAAAGGTACGCTAAACAACGATCAAATCAACTGGCTACAAATACACGGAATGAAAAACACAGAAACTATCCGGGAAATTTGCAGTCATTTCGAAATAGACTTCCTTGTTTTACAAGATATATTAAATGCGGATCATCCGACTAAGATAGAAGAACATGATAAATACATTGTCCTGATCTTAAAAATATTCTATCCGAACGAACATAAAGAAGAAAATGAACTGGACGAACTGCTCCAACAGCAAGTCTGCCTTATCATAGGAAATAATTATGTACTGACTTTCCTCGAAAAAGAAACTGATTTCTTTGATGATGTCAGTTCTGCCTTGCGTAATGATGTTCTGAAGATACGCAGCCGTCAAACAGATTATCTACTTAGCGTACTGCTCAACAGCGTGATGGGAAACTACATTTCAACCATCTCTTCCATCGATGACGCACTCGAAGATTTGGAAGAAGAATTGCTAACCATCACCAGCGGAGACGACATCGGTATCCAGATTCAGGCATTACGACGCCAATATATGCTAATGAAAAAAGCAATTCTCCCCTTAAAAGAACAATATATAAAGCTACTGAGGGCAGAAAACCTGCTCATCCATAAAGTGAACCGTGCTTTTTTCAATGATGTAAACGACCACTTGCAATTTGTATTACAAACCATCGAAATCTGCCGGGAAACGCTTTCTTCATTAGTCGATCTTTATATCTCCAATAATGATTTGCGTATGAACGATATCATGAAGAGGCTGACCATCGTATCCACTATTTTCATCCCTTTGACATTTCTGGTTGGAGTATGGGGAATGAATTACAAATGGATGCCGGAACTGGAATGGCAGTACGGGTATTTATTTGCCTGGATTATAATGGCAATTATCGGTATTATTGTATATTTGTACTTCAGAAAAAAGAAATGGTATTAACAAAAACACATCATTAGTCATGAAATCAATTAAAGAGCTATATAGAATAGGTACAGGACCTTCCAGTAGCCACACAATGGGACCACGCAAAGCTGCCGAAATGTTTCTGGAACGTCATCCGGATGCCGCATCTTTTAAAGTAACCCTTTACGGCAGTTTAGCAGCTACAGGCAAAGGGCACATGACGGATGTAGCTATTATAGACACTTTACAACCCATCGCTCCGGTAGAAATTGTATGGCAGCCCAAAGTCTTCCTACCGTTCCATCCCAACGGAATGACATTTGCAGCTCTGGACAGTAATGATAAAGTGCAGGAAAACTGGACTGTTTACAGTATTGGCGGCGGTGCACTGGCAGAAAATAATGATAATCCGACCATCGAAAGTCCGGATGTATATGGCATGGAAAACATGACCGAAATACTTCAATGGTGTGAAGATACCGGAAAAAGTTATTGGGAATACGTGAAGGAATGTGAGGAAGAAGATATATGGGATTATCTGGCTGAAGTGTGGGCCACCATGAAAGATGCCATTCACCGTGGACTGGAAGCGGAAGGAGTACTTCCCGGCCCACTAAACCTTAGACGAAAAGCTTCTACCTATTATATACGTGCTACCGGATATAAACAATCCCTCCAATCAAGAGGACTTGTTTTTTCTTATGCTTTGGCAGTAAGTGAAGAAAATGCTTCCGGTGGAAAAATTGTGACCGCTCCTACCTGTGGTTCCTGCGGAGTGATGCCTGCCGTACTATATCATCTCCAGAAAAGCCGTGATTTCAGTGATATGCGTATTCTACGCGCGTTAGCCACTGCAGGATTATTTGGCAACATTGTCAAATTCAATGCATCTATTTCCGGAGCAGAAGTAGGTTGCCAGGGAGAAGTAGGTGTCGCCTGCGCAATGGCTTCGGCTGCCGCTAATCAATTATTCGGAGGCAGTCCGGCACAGATTGAGTATGCAGCAGAGATGGGATTGGAACACCATCTGGGAATGACTTGCGACCCGGTATGCGGATTGGTACAAATTCCCTGCATCGAACGAAATGCATACGCCGCTGCACGTGCGCTGGATGCTAATCTTTATTCAGCTTTCACCGATGGTATGCACCGTGTCTCTTTCGATAAAGTTGTGCAAGTAATGAAACAAACCGGACACGACCTTCCATCACTTTACAAAGAAACAAGTGAAGGAGGGTTAGCTAAGGATTATAAACAAATGTAATTATAAAAAACAACGGGCTATTCCTTTTATAGAAATAGCCCGTTTTGATTTTTATGATTAAAAACTATTCAGTCGGCGGCCAATTTGTATCGTCTCCATTGCTAATATCTTTTTCATGTAGCAATCCGCCTTCCTGTAAGAAATAAAGCGCATAGCGTTGGCTACCTTGCTTCACTTGAATCACAGACTCCATCGGATTTTGTGGAAAAGTCAACACATACACATCCGTCACTACCCATGCATTATACTTGGAATCCATGAAAGCCGTATAAACTGCCGGCACCAACTGGTCTATGCTATTCAGCTCATTTTCCGTCATCACCCAATTGGCATTGGCATCAAACCACACCTCTAGTTCGTCATTACTTACCCAACAGTCAGCTACATAATAGGCACCTTTCATCTCCCATTCTACATTCTGGGCAGCCGGATATACCTGTTTTAAAGCTTCTGTAATATTACTGGGCGGAACAAAAGTATCATCATCATCATTATCACATGCGCCAAACGAAAGAGCAGTCATCATCAATACCACTGCCCAAGCGCTAAACTTAAATCTCCACATAGCTATCTTCTTGTTTAGGTCTATTTATCACAAATCTTCAGTTAATCATCAGCCTTGATAAACTTTCCCTTCTTATCAAATTTGAAAGAAAGTCCGGTAGACAATTCTATTTCATATCCTTTGCGGTCACGTTCGACTTTGGTCACTCCTTCGTTCACAAAATTATGAGACTTCAAATAATTGACAGCAAATCCCGGAATAATACTAACAGGAACAACCTGTCCTTTCTTTGCACTTACCTCTTCCCAGTTGCCCTTGCTATCAAAATCAATTTCTGTACCATCCATCAATACTACTTCATACTTGGTAGACTCCATCATATCTTTATCAATTTTGATATGAGCCACCTCTGGTTTCGTAAAATTACCATTGATAAAATTACGTGCCGGAAGCGGTAACTGATTCATGTCTTTGGTAATTACATCTTTTGCAAATGAAAACTGTACGGCTACAATAGCCAACACAAGTAAAGATAGAATTTTCTTCATAATCGTTATTCTTTTAGCGTTAATACTATACTTTCGTTTCATACAGCAAATAACGATACAGATTCTGGAAAGATTTAGGAATCATGCGAGTTTGCTCTTTTTTTGTATTCTTTAACCATCTAAAAAAATAATATACCAACGATCCTCACAGACAGTTGGTATATTTCACATATAGATACATATCAGTTTTTAAACCAATATGAGGGCTAAGTTAGAAATATACCGCTGTACGATTTCTAACCTGCAAAATGTAGGGATTTCATGAGTTTATCATGAATCTAGGGACCTACATATTTTTTTATAATTATAGTTTGTGATTCATTTTAAATATCAACGATCTTCACAGACAGTTGATATAGTGGGAAATTCACATCGGCTTTAACCTCCGATGTCAGGGCGTAGATCAGAAATGTACCGTCGTACGATTTCCAATCCACAATGTAGGAGAATCATGCCTTTACAGCATGAAGCTAGGGACCTACATTTTTTTTCATCTCACATACGAAACACTCTTCATGCTAATTACATCTCAACATTTTATTTGACTGGTAAATACTACCTTTTTATACACATAGTGTGAACACTATGTACAGCAATTATTCTTACGCTATTTTTCTTTCTATATTGCATAAGAAACATCGTATTCGACTTCATTCGAAACAATTACTATTTTTTAATTTTCATACCTTCATCCCAAACATGCTTGATGCCCTCGTTATGTATATCAAGCACTGGTATCAATCTCCACTGTATCATTGAGTACTTAATTACTATAATGCCAATCGATATACATCTATTACCTGCTCCGCTATTATCTCCCAATTATATAAATCCATATCATATTCTACTTGATGCGGACCTTGTTTTATTTGTGCTTCTAGTTTCCTTTGTAATTGTTCTATATTACCTGTATTGAAATAACATGAATAAGGTAACCCTACTTCTAGATTTGCCGGAATATCACTTACAATGACAGGTAATTTATAACTCATAGCTTCCAATAATGCGATAGGTAACCCTTCATGCGAAGATGGAAGGACAAAACAACATGCGTTAGTAAGTAAAGAATGTATTTTTTTGCCTTTAATAAAGCCTGTTAATACAACCCCGTATTCTCTCGACATTTTTTTCAAACTACGTGAATAACTATCTTCAAAGTCCGTATCACCTGCCAATACCAACTTATAGCCCTTTGGTTCTATTCCTACAAAAGCTTCTATCAAATGATGAAGATTCTTTTCAGGAACAAACCGACACATACCCAAAATATATTTTCCTTTCTCAATCCCTAATTCATTAAAATATTCTGGATAATCACAAAAGTTAGGCTCAGAGACCCCATTATAAATCAAATGACAGTCTTTCCTACCATATTTTCTCACCAAAATATCATTAATAACCTCGGAGATGACAATTACTTCATTAGCAAAAATCGTTCCCATACATTCTCCAAATTTCAGCATCATTCTAGCAACAAATCCCCACTTATCACGATCATAGTCAGGACCATGGTGAGTAAACACAACCTTCATTCCTAATAATCTAGCCATAGGCACAAGTAAAGCTGGACCAATAGCATGAATATGCACAATATCAGCCTTCAAAGATTTTGCTTTTAAGATAGACTTGAAAGTGTGAACAATAGCCTCAATTTTTTTTTCTTTAGGAGTTTCGATATTAATCAATTTTACCCCCTTATATTCAACCAGCACATCCTTTACATATTTTTTTCTACATGTAAGTATTACTTCTATTGAATTTTGCGCAATACGAGGAAAAAGTTCCATACAATGAGTCTCGACTCCGCCCATTATATTCGGAATACCACGTGTACCAGTTACAACAATCCTCATAACAATTACTTTAAAAAGGTATTATAAAAAGATAACAACTGGCTATAATAATTTGAATGATTAAAGTTCATTTTAGCAAAATTGATAGCTTCCTGACTAAAAACCTTATATTCCTCTACCGATAGCCCATCAGCTTTCCTTATTATATCTATTAAACTATTAATATTAGTACTCTCAAATTGATATCCGGTTTTCTCGTCTATTATAATTTCTGGAATACCACCAATCCGTGCACCAATCACAGGCGTTCCAGTAGAATAAGATTCCACTATACTCATAGGATTATTTTCATACCATTCAGATGGCACTATTACAAAATAGGCATCTCTAACTAAATTGACAAGTTCCTCTCCGCATTTATAGCCTACAAACTCAACATTATTCAGTTTATGCTTTTGCTTGAATTCATTTAAATCATTTTTCAAAGGTCCCGTTCCTGCTATTTTTAAAGTGCATTCTGGCAGTTGGGCAAATGCTCTCATTAGTGTCTCCACACCTTTTTCGTAAGACAGTCTCCCGAAATAAAGAAAATATTTTTTAGATGAGTAAAAAGAATTACTAAGTATTTCTGTTGAAAAATTGTATAATGTAATGTTAGGTACATTTTTCATTTGAGGCATATATTTCTCCAGTTTCTCTTTTGCAAAATTGCTAACATATATAAAGCCATTTACGTATTTTATTGGATAAAAAAAATAGTTACGGAAATATTGTTCCCCAGCCATAAAGAAACTCAAAAAATAACTTCCTTTTGTACATTTATGAGTAACGCATTTATAAAATTTTTTACCAGCACAAGCTTCACATATTCGATTATGACCATCTTTAAAACTATAAGCTGGACAAACAAGACGAAAGTCATGCATTGTAAAAACAATCGGAATTTGATATTTTTTAAGAACAGGAAGAATTGAAGAAGATATTTGCCCCCAAAGCAAATGTATATGTGCAATATCAGGTTTTTCATCAAGAATCAACTGCTCTATCTTTCTTGCAGCATCAGCATAATAAAAATAATGGATAAGATTTAATACATTTCTAAAAAAGCCCTTACGAGTTTCCTTTGAAAGAGGAAAAAATCTATCCTGCTTACAAGATAAATTCTTATCCCATTGCAATGCAAAATATATGACATTATGTCCATGTTCTTCTAATATTTTCCCTGTATTTAAACATACAGTTTCTGCTCCACCTTTATGATAATGGTATACATCGATAAGTAAAATTTTCATTTGATTAGATAGATTCGTTTTTTGTTTTCTGATAGAAATAATGCTAAAAGCATCATCATAAAAACACCTCTGTTATTAGTTATGGTTGAGTCTGCAATAGATTCAATAAAGAAAAATATGATGATCAATAAAATAATCTTATAAGAATAAACATCTCCATTCGATTTTAATTGAAGCTTAGCCTTATTATATGTTTTTTTCCAAAAAACACAAAATAAGATTATACCGATGTAACCAAATTGTGCTAACACTGGAAAAAAAGTGTCTGCAACAAAAGATATATCGTTAGGAGAAATCCCATAAATATTATCCAAATGATATCTATAATAAAGTGGAGAATAATATAATCCAGAAGCCCACGTACTATAAGTTGCAAAACCACTTCCCAAAGGAAAGTAATCATTTAAAACTCTAGGAGCATACATATACAAAGCACTTCTAGCAAATAAATCTGTCGAATCTGTCCCCACAAATAAATAAAGGTATATTTTCTCCCATGCAGCCCAAATAACACACAAAAATCCCAACATTACAACGATTATGTTCTTTAGTGACAACTTTATTTTACTTTTTTTCTCAAAAAAGAAAAAAATAAAAATAGCTATAGTATAAAAACCGTAAAATTTCGAACGAAATGACAAAACCCCTATAGAAAAAATAAGAAACATTATCAATAAGTTTTTTTTCGTTCTAGCTGAACAGTAGAAATAAAGAAAACCTAAAATTGTAGTTGCTGTAGCAAGCCTTGACACATGTCCCATATAGAATTCTATAGTTTCAGCTCCTTTCAATCCTATAAACAACATAAATATCGCACACATAATACAAACACCCCGCATCATACTCTTAAAATAATCATCAACTCGAATAGGTAAACTATAAATACAATAAAAGCCTATATATGGCTTCATTTGTATGACAACATCTGTCATTATAGCCGCAATTGATGTTATCCCTAAAAAGCAAGAATATAATATATATACAATTAACACAATAATAAACATAGAGAACTCTCTACTTATTCTTTTTTCTTTGATAGCCCTATATAAGTAAAAAGATATTAATATTAAAGCCAATATCTCATCAGTATATGAAAAATTCCATTTTGATTCGATATAGTTATAAAACATCACTCCTATTAACAGTCCCCAGAAAAGAATATTATTATTAATAAATGAATAAAATTTATCCAACCCCACTATTACATGATATTATTACTAACTTATATATTCTCGCAATTTAATATACTAAGTAAAATCTATTTGTTCAAAATCTATTTCTCCAATAACCGACGCATACAAAGGAAAAACACTATGATACATATTAGGTCCAATCAAGCTATATACTTTTTTCGCACGAGATATCAAATAAAAGTCTACAAAAGTTTTCATTATCGTACTGGAATCAGAAGATTGAGAAATATGTTGTATTTTACCGCCTAAAACAGTTACATCTATATTATCTAGCTTCGACAAAAACAATTCAGAGTCTGAAAAAACGACAACAGGCACACTTAAGTTTTGATTTCTTATAATCTCTATTTGGTTAATACAATTTTCTATTAGGTTATTTTTTTCTTGCACAGATAAACTTTGATATTCTCCTTTTTCAAAAAAATCTAATGTATTAACAAAACGTAAATGAATGGCAATATATGATTTCTCCAATAAATTCAATCTATTAATTTCACTCAAAAGAGCCTCTGAAGGAGTGAATAACTCATCATAAAGCTGCTTCCATACTTTCTTCCACTCATTTATTTTATTTGTCACCAAATAATCATACCCAATATAAGAGTAAACATGATATTGTTTATATTTGCCCGACACTCTTTTTATCGGATTCTGACCATTACAATATATAATCTTTACGTTATTCAGATTATATGATAGTTCCTCCCAAGGCATATCCCACTTAACAGATTTAGGAACTAAATAATCTTTTAAGGAAAAAGGATCATCATGAATTATTTTATAATCTAAATTTGATATTTTAGCAATATAATACATCCCTATCATAGCTTTTAACTGATCTACTAAACCAGGATGCTCTCTTTGTGGATCGAAAATAAAAATTATCCTAGACTTATTCTTTATATCTATTTTAGTTGCTCTGAAATTATATTTGCTTCCATAATATTTATAGACCCGAAATTGATATCTAGCATTATTTACCCATCTCTGCATTTTCTTACGATAAAATGTAGATTGCCTTATTCTCCACTTTAAATATGTCAATAGCATCATAATCCACTAAATCATTATTTATCAATTTATTATTTAATATTCTAAAGCCTTTTTCAATGCCTCTAAATACCCATGTCCATATGTTAGATCAGGCTCCATATAATTCCCCTCTCCCCATTCATTCCATGATTGCAAAAATATGATTTTATGTTCTGTGGGTTTATTTTTTATTAATTCTAAGGCCCGCAAAATTTGTTTGTAAAATAATTCAGGAGTTGAATTATACCATATCAAAGCTTTTCTGCCACTTCGAGGGCTTCTATCCCAATTAGGAATAATAGTAGGATATACATTATTCCATTTATCCTCTTCAACATATAAAAATTTGCAAATAGAAGCGTAGTCAAACTTAGCTACCCAATTAATATTAAAAAAGTGACTCAAAATCTTATGAAAATAATATTTTCCGAAACTTTTTACTGCTATTTCTGCACGGTTACTTCCTCTTGAATTAACAGCATCAAATCCAGCATTTAGTACACGATTATAAAAAGTTGCAGCAGACACATTGGAGTAGTTCAATTTATATTTATTTTTTTGATAGTAAGATGTATGAATTTCGAAGTTAGAAGTAATTCCAACAAAATGGAACCCACACAAGCCATTTTCTTTAGCCAAAGAATTCCATGTTTTAACAAAACACAGAGCATCTGGAATTTGAAGTGGACTAAAAACGACAAAAAGAAGTTTCCCATCTACTTTTATATATCTATCATCTTTAAAGGCCTCTAAATATTTATTGAAATGGACAATATAATCATCAATACCCGGATAAGTTTGTTCCATTAACATTGAATCTTTGACAAACTTTTGCCCTACAGTCCAAGTTTTATTTGTCCAAGAATGGTTAGCCCAACCTAAACAAAAAGGAAAATCAGGTTTACCACTTCTTAGAACTTCAAGAAACGGACGTTCTAAAAGCTCTCTTTCTCTCCCAAACCAATAATGCCAATAGCAGAAGCCCTCAATTCCTACTTCTTGTGCAAGCCTAGCCTGTTCCTCTCTGACTTCTGTCATCCGCAAATCATAATATCCTAAATCAGCAGGTATTCTTGGCTGATCATGCCCTTTAAACAAAGGCTTAGCCTTAGCAACATTTCGCCATTCAGTAAATCCTTTTCCCCACCATTTATCATTCTCTGGAATTGGGTGATATTGAGGTAAATAGTATGCAATAACCCGCGCCTTTTTATCCATATATTTTTCTTTAAACATCAATTTATTTATCTCGCTGTGTCCTAATTAGTAAGACAATATTTATTTTTTCTACAAAGCCTCTTGATTCTAATTTACGTCATCATTTTAATAACTTTAGCTGGTACTCCCCCCACTACTGCTCCACTTGGCACATTACGAGTCACTACAGCATTAGCCCCTATTATTGCCCCATCTCCAATTGTCACCCCTGAAAGTATACGAGCACTCTCACCAATCCAAACATTATTACCAATCACAACAGGCCCTTTTACATAAAGTGGTCGCAACGATGGAGGAGTATTCAATTCAGATTCTATAGTTTTACCATGAGAGTTATCAGAAATATAGACATATCTTCCAGTTAACACATTATCACCTATTGTAATACTGTGACAAGCAGTAATATGGCAATACTCCCCAATTCTACAATGACTACCAATCTGAATAGAAGGTCTGTAATTGCATCCAGCATATTTATCCCATGCCGTAAGTACTATTCCACGAGAAAGAATCGTATCATAATCTATCTTAACATATTGCAATCCTTTAATCTGTCGAGCGTGATATATACAACCTTTTATATCCTTGAAATGCCAATGAATAGCATAATTAAATAATCTACTCCACACTTTGCTTGGCAATAAAAAAAGACATTGAAAAATATTACATAATAGAAACACGATCTTCGGCAACATATCCATATATCTTATTTTTTTAAGATGACTTCTCTAATACTTTTTTCACTTAAAAACATTTTCACACGAAAGCTATAAAGTGACAAAATATTCAAATTACACTACCGATTTATTTAACAAATTCTGCTCATTATTTACAATGAAATCCAATCTTCACACATTATATCACAAGTTGAAAAGAACGAATTGATTGGATTGAAAAATCTTTTTGGTCCAACAACAATCTTATCCTGATTTGCATTAAGCCATGCTGCCCACCAACTATAAGTACTATTTCCTATAATATTATGTTTTGCACATGACATCAACTGCATATCTCGAAAATTACGTTTCCCTGACACATCATTCCAATCTACTAAAATATACTCAAATGATGGTAAGTTCTCTTTTACCCATTGGGGATTATCCGTAAATACATAAAATTGAGAATTTTCAACATGTTGCTTCATATAATCAATCGCTTTCATATAGTACTCAACGCCACATAATCCTTTTCCCATTAATTCTGATTGAATATAGTCCTCACCTTTACGTAAATGGATAGCTATAGAATTTTCTTGTGACATTTTCGATGCTATTTCGATATTCTTCGATTCATCAAAAGGTAAAAAAGTAAATTGTTTGCGTATATCTTCCTCACAATGTTTGAAGTATTTCTCACTCTGCCAAAAGCCTTTATAAATACAATTTTTTGTAGCACGCTTCTCCATTTCAGCCACATATCCATATGCTGGCTCATCTATGTATACTTCATCGCCGATGAAATTATGCCATATTTTCATAAATTCATGAAATCTTCGCTCCAGACCATTTCGTGGTGGCGGAGGAAACACCCACTTAAAGTGGGCTTCTGGCATTATTTTTATATCTATAGAAGGAAAAGCATCTTGAAGCCTAACAAATTCAAATGCCCACTGAGAACGTGGTTGAAAATTACTTTGGTCAAAGCAAATATCCAATCCTTTAGCCATTAATCCACGACCAAAGGCATAATGAAACATTTGATTTGCCAAACCAGCATTTACATTTACAGCTATCATCCTATTTTAATTCATTATTATACAAATCTAGAGCTGCTCCCATTGCTACATCCATATTATAATACTCCCATTCAGCAAAACGTCCAAGAAGAAATAAACCTTCCGACTCAGTAACACGTTTCACACTATTGATAAATTCACGTGTATCTTTTGCTTGGATTGGATATGTATAAGGAGCATAGTTATGTGCTATATATTTTGGATGATATGGTATACGAGAGAGATTGTCAATAATATCTTTCTTACTAATTTCATCTGTAAACTCAATGGTAGCCGACATTACTCCACCCGCACGATTTGACTCTGCAAAATTACCTGTACAAATGATACGGTGTGCCTCATGAACACGACTTGGCATATAAATCCAGCTATATGGATTATCTTCAATCTCACAAAGTACAGTTGTAGTACCATGGGCTTCAAGAGCTTCAACACCTTCGATATAAGCAGACAAGTCAACTCCTTTAACTATTAAAGGAATATCCTTTATATTACCTGTGAAGATAACTTTATCACAAATCTCTCCGTTCACAAGCCATCCTTTTTCAATTTTCTCAATAGATTTTACATCCACATTATAATGTATTTCAAGTCCTTCAGCAAGGCGGTTAGCAACAAACTGTGATCCACCCTTTTGGGGATAAAAAAACGAACTATGTACAAAAGATTTCTCTTCAATATGCTTAAAGTTATTATAGATGATATCTTCAAGAGAAGGCATCGGCAGTTTACCAGTTAACCAAGAAAGTGGAACACTTGTTAGTGGACGACGCCAAATTTTCTCATTATATGGTTGAAAATACTCACGATAAAGCGTTTTGCCAAAACGAGCTTTCAGAAATTCCTCAAAATTTGTAGGTTCCACTTTTTTATTAGTAGCCATTGATATAAGATCATCAATGAAACCCTTCAGTAACTTATCTGAAAATTGATAAGCATGATTCTCTATAGGATAAGCTATTATAGTATCATCAGCCATTGAAACGACTGAGTTTCGATCCGCTTTAGTAAATTCCTCCATCTTATCAAAACGACTCCAAAACCAATCAAACACATCTTGGCGTTTTGTATTAAATACATGTCCTCCTGTACGATGAAACAAATGTCCATTTACCCTATCACACTTCACCATTCCACCAGGACGAGAGTCAACTTCAAAAACAGTCACATCATGATGTTCTGACAATAGTTGAGCTATAGAGAGTCCTGAAACTCCTGCACCAATCACAATATACTTCATTTTGACAATCTTTTTGCAATTTTATTTCTTATTCTATTTGCTATTATAAGGACCGTTTCCCTTTCTTTCTTATTAAAGTAAACCCAATAACAGGTCATCAAAAAAAATATAGAATTAAGGACTAAAATAAGAATCAATTTATTCCAACCTGTAAAATTATATGCAAACACAAAACATAACAAGCAGGGAAATATCAAAGCGATAATTAATTTGATTACAACTTCTCTGATAAAATAAAAAACAGACATTGACAAAAGACGAGATGCTATAATCAATTGGATTAATACTTGAATTACTGTGACAACAGATAGTGTTATCAAAACAGCCTCCACAGTACCTCCTCTTTTCAATATATAATATGCAATAATCATAAAAACGACATTACATACATATATGGATATTTCGAAAAAGGCGATTCTCCCAGAAGCACGTATCACGATTGCGTTATTACCAAATAAACAAATTATAACTGTCATAAACAATATATATATTGCAATCATTGCAGTATCTGTAGGAACTTCTTTCAGCCAAACTGATAAAATAAAGTCTATATTAAAGAACATTGGAACAAAAACTAGCATAATAAGTATAGAGCTAAACTTTGAACTTGCAATTAGCATTTGTTTTGTTTTTAACAAATCATTTACAGCATAACTTTTTGTAATAGAAGGAATAAACACTAATACAATATTTTGAGTCAACTTTGTAACAGCCGCATTTATTTGACTAGCCATACCAAAAGCTGCGTTTATTGTAAGACCCATAAATACATTCAATAGAACAGCCAATCCTTGATCTCTACATAGCCATGACATACTGCTCATCATAGTCCACCCTGAAAACGAAAGCATTTCTTTCAAAAGTCCCTTATTTATTTCAAACCGTACCCTACGTATAGAGAAAAGCATTCTACTACAACAAATTCGATATATTACATATATAAAAAATGATATTACAGCACCATATATGGCATAAAACAGCAATCTATCAGAAAATAAATACAAAAAATAGACAATACCCAATCTTAAAAAGGAATTTCCAGTCTCTATATAAGCAAATATGTCAAAACGTTCATATGAAGACAATAATGAGTTGAAAGGTACAGACATAGTAGAAAAAGCCAAAGAAATTAAAGACATCTGGAATACCCAGAACGACAACGTCCTTTTATCTTCAGGCACATTCAATTGATTGTAGATGTAATAAGTTCCAATAATCTCCGCCACAATTATAGTCATAACTGTTAAAGCTACATGGATACGTATTGAATGTGCCAAAACATTCTCTATATTCTCTTTTTTAGCTATAGCTGTAGTCAGGAAACGTTGAGCAGCTAATCCCAAAGAAGAATTCACAAATGCCAATAATGAGACAAAACCACCAACGACATTATATAATCCCCAATCATCTATTCCTAAAACATCAAGTGTTATTCGCGCAGTAAATAACGAAATAATTAATGTAACGAAAGTACGCAAATACAACACTGTTGTATTTTTCACTATTCTATCAGAAGACATTTGCGCATCTATTGATATTTTTTACACGAGACAATAAAAGACTAAATGATCTCCGTAAAATAACAATATACCAAGTTATTTTCTTTGGAAAAAAGCGCATTACGGGATGTGCAATACAATAAGCACTATAAATTTTTTGATATAACCATTCCCTATCTCCTTTACTTACTGAATGTCTCAAACATTCTATAGCATATGAAATTTTAAGATAAGACATTACAAGTTTCATTAACCTATTTCGCGTCTTCTTATCTTCCGAAAGGAGTAAATCTGTAAAAGAGTAAATACCTAAAAAAGTTCGGATATATCTATCATTGTAATACCAATTCTCGCCCGGAGGGCAAACGTCATATTCTATCAAATTAAAGGAAGATGTCTTTACATATCCATATTCCATTTTCAATCCAAATAATAGAGGTATTAGATATGATATATATGTATAGGAATAATCCGTATAATAAATTCTACAATCTTTAAGTCTCGACAAATGATAGGCCCGAACCAAATAGTACATTTCATCTATCTGAGAAGGGATTCCTTCATACAAAGAAATAAAATCATCAATTGTACTCAATACTCTATCTGGATAGGGATTTCTTCCCTTCAAAGAATACTTTAACGCTATAGCATCTGGATTTTTATTGATATCTTCACAAATTCTTTTTATTGCTCCAGGCAATAATATATCGTCATCACTCAAATATAAGCACCAGGCAGTATCAACCAGCGCAAAAGACACGGAGATATTGCTAGAATGACCTATATTAAAATTCCACCTATGAACAGTTATCAGATTTCGAAAAGGAGGCTCAAACTCTTTATCAAGCATATCTTTTACGTCATAATCTGAGCAATTGTCACTAATTAATATACAATATTGTTCAAAATATCCTTGTTGTTCAATCTGGTGCAAAGTACGAAGTAATCGTTCTCTACGATTAAACGTTGTAATCATTATCGTTAAATGTTTACCTTTTTTTTCCATTATACATTTTTTTAAATTCAAACTAACAATATCAAAACTCTATACTATAGTTCTAAAAATAATCTATAACCAAAAGATATAGTGAAATACAATCTTTAAGTAAAAAAGTTAGATTTTTTATCCAATCCATCTTCTTTAGAAACCAGCTTCAAGCCAAATATAAGCGCATTATTTTTTGATAACGATACAAAGGTAACCAGGAGAGAGTAAACACAAGATGTAAAAATTAGACACTTACCTGTATTAATTAAATAAATTTAAGTCTACTTTATTAAGTCCCATTATCAAGAAAGATCAAAAATGTCTTCCAATTTTGAATTTGGTAAATAGTGAATTGCATTATACAATTTATCTCCATTTATACATAAAGCTTTAATATCTCCATCTCTACGTACCTCCTTACCAAAAAATGAATCCTTGCAAGGAACATGGTAAATAGAAAATAGTCGCTTTATTATTGAACGTATGCTCATAAGCTCTCCGCCTCCAATATTATATACATCTGAAGGAATATTGCATTCAACTGCCTTTTGTATCACTTGATAAATATCTTCCAATAGAATAAACTGTCTAGTTTGAAGCCCGGCACTGAACTGTGGCTCTAGCAAATGATCTCCATTATTATACTTCTTCAAATATTCTATAGTATAAGGAATCAGGCGAGTTCCAGACATCAAATCATTATATGAGAACATATTTGGCAAAATAAAATGCCAATACGTAAACTCGGCATTGAAGTCATTCATATAACGACTATAAAGACGCTTTGACAAGGCATAATCGTTAGTAACAGGAAGCGATGAACAGATGACATCTGTTTCATTGAAACACTTCCCTTCGTCATCATTCAAGCCGATTTCCATATAAGAACCGAAAGAAACGTATCTACCTTTGTAACCATGCTTCTTCAACTGTAATGTTATCTCAATCGGCACATTGACATTCAATGTATATATTAAAGACGAATCCGTTGACAAAGCAGCCTGAACACCTGCACCAGCTGCGTAGACTATCATATCAGACTGTACAAGAAAATCGTAATTTAATGTATCTTTCAATAAATTCACTTGTGTGAAAGAACTATAAGAATAACCAATCGGTACATCAAGCCCATAAACATCCACTATATTAGCCTGACTAAAGAATTCCTTGGTTAATGCAATCGAAAGCATACCATTAGTACCTATAATTGATATTTTCATTTGAGAGGATACTTTAAATATTGATTAATCTGTTCTATGCACAAGTCATAAACATTTTCCGTTTGGTAACGCTTGTACCAATCAGCTACAAGCTGAATGCATTGAGTTATATTCATTCTTGGCTCCCAACCTAATTTTACTCTTACTTTTGTAATATCTAACATAAGTAACTTAGCCTCATGCAATGCATTTGGATCAGACAAATCTTTCAATTTTCCACTTTTATAATTTTCCATGATCTTTTTACTCACTTCCCAAACAGAAGTAACACTTTCCATTCGTGGACCAAAATTCCAACCTTCACAATATTGAGTAGGTTTATCCCACATCTTACTTGCCAACAGCATATAACCACTTAACGGTTCTAACACATGTTGCCAAGGACGAATTGCTTTAGGACTACGAATTTCGATAGGCTTATTTATCTCTAAAGCACGAATGCAATCAGGAATAATTCTATCTAGAGCCCAGTCACCACCACCAATTACATTTCCCGCACGAACACTAGCTATACTTTTACCATGTTTTTCGTAAGTTGCTGGATTAAAAAAGCTTCTTCGCCAACTATTGATGGCTATCTCTGCTGCCCCCTTACTACTGGAATAAGGATCATATCCCCCCATCGGTTCATTTTCACGATATCCCCAGATTTGTTCTTTGTTCTCATAGCATTTATCTGTAGTTATCATGATACCTACCTTCACACTATCGGTCACACGTATTGCCTCCAATATGTTTATTGTCCCCATCACATTGGTTTCGTATGTTTCAACGGGGATATCATAACTTAAACGTACTAAAGGCTGAGCAGCTAAATGAAAAACTATCTCTGGTTGATATCTAGTAAAAATTTCCTTCATCAACTCATTATTCCGAATATCTCCACGCAAATCAGCTTTAATCTTCTTTCCGATTCTGGACAAGACATAATTATCCCGTTCAGAAAATGGATCTTGGGCTATGCCAATAACTTCAGCTCCTAGTTCATGCAACCAAATGCTCAACCATGAGCCTTTGAATCCAGTATGCCCTGTTATAAGGACTCGTTTATCTTTATAGAAATTCCTAAATATATCGATCATAATTGATAAATAATAGTATCGGAAGGATTATAAACAAGATCAGTGTAAGCCAACACTATAAAATTGCTATCACTTAGATTTTCAAATATATGTGCCACATTACTAGGAACAAATACCGAAATAGGATTTTCAAGAGACATCACTACTTCCATCTTTTCATGTGTCTCGACATCTTCAAGCTTCAGCATGGCTTTACCTTCAATAACAGTAAACCATTCTACCGCTTTTGGATGATAGTGCCCACCTTTCGCCTGCCCTTTCGTTCCCATAGTGAGATAAACTTCTCCTGTATGGGAAGGTATGTTTTCTTCCGTACCAGTAATCACTTTGAGAAACCACCCCCTTTCATCTTTGACAAGGCGACGAGGAATAATTTTTATTCTATCTTGTAGCATTCTATTTTACCATTTTTGCCAAGGAGCCTTCTCTAAAGCAAGAAGTTCCTCTAGCATTTCCATTTCACGTCTATTATCCATACACTGCCAAAAACCTTTATGGTGATAAGACATCAATTCACCTTCTTCCGCAAGTTTAACAAGAGATTCGCGCTCAAACACTGTAGAATCATTTTCAATATAGTCAAAAATTTCAGAGTTTAATACCATGTACCCAGCATTAATAGAAGATCCATCAGAGATTTCTTTCTCACGAAAAGCTTTTACTGCGTTATTACCACCAATATTAAGTACACCCTTCTCCTGTTTCAAAAAAACTGTTGTTAAACTCGCGATCTTTCCATGTTTCTTATGAAACTCTAATAGTTTTTGAATATCTACATCACAAACACCATCTCCATAAGTCATGAAGAATGGTTCATTTCCAATATATTTTTGAACCCGTTTAATACGTCCACCTGTCATGGTATTAAGCCCCGTATCAACGACCGTTACTTTCCATGATTCACAGTGATTCTCATGAATAGTTATCTCATTTTTTTTCTCAGTATAGTCAAATGTAATATCACTATTATGAAGAAAATAGTTAGCAAACCATTCTTTTATATACTCCTGGCGATAACCTGCACAAATTACAAACTCAGTAAATCCATAGTAGGCATATTCTTTCATAATATGCCATAAAATAGGCTTACCACCAATCTCAATCATAGGTTTGGGTTTGAATTGAGATTCTTCTGAAATACGCGTACCAAACCCTCCAGCAAGAAGAACAACTTTCATATATAAAATAGATGTTATTTATTTTTCACACTACTACAATTTTAAATCAAGTAATTCTATCACAATAGTCATTAGTTGGAGCCTTTTATCCCATTTAGTATGCATTCTTCTCACCTAGAATCACATTCGCTACAGTCTTATAAATGATATATAAGTCAAGCACCAGCGACCAATGTTCCATATACCAGATATCAGCTTTCACACGTCCTTCCATCTGTGAAAGTTCTCTGGTTTCACCACGAAAACCATGGGTTTGCGCCCAACCAGTTACTCCAGGCTTTATAAAATGACGTACCATATATTTATCAATCAACTCTGCATAAGTTTCTGTATGAGCTAACATATGAGGACGAGGTCCCACAATCGACATATCACCTTTAAAGACATTAATAAACTGTGGAAGTTCATCAAGATTAGAACGTCGTAAAAAGTTTCCAAAGCGAGTTTTTCGAGGATCATCTACCGTTGCCTGCTTACTATCTGCTTCCTCATTTACCCTCATTGAACGAAATTTGTAACACTTAAAATCAACACCATTCAAACCAGTTCTCATCTGTTTAAAAAGTATAGGACCGGGAGAAGTCAATTTTATAATTCCTCCTATAATAAGGTAAACAAATGGAAAAACTACAATTAAAAAAATTCCCGACAATACAATATCAAACAGCCGTTTCAGCAAACGATTCTCCATTTTGCTTAATGGTTCATATCTCAAGTTCAAAATTGGCATATTTCCTACCATACTATGCCAAATACGTCGAGGAAAACCTTTGCAAACATTTGGAACACCATGAAAATAAAGTAAATGGTTCTCACAATAGTTCAGAATAGAGACGTTATAGCGCCCTTGATCCATTGACAACGAACAAAATACATGCTTTATAGATGTGTTTTCAGACATAAAATCAGCAAAATTGTCAGGACTGCCCAAATAAGGACATTGAGTTGAAAAAATATCATTACATTTAATATCAAAGTAACCCACTACTTCATAAATAGATGCTAAAGAACTCTCCATTTCCTCATATAACATCTGCATATTATTACCTCCACCTATAAAAACGACATAACGTTTGTGTTTACCCTTAGCACAATAACCAATCAACGAATGACGAATGATGATACGATAAATACTTAAAACAACAAAGAGTATAAAAAAATAGAGAATAAAAAAAAGTGGAGAAATGATAGATATTCCACTAAAAGCCATGATACACGCCCAAAATATTGAAAATATTACAATATTCTTCAATACACGCAAGACAAGCTGATCCGCACGAATTTCCCTACTGTTCCAAGCCTTTCCACGAGATGCTGAACATGCCAGATAACAGAGACTTAAAGAGGTCATCATCAAAGAAGTAGCACAGGAAAAAGCCGAGTACGTAAATTCTCTTTCCCAAAAGTAAATGAAGAGAAACAAACAGAAGTTCAGAATGACCAAATCTCCCAAAACTGCAATAAGTTCTACTACTTTATTTATTTGGTTAGTTGACACCATTATCACGTTATTAATCAATTTTAGACCTGCATTTCTTTGAACTTATTTAGAACATTTTTCCCGAATAACTTCCAAAATATGACAATACAAACAGATAGGAAAACAAATACTAAAACATATATCTTTTTACTAGTCCCTGAAGGGGTTAGCGGTACAACTGCAGGCTCTACTACAGCAAATACCGGCTTTTCTTCCTGAACTTTGGCTCTAGCGATCTGAAGTTGACTTGCCACCTGACTATACACCTGGTAAGCCAAACTCATATCATTCTGTAATCGTTCTTGTTCAGAGCGAACACTCTGTAATATGATATTATCATGAGAATCCATATAATTGGCATATTTTTTCTGGGCAGCATAGTACTCTTGCTGACGTTCCTTGAATAGTTTCTCCAAATAGACGCAATCCTCTTTTGCTTTGAAAGTACGATAATCGATAATATATTCCTGCAACTTCTTCACAACTGAATCAGCAACAACTGCAGCTACCTTAGGATTCTGCAAGGTCACAACAATAGAAGTCATTGATGTTTTTTTATCTACAGAAGCGCTAATCATTTTCTTTAGAGCTTCAATCTTCTGCGATTCATTTTTAGATAATTCAATTGTACCCAGACTTGTTTTATCGAAAGATATTAATTCATCTTTTTCAGCAAACAATGACTTTACTCCACCAATTACCATACCAGGAAGTCCGATTACATAACTCCACCAAGGAGAAGATTCTTCATCTAAGTAAGTATTCAATGTCATAACTTCATCTTTCGACATAGGTATTTTCATAGCATAAAGTTCCAATAAGAAAGGAGTAGAAGAAACAATATCGGCAGATAAAGAAGCATTCAATGCATCAGTACCGTCACCCATAGTAACTCCACTTCCGAGAAAAGAAGCTGCCAAGCCAGATAAACCACCATTTATATTACTACTCATTTCTGGAGAAAGAGTGACTGTTACAGTATACCGTTTAGGAATACTTATTGCAACAACAATACCAATTAGCAAACCGATGCCAGCAGTTTTATAGATTGCCTTGCGAATAGCAATAATCTTACGAAGAATATCTATCAAATCAAATTCAATCTCTTCATCTGTATGATTATTCTGTTTTTGTTTTATCTCTTTTTCAGATTCTTGTTCTAACAAAGTAGCCATAAAAGGTATTCTTATTTCTTAATTAAGTTAGCAATAGAAGCAACCATCATTCCCAAAGTGCTAAATGTAGTAGCATAACCCAAAATGTTACCCATATTAGTCTTCTTCTTGGCTTTACTAGGCACAATTATTTCACAACCAGGCTCAATTTGCTTCTTACCACTACCTTTCACTTTAGTCACCTGTCCATTCATATAAACGATGAATTTCTTACTCTTCTTCGCATTTTCAGAATAACCACCAGCCTGATTCAGGTAATAGTCTATATTCTCACCCTCTATATAAGAAACTGTATTCGGAACCATCACAGCTCCATTAATTGTGACCGTATTATTATTTTTCGGAATAGAAATTACATCACCCTCACGCAAGACAATATCTGCTGTACTTCCAGAATTCGCTAATGCTTTCTCCAAGTCAATACCAACGCTAAAGGTATCTTCCACACGAACACCCAAAGAGTCCATCATAGCTTCACCTAACTGTCTGCTCATCAAACGGATTACATCACCCATGCGTTTCTTTTCGCTTGCATTGGCTACACGAGTCAATTTAGCACCACGTAAGTAGGCATAATTCGTTGCACCTCCCGCTTTATTGATTAAGTCCGAAAGACGTTCTTCACGACTGGTCATAGCATAAGAGCCTCCGAACAGAATTTCACCTTCAACAACCACATTCTGTTGAGCTTGATAACCCGGACTACGACGTACATAAACTTCATCATAAGGTTGAAGGACAAAGCCAGGGGTTCCATCTACAATAAAGCCTTCTTTTAGGGAAAATGTATATATCTGGCCGATAGTATCGTTATCTACTGTACTACGAGGATTCTTAATTCTACGGGATACATCTACACGAACTACAGAAGCGGCTTCACGTAATCCACCTGCTTGAATAATCAAGTCTTCAAGGGTCATGTTATCCGCATAAGGATAAGAATCCGGTTTGGCTACTTCACCGTGGATTACGACGTTACCTCTGTCTTCCAGGTCATGAATACTCGGAATATAAAGGATATCGTTTTTCATCAGGATGATGTTTTGGGAAGTACCGTCCATGATGGCTTTAATGTCTACAGGAACAACTTCGGTAGTCAAGTCCTCACGCTGGCGGTAGAGAACAGCACGGTTCAAGAAGGCATCACCAGTCAGGCCTTGGGCTTCGTTTACCAGTTCACGGACAGTATTCAGTTTTCCATTCAACTGGTAGATGCCGGGACGATAAACGGCTCCACGGATTTCAAGTTTGTTGATGAAGCGGTTAAGGATGGCTTCAGCGGTCACAACATCACCGTTTCTCATTTTATAGACACTATAGTCAAGGTCTTTGACTGTATTTACTTCATATTCCTGTCCGTTCTGGCGTACGACACGTAAAGAACGAGTGTAGGCGTCGGCTTCAAAGCCACCGGCATAGCTGATAAGAGTGGATAGACTCTCATCCTTTTTCATTTCGAAACGCATTGGGCGTTTCACTTTTCCGTCGATTTTGACTAATACGTCATAGGCAGGGACTATTACTACATCCCCTTCCTGAAGACGAATGTCATCCTGAATGTTTCCTTTCATGATAAATTGGTAGACGTCGATCGTGGCGATATTTTTGCCGTTACGTACCAGCTGCACATTGCGAAGGCTTCCTATGTCACTGACTCCACCCGCACGGTAAAGTGCATGGAAAACTGTGGCAAAAGAAGAGAGGGAGTAAGTACCCGGTTGGACAACCTCACCCATTACATTGATCTGGATAGTACGTATGCTGCCTAAAGTCAGACGGATGTCAGAGGTGGGATCATTCGCATTATTAAGACCATTATATATCTTGTTTAATGTCTTTTTGAGATAGTCATTGGCTTCAGCAATGGTCAATCCGTTCAGGTTGACAGGACCTATTTTCTGAATGTTGATCGTGCCGTCAGGAGAAATCTGTTGGCGGATAGTATTCTGACTGGCTCCCCAGATATCGATAATCACTTCATCACCGGGACCCAGACGATAGTTCAAGGGAGTGGCGATGTTGACGCTGGGTTCAAAAGTCAGGTTACGGGTGTTGAAAATATTTCGTCCGAAAACCTGATTGCCACGTGCGAGGTCTTGAGTGCTCGGGTGGTCTTCCAGCATATCGGAAGTGTTTTCTTTCATTTCCTCACGAAGGCGCGATTCATTGACATCGGTACCCGTTGTATTAGAAGCATTAATATTGTTTTGTTGTTCATATAGTTGCTTCACACGAGTTGCCTGTTCTTTGGTCACACCTCTACGTGCCAGTTCAGAAGCTAGCTGTTTCTGTTCTTTACCCTGGCGGATGCCATCCTTTACATATTCAAGAACTTGAGAGTCGCTCATGCTTTGAGCCATTAAGGGAGAAAAAACTCCCAGTATCAAAAATAGAAGAAGAGTCCGAAAAAGCGTTTGTATTTTCATCGATCAATTCAAATTAGAAAAATTAGCCCACATGAATGTCTGCAGATTCAACATAACCAATAGGCATATCTACACAGGCACAGCCAAGCATATTTAACCGAACTGCTATTTTACTTTTACCATCAACACTGACCAATTCACCAACCAGTCCAGTCAAAGGTCCTTTCACGACACGAACTTTTTCACCACGTGCCAATGGAGAACTATTCATACAAATAGCTTCTTCTGAATAATCAAGCATAAAACGGAAACGAGCCATCTGTTCATCAGGAATCACTGCTGGAGTACTTTCTCCACGCATCACCATATAACGGCTCACTGTAGAAAAGTTTAGAACTTCTTTACGTTCAGATGGATCAGCATGAACAAATACCATCATTGGAAGAAGAACAGATTCAACCATCTTACGACGGTCACTCCATTGATGAATTTCCTGCTGAACAGGAACAAAAGAATCAATTCCCATCTTAGATAAACGCTCGGCAACTTTCTTCTCGTGATGCATTCGAACGAGTGCTACATACCAGCGTTTTGAGTGTGCTACGCCTTCCCCTGTCCCACTACTAGGCCCGGCATTTACTGATTTCGGTTTTGTTAAAATCATACTTTTTTACCCCATGTTCATCTGTTACTTCTTAGGTAACAGACAATACATACACGAAACGCATACTACAGTGAAAATAGAAATCACATACATGACAAAGGCGTAGAAAATGGAAAAGCCTAATATTCAATAAGAAAACTATTGAATTAGGCAATGAAAAAGTATAGAGCATGGAAATAAGATTATTTCATGTTCAGACAGTTTTTTGCTCTATGTTTCAGATAAAACGAAAAAAAGTGGAAGAATATTTGCTTACTATTCGTGTTTTTGTCTATCTTTGCGTCAAATTTAAATCCGTTACCTAAGAAGTAACACACACATTTTACTTCTGATTATCAATATTTTATATATCTACCATCTGTCTACACAACAGTTTCTCACGTAAGATAAATTCCCTTTATTTACCTCCGTACGTTCTTTAAGTCCGAAGCCTTTCAAATAGATTTGTGTGGTTTTTATAGATTTGTGGCCCAATGATTCACTAATCATTTCAATCGATACTCCCCGATACTTCGCTGTCGTTGCCCAAGAATGGCGAAGTGTGTAAGAAGTGACAGGAGACTTCAAACGTAAAGCTCTCGCTAAGTCCTTTAAACGGTTGTTGAATCGACGAAGGGCAGACTGATATTCCCGATAAGCCCTTTCATCCGTCCGTTTCTTATCACTACTAAGAATATCAAACAGATAATCCGGAGAATCCGGATGAGAATCCTGATTACTACGAAGCCGGTTAATCATTTCCTTTGCAGTATCAAGTATTTCCACACTCATCGGAGTTTTAGTCTTGATACGGTTATACCGCAACACATTCTGATCTAAAGCTGATTTCTCCAGATGAGCTAAATCCGCGAATGACATTCCACAGAATTGAAACATCAAGGCAGCAATAGCCTGCGTTCGACGCAAACGCTCCGATTTGGGATCCTCATACAGAAGTCTACGTAATTCACCGATAGGCAAAGCTTTCTTTTGGCGAACATCTACTCCCGTATAAACATCATGAAACAACCGAGGCACATAAGGTGCACTACCTGCTTCCACTCCTCGATTATAAATACAACGAAGCATACGCATATACGTAGAAATCGTATTAGGCTTCAAACCACACTCATAAAGATACTGCCCGTAACGTCGTAAACGCTCGCGGGTGACCTGTCTGAACGACACATGGGACGTGCCACAGAATTTGCTAAAAGAGAAGACAGCATTCTTATAGACATGCGCTGTAGAATGCCTCCCTTCCTTTCGCAAACGACCGATGTAGAACTCTGCACACCGGCTAAATCCATTTTTGTTCATCATTTGCATCACTAGTTATTTTATATATATACCATTTGGCAAGCGGCAAAAAAACAAATCTTTTTGCATACCTGGCACACACTTACCAAATGTAGACTTATTTTTCAGTATTATTAACTTTGTTAAAATCAGCAAATTATGGCTAGTAAAAAAACAAATCACAGAGAGTCTAAAACACAAGTAGAAAACGGTGCTCAAAACCAGAAAAAAGAGGGAAGAGCACATCAGAAAGGGGAAATTATCAGTAGGGATGAACTGGAAAAAAGAGGCGGGCTCACCGGAGACCCAACAGCTTTACTGGCGGTATACCTACACAAGTTTGAGGAAGGAGAAGCTCATGTCAACTACTCCAAAAAGCTCAAAGATTTAGCTGAACATATCTATGAGAAAGAAATATTATACATACCCAAGCATGGAGGTTATAAGCTAATGGAAGTCAGCAGTATAGAAACAGAATTATCTGTTATCAGAAGAGCCAAACGGGAACAGTTGGAAGAGGAAGAAAGACAGGCGAAAGAGAAAGTATCAAACAGGTATTGACAAAAATAATTGTGCAGGTAAAATGCAAGCTCTACTTTTGACGCCGTTTTAAACCGGCTAAAAACAGAGAATTAAATCCCAGAAAAATAGTGACGCTATCCGGTTGAGATGGCGTCACTATAAGCAGAGGATAGCGTCACTATATCCCCCATATAGCGTCACTATCTTTCAGGGAGTATTCTCGCTTCACTAAACACGCATTTTTAATTTTAATTATTTTTCAATGAAAAGAAAAATCGACAAAAGCAAGATCGCATCTTGCAAATTAGTATGGAAAAAACGTATTGTATCCGAAAAAGGATTCTCGGAAAAATATGCTGAAAGAATAGTGCAAAAGTGCATAGAATTGATAGAACGCATGCAGTATGGAAATGCCATGATAGCTTTTTATAAACAAGACGGCACATTCTGCATGGAACAAGGCACGTTGGTAGGATACGAAAAATTCTTTCATCGAGAGTATCAAAACACGCCAAGACAAGAGTCCATCGTCTATTGGAGTACAGAACAACATGCATGGAGAAGATTTATGATTGGAAACCTGCTCGAATGGAAAGCGATTGTGTAATTTACAATAAAAAAGATTGAATAATGAGTATGATTAACAAAGGGATACCTTATTTCCCGACACCTGCAAACTTTTTCGATGAAGAAGTCATGGAATTATTAGAAGCCAAATATGGAATGTTAGCCTCTTACATCGTATTGAGATTACTTTGCAAAATCTATAAAGAAGGGTATTACATCTCTTGGGGAAAAGAACAAAGTCTGATTTTTATCCGTAAAATTGGTGGAGGAATTAAAGAGGATACGATGGAAAAAATTGTTGAACTATTGCTGGAAAAGGGATTCTTTCATAAAGAGACTTACGACCGATATGGAGTTTTGACTTCGAAACAAATTCAAAAAGTCTGGCTGGAAGCTACGGTACGCAGGAAAATTGATTTCTCTCAATTACCTTATTTATTAGATAGCAAACCCAAAAACGGGAAACAAAAAGAGGATACGAACCCGGAAAATGTAGACATTTTATCGACTCAAGAAGAGTTGAGTTCAGAAAATGCAGACATTTCCCGACAAACTAAACTAAACCAAACTAAACTAAATCATGAAGAAGAAGAAAACAACGTTGTTTCGATTGAAATTCCGGGGTATGCCTACAATCTGGCTACACACAACATAGCAGGATTGATGGAGAGCCTGGACAACCATAAAGTGACTGACCAGAAAGAGAAACAAACGATTCTCCGGCTATCGGATTATGGCAGAAAAGGCACGCAGATATGGAAACTACTTTCAAATACATCATGGAGTAAAATTGGAGCACCAGGAAAGTATATCATTGCTGCGCTGACAAATAAACGGTAAAAGAACTAAAAAATATCCGGATGCTCACAAAAAGAACATCCGGATATCACTCTCTTTTTACCTTCTGACTAATTACCTTTCTGAATAGTTTGTCAGATTGTAACATACCGGCTTAGTGCTATTACCTACACGGTAAATACCGAACTTGAAGTAATAACCATCATCGTCGTTACGTCCAATCATGATTTTTTCATTGTCTACAATGTGTTTACTAACCTTTTTCCCCTTTTCCTGATAGTCCATCTGCACATCGAGCATACCCGGTTTTACAATCGTTTCCGCCTCTTTGCCATAGACTGTCCAGTCGATATGAATGCGGAATGTAATCCAGCAGTCTTTCGGAAAATCGGCATAAGGCATTTTGTAAGCAATGGTCGATGCTTTATAGTCTGATGTCACAGGTTTCATGATCGGTGTTTTTTCGGGATTTGCGTTGCAACGGTCGTCTTTATCCGTCAGCCACTTACGATCGGAATTTGCTTTGATATAGAACCATCCTCCGGAGAACCCGAACGCCAATGGAGGATAGCCTCCTTGTTCCACGAGCCATCCGTTGGCCTTTCCGGCCTGATATACAGGATTTCCTTGTTTGTCTTTCACCGGATTACCTTGTTTATCCAGTTTGGCTACTTTCTCGTGCCCTTCATTCTTTTTAAAGATCGTAGTCTTTTCCAGTTCAACGAACTCGTCAATCGTCAGTTTCTTCACTTCGCCCTGTGGAGTTTGTACCAATGTACGATCCGGCATCCCATGCCATTGAGCAAAAATTGTCGAGACATCGCTACCCAATGAAGAAGGAATATATACGGAAAACTCATAGTCGCGGGAAGCTCCTTGCGGACAAATACCTTTCCCATGATGATATACAGTTTTAGTAATCTGTGCTTTCTGATAAACATCGGCAGGCAGGCCTTTGAAATCATCGGAAGTTGCATAACAATAAGAAAATTCCGCACGCCCTTTTGTTTCCCCTTTGGCATATCCTGACAGGGTGTTATCATCTTCTTTCAATTCAAAACGATAGGAAGGCTTACCGTTGAACATACGTGTGAAGTCGCGTTGAATTGCATGAGGCTTTTTAGTCCCTACTGCTACCCAGCAATCGTCTATAATTTGATTGACGCGTGCCGAATCCGCCTGCACGTTTACCCGTTCCGTAAGCGGAACCAACGTTTGTGTATCTTTGGTTTGAGCGGTCAGTGCCGTACATCCTACTGCTACCACACAGATAGCAAAAATGTTTTTCTTCATTCTATTCGGTATTAAGTTTGTTGACGGTGCAAAAATACGAAAGGCAACCTCATTGGCTGCCTTTCTTTTGTCTCAAATGTTTTCACATTTGTGTAATTTTACTGTCAACACCCGCCTACAAGCTTAATTGGGTGCTTCATCGTCATAATCTTCTTCAAGCATATCCACTTTCTGTATGCTCATTTTTCCATCAGCGGTAATCGTTATGGAAAGCGGCATATACAAATCTGTCTGCGGATAACAAACACTCGCTGCATACACAATTCCCTGCGGAGTAGTCTTATCATATACAATGCCTTCCAATATAGACTTAGATAGGAAGTTCGCATCGACTACCGATGAAAAATCATTCTTGGTAAAGGTCTTGTTCAACACGGTTTCGTTACCACGCGTCAGGTGCAACACTATTTTATTGTCGACATAGGTATCTCCCATCTCGTTTGTCACATGGGGCAGATTTTCATCCGGAGTACGCGAAACAAGGGAATGATAATCTTTCCCCTTAAACTTAAAGTCGGTTTCGCTCTTAGACGTCTGCATACGCTGCAATCCGTGAGCATCCACACTGTCTATCATCGCCAATGTCGACGTATTATCTGAAGATCCTTTTTTACCGCCACATGCACTCACAGCCACTGCCAACGGCAATAAAAGCCAATAAATTAGTTTTCTCATACGTAAGTTTTCTGTTTATAAATAGATAGCAAAGGAACAAAAAGAGCGGGATATTTACAAGTGTAACCGACATTTTTCCTACATTTGCAGGAAAGAAGGAATACTTTTACAACAATTACAGATTTAAAAACCTGCAAACCTAACACCATGCGCGAACGAATTACAACAATTCTTTTTCTCATCCTTGCCTACTGTAGCAGTGGCAATGTGTATGGGCAAAAAGTAAATTATCAGCAATTCGACAACATCTATCTCGGAGCCGAAGCTTCGGTGATTAGTTGCTTCCTGCAAGATAGCGAGGGACTGATATGGGTAGGTTCCAACAAGGGTTTATTCAGTTATGACGGTTATTCCACACAACAGCATTTCACGTATGGAGAACGTACTAACACACGTATCTACTGCGGTATTATAGCAGATAACACTTATTTATATCTGGGAACAGATAACGGGATTCTTGTTTATAACTATCGAACAGACAAATATGAGCAACCGGATACTGATTTCCCAACGGATGTCCGTACCATGGTACTTCAGGGAGATACATTGTGGATAGGTTCGTTGAATGGGTTATATACTTATCAGTTAAAAAGCCGTCAACTGAATCATTTCGATAGCAAACAGACCGGATTGCCTCATAACACCATCTATTCCATCATTCATACAAAAGATAATCAAATTTATATAGGTACTTACAACGGATTATGCCGCTATGTACAGGCAAGTGGAAAATTTGAAAACATCCTTTTGCCAGTTAACCGGGGAGGCAGCAATTTGTTTGTCAATTCTCTGTTGGAAGATACCACCCGGCAATGTATCTGGATCGGGATGGAAGGTTATCTCTTCCAATACAATCCCACTACAGGAGAGATGAAGGCGATAGAGGTATTTCATAACAACTCCATCAAATCACTGGCACTGGACGGAGATGAAAATTTGCTGGCAGGTACAGACAACGGGCTTTATGTGTACCAGAATGACAAAGAACCTTTGCAGCATATCATTCACGATTCACGCAATATCCAGTCACTAACTAATAATATTATCTGGAACATATTCTCGGATCAGGAACATAATATCTGGCTGGGAACAGATTATGGCATTTCCCTGTCACGCTATAACAGTGCGCTGCAATTTGTGCCGATTTCTCAAATCACAGGCACAGGAGACGGAAATCAGTTCTATTCCCTGTTCCGGGATTCCAAAGGATTCTATTGGTTCGGAGGTACAAACGGAGTGATCCGGTTCACCCATCCTGCAGGCAATAAACACGATGCTATCTGGTATAGAATGGGAGATAAAAAACATCCGTTATCCCACAACCGGATACGGCACATCTACGAGGATAGAGAACAGCAGTTATGGATAGCCACAGACGGAAGTATCAACCGCTATGACTATAATACCCATCAATTTGTACACTACAACATCGTAGACAGTACAGGAACTTATAATACCAACTGGGCTTATTACCTGTTTGAAGATACTGACGGGAAGCTTTGGATCGCCACCTGTCTCGGAGGTATCTTTGTTGTGGACAAACATAAACTGATACAATCTGCCGGAAAATCGTATGTGGCCGATCAAAATTATTCCATTCATAATGGGCTGTCGGGGATGTTCATTAATCAGATTGTCCCTGATGCGGAAGGTAATGTATGGGTATTGTTATACAACAGCAAAGGGATAGACAAAATCAATGCCCGTACGCGACAAGTGACAAAGCTGTTTGCCGATGAATTAAGTGGCGAGAAGAGCCCGAACTACCTTTTACGGGATGAAGACGGCATGCTTTGGGTAGGATTTCACGGAGGAGTGATGCGTATCAATCCCAAAGACTCGAGTCAGCAAAGTATCTCTTTCGGCAATTTCAGCAATAACGAGATTCTGTCTATGACCTCTGTAAAAGAACACATCTGGGTTTCCACCACTAACGGACTTTGGATCATCGACCGGAGAACAATGGATGCCCGCCAGCAAAGCCTGACGGATAAACGTTTCACCAGTCTCATGTTTGATCCGGAAGATGGAAATATCTATCTGGGAGGTGCAGACGGGTTCGGCATATCCCGTCCCGAAATACAAGCCATGAGTCAGCCGGAACACTCCATTTTACTGACTGCCTTATATATCAACAATCAACTGATATCTCCGCATACCGGAGAGAATATTCCCAACATCCGCTATACCGATGCTATCGAACTAAAATACGACCAGAACAACCTGGCTTTCGAACTTTCAGACCTCCCCTACTCGCTGGAAGAAAAACATGAATTCGTCTACCGGCTGGAAGGTATGGACAAAGAATGGAATTTCCTGCAATCCAACACGAATCGCATTACGTACAGTAATCTGGGTTATGGGGATTATCAGCTGGTAATCAGCAAAGTGGAAAAGAGCGGTTCTCCTTCCGAGCATCCATATATCCTGAATATTAAAATTCTCCCTCCATGGTATTACACACTTTGGGCAAAGATAGTCTACATTCTTTTATTCTTGAGCCTCATTGCCTGGGTTATCAACTTTTTCCGTGTCAAGAACCGTCTGAAAATGGAACGAATGGAAAAAGAGAAGATTCTGGAGCAATCACGCCAGAAAATGGCTTTCTTTACCAATTTGTCTAATGAATTAAAGACACCGCTTAGCCGGATTATCGCTCCTGTCAGTCAATTGCTCCCCGTTGCAGAAGAAGTGCATGAGAAACAGACACTGGAGGAGGTGCAACGTAATGCAATGAAAATAAACTCATTGATTCATCAGGTATTAAACTTCAACCGGATAGAGGATAATAAAGATTCACTGCTGATTTTGTCGCGCATCGAACTTGTGTCATTCAGTCGTAGCCTGTTTTCCGTCTATGAGGAAAACAAACAGATCACATTCCATTTCGAGACAAATAAAGCCAAGATTTATGCTGATATGGATGCCATCAAACTTGGAGTGATTTTAGATAATCTGCTTTCAAATGCCGTCAAATTCACCCCGGATGGCGGAAGCGTCCGTCTGTCTCTTTTCTATCGTGAAGAAACGGGATTGTTGGATATCTGTGTTTCAGATACAGGAAGCGGAATCCCGCAACAAGATATTCCATATATCTTCCAGCGCTTTTTCCAGTCTCCACATTCCGGCAATAAGGAAGGTACGGGTATCGGACTTTATCTGGTCAAGACTTATACGGAACTTCATGGCGGTCACATCAACGGAGTCACCTCGAACGAAGGAAAAGGAACTTCCATTGGCCTGAATATCCCTGTCATCGCCGTAGAGAAAGAAGAGATTCCGGCGACACAGGTGAAAAAGCAGTTGGAATCGTTGCCTGTTCTTAAACCAATCGAAGCAGAATCTCAAGATGAGAAATTTCTGTCGAACATTATCCGCCTGATTGAGGACCATCTTTCTGAATCGGAATTGAATGTAAATGCACTTTGTGAATTATCCGGTATCAGCAATAAGCAGATTTACCGGAAAATCAAACAGCTGACCGGAATGTCTCCAGTGGAATACATCAAATCGATCCGGATGAAAAAGGCGGCCATGTTGTTGCAACAAAAGAAATTTACCGTTGCCGAAGTGATGTACATGGTAGGCTTTTCCAATCATTCTTACTTCTCCAAATGTTTTCAGGCAGAATTCGGAAAAACTCCACGTCAGTACCTTAATGAAGACCTGTAGAGGCATTTTGGGGCATTTCGTCCTATTTTTATCCTTATATGTCCAATCTGTGCTTTTATTGAAATGACCAATAAATTACTTTTGTTGCTGTCAATAAACCGATAAATTTGATAGCATGAAAAGACTGTTGATCCTTACCTTTATTTGTTTGATATCTGCCTTTGTCAAAGTGCAGGGCAAATCATCCTCTACACCTATTATATATATAGATGGAAATGGGGTGATGCGTTGGAGTGACACCCGCCGGGAGGCTTCCTTTTTCGGTGTTAATTATACGCTGCCTTTCGCCCATGCTTACCGTGCCATTGGATATTTGGGACTGGACCGCAAAGCTGCCATAGATAAAGATGTATATCATATCTCCCGTCTGGGACTGAATGCTTACCGTATTCATTTATGGGATGTGGAACTGACAGACGGACAGGGAAATCTCCTCGAAAACGAGCATCTCGACTTGATGGACTACCTGATTGCCAAACTCAAAGAACGCAATATTCATATTGTGATTACCGCACAGACCAACTTCGGGAACGGATATCCCGAACGAAACATACAGACGGGCGGCTTCTCCTATAAATATGATAAATGCGATATGCACTCCCACCCGGAAGCTATCGCTGCACAAGAAACCTATCTTCATGGTTTGGTGAAACACGTCAATCCATATACGGGGTTAGCTTATAAAGACGATCCCTCCATTGTTGGGTTCGAAATCAATAATGAACCTTGTCATTCCGGTACGAAGAAAGAGGTAAAAGCCTATATCAACCGGATGCTGAAAGCGATCAATAAAACAGGAAATCGCAAACCTGTATTCTATAATGTAAGCCACAACGGATATGTAGTAGAGGCTTATTACGAAACTGCCATTCAGGGAACTACTTATCAATGGTATCCCATCGGACTGGTATCCGGACAGACACAGCAGGGAAATTTCCTTCCCTATATAGACCGCTATGATATTCCCTTTTCCGATAAAGTGAAAGGATTCGATAAGAAAACACGGATGGTATATGAGTTCGATCCGGCAGATATCATGTATTCTTATATGTATCCGGCCATGGTACGTACTTTCCGTACAGCAGGCTTCCAATGGATTACCCAGTTTGCGTATGATCCGATGGATATCGCTTATGCCAATACGGAATATCAGACTCATTTCTTGAATCTTGCCTATACGCCTCATAAAGCTATCAGTATGAAGATAGCCGCCGAAGCTGCACGCAGTCTGAAAAGAGGTGAATCATACGGCAGTTATCCACAGGACACTTTATTTGGTGACGGTTTTCGTGTCAGTTATACAGAGGACTTGAGCGAATTAAATAATGGAAAGAAATTCTATTATTCCAATCATACCAACACCCAGCCCAAAGATGTGTCACAACTTGTTTCCATTGCCGGTTGTGGCAGTTCTCCGATCATTCATTATGAGGGAACAGGTGCTTATTTCATGGATTGCCTCGAACCGGGAGTCTGGAGACTGGAAGTGATGCCGGACGCGGTAGTAGTGAACGATCCGTTTGCCAAACCGTCACTCGATAAAGAAGTGGTTACCATCGCTTATGGTGCTTGGGACATGGCTCTGCAAATACCTGATTTAGGGATGGAATTTACCTTTACGGCCCTCAATCAAGGAAATCAGCAGAAAGGAGATGTGACAGACGGGATTATCCGCGGACTTCGTCCGGGTACCTATCTGCTGAAACGTAAAAACTGTACGCCCAAACAGAACTGGCAGGCAGACTCTCAATGGAATTCCATCCGCATCGGAGAGTATGTGGCTCCTGCTCCACGTGTGACGGATTATAAAGTCGTTCATACTCCATCGGCAACCGCTGAAGCAAATAAGGATTTGACGATTAGTGCACAGGTGGTAGGAACCGAATTCCCGGATTCTGTGATTATCTATACCGATAAGATATCTTTTTGGAATGAGCACAATCCATATATCAAGATGAAACGTACAGGCGGATATACCTATCAGGCAACGATACCCGCTACAGAAATAAAGGATGATTTTTTCAGGTATAACATCATCGTATGCCGGGGCAACAGCACTCGCACTTATCCCACAGGAAATTCCGGTTACAGGAATTCATCATCGGGAATAAAGGGAAATCCACTGGACTGGAATTATACTTCCGGAGCCTATTGGACTACTCGTGTTGTTGCCCCAGACAGTGCGATACCACTATTGACTATTACGGACGCAGATAGCCGGATAGAAGCATACACGCTTCCCGAATGGAATGATCTCCAACGTACTTTGGTTGATTCTTCTCCGGTGGAAAAACCTTTGCTCCGGTTCCGATTTACTCCTAAAGGAGAAAATCCGCACTATTTCCTCCGCACGTTCGTAAAGAACCTGATTGAAGAAAGAAAAGAAAGAGTAAAGGATTGTAGCGTTCTCTGTATCCGGGTAAATCGCACGAAAGCACTTCCGGAAGGATTCAGTGCCGGTTTCGTAACGTCAGACGGATATACTTATAAAAGCCCTTGTCCTGCTCCATCATCGGAGGGAATCATACAGATACCGTTGAAAGATTTACGCCAGACAGACACGGCACTGCTGCCGATAGCTTATCCGACATTCTTGAAACAGTATTTCCATCCGGAAACGGAAATCGCTTTTCTACCGGAAAAGATTGAGAAGCTGGAGCTGTCAATGTCAGGAAACAAGAAAGGTTTAGTTGAGATTGAACTAGGAAATATCTGGCTGGAATAATCGTTCTTAAAGTTCCCCGTTGTCGAAGCCTTTGTTCCTCGGTGAGGAAAGGGTCGTTCATCGGTGAGGAACAAGGTCTTCCTCGGTGAGAAACAAATCTTTCGTCTGAACCACGTCTGAAGCCTTCTGAAAGGGGGTAGCAAACGGAAGGGACAGAAAGAGAAAAGCCGCTGATTTTTAAATAAAAAGTAAAAATAAATCTATTATCAATAACACAGTAATTATGAACAGGAATATCTTAAATCTACGCCATCTGACTGTACTACTTATGTTGTGTACAGCCTTTTTAGGAGGCATCATTCCTGCCTTCGCCCAACAAGGAGGCAAGAAAATCACCGGACAAGTGATTGACGAGAACAAGGAACCGATGATCGGAGTAAGTATCCTCATTGTCGGTACTTCTACCGGAACAGTGACCGATTTCGACGGTAATTATACACTCAATGTGCCACAGGGCAGCAAAGAGTTGCAATTCTCTTATGTAGGATATGAAACAAAGGTAGTACCTGTTCCTGCCAACAGTACTACTTTGAATGTCCAGTTGAAAAGTGATTCACAGGTATTGAGCGACGTTGTAGTAATCGGCTATGGTACGCAGCGTAAAAGTGACCTGACAGGTTCGGTAACTAACGTCAGCAGCAAGGACTTCAACATGGGATTGGTCAGCTCTCCCGAGCAACTGATTAATGGTAAGATTTCCGGTGTGCAAATCATGTCCAACAGTGGTTCTCCTACTGCGGGAAGCACGATCCGTGTGCGTGGTGGTGCTTCACTGAACGCTAGTAATGACCCTTTGATCGTACTGGACGGTGTTCCTTTGGAACAGGGAGGCATCAGCGGTAATGACGGGAATTTCCTTAGCCTCATCAACCCGAACGATATTGAAAGTATGACCATTCTGAAAGATGCTTCTTCGACTGCCATTTACGGTTCGCGCGCATCCAACGGGGTTATTCTGATTACTACCAAGAAAGGAAGTTCGGATAAACTGAAATTTACTTTCAGTACGACAAATTCCATCCAGACACGTACTAAGCTGGCTGATATGCTAAGTTATGACCAATTTGTCAACACCATCCGTACGCAAGGAACGACTGCCCAACAATCTCTACTCGGCACAGCCCATACGGACTGGAATGATGAAATCTATCAGAATGCTTTCGGTACGGATAATAATCTTAGTATTTCCGGAAAAATTGCTAAAAACTGGCCATTTCGTATATCAGTAGGTTATTACAATCAAAGTGGTTTGTTACGTACAGACAACGCGGAACGCTACACGGGAAGCATCATGGTGACCCCCTCTTTCTTCAAAGACCACTTGAAACTGAATATTAATGCGAAAGGGTCTATTAATAACAATACATTTGGTAACACAAATGCTATCTGGGCAGCTTCTACAATGAACCCAACCATCCCCGTTTATTCAGGACTGGATACTTTTGGAGGATACACGGAAGCAATAGACAATACAGGTGCACCAGCCAACGGTGCTGTAATGAACCCGGTGGGACTTATCAAAATGAATGATTCCCAAAGTAACGTAAGACGTTTCATCGGAAATATCGATGCGGACTATCGTGTTCATTTCTTCCCCGATTTAAAACTGCACGCTACATTAGGTTACGACTATGCACAAGGTAAGGGAAGTGTATATGTTCCGGCAGAAGCTGCACAGAATTACACCACTTCCGGTCTGGATTACAGCTACGGCCCACAGAAGAAAGAAAATCGCCTGCTGACTTTGTATGCCAACTACAACAAATTGGTAGAATCGATTAAAAGTAGTTTTGACGTAACAGCCGGTTACGATTATCAGTATTGGAAAGCTACGACTCCGCTTTACTACGAAATGAACACGCTGGGAGAAATACAAAAGACTTCAAAGGCTAAAGACGAACGCCATGTACTACTTTCATACTACGGTCGTCTGAATTATTCGTTCGATTCACGTTATATGCTAACTACCACCATCCGCCGGGACGCTACTTCACGCTTTGCCAAGAATGTACGTTGGGGTACGTTCCCGTCAGTGGCATTAGGATGGAGAGTGACAGAAGAATCATTCCTGAAAGATAATAAAGTATTGAGCAATCTGAAAATTCGTGCCAGTTACGGTGTGACCGGACAACAGGACGGTATTGGTAACTACAATTATCTACCTATCTATACTCAAAGCCAAAATGGTGCGGAAGGTATCATGGGAAATGAATATATTCATACCTACCGTCCCAGCTCTTACGTCCCTGACTTGAAATGGGAAACCACTACTTCATGGAATATAGGATTCGACTTCGGCTTTCTGGAAGACCGTATTACCGGTAGCTTTGACTACTACACTCGCCAAACTAAAGATTTGATTGCAACAGTTCCCGCCACAGCAGGTACCACCTTCGACCGTAACATCACCACCAATGTGGGAAATGTGGACAGTCAGGGTATTGAATTCAGCGTGAATGCAACTCCTATCCAGACAGAAGACTGGAACTGGGATGTCAGCTTCAACATGACTTGGCAAAAGATGAAGGTAAAAAATCTGTCTTTATCTGCCGGAACTGTCGCTACAAATACCTCAGTAGGTCCATATATCGACAGTTACCAAGTACAAACGTTAAGTGAGGGATACGCCCCTTATATGTTCTACGTTTATCATCAACTCTATGATGAAAAAACAGGAAAACCGGTAGAAGGTGCCTATCTTGATGTGAATGGAGACGGACAAATCAACTCTTCCGATTTATATCGTTACCACTCTCCCGCTCCGGATTACATTCTCGGTTTCAGTACTTCACTGCGCTGGAAAAAATGGACTTTGAGTACAAGCTTGCGTGCAAACATCGGCAACTATGTCTATAATGCCATGGCTATGAATGCCGGAGCCTGGGAAACAGTAAGCTACAACTCCTATCAATTGAATAACCTGTCTACAAGTTATCTGAAAACTGGATTCCAGACCCGTCAGTACTTGTCCGACTATTATGTAGAAAATGCTTCTTTCCTGAAAATGGATAATCTATCGTTGAACTATAATTTCGGTCAAATCTGCAAAGGATGTAGCCTGAATGTGAGTGCTATGGTTCAGAACGTATTCTGTATCACCAAGTACAGCGGTGTCGACCCGGAGGTTCCTAATGGTGTGGATAATTCCTTCTATCCACGTCCGCGCACCTTCTCACTGAATGTAGGTTTCAACTTCTAACTATTAAAAAACAAGCGAATCATGAAAAAGATATTATATACAGCCTTCTATTTTTGCAGTGCATTATTGCTGAGCTCCTGCATAGGCGACTTAGACCAATATCCGCATGAAGACGAAACATCTTCTACGATATATACTAATGCTGAAAACTATAAAGCCGTTTTAGGTAAGATATATGCTGCCATGGTGACCACCGGACAGGAAAAAGGGGGTGATCCAGACTTAAGCAGTAATAGTGGACAGGATTACATGCGTTGCTTCTTCAACCTGCAGGAATGTGGAACAGACGAGGTGGCCTCTACCTGGTTGTCAGGTGATAATGTGAGTGGATTGACTTATTTAAGTTGGGATGCTAATGATCCTTGGGTATCGGACATGTACTATCGGATTTATTATAACATAGCATTATGCAATGAATTTCTCCGTAACGCAACCGATGAAAAGCTGGCAGAATTTAGCGAACAGGATCAAGCTGAAATCCGCCATTACCGGGCTGAAGCTCGTTTCATGCGTGCTTTATTCTACTACCATGCAATGGACTTATTCCGCAACATCCCGTTCATAACAGAGAATGACCCGACTGTCGGCTATCTGCCTCCACGTTATACGTCTGCACAAATTTTCAGTTATATAGAATCTGAATTAAATGCCATTACAAATGATATGCTTAGCAAAGGTGATTGTCCTTATGGACGTGCTTCACAAGGAGCCGCCTATACATTGCTTGCCAAACTTTATCTGAACGCAGAGGTGTATATTGAAACGTCGAAGTATACAGAATGTATCGCTGCCTGTCAACAGGCCATCGCACAGGGATATTCATTGGAAGATGACTACAGCAAACTATTCAATGCGGATAATGATAAGCGTACTGCCAACGAAATTATATTCACCTTACCTGTGGACGCTACACATACCGTATCTTGGGGTTCTTCCACCTACATCGTCTGTGGTGCCGTAAGTAATACTTCCGACAAACAGATTCCTGAAAATTATGGTGTGAAAAGCGGTTGGGGAATGTTCCGTGTACGCGGAGAAATTCCGGCCTTATTTAGCGGAACTGATGATAAGCGCTATATGTTCTTCACTGACGGACAAACACAATATCTGGATGTGATAGATAACCAGTCAAACGGATATTTTGTAGAAAAATGGACTAACCTGACAGATGCCGGAGCAACTGCTTCCAACACTGCAGATGGTGGTGTAAATACAGATTATCCTTTATTCCGTTTGGCAGACGTATATCTGATGATGGCGGAAGCTGTGGTACGTGGCGGAACGGGTAGTGATAAAGGAACCGTATTGGGATATATCAATAAACTGCAAGAACGTGCTTATGGCGACGACTCTCATAATAAAGCGGAAGCCGACCTGACACTGGACTTTATCCTGAAAGAACGTGCCCGTGAACTTTATTGGGAAGGGTACCGTCGTACCGACTTAATCCGTTTCGGAATGTTCACTACCGACAAATATCTGTGGCAATGGAAAGGTGGTGAAAAAGGTGGCGTAGCCGTAAATAGCAAGTATAATATCTATCCGATACCGGCTACCGAACTGACGGCTAATCCCAATTTATATAATGAAAATTATTAATCATCCTCTAATACAAACGATATATGAAAACAATAAATAGTCTGTTCCTTTCATTGGCGGCTCTCTTTATATTGAGTGCCTGTGAAGATGACGCAGATAAATATTATTTATCGAGCCTGACAGAAAATGAATTGATAGCTTCTACAAACAACATTGTATTGACGGAAGATATCGCACAAAAGAATGTTCTGTCACTGGCATGGACCGACCGGACACTGGCTATCAGCAATCCGGATTTCAAACCGACCAACTTATTGAAAACAAGTATACAGGTTGCATTAAACGAAGATTTCTCCGGAACGATCGTAGAGTCTACCGAAACCTCTCTTTCCAAGACTTACAATGGAGCCGAATTGAATATTGTTACCAATAATCTGGGGGTTGAAGCCAATGTAGCCACTAAATTCTATTTCAGACTGAAAGGAACAACGGGGAACAACATCGAACCGGCATATAGCAATGTGGAAGTAATCACCATCACTCCTTATGAACTGGATATGCGTTTCGCCAGCATGCTGGATCAAAACGGCACAGACACCGGTATGAGTTTATTTTCAGTAAATACAGATGGTGTATACAAAGGATTTGTAGGAGTAAATGCCTGGTACAACTTCCTGATTAAAGAAGCCAACGGAACGATCTGGAGAAATGACAACGAAACCGGAATGCCGTTCTTACTAACTACAGCAGGGGATTGGAAATGCTGGTTCCCAGGAGTTGGAGGTTGCTATTATATCACATTTGACACAAATAATAAGCAATGGAACGGAATACAAATACCAACATTGAACGTCAGTGGAGATATCGATGCAACAATGGAATTTAACCAAACAAGCAGAAAATGGACAGCTACATTCAATGCTAATGCAGCCGGAAGTATGACTATCCAAATCAGTGGAACGGGTAAATTATATGACCATACATGTGCCAATCCGAATGATAATGGTGGATACGACATTGATGACACGAAAGCTAAAGATACTCCTATGGCATTCAGCGGCAGTAGCACAGCGTTAAATCTCGGAGAAACAGCTGGAAACATAACAGTTAATGTGCCACAGGCAGGAGAGTGTACGCTTTCTATCGATCTAAGTAACCCTCAACAATGGACTGTATCAGTAGAAGAAGGTTCTATAGAACCGGAGCCGGAACCGGAAGAGGGACAATATTTGTATTTGCCGGGAATCGGCCAAGGTAGCGACTGGACATACGATCATAAAATTGAAGTGTACTATAAGGAAGAACAAAAATATGCAGGTATAGTGGATGTCAACTCACAATGGGGAAGTTATGCAATGACCTTGTTCTCATCAGGAGATGCATGGGACACCGGCAAAATGTACACCATTGCCAATGATGACTCGGAAAGTACGGCAGAAGCTGGAACTCTTGTAAATGGACAAGCAAAGAATATTCCTGCACCTGCTGCCGGTCTTTATCTGTTTGACGTTTCATTAAAAGAGTTGACCTATAAAACTTATGCAGTTGGAAATAACATCTATTGTTATTATGGAATAGAGGGGGATAACAATTTATATCCTATCGCCACAACAGGAACTGCCGGAGAATATTCGGGAACGATTACGTTATCACAAGATTCTAACTGGGGAATCAAATTTTATATAAAAGATGACTGGACCGGAGCGTATGGAGGAAGCAATGGAAAACTATATTATAACAGTAACGACGGTATTCCATTGACTGCCGGAACTTATACTATCACAGTCAATCTGATAGACGGTACTTATTCCGCTTCTAATAAATAACCTTTAGATAACAGTATATAATTATGAAACGATTCAAAAATATATTGATGGCTTCCGCACTACTGTGCGGAGCCTTCTTCACAGCCTGTGACGACAATGATGATAAACCGGTATTTCCGGAAAATCAAGATCAAGCCTATGACATGTCTGGTTTTGCCAAAGGAGCCGATGTCAGTTGGTTGACAGAAATGGAAAAGGAAGGTTACAAATTCTATGATGCTGAAGGAAACGGACATGAATGTATGTCACTACTCCGAGATTTGGGCATGAATGCCATCCGTCTACGTGTATGGGTAAATCCCGATCAGGGATGGTCGGAAGAGGAAGGTTTCTTTAATCCGGAAGGATGGTGTGATAAAGACGATGTAGTGACCAAGGCGTGGCGCGCTCACAACTTAGGCTACCGTATTATGATTGATTTCCATTATAGTGATATTTGGGCGGATCCGGGACGACAAGAGAAACCGGCAGCTTGGGCCAACCTATCCTTTGATGAATTAAAACAAGCAGTAGCCGACCATACCACTGAAGTATTAAGTGCAATCAAAGCAAGAGGTATCGATGTAGAATGGGTGCAGGTGGGTAATGAGACACGTACAGGCATGTTAAAACCAGACGGAGCTGCTAGCAGCGGAAAAACCGCCAACTTCGCTCAACTGGTAACAGCGGGATACGATGCCGTTAAAACAATCTACCCGGAAGCTAAAGTTATCGTACATATCGATCAGGGCAATAATCCCAATCGATATATCTGGCTGTTTGACGGTCTGAAAGCTGATGGGGGAAAATGGGATGTAATCGGCATGTCTCTTTATCCGGAACCGGATACCCAAGACTGGAGACAATTAAATAATGATTGTATTGCCAATATGAAAAGCCTGATTGAACGATATAATACACCTGTCATGATGTGTGAGCTTGGTATTTACTGGAATTATGAAGAAGCAGAAGAGTTTTTTACCGATTTCATGACTAAAGCTAAAGAAATAGATCAATGCCTCGGTGTTTTCACTTGGGAACCTCAAAGTTACGGTGGTTGGAAAGGCTATCACAAAGGCTTGTTTGACGATACCGGTAAACCCACTAACGCATTTAATGCTTTCAAGAGATAAGATTATTGAATCATTTTTTATAACTTTACCCCGAATCCAAAATATTTTATACCTGAAAAGCAAAAATGAACATGAAACACCAAAAACAGTTATTAGCTGTACTTTTGATGGGCGCCGCTTGCACATTGCAAGCGCAACGCAGTGAGACGCTGCTCGAGAAAAACTGGAAATTCAGTAAAGGAGATTTTAAAGAGGCTAGCCAGCCGGAGTTTAATGACACTAAATGGGAATCGGTTGTTATTCCGCACGACTGGGCGATTTTCGGTCCATTCGATATGAATAACGACCTGCAGAATGTAGCTGTAACACAGAACTTCGAGAAAAAGGCTTCCTTGAAAACAGGACGTACCGGTGGGCTCCCTTATGTAGGCACCGGATGGTATCGAACCAGTTTTGATGCTCCTGCCGATAAGGAGGTAACGCTGCTCTTTGATGGCGCTATGAGTGAGGCACGTGTCTATGTAAATGGAAAAGAAGCTTGTTTCTGGCCTTTCGGCTACAACTCTTTCCACTGTAACGTGACATCTTTATTAAACAAAGACGGAAAGAATAATACGCTGGCCGTACGTTTGGAAAATCGTCCGCAGTCTTCGCGTTGGTATCCGGGAGCAGGTTTGTATCGTAATGTGCATCTGATCGTGACTGATAAAGTGCACGTGCCTGTATGGGGAACACAAATCACAACTCCTCATGTCAGCAAGGACTTTGCAGCCGTACGTCTTCAAACGAAGATTGATAATGCCGGTGAGAAAACACAAATCCGTATAGAGACAGAGATTCTTTCTCCGGACGGAAAAGTGGTTACCAGCAAAGAGAATACGAGCCGCATTAATCACGGACAACCATTCGAACAAAACTTTATTGTAAATGCGCCCGAACTCTGGTCACCGGAAAGTCCGTCGCTCTACAAGGCTGTTTCCAATATTTACGCAGATGATAAACTGGTGGATACTTACACGACACGTTTCGGTATCCGCAGCATTGAATATATCGCTGATAAGGGTTTCTATCTGAACGGAAAACATCGCAAATTCCAAGGGGTATGTAATCACCATGATTTAGGTCCGCTGGGTGCCGCTATTAATGTGGCAGCGCTTCGCCATCAACTTACATTGCTGAAAGATATGGGATGTGACGCTATCCGTACTTCTCATAATATGCCGACTCCCGAACTCGTAGCGTTGTGTGACGAAATGGGATTTATGATGATGATTGAACCGTTCGATGAATGGGACATCGCCAAGTGCGAAAACGGTTATCACCGTTATTTCAATGAATGGGCGGAACGTGATATGGTAAATATGCTCCATAATTATCGGAATAACCCGTGTGTGATTATGTGGAGTATCGGTAATGAAGTGCCAACCCAATGTAGCCCTGTCGGCTATAAAGTGGCTAAATTCCTGCAAGACATTTGCCACCGAGAAGATCCGACACGTCCTGTCACCTGCGGAATGGATCAGGTTACTTGTGTACTTGCGAACGGATTTGCAGCCATGATTGACATTCCGGGACTTAATTACCGTACCCAACGCTATAAAGAATCTTATGACCAACTCCCGCAGAATCTGATTCTGGGTAGTGAGACTGCTTCTACTGTCAGTTCACGTGGGGTATACAAATTCCCGGTAGAGGATAAGAAAAGTACCAAATATGAAGACCATCAATGTTCCTCTTATGATGTAGAAGCCTGTTCATGGTCAAATATTCCGGATGAGGACTTTGCACTGGCCGACGATAACCATTGGACAATCGGACAATTTGTATGGACAGGATTTGACTATCTGGGTGAACCATCACCTTATGATACGGATGCATGGCCCAATCACAGTTCCATGTTTGGTATTATCGACCTTGCCAGTCTGCCTAAAGACCGCTATTACTTGTATCGCAGTGTATGGAATAAGGATGCGGAAACCTTGCATATTCTGCCTCACTGGACATGGCCGGGACGTGAAGGCGAAGTGACTCCTATATTTGTATATACCAACTATCCTACAGCCGAACTGTTTATCAACGGTAAAAGTTATGGTAAACAAAGCAAGAATAATAGTTCGTTGAAGAACCGCTATCGTCTGATGTGGATGGATGCTGTATATGAACCGGGAGAAGTAAAAGTAGTAGCCTATAACAAAGATGGAAAAGCTGTAGCGGAAAAAGTGGTTCGCACTGCCGGAAAACCTCATCACATCGAATTGGTCAGCAACCGTAACGAATTGACTGCAGACGGAAAAGACTTAGCGTATGTGACTGTGAAAGTCGTAGACAAAGATGGTAACCTATGCCCTACTGATAATCGTCAGATAAACTTCTCTGCAAAGGGAGCCGGTAAATATCGTGCTGCTGCCAATGGCGATCCGACGAACCTGGAACAATTCCATCTTCCAAAGATGCATGCTTTCAACGGAATGTTGACAGCTATCATACAAGCTGGTGAAACTGCCGGAGAAATTGTATTTACAGCCAAAGCAAATGGAGTGAAAGCCGGAAATATTCGTATTCAAACGAAATAAGGCATACGCTTTATAATATCTGATAAGCCACCGGATTTCTTAACTAAAGAGAAGTCCGGTGGTTTTCATATATAATATACTGGACTTTTCACTTTTACGAGAAAAAAAGCAGGTAAATACAGGTTAATATCTATCTTTGCCAAAGAAAACGTTACAGATATGTCGCACAGGATTCACTTCCTTATTTTTACAGGTCTTTTACTGATGTTCTGTTCATGCCGGAAAGAAAACAGGTTTGAATGGAAAGTAAATCAAAGACACATGGAAGTATCTCTGAACAAAGAATCTGATTCGCTCTATGTCATTCATTTGAATACAGACCAACCCTCCCACTCTGTTTGGAAATTGCCTTACCCTGTCTATCAATTTGATTATGGAGATGTTACAGGAGACGGGATGCCGGAAATTATTGTGGGGGTTATCAAGCCTACCCGATTCGATCCCAAACCTGACAAGCGGTTATTCATTTACCGGATTGCAGATGAAGCGTATATCCGCCCACTTTGGTTAGGTTCGAGAGTAGCACAACCTTTGGAAGATTTTAAAGTGATTCGTGAACATACTCCTGTATTGATACGCACCATGGAACGGGAACGAAGTGGAAAATTTCTGATAGCGGAATATGCATGGAGAGGTTTTGGTCTGGATTTTAAGGGATATCTGAAACGCGAGACAGAAGAAAAGGAGGCCAAACGCATTCTTGAACGTTAACGTTAGCTACTATCATTTATATATGGCAATTTATAGAAAAATGAAAAACATGAGACGACTATTATTACTGTCCTGTACACTAATTCTTATTCTCTGCGGATGCAAGAACAAGAACAAAAACACCTCAACGGCATCGGCACAAGATACTGTTATGACTGCCACCTCATTATTGACCGATACTGTTCTACCTCAATCTATTGATTTGAAGCAGGATATCAGTCGTTACTCTTTTCAGGAGTTACGTTTATTACGTAGTTATCCATACGCTATACATGGTTATCATTTTATGGAAGCGGACATCAATGCTTTCTTCTCGGCCAATACGAAATGGTATAATGATCTTGTCTGGAAGTTATGGGATGAATCGGAGGCAGACGGAGAGAATAAATTTCCGGAAAACTATGATGAAGTCAAACTGACGGCTGAAGAGAAGGCTTTCGTAGAACGCATCGATGCTCGCATGGCAGAAATGCGTCAGCAACAGTTTACTCAACGAGACTCTTATTATTTAGGAAATGCAAATAATATAGTCAACCTGTTCCAATTCAAAGATATAGACGAGGCATTACTAGCCAAGTTGCAACAGAACAACTTTGCCATTACAGAAGGAAGTAACTTACAGTTGTTTCATGCTTACGAAGAAAATGATTATCGCCAAGTGCCCAATTTCATCACCACTGACTTATATTTACAGGCATTTCACATGTATTTCTCTTATGTACTGAAAAGTCTGGAGAAACAACACATCATTCCTACTTTGGAAAGACTATGTCTATCACTCAACGCAACTTGCATAAGCATCTCCCGCCAGACAGAAGACGAATCTCTGAAAGATATGGCAGAATATGCCGCTACTTTTTATGCTATCCCTTATTATTTGCTGACAAAGGAAACGCCCAGCCTCCCTGCTAAGTATCAAAAAGCATATCAACAGGAAATAGAACATATTAATGCACAAGAAGATGATTTCTCGGAGTTTCTTTCATACAAAGATGCGTACTTCCCATACAGTCTTTTCAAACCACGCGGACATTATACCCGTGAACCCCAATTACAGGCATACTTTCAGGCTATGATGTGGCTTCAAACTGCCTGTTTTTGCAGAGAACAACAAGAACAGCTCAAACAAGCAATCTTTCAGGCTACCGTACTATCTACTTATAAGGATATGACCAGGACAGCACTAATGGAACTATACCAACGCGTCTATACACCACTTACTTTCCTGATGGGTGAGACTGATAATCTTTCTCTTCTCGATATTGCACAGATTCTGAAGAAAAATAAAGCAGAATATACTGAAGATGCATTGACTCCGGTTCAAATAGAAAAGGTGAATCAAGCGCTCATTGAACTGGCAAAAAGCAAGAACAGGATCAAACCTAAAATAGAAATCTCCTGCCGGGACAAAATCAATTTTATGCCACAAAGATATCTGGCAGATAATGAAGTACTTCAGGAATTGGTAGATGTCACCCCAAACAGCAAACGTGCTTATCCGAAAGGATTGGATGTCTTTGCCGCTTTCGGAGTAAACTCCGCCGAGACTTTACTGACTGATTTTTACAAAGAAGCGGACAACTGGAACCAGTATACCGGAGAATTACAAAAACTGAAAGATAAATTCAAAGCTTCCCAGCCTGCACAAGTATCTGTCTACGAATTATGGATGAAAAGTCTGTTCACCATGCAGAAAACGGACAAGAGCCAGCCAGGATTTATGCAAACACCCGAATGGGGATACAAGAACCTGAATACAGCTCTGGCATCTTGGGCTGAATTAAAGCATGACGCGATCCTTTACGGAGAACAGCCCATGGCTGCAGAATGTGGAGGTGCCGGACCTCCTGATCCGATCGTAGTGGGATATGTAGAACCGAATCTTCCTTTCTGGAAGAAAATGTCAGGGATTCTGCAAGCCACCCAACTGGTTCTGCAACAAAGCAATTGCCTGACGGATGACTTGAAAGGAAAGACAGAGCAGTTGCAGGACTATGTCAGCTTTCTGATTCAAGTAACAGAAAAGGAACTGCGGGGAGAAAAACTGACCGAACAGGAATATCGCACTCTTGAGTATATGGGAAGTAGTATAGAATATTTCACTCTGTCTGTGCTCGATCCTGATTTACATCTGGATAACTGGTCATTAGTGCAAGGTCCGGACAAGTCGATAGCTGTAGTGGCTGATATTTATACCCGCAACGTGAGTGGATGTGATAAGAATGGAGTACTGCATGTGGCAACAGGAAATGCCAACAATATCTATGTGGTAGTAGAAATAGAGGGTAATCTCTATCTTACCCGTGGTGCCACATTTAGTTACTACGAGTTTGTCCAGCCACTGGATACCCGGCTCACGGACGAAGAGTGGCAGAAAATGCTGGAAGAAAAGAAAGCACCTGCCGTCCCGGAATGGATGAAAAATATCCTACTGGAGAAAGAACCTAAAGTAGATGACAGAGTTTTTTATAGTTCAGGATGCTAATATCCTTTTCCCGAATTAACCGGATTATAGGTAGTATAGGTCTGTTATTGCTTACTGCCTGCCAGCACCCGTCAGAAGAATGTCTCTCTATCGCTTTCACCGGAGATGTTCTTCTGGACAGAGGGGTACGCCAACAAATTCAACGGGGAGGTGTCGAAGATTTATTTGCGTCGGTAGCTCCTCTCTTTCATCAAATGGACGCTACGGTAATCAACCTGGAATGTCCCGTCACTTCGGTTCGTTCGCCGCTACACAAGAAATATATCTTTCGCGCGGAACCGAGATGGATGGAAGAATTGGTTAAAGCCGGCATCAGTCATGCGGCTTTAGCGAATAATCATACTATGGATCAGGGACGAAGCGGATTGACAGATACTTATCAGCATCTCTTATCGGCAGGAATCACTCCGATAGGATATGGTAATACTTCTTCCGAGAGTTGCCAACCCGTAGTGATAAAGAAAGGAAAAATTAAAGTAGCACTCTTCAATTCTGTTACACTTCCTTTGGAGAATTGGGTATATTTAGAAAATGATCCCGGTATTTGCCAGCAAACCACGGAAGAAATAGAAGAGGAAATCAAGAACTTCAAGCAAGAGAATCCCGAAAGTTATGTGGTCGTTATTCTCCATTGGGGAATTGAGTACCAATCCTCTCCTACTCTAAACCAAAGAAAGGGAGCACACCGACTCATTCGTGCAGGTGCGGATGCTATCATCGGACATCATCCGCACGTCATTCAGAAAGAGGAATATTTCAATGGTAAACCCATCTTTTATAGTCTGGGCAACTTTGTATTCGACCAACGAAAACCGGAAACATCACAAAGCCAGATTGTGCAGCTTGATTTCACATCTACGACATGCAAAGTTAAAGTGCATCCTGTAACGATCCATCAATGCAAACCGGAAATGCAATAAATTAAATAGCTTTCCAAAAAGCTTGGAAATCTCGGTATCTGCCGTAACAAACCAGTTCATCTCCTTCTTCCACTTTCTCATTCCCCGGTAATTCATTCTTCACATGAAGTTCGGTCAGAGAAATACCCAGGCAATTGGTTATCTTATTTGCCCGTTTCAAGCCTATCATTTTCAGATGAAACTCTTCATCCAGATTTAACTCATTTACAAAATACCCTACAAATTTCTTCGGAACCGTGAACTTCACAACATAATAATCCTGATCGATGCGGAACCCTTCCATGTTTGTGCCGAAGTCGAGCAGTTGCACCAGACTACGGGCTGCGTCTTCTTCCGGAGTCAGGATTCTTTCAAGATCAAAGGCCTCAAGCACCGCTTTATGCACGGCATCAATAGCACGGGCAAAGATGCGGGGAACCTTTTTCTGCTTCAACAAAGCAACAACACGTATCGATGCACCAAAATTCTCACCAATCGCTACAATTACTATATCCACACTATTTAATGGCAACACTGATAATGATTGTTCGTCAGTGGCATCAATGACAAAAGCCGTAGCAACCTTATCTTTAATTGAATCTACACGACTTTCACTAATATCCGCACCAATAATCTCGTGTCCTAACGCAGACAATTCCTCGGCCAGCACATGACCGTAATTTCCTAAACCGATAATAATATACTTCATATCTTTAGTTTATTATAATGTTATCACTCGGATAACGGTATTTTGTATTCTTTTTCTGTTTGACAATTCCCAACATCAATGTTATCAATCCCACACGTCCGATAAACATCAACAAGGATACCAACAACTTACTGGCATCACACAAATGAGGAGTCAGATTCAAACTGGATCCCACAGTACTAAGTGCAGAGACACATTCGAAAGTCAATGCCATGATGGAAACACCCGGTTCGAGTATGCTCAATGTGAAAATAAAAATGAATAGCACTCCCAATGACATGACTACTGTTGCATTGGAACGCCGGATTGAATCGTAAGACAATTCTCTGCCAAACACTTCTACCCGTTCAGTACCACGCAATACGGCTACAAGATTCAGAACCACGACCGCAAAAGCATTCACTTTCACACCACCTGCCGTAGACTGTGAACCACCACCAATCCACATCAAGAATAGATAAACCAATAAAGTCTGCACGCTCAACGATGCCAGATCGACACTACTGAAACCGGCTGTTCGCGGACAAGTGGCGTTAAAGAAGGCTTGAGTCCATTTGTCTGCCAAAGGCATACCGGCAAAAGAAGCATTCCACTCAAAAGCAGCAATAGCTAATGTACCGATTAATAAAAGCAGGAAAGTCATGATTAACACAATCTTCGTATTCAGGTTATAAAGATGCTGCATTTTGTGACGATCCAGTTTGCGTGTACGGACCAATTTCCAGAAACGACGCAGGTGATATAATACAATATCCTTGAAATTGACAAGAATGGGGAAGCCGATACCACCGAAGATTATCAGCAAAGAAACAGAAATAAACAGTCCATTATGATTGGTCATCACCATCGGATTCCCTAAATTACCGGAAAGTGTAGAAAAACCCGCATTACAAAAAGCTGATATAGCATGGAAAGCAGCAAAACCTAGCTCGCCTTCCAAAGTCATTCCCAGCGTACCGTGAATACTAAACCAAATCGAAACCATGCCAATCCCTTCAATGACTAGGGTAAAGCCCAATATATATAATAAGGTGGACAGTAATGAACCTAACGAATTGGAACTAACCATATCACGTACAACAAGCTGATTGTAAATGGAGGTGTTTCCCATGAAGAACATGGCAAAGAAACTGGTTAATGTCATCACTCCTAATCCTCCAATCTGAATCAATAGAATAATGACAACTAATCCGGAAGTGGTGAATGTAGTGGATACATCTACCGGAACCAAACCTGTAACACATACGGCACTGGTAGCCGTAAATAAAGAGTCTACCCAGGTAATACCATTCACCGTGCAGCGCGGAAGCATCAGCAAACCTGCTCCAATCAGGATAATAGCCATAAAACTGACTGCCAATATCAAAGACGGATTGGTACGCCGTCCCAACAGGCGCACCAGCCCATTGGATAAGTTGAGGAAAGAAAGGACTAGTAATAACAGGAGATGATAAAACTTCCCATGCAGGAATTCCCAAATCTGCAAAATAGCTCCTTCTTCTTCCGGACGGTGAAAAATGACGGGTACTAGAGTAAGATATAATAACCCGCTTAATATCCAGGCTAATCGCCGGTATTGTTTTTTAGTATTCCGGTATTCCAGTGAAATATGTAAAGTAACATCAATCAGAAAGATAATCCAGACAGTTTTATACAATGTCTGCAAATTAGCCACTTCATCTACGGATAAGGGAAAACCGTGTTCATATACTACTCCGACAATCAACAACAGAGATGCCAGATAGGTGAGTGCTTCTACCAGTCCTAACAGGATACGTACATAGGGTTTTAGCAGTTTATTTTGATACAATAAAAACTTATGATAAATCTTCATATCATCTTTTTTAACAGGGTCGTGCAAACTTAAGTAAAATAACAATTAGAACCGATTCTTTGTTGACAAAATTTTCTGAATATTAAAAAATTGAGTACTTTTGGCAACAAGAAACTAAAAAACTACAATATTATGAGTGAAAAAAGAAAACGGTATATTTTACCCGAAGAAGAAATTCCACACTACTGGTACAACATTCAGGCTGATATGGTAAACAAACCTATGCCTCCGTTACATCCGGAAACCAAACAACCACTGAAAGCGGAAGACTTGTATCCGATTTTCGCTAAGGAACTGTGTCATCAGGAACTGAATCAGACCGATGCATGGATCGAAATACCGGAAGAAGTGCGCGAAATGTATAAGTACTATCGCAGTACTCCGCTGGTTCGTGCTTATGGATTGGAAAAAGCACTCGGTACTCCGGCTCATATCTATTTTAAGAATGAAAGTGTCAGCCCTATCGGTTCACATAAGTTGAACTCTGCATTGGCACAGGCTTATTATTGCAAAGAAGAAGGAGTTACCAACATCACCACTGAAACCGGTGCCGGACAATGGGGAGCCGCTCTTTCTTATGCAGCTAAGGTTTTCGGTTTGGAAGCTGCTGTTTATCAGGTAAAAATCAGTTATGAACAAAAGCCATACCGCCGCAGCATCATGCAGACTTTTGGAGCACAGGTAACCCCTTCTCCATCCATGTCTACCCGTGCCGGTAAGGATATTCTGACTAAACACCCTACTTACCAGGGTTCATTGGGAACAGCCATTTCTGAAGCTATTGAACTGGCACAAATGACTCCCAACTGTAAATATACGCTTGGTTCTGTACTTAGCCATGTTACTCTTCACCAGACTATTATCGGACTGGAAGCCGAAAAACAGATGGAAATGGCAGGCGAATACCCGGATATCGTAATCGGTTGTTTTGGAGGTGGTTCCAACTTCGGAGGTATCTCTTTCCCATTCATGCGTCACACGATACAGGAAGGAAAAAAGACTCGTTTCGTTGCTGCCGAACCTGCATCTTGTCCGAAGCTGACACGTGGTAAGTTCCAGTATGACTTCGGTGATGAAGCCGGATATACTCCGTTGCTACCGATGTTTACTTTAGGACACAATTTTGCTCCGGCCCATATCCATGCCGGCGGTCTTCGCTATCATGGTGCAGGTGTCATCGTTTCACAGTTGCTCAAGGACAATCTGATGGAAGCAGTAGATATACAGCAATTGGAATCTTTCGAAGCAGGTTGTCTGTTTGCACAGTCTGAAGGTATTATTCCGGCTCCTGAATCCAGCCACGCTATTGCAGCAGCTATCCGCGAAGCTAACAAATGCAAGGAGACAGGAGAAGAAAAAGTGATTCTGTTCAACCTTTCCGGACATGGACTGATCGATATGACTTCTTATGATAAGTATTTGGCCGGCGACTTGGTAAACTATTCATTGACTGATGATGATATTCAGAAGAATTTAGACGAAATAGGAGATTTAGCAAAATAAATAACCTGTTAGTTTCAAGTTTCACCACAGATTACATAAAAGAAACATCGATTATGCATTGATAATCTTTGAATTACAATCAAATCCGTGCTAATTCTATGATCTGTGGTGATTCTTTTCCCACACCCCTTATTAATTTTCTCTATTGAGCATCTCCATATATTCACTGGGAGACATTTTTTCCACACTCGCAAAATAACGATAAAAACTGGAGCGGGAGGTAAAGCCGCTCAAAAACATTAATTCTTTTACAGTGAGATTCTTTTGCAAACGTGCCTGTTCTTTAAAGTATTGCAGACGATGGAAATTAATATAATCTCTAAAACCGGAAAAGCCATCATAATGAAGAGCCTTATTGAGCCTGTTTTCATTCGTATTCAAATCATTCAGAAATTCCTGCAAGGAATATTGAGGGTTAGTAAACGATTTATTATGTTTCATGAGACTTTGCATCTGATTGGATAGTTCCAGAACGACAGGCGAAACCTCAATTTCCCGGATGGCTTCTATTTCTTTCATCTCCAGTTCTTCTACGGGTTGGGGAGGTAAAGAAAGCGGGTTCTCGTTGCGCAAATATAGTATATTCAAAAAAAGGACGGGAAGGATTACAATATAGCCGAATACGTTAAAACATAATCCACTAGTGCCCAGCATCAGCCAAATATAGCCGGACATGATGATAGCAAAACACATCATATAAATCGACATTGCCTGGCTCTGTTTACGCCGAATCGGAATCCATCGTCTCATATATGGAAAAAGGAAATTTACGGAAGGAGTAATTACACTGATTACAAACAGCATCAGCCTTACCCGTACATCCTGCTCACCAATATTCTCCCGAATGGAGGCAAAAGATTTTAGAGTAGTATAGTGACCGTTGAAAAACTCATAGCAACAAGCTATACATGTAATCAGCAAAATAGGGATACATAAACTGACGACTCTTGAAAAAGTCATCCATCCCGGCTTCAATGAAGCTATAGGAAAAATAGAAAAGAACTGAAAAAAGACAATCACCCGTACAATATGCCATATCGAAAGATGATTCATCGGAACTTCAGTAAAACGCGGAATCGTCTCCTCACCTCCTCTACTGAAAATCCACATCCATTCCAGATTATCACACAAAAGAAGAAGGGACAGAGTGATAGCCAATACTCCCCATGCTTTTGTCAGTCCATTATTATCTGAAGAACGTGAATAAACAAGTATTCCCAATACCAAGCCCACAATATCCAACAACAATTCAATGCAGAGAACAATTACGTTTACCATGTTTTTTTGTTTTGAACGACAAAAGTAGTCTTTTCGCGAAAAGAACGGGAGCATCCCACTCGTAAAAAGCGTCCCAATATAGGGATATTTGCTAAAATGGGAACCATTTGAGGGTAATATATTTCAGACTTTTCACCTTTACTAATACTTTTGTGGCAGCATTCACCCCAAACAAGAATAAATTATAATATGACGCGCTACTTAAAGAATATGGAAAAGGAAATCACTATCGAAAATCAGGTAGAGGAAATTGCAATAATTGCCCAATTCATCGAAGAATTAGGCATGTCATTACATTTACCTTCCGGCATAACAATGAGTCTCAATCTGGCTATTGAAGAAGCAATAAGCAATATTATCCATCACGGTTATCCTCAAAATCAAAAAGGTGAAATTACATTGAGAACTTCCGTGGCCCCCGGCCTACTGATTGCCCAGATTATTGACGATGGTATTTCATTCGATCCTACAAAATCTGAAAATGAAGCATCAGGAAATACACTATCTTTGGAACAGCAACTGACACAAGGTTTGGGCCTCTTCCTAATTCGCCGAACAATGGATAAAGTAGAATATCATTCGACGGACAGCCAAAACGAACTAATCCTGACTAAAAATATAGAAATGGATTTCAAACCGGAAGCAACTCTTAAAACGAATTTATGTAAAATAGAGGAAGTAATCATACTCACTGTTGAAGGACGATTAGATACTGCCAATACTAATGAATTCAATGCTCTCATCCAACCTTTATTAAGCGTTCAAAATCCTAATATAATAATCAATTGCGAAGGATTGCTATATATCAGCAGTTCCGGTTTAAGAAGCCTGATAACCCTCCAAAAAAGTGTAAAACAACACAATGGACAACTTGTTTTGGAAGCTATGCGTGCGGAAATACGGAAAATATTCGATATGACAGGCTGTTCCGGCCTTTTTATCATTCGTTAATCCATTGATAATGAGAAAAGCATCTATTATTTGCAGTATCTTGCTATCTCTGTTCTTTCTGACAGAACCGGTGAATGCACAATCCATTAATCTCACACCCAAATGGACGGCACAAGCACAATTTGCAGGCTATTACGTAGCCGACAAACTGGGATTCTACAAGGAAGAGGGACTTGACGTACATGTGGTACATCCTTCGCTTTCGGCAAGCTCTTTTTCTTTTCTGCAGAAAGGGTATTCGCAAGCGGTAGTTATGAACCTATCGTATGCCTTGACTGAATATTTTGCAGGTGCACAGGTAGTTAATATCTTGCAAACCTCACAGGAAAACAGTCTGATGCTTGTCAGTCGTTCGCCACTCAAGGGTATTTCATCTTTGCAACATAAGAAAATAGGGGTATGGAATCATCTTAGTCAAGAACTACTGGATCAAATAGCCAACAAATATCAACTCCAGGTGGAATGGATACGTTTCAATGGAGGAGTCAACATTTTCCTATCGAAAGCTGTAGATATTTGTCTCGTAGGAAGTTACAATGAGTTTCTACAACTGATTGAAGCCGGTGTAAAGACTGATTCAATTCATATCATGCATTTCTCGGATTATGGATACAATCTGCCAGAAGATGGGCTTTATGTTACCAGAGAATTCTATCAGAAATATCCTCAAGCAGTACAGAAATTGGCCCGTGCCAGCATACGTGGCTGGGAATGGGCAAACGAACACCGCGAACAAACATTGGACATTATAATGGAACAAGTGCATCAACACAACATAGGAACCAACAGATATCACCAGCGTAAAATGTTGGATGAAATCTTACGGCTACAAACAAACAAGAAGAGCGGGCAACGTCCCTATCGGCTAAGCCGAGAAGTATTTGATCTGGCAACTAGTATTTTGTTGCCAGATCAAATCAAAAACACCAGCGACATTCGTTATGAAAATTTCGTAAAATAATCACATTCATTCATGAAACACACTTTTTCCCGTTCCTTTGCAACCCGGCTAAGTATCTACGTACTTTCCTTTACGTTGATTATCTTTGCTACTATTATGGCGCTATTTTATTATTATAGCCACCAGAAAGTAACGGACTTTGCCATTGAACGTACTCATGGACTATTAAGTAACATTGCAACTGAAATCAGCGGTCAGCTATTGTCGGTAGAGACTACCATAGAGCAGTCCGTTTGGGTATTGGAAAAAAATATAGACCACCCGGATTCTTTACACAATATTATTGAATCCGTTGTTAGAAACAATCAGTTCATTGTAGGAAGTGGCATCGCTTTCGTTCCCGATTATTACAAAGAAAAAGGGAAATATTTCATGCCTTATGCTTCCTTCAAAGATGAAATAAACGGCGAGATCACTTACCAAGTATTGGGTAGCCAGAATTATGACTATCCATGCATGGACTGGTATCTCATCCCCCAACTGCTTAAACAACCTTACTGGAGCGAACCTTATTATGATGACGGAGGGGGAAATTTCATCATGAGTACTTATGCCAAACCGCTGTTTGACAGCGATGGGAAATTAGTCGCAGTCTTTACAGCCAATATATCTCTGACACAATTCACTGATACAATTAGCTTGCTGAAGCCATATCCTTCCAGCTACACCTATTTAATCAGTCGCAACGGAAGTTTCCTGACCCACATGGACAGGAATAAGATCATGAACGAAACGATATTCTCTGAAGCTTTTGCCAAAGAGAATCTTGCACAGGAACAGATCGGACATGAAATGCTGGCAGGACATACCGGAACCATGCGTTTCGATAACAAAGGAGTAGATTCGTATGCATTTTACACAACTATTCCCCAGATTGGATGGTCAGTATGTACCGTTTGTCCAAGCCAGATTATTCTTCAGGAACTAGACAGTACATCCCGAACAATCATCTATACTTTTATAGTGGGGATGATAGCCTTATTCCTGATTGTGTACAGCATCATCCGACGCCTTGTCCGCCCACTGGAGAAATTCTCCGAGTCAGCCCGCGAAATTGCGACCGGACGATTTGATGTTACCATACCAGAAGTGCATTCCAACGATGAAATCAGGGATCTATATGATTCGCTTATCTTCATGCAGCACTCTTTATCTACTTACGTAGTTGAACTAAAAGACACGACTGCCAGCAAAGAACGGATTGAAAGCGAGCTTTCTATAGCCCGGGAAATACAAATGGGAATGCTTCCCAAGATATTCCCTCCCTACCCCGAACGCAGTGATGTAGATTTGCACGCCATACTTCACCCTGCGAAAGAAGTAGGCGGAGATCTTTATGACTTCTATATGGATGGTAACCGCCTCTACTTCCTAATCGGCGATGTATCAGGAAAAGGAGTCCCCGCTTCTCTGTTTATGGCAATCACCCGCAGTCTGTTCCGCACTTTATCTCAGCAGGTGCTTTCACCGGCCAAGATTGTGACGGATATGAACAATTCGATTTCTGATAATAATGAATCCAACATGTTTGTTACACTTATTGTCGGAATCCTTGATTTGGAAACGGGGAAACTGAAACTGTGTAATGCCGGACATAATCCTCCCATACTGATTCGTCCGGACGGACAGGTTTCTTTCCTGGAATTCAAGACCCAGATATTTGTTGGCGTCATTGAAGAATTTGCCTATACCGAAGATGAAACGACATTGGAAAAAGGAAGTAAACTGTTCCTTTACACCGATGGAGTGACAGAAGCTGAAAATACAGAGAAAGAGCTATATGGAGACGAGAAATTATTGGAAACATTGTCTGATAATACCACGTCTGACGTACGTACCACTGTTAATGGTATAGTGGACTCTATAGCAGAGCATGTCAAGGAAGCCGAAGCCAGCGATGACTTGACTATTTTACTTATTCAATATGAACCCGGGACAACAAACAATTAAGCACATATCATTATGGAAAGAGAAATAAAGATCTCAAACGATTTAAATGAAATTTCAGTTTTAGCCAGTTTCATCGAAGAACTGGGAGAGGAACTTTCTTTGTCATTTGAAACGACAATGAATATCAATCTGGCATTGGAAGAGGCCGTAGCCAATATTATTATGTACGCCTATCCAACTCAAGAGCAACACACCATCCTATTAAGAGTAACTTACAGCGAAAAACAACTTGTTTTCCTATTAACGGACAAGGGAGCCTCTTTTGATCCGACACAAGTAGATGAAGTAGATGTTACACTTTCTTTGGAGGAACGTCCAATCGGAGGTCTGGGAATATTCCTCATACGAAGCATTATGAACGAAATATCTTACCAACGTATCGACAATGAGAATCACCTCATTATGAAAAAAGACATTTGACGCGGGGCGGAAAGATTGTATAGTTTTCCAGCCAATTCATGGGGTATATCAAAGATTTCACTATCTTTGATGCCATTATTAATCTTATGAACTAATAATGAGCAGCCTTAACAAAATAGCAATCTGTCTACTTTTTCTATGCGCAGGGGTTAATTATGCTTTTTCTGATATTCCGGAGCAAATCAACTTCTCCTATATCTCTATTAATGAAGGATTGTCACAAAGTACTGTATTCTCTATCGATCAGGACCAACGAGGCAATATGTGGTTCGCAACTTATGACGGAGTTAACAAGTACGATGGGTATTCATTTACAGTTTATCAGCACAATGAAGATGATCCGAACAGCATCGCTAATGACATTTCGCGAATCGTAAAGACTGACAGTCAGGGACGGGTTTGGATCGGCACGCGGGATGGTTTGTCATATTATGATGAGGAGAAGGATAAGTTCAGAAATTTCTTCTACGAAAAGAAGGGGAAGAAGCTGCAAATCAACGGTATTGCGGAGATCTCACCGGAACAACTGCTCATAAGTACACAGGAAGGTCTGACTATGTTCGATATTAAAGAATCACGATTCGTTGATGATTCTTTTAGTACGGCTATGCATAAGATAGTGGCTTCTGCTCTTTACAGGCAAGGCGATATTATCTATATCGGCACCCCGGTTGACGGGCTTTACAGCTACTCCATTCCTCAAAAGAAACTGGAAAGAATTACTCCGATAACGGGCACTAAACAGATTCAAGCCATTTTGCAACAATCTCCTACCCGTATTTGGATAGCTACCGAAGGAGCCGGTCTACTTCTATTTAACCCGAAAACACAAGAAGTCAAGGCTTATCATCATTCTTCTTCCAATCCTAAAAGTATCAGTTCCAATTATATCCGTTCTCTGGCATTGGATTCGCAAAATCGCCTATGGATAGGAACATTCAATGATCTAAACATTTATCATGAAGGAAACGATTCTTTCGTTTCTTACAGCAGTAGTCCGGTAGAAAGCGGCAGTCTGTCACAGCGTTCGGTCCGCAGTATCTTTATGGATTCGCAGGGCGGAATGTGGCTTGGAACATATTTCGGAGGACTAAACTATTATCATCCGATCCGCAACAGATTCAAGAATATCCAACGTATTCCATATAAGAATTCTCTAAGTGACAATGTAGTCAGTTGCATTACCGAAGATAAGAATAAGAACTTATGGATAGGAACAAATGATGGTGGATTGAATCTATATAATCCAAAGACACAACAGTTTACACACTATATCCTGCAGGAAGACGAACGGGAAATCGGTATTGGTTCCAACAATATCAAAGCCGTATATGTAGACGAACAAAAATCACTTGTATATATAGGAACACATGCCGGTGGTCTGACTGTTCTCCACCGCAACAGTGGACAAATGGAAAGTTTCAATCAGCTGAATAGCCAGTTGGTCAATGAAAATGTGTATGCCATTCTTCCTGACAAGGAGGGTAGTATCTTATTAGGAACTTTAAGTGCACTGGTTAGTTTTAATCCGGAGAAACGGAGCTTCACCACCATAGATAAAGAAAAAGACGGTACGCCATTTACTTCACAACGAATCACAATCCTGTTCAGAGATTCTCGTAAACGTCTTTGGATTGGTGGTGAAGAAGGTATATCAGTCTTTCAGCAGGAAGGGATCGAAATAGAAAAAGCTCCTATCCTTCCGGAATCATCTGTAACAAAGATGTTTACCAATTGCATTTATGAAGCTGCCAATGGCATCATTTGGGTAGGTACGCGTGAAGGTTTCTACTGTTTTAATGAAAAAGAGAAGAAAATCAAACGATATACAACTGCTAACGGTTTACCCAATAATGTGGTTTACGGTATTCTGGAAGATACTTTCGGACGTCTCTGGGTAAGTACCAACCGTGGTATCTCCTGTTTCAATCCGGAGACAGAGAAGTTCCGCAATTTTACGGAATCCGACGGGTTGCAAAGTAATCAGTTTAATACTTCTTCATTCTGCCGCACCTCTAACGGACAAATGTACTTCGGAGGTATCAACGGTATCACAACTTTCCGCCCGGAACTCCTACTGGACAACCCTTACACTCCTCCGGTAGTTATCACTAAACTTCAACTGTTTAACAAAACAGTCCGTCCGGATGATGAAACCGGTATCTTGACTAAGAATATCAATGAAACAGAAAGTATCACGCTAAAATCATGGCAAACGGCTTTTACACTTGAATTTGTGGTATCCAACTATATTTCAGGTCAACACAATACTTTCGCTTATAAATTGGAAGGATATGATAAAGAGTGGTATTATCTGACAGACAAACGTGCTGTCTCCTATTCCAACTTGCCGCAAGGCACTTATCATTTTCTGGTAAAAGCTGCTAATAGTGACGGGAAATGGAACACTGTACCTACGATGTTAGAAATCATTGTTCTCCCTATATGGTACAAGACCTGGTGGGCAATCGTGCTTTTCCTCGCTATTTTTATCGGCTTTATCACTTTCGTCTTCCGCTTCTTCTGGATGCGTAAAAGCATGGAGGCAGAGTTGGAGATTGAACGCAGGGATAAGGAACATCAAGAAGAAATCAACCAGATGAAGATGCGTTTCTTCATCAATATTTCCCATGAGCTTCGCACGCCGTTGACTCTTATCTTAGCTCCTCTACAAGAAATAATCAATAAGATCAGTGACCGCTGGACTCGTAATCAACTGGAATATATCCAACGCAACGCTAATCGCCTGCTACATCTTGTCAATCAATTGATGGATTATCGCCGCGCCGAATTGGGGGTTTTCGAGTTAAAAGTAAAGAAAGAGAATGCACATCAACTCATACAAGATAATTTCTTGTTTTATGATAAACTGGCGCGCCACAAAAAGATTACTTATACTCTCCATTCCGAATTGGAAGATAAAGAGGAACTTTTTGATCCTAATTATCTGGAACTGATTGTTAATAACCTGCTTTCAAATGCTTTCAAATATACGGAAAGTGGTCAAAGCATCACTGTGACATTAAAAGAGGAAAATAATTGGCTGGTACTGCAAGTTAGTGATACCGGTATTGGCATTCCTATCAACAAACAGGGAAAAATATTCGAACGTTTTTATCAGATAGAGAGTGAACACGTAGGAAGTGGTATCGGTCTTTCACTGGTACAACGTTTGGTAGAATTGCACCATGGTCGTATCGAACTGGATAGTGAAGAGGGTAAAGGCAGTACTTTCTCTGTCTATCTGCCACAAGACATAAATACCTATAAATCCTCCGAGCTGGCTTCTAATGACACTCTGAATGAGGAAGGTCAGGTATATTCCACCAACTCGAAAGAAATGTATTTCATTGATACGGAAAAGGTCGAAAACGAAACGATCGAAGCCGGCGACAAGAAGCGTGGCACTATTCTTATTGTAGAAGACAATAATGAAATCCGCCATTATCTTAGTAGCGGACTTGCAGAACTCTTCAATACGCTGGAAGCCGGGAATGGTGAAGAAGCTTTGGAAAAACTGAAAGACAATGAAGTTGACATCATTGTAACTGATGTCATGATGCCTGTGATGGATGGCATCAAACTGTGTAAGAATGTGAAGCAAAACATCCGTACCTGTCATATTCCCGTGATTATCCTGTCTGCTAAAAGCGAAGTCAAAGACCAGATGGAAGGTCTGCAAATGGGTGCGGATGATTACATCCCGAAACCATTCTCACTTGCTATCCTGACTACGAAGATACAGAATATGATGCGTACCCGTAGACGTATGCTTGAACGGTATTCCAAATCCCTGGAAGTGGAACCGGAAAAGATTACGTTTAACGCCATGGATGAAGCTTTACTGAAACGTGCCGTAGCTATTGTAGAAAAAAACATGGATAATATTGAATTCTCTACTGACGAATTTGCCAGAGAAATGAATATGAGTCGTTCTAATCTGCATCTTAAATTGAAAGCTATCACAGGCGAATCGACTATCGATTTTATACGAAAGATCCGTTTCAACGAAGCAGCAAAGTTACTCAAGGATGGTCGCTACACGATAGCAGAAGTCAGCACAATGGTAGGATTCAATACACCGTCTTATTTTGCTACGAGTTTCAAGAAGTATTTCGGATGTTTACCCACGGAGTATATTAAGAAAATAAAAGGATAAATCAGTGAATTCCGAATATGAATCTGCTGGCTTGAGATTTATGTTCATTTCGGTTCGGAAAAGAACATAAAATGCTATTACTGACAATAATACATTACTATGCAGCCTTCAATTTATTCTCTTATTAGCATTATTTATCTTATTACCAAGCGAGCTTTCGTTTGACAGTTGTTGAACGAACGCTTGACTTTAGTTAAACTATCGTTCGACTTAAGTCAAACGAAAACTCATTAGGCAATGAAATAAATATCAATAGGGAAGCTATTACTTAAAAGTAGCCAATAAGATCATTATTGTATCTAAAAGGAGTAATATTCTACATAACGAATACTGAAAGCTAATTCCCGAAAATCTTCAACCTTTAAAAAAGAAATACATTCTTTACCTCATACAAACAAAAACATTAGACAAAAATGAAAGACTATTCAACAATACCAATAGTCGTAAAATTGTCATACTCTATATATTTGCAGAGAGAGCATTATTAATTAATAGATGAAAAAGCATACTATGAATTCTTTAAACAAACTGTATTCTTACCTACTTTTATCATTAATCAGCATTCTTTTTGTGAATGCTCACCCGGCAACTATAAAACAAGATATTGACTGGCCCCAATTTATGAGTCAACAAGATATGATATGGGAAAAGTTACCCGAATATTGGTATGATTCCGCCTTTTTAGGTAACGGAAAGCTTGGGCTAATGATTTATAAAGAATCTGGAAAGAACTACTTGCGCTTAGAAACAGGCAACTGCGATGTACATGATCACCGCACTAAAAGAGATGTATTCGGAATCCCTAGACTACTTACCGGACATTTTGCCCTACATCCTAAGGGCAAAATAATCAATGGAACGATGCATCTTGACCTTTGGAATGCTGAAGTTTCAACAGATATTACGACAACTAAAGGAGTCATCCACTTGCGAAGTTTTGTCCATGCGGATAAAATGATGATAATAGTAAAAGCAACAACAGAAGGAAACGAACATGACTTCCAATGGGAATGGATAGCAGCTGAAGCTAATAGTCCTCGTTATTTGATTTTCAAAAGACAAGGAAAAGCCAATAAAATACCAAAAGATTACGAACTCAATCCGACAGCAAAAATCAGTAATGAGAAAGAAGTCAATCTATCTGTCCAGAAATTATTGGCAGGAGGAGAAACGAGCATTGGATGGCAAGAAACACATAATCCCGAAACAGAACGCACCCTATGGATAAACCTAACACATACATATCCTCAAAACAATTCGAGTGAAATATGCAAAGCTGAAATCCGAAAAGCTATACGTAAAGGTTATCAATCCATGCAAAAAACACATCGTAAATGGTGGAATACTTTTTATCCTAGTAGTTTCATAACACTGCCGGAAGCACAAAAAGAAAACTTCTACTGGATACAGATGTATAAATTAGCCTCTGCAACACGTGGTGATCGTGCTCTAATAGATAACACAGGCCCGTGGCTAACCGAAACCCCATGGCCGAATGTCTGGTGGAATCTCAATGTTCAACTTACCTATTGGGCACTGAATACTTCCGACCATCTAGATCTGGCAGCTTCTTTAGAAAATGCCCTCTACAATCATATAGATCAGTTACGCCTCAACATTCCCAAAGCTTACCGCCATAACTCATTAGGAATAGGGGTTGCTTCCAATTTGGAATGTATGACTACAGAAGTAGGAATTCCAGGAAAAGGAAAAGGAAAAGCTCAAGTAGGACTACTCCCATGGGCCTGTCACAACCTATGGCTTATCTACCGACATAAAATGGATGATGATATTCTACGAAATAAATTACTTCCTTTATTAAAAGAATCAATCAACTACTATTTGCATTTCCTGAAAGAAGGAGACGATGGAAAACTTCATCTCCCAGCAACTTACTCCCCCGAATATGACACCGTGGAAGATTGCAATTTCGACCTCGCTCTGCTACGTTGGGGATGCCAAACACTACTAGAATCAGCCCATCGTTTGAATATCCAAGATTCATTGATTGAGACATGGAAAAATGTGCTTCTTAAACTGACTCCTTACCCCACAGACGAGAATGGATTACTTATCGGAAAAGATATGCCGTATGCTTTCTCACACAGACATTATTCACATTTACTTGCTATTTATCCTCTATACTTAATTAATAAAGAACAACCGAATGATATTGAAATGATTGAGAAATCATTGTCTTTTTGGCAAAGCAAGCCCACAGCTCTCCTAGGTTACTCATGCACAGGAGCATCTTCCATTTCCTCTGCTATCGGAAAGGGAGACGATGCACTAGCCTATCTAAATAAATTATTTGGAAAATTTCTTAGTTCGACGACTATGTATAAAGAAAGTGGGCCAGTTATTGAGACACCTTTATCTGCCGCCCAAAGCATTCACGATATGTTATTACAGAGTTGGGGGGGAAAGATTCGCATTTTCCCAGCTATTCCCGCTACATGGAAAGACATTGCTTATTCAGGTCTGCGCACGGAAGGGGCATTTAAGGTATCTGCCAGTAGAAAGCAAGGAAAGACACAATTTATCCATATTAAAAGTCTGGCAGGAGAGCCTTGCATTGTAACGACTGATATAGTTAACCCTATTTTTGAAGGAAAAAGAAACTTCACTATACAATCATTCCCAAACAACACCTTCCAAATTGATTTAAAGAAAGGAGAAGAGGTCTTCATTTCCCCCCAAGGAGAAAAGCCAGATTTTATCATTTCTCCGATTCCTCATACTTCTAAAAATCATTATGGATTAAAAATCATTCACCAGAGGAGGTAAAAATGTACAAAACCAACCTTGTAAACACTGGTAGATTAGATTACATTATGATACATAAAAAGCCTGCTATCAGATCCGTAACAGGCTTTTTAGACAGAAGTAATATATGATTCAACAAATTTAATATCAAAAAAATCATTTTTGAACAAAGTGTGAACAAGCCAGACTGTAGTCTATAATTTAATAAGCTAATTTTGCAAACAGTAAAATATAACTTTTAATAATTAAAACCTAATAAAGTATGAAGAACATCTTCTTTATTTGTATGTTCGCAACCGTTGCTTTTACCGGATGCGTAGATGATGATGATGACTTATTAACAGGTGAAGTTAGTCCAGGAGTAGAAATACTTCCTGAAAACAAACCTAATGAAGTTGTAGACTCAAAGTTATTTGAGATCATTAACCTCGATTACCCAGGATTAGAGAAAGTGAAAAAATTCTATGAAAATGGAGAATACTATTATGCAGCTAACGAATTACTAGAGTATTATAGAACAAGAGTAGACGTAAACAACCCTAATGTCAACTTGATTAACCCAACAATTTCCGAGAAAGATCAACGCATTGCCGATCAAGCACTTGAACATCGTTTCTATGTAAAAGGATTCGCCGAAAGTGTAGATGAAGTAACTAAACTAGAAACATATTATTCTTTCTATGATGCATCTGCAAAGAAAATAGATTGGAATGCCAACGAAGATAAACAGAAAAAAGAGCAAGAATTCAGATACCAACTTCATCGCCATCAATGGATGCTTCCCCAAGCAAAAGCATACCGTATTAGTAAAGATGAAAAATATATCCAATCATGGATTGAAGCATACGGCAGTTGGATCGAAACATTCCCATATACTCCCGGAACCATATTCCCACCAGCTGGCGGTTCCGAAAATGATGTAGACTATCAATGGAAAGGCCTACAAGTAGCAGAAAGAGTTCTTTCCCAAGTAGACATTATGCCCTATTTTATTCATTCCACAAATTTCACTCCGGAATGGCTTTCTACTTTCTTGGTTGCATTTGAAAAAGAGGTAGAGTGTATTCGATTGAATTATTATCAAAGTGGCAATATCTTAATTTCTCAATATCAAGCCGTAGCCACTGCTGGCATGCTAATGCCGGAATTTAAGAATGCATCAACATGGGCTACAGAAGGAACACAAGGATTAAACGAATCATTAGACACACAATTTAATGATGATGGAGTGGAATATGAGTTAGATTTTAGCTATCATACTGCTGCCATTAGTGACTTCCGAGAAATATATCTTATAGCTCAAGCTAACAACAAAACTAATTTATTGTCTCCCAGCTACATTAGCAAACTAAAGAAAGCAACAGAATTTGTTATGGATATGATTTACCCTAATTATACTATAGACAATTTCAATGATACCCGTTCAGCTTCATATTCTAAAAGCACTTTGTTGAATAGGCTAAAGGAATATTCTGCTATGTATCCTGACAATAATGAGCTATTATGGGTAGCAACAGAAGGAAAGAACGGAAGTAAACCTTCATACACAACTAAAGCTTATAGCACCTCTGGTTATTATATGTTACGCAGCGGTTGGGATAAAGACGCAACCATGATGATTCTAAAGAACAACTACAATCCTACCAATCAATGGCACTGCCAACCTGACAATGGAACCTTCGGTTTATACCGCAAAGATCGTAACTTCTTCCCTGATGCAGGTGTATTTACCTACAATACTGGAGCTGCTCGTACTAAATACGCTTCAACTGTTAATCATAATACAATGACTATTATGAGTAAAACCATTGGAGTTGCTAAGCCAACCGGCCAAGGTGGCGTAATGGAAGGAAAAATGATCAAATTAGAAACTAAAAATAATGTAGACATTTTAGTTACGGAAAACCAACAATCAGATGACATCACCCACCGTAGAACTGTATTCTTTGTTAATCAGAAATTCTTTGTGATTGTAGACGAAGGTTATGGCGCATCTACACTTGGTACTAAGACAAATATAAATTTCCATCTGCTTAGTGATAAAGATACTCCTTCTGTATTTGACAAAAATCTGCAAACATCTGTAAACAATAATAAGTATTATCAGGCATATACTAATTTTGCTAGTAATAATATTTTTGCTGGCACATTTACAGAAACGAGTCAAGATCTAACAGCCAAAGCATTATCTACAACAGATGTGACCAATGTAGTATCTACAAACACAGACAAAGAAGATGGTCCTATACGTCTAGGCTACCAAATCACTCTTCGTCAGCCTAAAATTACGCCTATTGAAATCAGTGCAACCCGCTATATAACAATTCTCTGCCCATTTGAAAACGATACAGAACGAGAGGAGCTGAAAGTTGATGCTAAATTTACTGATAATGAAGATGGAACGGCTGGAACATTCCATTCAGAAGGGGTATCTATTCAAGTCACAGTCAAAGGTACAGTGTACGATCTTTCTTCAAAATAAATCTAATAATCATATAATATGAAATCTAAATTACTAAAAGACATTTCTCATTTTTTAGGTGTCTTGATGGCAGTTGTATTAGTCATGACCTATACATCTTGTTCAGATGAGGATACCACTGACACTACTGGTTTCGCACTTTATTATTTAGGCATGACCGATATAGGTCCATCTATGAGCGGGATCATTTCAGAGCCTTCTTACAAAGGGAGCGTTCCTTCCGATTTTACAATCACAAGCATCACATTAAACGGTGAACCTTATATGGGTAGTGATTTTATTATCAATAAAGAAACCGGTGCTATTGAAATCAATAGTGCAAAAGACACACCGGTAGGCTTATATAAAATTTCCATTTCATGTATGGCTGGTGGTTCGTATCATGAGTACAAGGATATTGTAGAAGTAAACATGATGAAACCTGTACCGGATGGCATCACTGTAGAACCTAATGAAATTCAAATAGAATACAGCATTGTTTCAGATGCAGAAAGCACGGAAGAATTACCTACAGCACAAGTTAAGACTGATGGTAATCATGTATCTATTACCAAATATGAAATAGCAAAAAGTGACATTTCTTCATTCTTCAATATCTCCCAAACAGGAGAAATTACAATTGTAAGAGGAAGCGATATTGCACCTGGAATACATACTCTTTCATTAAAACTCACTACCGGCGCATCGTCTGAAGATGAAGGAATCTTTGAGAATGCATTGACTATCAATGTCACATCTAAACCTTTAGGATTAACTTATGAACCTAACGAAGGATTGATAGAAGCTGAAACAGCGGAAGAACCCGAAACCACTTTCAAAAGTGAAGCTCCAATGCTAAAAGGCTCTTTGGAAAATATAGCCTATTCTATTGAAAGCATCGAACCATCAACGGATAAAATTAAAATTGATCCGACAACAGGTGTACTCTCTGTCGACAAACATCACGGCTTTGAAATAGGTCAGGAATATGTAATATCTGTAAAAGTAGCAAATAAATATGCTACAGATGGAGTATCATTTAACAATGTATATACTCTTAAAGTAGTAAACAGAATTGTACCTGTAGCAAACTTTAGCTATCCTGTGAATGTAGAAATATATGAATCATCACCATTAAAAGTAACTCCTGATGAAGGACTTGAAGGAGATGGGATTACGTTCACATTAAAGGATGATCTAAACAAACAGTTGTCTATTGACAAAAATGGAGTAGTATCTGCAAAGAAAGGCCACACCATACCAAACGGAGACTATACCATTACAGTGACTGCATCTAATACTAAAAATTCAAAAGAAGCGTCATTCAACTTAAAGGTTAAGAATAATCCGAATAAATTTAGCTTCATACGCTACGGAAATAACATCGGGGTAGATGCAGTGAGCAATGCCAATCAATTTAGAATCACAGTAGATAAAGCTGCCAATGCTGCTACGATTCTAAGTAAATTCACAATAGAAGCTCCTACTACAGATATCACAGGAAAAAATGTACGATGGAGTATCAGAAATGGAAAGAACTGTGATAAGTTGGAAATAGATGAAAATGGTAAGATTTCATTTGCAAATGCTATATGGCCAGGATTAGATGCAACAGATCCAGTAGCCACAAATGGTTCAGGATTCTTCTTTGTTACAGCCACTGTTGGTGAAGACAAAGATTCTGAATTCTCACTGGAAGTACCTGTCTTTATACATTATGACTTGGTTATAGCTGGTGTTCATGTATTATATAATCCATTTGTATTCCAAGTTAATCCAAAAACAATTGGTAATAGTACTTATTCTGAAAAACCAATTATTAAAGGTATAGATGCGGAAGCTTTATCATTGTTCACTTTAGACTACAGACGTTCATTTAACTATACGGCAATTAGCGGTACATTTACCAATGGCGATCCTAAAACTTCTAACTTCCTGAACACTCTCTGGACTAAATTCGGAGAAGACTCTGGTAGAGGGGTCAACACAGGTTCCAGGAATGCTATTTCCTATTATGCCAATATAGAGAAAAATAAAAACACTTTAAGTTATGCTATAGGATATGTTGATCCTACTAACGGGCTTGCCCTCAAATTGAATCCTAATAAATGGGTTTTAGACGGAGAGTATCCTAATGGTATATTCACAGGTCAGATGACTTTCGATAAAACCGGAGCAGATCCTCAAAAAGGTAGTCAGGTGTTCCCGCTAATCATCTGGTTCGATCCTAACTTCTAAATACTAATACGTTAAAAATAGAAATTATGTATAACATAAACAATCTAATTAAATCAATAAGCATAAGAGGGTATTTCACCCTCTTAGCACTGATAGTCACAATCAGCGTATATGCTCAAGAATTAACTTTAAAAGGTGTTATTGTAGACGAAACAGACACACCTCTTATTGGAGCAACTATACAAGCTAAAGGCACCTCGACAGGAGCTATCACAGACTTTGATGGAAAATTTACTCTAAAAGCAAAAAAAGGAGCTACAATTTCTATCTCTTACATTGGTTATAAAACACAAGAACTAAAATTCAATGGTCAAGGATCCATTAATATAAAAATGGTTCCAGATAACCAGGCACTAGATGAGGTAGTAGTAGTTGGATATGGCGCGATGAAACGTAGCGATTTGACAGGTTCTGTTGCTTCTGTTGCTGCCAAAGATATTGAAGGATTTCAAACAAGTTCTGTAGCAGGTGCATTAGGTGGACAAATAGCCGGAGTGCAAATCACATCTACAGATGGTACTCCTGGTGCAGGGTTCAACATCAACATTCGTGGTGTAGGAAGTCTGACAGGTGATTCAAGCCCGCTCTACATTGTAGACGGTTTTCAGGTAGACGACATTGATTATTTATCAAATTCAGATATTGAATCTATTGAAGTACTTAAAGACGCTTCATCTTCTGCCATTTATGGTGCACGTGCAGCAAATGGTGTTGTGATGATTACAACAAAATCAGGAAAAAGCGGGAAACCACAAATTAGCTATAATGGTTCTGCAAGTTATCGTAAAATCTCTAAAACATTGGATGTATTATCTCCCTACGAATTTGTGAAATTACAGGGTGAAGTTAATAATGATCTCTTGAGCAGTTACATTTCTGACAAAGAATTTGATGATGCCGGAAAACCAATTAGATACCATTCATTAGAAGATTATGTAGGCGTAAAAGGAGTAGATTGGCAAGAAGAGACTTTCAACCCGACTTGGTCTCAAGATCATAATTTCTCTCTTAGAGGTGGTAGCAATGATACACAATATAATGCGGCTTTTTCTCGCTATGTAGAAAACGGTATCTTCAACAACAGCGGTTTTGACAAAACAACAGCTAAGTTTCGTATAGATCAAAAGATTAATAAAAATATATCGTTCAATGCAACTATTAACTATGCTTTAACTAATCGTAAAGGTGTAGGAACAACAGCTGATTCCGGACGCTTCAATATGTTAGCTCAGATACTTAGCGCACGTCCCACAGGTGGAAATAAGCTAACCGACGAAGAATTATTGCATTCGGCCATTGACCCGGAAATGCTAGAAACAGGCGAAAGCCTAGCACAGGTTAATCCTGTTATGCAAACTCAATCTGTAACTAACAATAAACGTGGCGAAATGTGGTCTGGAAATGCATCTGTAAGCTGGCAGATCATACAAGGACTTACTTTTAAGAGTGCCGGGACATATAATACAACCAATAGCCGCACTGACATTTTTTACAAAAATGGCTCTAAGGAAGCATATCGTAATGGTGAACAACCTTATGGACGTACAACCATGCAACGCGATGTACGCTGGACCAACTTTAATACTTTAACCTGGAAACAAAAGGTAAAGAAACATAATTATGATGTCATGCTAGGACACGAAGTATCCTACAAAAGTACAGAATACTTGTTAGGTGAAGCAATGGGATTCCCTTTCGATCAAATGGAAAATGACAACATGGGGCTAGGTGCAACTCCAAGTAAGGTTGAAAGTACTTACTACGATAAAACGTTATTATCATTTTATGCACGTGCTAACTATAACTACGACAACCGTTATCTATTTACAGCAACAGTACGTGCCGATGGTTCTACGGTATTCTCATCAAATAAGAAATGGGGATTCTTCCCTTCTTTCTCTGCAGCGTGGCGTGTATCAGAAGAAGCATTCATGAAAGATATTAAATGGATTTCAAATTTCAAAATTCGTTTAGGTTGGGGTACAGTAGGAAATGACAATATACCTAACTATCTATCTCTGGACCTATATGAAGCAAATAAATATGGCATAGGCAATAGTAGTGTTACTGTTTTAAATCCTAAACAACTTAGAAATAAGAATTTGAAATGGGAAGGATCAAACACTACTAACTTAGGTATTGACTTAGGTTTCTTTGACAACCGCCTAAATTTAACCGCTGAATTCTTTATCAAGAATACAAAAGACTTGCTATTGTCACAATCACTGGCACATATTACAGGATTTGACTCACAAATGCAAAACGTAGGAAAAATTCAAAATAAGGGTATTGAATTAAGTTTAAACAGCACCAATATTCAAACTCGGAATTTTACTTGGCAAACCAACTTTAATATATCATTCATCAGGAATACATTGAAGTCACTGGCGTCAGGAGTAAACTACATGCAAGCACGTTCTGGCTTTGATAGCAATTTCACTTCATATGATTATATGGCTATTGTCGGACAATCGCTTGGTCTGATTTACGGATATGAATTTGATGGTATTTATCAATATTCAGATTTTTATTCAGTTCCGGGTTCCAGCACTTTAATATTAAAGGAAGGCGTAACAAGCAATCCAAGTCTTGGAAACAGATTGTCTCCGGGAGCAGTTAAATATAAAGATCAAGATGGTGATGGAGTAATAACAACTAAAGACCGTACTGTTATCGGTAATGCTTTGCCTAAATGGTATGGTGGTATCACTAACACATTCAACTATAAAGGTATTGATTTTAGCTTTATGTTGCAATTCAATTACGGCAATGACATTTATAATGCAACCCGTTTGTATGCAACTCAAACCAATACACAACGTAGAAACCAATTAGCAGAAGTAGCAGACCGTTGGAGTCCGACAAACGCTTCAAACAAGGTACCTCGCTACAATGGATATGTAGTAAACGATGTGTATTCACGATTTGTAGAAGATGGTTCTTTCCTACGTTTAAAGAATATAACACTAGGATATACACTGCCTCATAAATGGACTCGTAGTTTCCATGTATCCAAACTTCGCGTATATGCTACCGGACAAAATCTCTTCTGCCTTAACAACTATAGCGGATATGATCCGGAAGTAAGTACAGCCAGCAAAAGTCCTATGACTCCCGGACTGGATTGGGGTGCTTATCCTAAGAGTAGAGTATTTACATTTGGTATTGATTTACAGTTCTAATATGAGAAAATAATATGAAGAAATTAATATATTACATAGCAATGTCCATTCTGTGCATTTTACCTTATTCATGCTCATTAGATGAAGAGGCAAGAAGCGAAATGGAAAAGAAGAATTACATGACTAATGCTAAAGAAGCACAAGATGTTCTATTAGGAGTATATCGTACAACTGTTGAAGATGCTGCATACGGGTATCATCTATCTTTCTTGTTCAACATGGGAACAGATATATCTCAAGGAGAAGGTTCCGATATAACGAATTATCGTATCATTGTCAATAACGCTTTTCCCACTACCCAAGTAGAAATTCAACAAACATGGCAAGTCCTTTATAAAGGTATCTACAGAGCAAACGACTTCCTGGAACGTATTAGTGGAAAAATAGAGACTTATAATACTACTGATAAAAAGATCGCAACTCTTTATATAGCCGAAGCCAGAGCGTTAAGAGCCATGTTCTATTTCGAGTTAGTGCGTCGTTATGGAAATATTCCTTTGATTACTAGTACAGAGATGTCTTATCAAGCTCCTACTACTTTTACACAGGCTACTCCTGATAAAGTATATGAATTTATTGAAGACGATCTTCTTTATGCTAGTGAAGTCCTACCATATGCAATCGACGATCAGCTTCGTGAGAACACATCATATCGTTTTAGTAAAGGGGCAGCACTTGGGCTCTTGGCAAAAGTGTATGCTACATGGGCAGGATATCCTGTACAAAATACAGCAAAATGGGAAGATGCTGCCAAAACAGCACGTATCCTCATCGAATCCGGCAAACATTCATTACTGCGCAATTATGAAAAGTTATGGGAAAATACTTGTAGCAGTGTATGGGATCCAACAGAAAGCTTAATCGAGATTTCATTCTATTCTCCTACCGTATCTGGTTCTGGAGATCCTGTAGGGCGTATCGGCAAATGGAATGGAGTAAAAACAACAGCTATCGCCGGTGTACGAGGTAGTTGTGCAGGAAATATGAAAGTAGTCCATACATTCGTGCTCGATTGGAGAGACGGCAAAAATGCAAATGACAAACGTCGCGATCTATCAGTAGCAAACTATAAGTATGATGACGATTACGTATTATGGGCTAAAGGTAAAAGTGATACGGAAGAATCTGCAAAATTAAAAGACCAAGATCCCACTCAAGCTCAAAAAGAAAAACAAAACTATACACCAGCCAAATGGGATCTTATAAAATACCAAAAGACAGGTGGGGTTATCAATAACGATAAATCTAACGCAAACTGGTATTTCTTACGTTATGCAGATGTATTACTCATCTATGCCGAAGCACTGAATGAATGGAAACATGGTCCTACCACAGAAGCTTATGCTGCAATTAACGAAGTTCGTCGTCGTGGATATGGATATCCTAGCAATACAGGAAGCTGCGACCTTTCAAACTTAAATGAAGAAACTTTCCGTGAAGCAGTCAGAAAAGAACGTGCGTATGAATTAGCATTTGAAGGTCATCGTCGTATGGATTTAGTTCGCTGGGGCATCTATTATGAAACTATACAAAAAACGAATGCTGCTTTAGCAAACTGGTGGGATTCTGCAGATAATTACAGATATTTGTTATATAAATATACAGAGAAAAACAAACATGAATTACTGCCTATTCCACAACGTGAAAAGGACTTGTGTATTCAGTTCAAACAAAACCCTGGTTGGTAACAAAATCTCTATAACTTCTCTCCAATATGCCTTAAATAGGGCATATTGGAGATATTTAAAACCTTTTTCAACAAAATCGAAACTTGAAAAGCTCTATTTAAACGCCTTTTCGACAATCCTGTAACACAAAATTAGGTCTTTCGCCTACTTTTGCATCAGTTACAAAACTTCTAAAAACAATCACTTAAAATGAATAACATGAAAAAGAAACTTGTTCTCTTTGCTTCGGTTAGTATTGCACTCGCATCGTGCCAGACAACCCCAAAGGAAGACTACAGTTGGATAAAAAAAGGACTGGATGTAGCTTCTGCCCAATTACAACTTTCTGCTGAAGAAGTTAGTGGTACAGGGATGCTGCCACGCTCCATCCGTACCGGCTATGACATGGATTTCCTTTGCCGTCAGTTGGAAAGAGATTCATTAACATTTAAAGATTCCCTACGTGCACAGCCTACTGCCGAACAGCTAGGCAAACGTCGCCTCTGCAACGTTTATGACTGGACGAGCGGTTTCTTCCCCGGTTCATTATGGTATGCATACGAACTGACAGGAAACGATACACTGAAAACTCAAGCAATCGAATATACCAATCTTCTGAATCCGGTACGCTATTATAAAGGTACACATGATTTGGGATTTATGGTCAACTGTAGCTACGGCAATGCAGAACGTCTTTCACCTAACGATACCATCGCTGCTGTGATGAGAGAAACTGCCGATAACCTCTGCGGTCGTTTCAATGATTCTATCGGTGCTATCCGTTCATGGGATTTCGGAACATGGAACTTCCCGGTTATCATCGACAATATGATGAACCTTGATCTTCTATTCAATGTAGCAAAAGCAACAGGCGACAATAGATATAAAGACATCGCTATCAAACATGCCATGACAACGATGCATAATCACTTCCGCCCGGATTATACTTGCTGGCATGTAGTAAGCTATAACAGCGATGGTACAGTAGAACGAAAACAAACCCACCAAGGCAAGAACGATGATTCTTCATGGGCACGCGGACAGGCATGGGCTGTGTACGGATATACCGCTTGTTTCCGCGAAACAAATGATAGTATCTTCCTGAACTTTGCAAAGGATATAGCTGATATGATTATGGATCGCGTAAAAACAGACGACGCTATTCCTTATTGGGATTATGATGCTCCTGTAACCAAAGAAACTCCACGCGATGTATCTGCTGCTTCTGTCACTGCTTCTGCAATGATCGAACTAAGCACAATGGTTCCCGATGGACAGAAATATCTGGATTATGCGGAAAAGATTCTGAAGAGTCTGTCAAGTGATGCATATCTTGCAAAAGTGGGTGACAATCAAGGATTCATTTTGATGCATTCCGTAGGTTCACTGCCCAATGGTTCTGAAATCGACACTCCGCTGAACTATGCTGACTACTATTATCTGGAAGCATTGAAGAGATTCATGGATCTGAAAGGTATCAACTACAAAGATATCTAATACATAAAATTATAACACCTATTATATCATGAATAAAACTTTAAAGTACATCGTTCTGCTTGCAATCGCATGTTTCGTAAGCAAGGGTTATGCCCAAGAACTGAAAAGCGAAGTCTTTTCTCTTCTTAACCTGGACTATCCGGGACTGGAGAAAGTAAAAGCTTTGCATCAGGAGGGTAAAGATGAGGATGCTGCCAAAGCATTACTGGACTATTACCGTGCACGTACCAACGTAAAAACTCCGGATATCAATCTGAACAAAGTGACTATCAGCAAAGAAGAACAGCAATGGGCAGATGACGGATTGAAACATACATTCTTCGTACATAAAGGTTATCAACCTTCTTACAATTATGGAGAAGATATCAACTGGCAATACTGGCCGGTGAAAGATAATGAGCTCCGCTGGCAGTTGCACCGTCACAAATGGTTCACTCCAATGGGTAAAGCTTACCGTATATCCGGTGATGAAAAATATGCTAAAGAATGGGCACACCAGTATATCGACTGGATTAAAAAGAATCCGTTGGTGAAGATGGACAAGAAAGAATATGAGCTGGTAAGTGATGGAAAAATCAAAGGTGAAGTAGAAAACGTACGTTTTGCATGGCGTCCTCTGGAAGTGAGTAATCGTCTACAAGACCAGACTTCACAATTCCAGTTATTCCTTCCCTCCCCTTCTTTCACTCCGGACTTCCTGACAGAATTCCTGATGAACTATTACAAACATGCTGTACATATCCTTGCTAATTACTCGGATCAAGGCAACCATTTACTTTTTGAAGCTCAACGCATGATTTATGCAGGTGCCTTTTTCCCTGAATTCAAAGATGCTCCGGCTTGGAGAAAAAGTGGTATCGACATTCTGAACCGTGAAATTCACGTACAGGTATACGAAGATGGCGGACAGTTCGAACTTGACCCACATTATCATCTGGCAGCTATTAACATTTTCTGTAAAGCCTTAGGTATCGCAGATGCTAACGGATTCCGTAAGGAATTCCCTCAAGATTATTTGGATACCATTGAAAACATGATTATGTTCTATGCAAACATTTCTTTCCCTGATTACACCAATCCATGTTTCAGCGACGCCAAGTTGACAACAAAGAAAGAAATGGTGAAAAACTACAAGTCATGGAGCAAACTGTTCCCGAAGAACCAGGCAATCAAATACTTTGCTACAGAAGGAAAAGAAGGCGCATTGCCGGATTATATGTCTAAAGGTTTCCTGAAATCAGGCTTCTTTGTATTCCGTAATTCATGGGGAATGGATGCTACCCAAATGGTAGTAAAGGCAGGTCCGAAAGCTTTCTGGCACTGTCAGCCGGATAATGGAACATTTGAACTTTGGTTCAACGGCAAGAATTTGTTCCCGGATTCTGGTTCGTATGTATACGCAGGTGAAGGCGAAGTAATGGAACAACGCAACTGGCATCGTCAGACTTGTGTTCACAACACAGTAACCCTGGACAACAAGAATCTCGATACAACAGAATCTGTTACTAAGTTATGGCAACCAGAAGGTGCTATCCAGACTTTAGTGACCGAAAATCCGAGTTATAAGAATCTGAAACACCGTCGTTCTGTTTTCTTCGTTGATAACACTTACTTTGTCATTGTAGATGAAATGGCAGGTAGCGGTAAAGGTTCTATCAATCTTCACTATCAAATGCCGAAAGGAGAAATCGCCAACAGCCGCGAAGACATGACGTTCCTGACACAGTTTGAGGATGGAAGCAACATGAAACTGCAATGTTTCGGCCCTGCCGGAATGAGCATGAAGAAAGAACCAGGATGGTGCTCAACAGCTTATCGCAAACGCTACAAACGTATGAATGTATCATTCAACGTGAGAAAAGACGGTGAAGAAGCTGTACGTTACATCACTGTTATCTACCCGGTTAAGAAAAGCGCAGATGCCCCTAAATTTGACGCTAAATTCAAGAACAAAGCGTTCGATGAAAACGGTCTGGAAGTAGAAGTGAAAGTAAACGGAAAGAAACAGTCATTAAAATACAAACTATAAAAAGCCTCAAAGCCTCTCCCTGCCCCTTTTCTTGGGAGAGGCTTCTTATCATTATGGAAAACTATTACACCTCCTCTACCCTACTCCTCCCATTGGCAGCACTAAGCCTCGTTTCTTGCAACAGCCAAAAGAAAGAAGAAGTCAGACAGCCAAACATCATCTTCATGATGACGGATGATCACACCACTCAAGCAATGTCCTGTTATGGAGGAAATCTGATCCAAACTCCTAATATGGATCGGATTGCCAATGAAGGTATTCGCTTTGATAATTGTTACGCTGTCAATGCTCTTTCGGGACCTTCACGCGCTTGCATCCTCACCGGCAAGTTCAGTCACGAGAATGGTTTTACCGATAATGCAAGTACATTCAACGGCGATCAGCAGACATTCCCCAAACTCCTTCAGCAAGCCGGATACCAGACTGCCATGATCGGCAAATGGCACCTCATCAGCGAACCGCAAGGTTTCGACCATTGGAGTATCCTTAGCGGCCAACATGAGCAAGGTGACTATTACGATCCTGATTTCTGGGAAGACGGAAAACATATCGTAGAAAAAGGATATGCTACGGATATTATTACCGACAAAGCAATTAAATTCCTTGAAGGACGGGACAAGAACAAACCGTTCTGCATGATGTATCACCAGAAAGCCCCACACCGTAACTGGATGCCCGCTCCCCGTCATTTAGGCATATTTAATAATACAACTTTCCCGGAACCGGCTAATCTGTTCGACGACTACGAAGGTCGTGGAAGAGCTGCTCGCGAGCAGGATATGTCTATCGAGCACACGTTGACAAACGACTGGGATCTCAAATTGATGACTCGTGAAGAGATGCTGAAAGATACAACCAACCGTCTTTATAGTGTATATAAACGTATGCCTATTGAAGTTCAGGATAAATGGGATTCTGTATACGCCGGGCGCATTGCCGAATACCGCAAAGGTGACTTGAAAGGCAAATCTTTAATCAGCTGGAAATATCAACAATATATGCGCGATTATCTGGCTACGGTTCTGGCAGTAGACGAAAATATCGGCCGACTACTGAATTATCTCGAAAAGATTGGTGAACTGGACAATACAATCATTGTCTACACCTCCGACCAGGGTTTCTTCCTTGGCGAACATGGCTGGTTTGACAAACGCTTCATGTATGAAGAATGTCAGCGCATGCCTCTTATCATCCGTTACCCGAAAGCAATCAAAGCAGGAAGTACCAGTAATGCAATCAGCATGAATGTAGACTTTGCTCCTACCTTCCTCGACTTTGCCGGAGTAGATATCCCGTCAGATATTCAAGGAGCTTCTTTGAAACCGATATTGGTCAACGAAGGCAAAACCCCGGCCGACTGGCGTAAAGCTGCTTATTACCATTATTACGAGTACCCTGCAGAACACTCTGTAAAACGTCACTATGGTATCCGTACACAAGATTTCAAACTGATTCATTTCTACAACGATATTGACGAATGGGAAATGTATGACATGAAAGCTGATCCGAGAGAGATGAACAACGTCTTCGGCAAACCGGAGTATGCTAAAGTACAAAAAGAGCTGATGGAGCTACTTCAGGACACTCAAAAACAGTACAAAGATACTGACCCGGATGAAAAGGAAAAAGTCCTCTTTAAAGGTGATCGCCGACAAATGCAAAACCGCTAAGAGGAGGACATATAAATAAGAATTAATATGCTTCATTATTAGTTTACCGAATAAATTAGATAAAACCATGGATAGAAGAAAGTTTTTAAAAAACACAGGCTGGTCTTTCCTCGGATTGGCAGCTTCAGGCAGTTTGCTGGGTTCTTGCGCAGCTGGAAGCAAAGAAGCAAAAAAGATTATGCCGTCAGCCAGTAACCTCAAAATGTACTGGGGCGACTTACATAACCATTGCAACATCACATACGGACACGGCGACATGCGCGACGCTTTTGAAGCAGCGAAAGGACAATTGGATTTTGTCAGTGTCACTCCTCATGCTATGTGGCCGGATATTCCCGGAGCAGATGATCCCCGCCTGAAATGGGTGATTGATTATCACACAGGAGCTTTCAAACGTTTGCGTGAAGGCGGTTATGAGAAGTACGTAAAAATGACGAATGAATACAACAAAGAAGGTGAGTTCCTTACTTTTGTCGGATACGAGGCCCACAGCATGGAACATGGTGACCATGTTGCATTGAATTATGATCTTGACGCACCGCTTGTAGAATGTACTTCTATCGAAGACTGGAAACAGAAGGCAAAAGGACACAAAGTATTTATCACTCCGCATCACATGGGTTACCAGGGTGGTTATCGTGGTTACAACTGGAAATGCTTTACCGAAGGAGATATTACCCCATTCGTAGAAATGTATTCCCGTCACGGTCTGGCAGAAAGCGATCAGGGAGATTATCCTTATTTACACGATATGGGGCCGCGCCAATGGGAAGGAACCATTCAATATGGTCTTGAATTAGGCAACAAATTCGGTATCATGGCTTCTACCGACCAACATTCCGGTTATCCGGGAAGTTATGGCGACGGTCGTATTGGTGTCATGGCTCCATCATTGACTCGCGACGCTATTTGGGAAGCTCTCCGCACCCGCCACGTATGTGCCGCAACCGGTGATAAAATTATTATCGACTTCCGCCTCAACGACGCTTTCATGGGTGACGTGGTTCGTGGTAACAGCCGCCGTATCTATCTGAACGTCACAGGTGAAAGCTGTATCGACTATGTAGATATTGTCAAGAACGGACAGATTTTAGCTCGCATGAACGGCCCTCTGACTCCGATTGCTCCGGAAGGTGATACGGTACGTTGCAAAGTTAAAGTTGATTTTGGTTGGAATCGTGAAGAGAAATACGTACATTGGCAGGGTAAACTGTCAGTGGACAAAGGACAGATCCATAGTGTAACTCCTTGTTTCCGTGGCGCAGCGTTCACTTCTCCGCAAGAAGGTGAAACTGAATTCCACACGCATGTCAACCGTATTGTATCCGTTGGCGACAAGGAAACCGAACTGGATATGTACAGTAGCAAGAATCCGAATACGACTACAGCAGCCATGCAAGCCGTCATTCTGGATGTGGAAATGCCCAAAGACGGTAAGATCATTGCCGAATTCAATGGCAAGAAGTTTGAACACACATTGGGCGAATTGCTCGAAGGTTCACGTTCACACTTCATGATCGGTTGGTTGAGCGAGGCAATCCTCTTCAATCGCGCTATGCCGGAAAGCTGCTTCACTTTGGAACACTACATGGAAGATAAAGAGCCGCAACGTGATACGGACTACTACTATGTACGCGTTCGCCAACGTGACGGACAATGGGCTTGGAGTTCACCGATTTGGGCAGAAAGAGTGTGATTTTTTTAAGTATTAAGTATTAAGTATTATGTATTAAGTATTACTTGGTGATATGGAAAAAGAATACGCTATAGGAATTGACCTTGGCGGAACTTCTGTAAAATACGCCCTAATTGATAATGAAGGCGTATTTTACTTTCAAGGGAAGTTACCGTCGAAAGCCGATGTATCAGCCGAAGCTGTCATCGGACAGTTGGTTACTGCTATCAATGAAGTGAAAGCCTTTGCACAGGAACAAGGCTACAAAATCAATGGTATAGGAATCGGTACACCGGGCATCGTAGATTCTACAAACCGCATAGTTCTGGGAGGTGCGGAAAACATCAACGGTTGGGAAAACATACATCTGGCGGACCGCATTGAAAAGGAAACCGGACTCCCGGCTTTATTGGGAAATGATGCCAATCTGATGGGATTAGGAGAAACAATGTATGGAGCCGGACAGGGAGCCACTCATGTTGTTTTCTTAACAGTAGGAACAGGCATTGGCGGTGCAGTAGTCATCGATGGCAAATTGTTCAACGGTTATGCCAACCGGGGGACAGAACTGGGGCACGTGCCTCTCATTGCCAATGGCGAACCTTGTGCCTGTGGTTCCGTCGGCTGTCTGGAACATTATGCTTCCACTTCTGCCTTGGTACGCCGTTTCAGTCAACGGATAATAGACGCAGGTATCTCCTACCCGAATGAGGAGATTAATGGAGAACTGATCGTCCGCCTTTACAAACAAGGAGATAAGATTGCACAACTATCGCTGGAAGAACATTGTGATTTTCTGGGACATGGAATTGCAGGATTCATTAATATCTTCAGCCCTCAAAAGATTGTGATCGGTGGAGGACTTTCCGAAGCCGGAGACTTTTATATTCAGAAAGTAAGCGAAAAAGCCCGCAGTTACACCATCCCCGACTGTGCCGTGAATACTCAAATCATAGCTGCCGCTCTTGGAAACAAGGCCGGAAGTATTGGAGCCGCTTCACTCTTTTTCAAATGAAAATACAAATAAATGATAGTTGATAGCTGATAAATGATAGTTAGTAAATGAAAGTTATCCCAATATACAAATACTCAATCATCAATTAATTATCAACTTCCATCTATCAGTTATCATTTATCAACTATCAACTATTTAAGATTATGAGAAAAAATTTAGGGATGCTGGCGCTGATTATGGCGTTCTGGTTTACCATCTCGTTTATCACCAATATTCTAGGCCCACTCATTCCGGATATTATCCACAACTTCAATCTAAGTGACCTGGCAATGGCGGGATTTATCCCGACTTCTTTCTTCCTGGCCTATGCCATCATGTCTATCCCTGCCGGATTGCTCATCGACCGTTTCGGTGAAAAGCCGGTATTATTCGGTGGATTTCTAATGCCGTTTATCGGCACCATCCTATTTGCCTGCATGCACACGTATCCGATGTTATTGGCTTCTTCTTTCATCATCGGCCTGGGAATGGCCATGTTACAAACGGTATTGAATCCACTCCAACGCACTGTAGGAGGAGAAGAAAACTATGCATTTATCGCCGAACTGGCACAGTTCATGTTTGGCATTGCTTCTTTCCTAAGTCCTCTGGCATATACTTATCTAATTCGTGAACTTGATCCGGCAACATATACAGCAGGTAAGGGTTTCTTTATCGACCTGTTGGCCGATGTCACTCCACGGGAAATGCCGTGGGTATCTCTTTATTGGGTATTTACAATCCTGCTATTGGTCATGCTGATAGCTGTCGGTGTATCCCGTTTTCCCAAGATCGAGTTGAAAGAAGACGAGAAAAGCGGGTCTAAAGATTCATATCTGGCTTTATTCAAACAGAAATATGTATGGCTGTTTTTCCTGGGAATTTTCTGCTATGTAAGTACGGAACAGGGAACTTCAATCTTCATGAGTACTTTCCTGGAACAATACCATGGAGTTAACCCACAAACAGACGGTGCACAGGCCGTAAGCTATTTCTGGGGATTGATGACAGCCGGTTGTCTGGTAGGTATGATTCTGCTCAAGTTAATTGACAGTAAACGATTGTTGCAAATTTCCGGAATTCTGACGATCATCCTATTATTATCGGCATTGTTCGGAAGTAAAGAAGTATCCATGCTTGCTTTCCCTGCTGTTGGATTCAGCATCTCCATGATGTATTCCATCGTATTCTCATTGGCACTGAACTCTGCGTCACAGCACCACGGTTCATTCGCAGGTATACTATGCTCGGCAATTGTAGGTGGTGCCGGTGGTCCGATGATTGTAAGTATACTGGCAGACGCTACATCACTCCGTACGGGTATGCTCTTTATCCTTGTTTTTGTAGGATATATCACCTTTATCGGTTTCTGGGCACGTCCACTGATTAATAACAAGACTGTTCGTCTGAAAGATTTGTTCAAACAACGCTGAATAACAAAGCGATGAATAATAAAAGCAAAGTTATATGATGAAACAACGAATATCTATTTTTCTCTTATTCACCCTTCTGCTATTCGCCAATGGATATGCACAAAAAGGAATCATGCGTCTGACTCAACAGACCTTGATGCATGAAGTCCGCGAAACGCCTTCGCCTCTGGACGGACAGCATATTACTGTCAATCCCCCACGTTTTATGTGGCCGGATAAGTTCCCGCACCTCGGTGCTGTATTGGACGGAGTTGAAGAAGAGGACTACAAACCCGAAGTAACCTACCGCATCCGTATTGCACGCGACCCCGAATTCAAATCGGAAGTGATTACCGCCGAAAGAAAATGGGCATTTTTCAACCCATTCAAACTCTTTGAAAAAGGGAAATGGTATTGGCAACATGCCTACGTTGACAAAGAAGGAAAAGAAGAATGGTCACCTGTTTATCATTTTTATATAGACGAACACATACGTACATTCAACCCTCCTTCTCTACAGGAAGTATTAACCAAATTGCCCAAGACTCATCCCCGCATCTTGCTTGATGCCGAAGATTGGGATAATATCATCGAACGGAATAAAAACAATCCGGAGGCACAGGCTTATATCCGAAAAGCCGATAAATGCCTGAACCACCCGCTGAAACATCTGGAAGAAGAAATTGATACAACCCAGGTTGTCAAGTTGACAAACATTGTTCAATATCGTTCTGCCCTGATTCGGGAAAGTCGTAAGATTGTAGACCGTGAAGAAGCAAATATCGAAGCCATGGTACGCGCTTACCTGCTAACGAAAGACGAGGTATACTACAAAGAAGGCATTAAGCGTCTTTCCGAAATTCTTTCCTGGAAAAAAAGTAAGTACTTTGCTGGAGATTTCAATCGTTCTACTATTCTGTCCATGAGCACTTCAGCGTATGATGCATGGTACAATCTGTTGACTCCGAATGAGAGAAAACTACTCCTAAGAACGATTCGTGACAATGGAAAGAAGTTCTATCATGAATATGTCAATCACTTGGAAAACCGCATTGCTGATAATCATGTCTGGCAAATGACTTTCCGTATCTTGAATATGGCGGCATTTGCTACGTATGGCGAACTCCCGATGGCTTCCACCTGGGTGGATTATTGCTACAATGAATGGGTATCCCGTCTGCCGGGCCTCAACGCGGATGGAGGATGGCACAATGGTGATTCCTATTTTCAGGTCAATCTTCGCACATTGATTGAAGTTCCCGCCTTCTACTCCCGTATCAGTGGATTCGATTTCTTCGCTGATCCGTGGTATAACAACAATGCATTTTACGTCATCTACCAGCAGCCTCCATTCTCCAAATCTGCCGGACAAGGCAATTCACATGAAAGCAAGATGAAGCCGAACGGTACACGAGTAGGTTATGCAGATGCCTTGGCACGTGAATGTAATAATCCGTGGGCGGCCGCTTATGTACGTACCATTCTGCAAAAAGAACCGGATATCATGGAAAAAACTTTCCTCGGAAAATCCGGAGACTTGACCTGGTATCGTTGTACAACCAAGAAAGCTCTCCCCAAAGAAGGACATACTCTTGCCGAACTACCCATGGCGAAAGTATTCAATGAAACGGGGATCGGTACAATGAATACTTCTTTGGGAGATATAGACAAGAATGCCATGTTATCGTTCCGCTCCAGTTCTTATGGTTCCACTTCCCATGCACTGGCTAATCAGAATGCTTTTAATACATTCTATGGAGGTAAAGCCATTTTTTACAGCAGCGGACATCGTACAGGTTTTACGGACGATCATTGTATGTATTCTTATCGTAACACCCGTGCACACAACAGCATTTTGGTAAATGGAATGACTCAAAAGATTGGAACGGAAGGATATGGCTGGATTCCGCGTTGGTATGAAGGAGAAAAAATCGCTTATATGGTAGGAGATGCTTCCAATGCTTATGGTAAAGTGACTTCTCCCCTATGGCTAAAACGTGGCGAACTATCCGGTACGCAATATACGCCTGAAAAAGGATGGGATGAGAACAAGCTGGATATGTTCCGCCGTCATATTATCCAACTGGGAAGTACCGGAGTTTTCGTGATTTATGATGAACTGGAAGGAAAGGAGGCTGTTACATGGAGTTACCTTTTACATACTGTAGAATTACCGATGGAAATACAGGAACTGCCCAATGAGGTGAAAGTAACCGGAAGGAATAAAGCCGGTGGTATCTCTGTTGCCCATCTTTTCAGTTCGGCAAAAACGAAACAGGCAATGGTAGATACTTTCTTCTGTGCTCCGACCAACTGGAAAAATGTGACGAATGCACAAGGAAAAGCAGTGAAATATCCTAATCATTGGCATTTCTCTTCTACAACTGTTCCTTGCAAAACCGCCCGTTTCCTGACTGTGATGGATACACATGGAGATAACCGTCCGGATATGCAGGTAGTTCGCAAAGGCAATATCATTCAAGTAGGTGACTGGGCTATCACTTGCAACCTTACGGAAAAAGGAAAAGCTGCTATCCACGTTAGTAATAAAGTGGAGAAAGTTTCCTTAAACTACGATGCCGATAAAAAGAAAGGTGCAACGACAGTAACAGATCAGGTAAAAGGGAAACAGGTTAATAAAGTCCTGACAGACTATTTACCGGATTTTGAGATTTAATCTCTCCCCCCCCAAAAAAAACTGTCCCGTTATTCAATCTTCTATAAATTGAATAGCGGGATATTTTTTATAGAGAATAAAAGATAAAGAACAGAGTATAAAGTACATGGTCTTATGAATTGTAACCAAGAAGAGTTCTCTCTACAAACATATACTCCTTTAAAAACGTTATATTTGCAGAGTATAATAAATTAAGAAAGAACAATGAAATATATCGGAGCACACGTTAGCGCCTCTGGTGGCGTAGAGTTCGCACCCATTAATGCGCATGAAATAGGAGCAAATGCTTTTGCGTTATTCACCAAGAATCAACGTCAATGGGTAAGTAAACCTCTAACAGAAGAAAGTATCAGCCTCTTCAAAGAGAATTGTGAGAAATATGGTTTCCAATCAGAATATATCCTTCCACATGACAGTTACCTTATCAATTTGGGGCATCCGGAGGAAGAGGGACTTCAAAAAAGCCGTGCCGCTTTTCTGGATGAAATGCAACGCTGTGAACAAGTTGGATTGAAGCTTTTAAATTTCCACCCCGGTAGCTCTCTCAACAAAATATCAACAGAAGATTGCCTGTCGCTTATTGCAGAAAGCATTAATCTCGCTTTAGAAAAAACAAAAGGAGTAACAGCTGTTATTGAAAACACAGCCGGGCAAGGCAGTAATTTAGGAAGCGAATTCTGGCAACTGAAATATATCATTGATCGGGTAAACGATAAGAACCGGGTAGGTGTTTGTCTCGATACCTGCCATACCTATACCGCTGGTTACGATATTGTCAATGAATATGATAAGGTATTTGATGAATTTGATAAAGAAGTCGGATTCAACTACCTCCGTGGTATGCACTTGAATGATTCTAAAAAAGCATTAGGCACCCATGTTGACCGCCACGACAGCATTGGTGAAGGATTGATTGGCAAAGCTTTTTTTGAAAGATTGATGCAAGATTCCAGATTTGATAATATACCGTTAATACTCGAAACTCCGGATGAAAGTAAATGGAAAGAAGAAATTGCATGGTTAAGAAGTATGGAATAAAAGATTAGAAAATACAAGTTATAGAACATATTTTGAAAAAATATTCAACTATTTTATGGTTGTGTTGAATATTATATATATCTTTGTACCCGTAAGCCTTTGAACTTCAAAGAACTTACGGGTTTCTTTTAAAAACAAAACGAACTAAAGTATCGCATAAACAAAAACTATTAGATATGAGAAGATTTTGGTTAGCATGCACAATGGTAATTGTAGTGGGTATAAGCAGTTGTGTGGATAGTGATAAAGACTTATACCAAGAAGCTCCAGGGGCAGAAATTAACACCTCTATTTTTTCTACTATACAAAAAGTACAAGTAGAAATTGATTATTCCAATTCCGAATCAAGAGTTCCTTTTTCCATTTATGATGGAAATCCATTGATTGAAGGTGAAAACACCACCATTCTAAAAGAAAACGTTCAGGCATTAGATGGTGCATGGACAGATGAACAAGGTAAATTCACCGCAACGGTTGAATTGCCGGCTTATGTATCTAATGTGTATATCGTTTCTACATCACCTTTTGCCAGACAGGCAATCCCTGGAAAAATAGTTAACGGTGTTTTGAAAGTATCAGACACAGATGAACAGCTTACTACCAGAGCATCCTACAGAGAGTCAACCCGGTTTGATAGAAATCGGTTTAATAATCTAGGTTGGAATACTAATCTCGGTTCATTCGACGATCGCAGTGGAGTTATTGATTATGCTTATAAAGGTAATGATCCTAAGCTCACTTTAAGTAAATCTGAAATGAACGAATTACGTACTACTGTAAGCAAGGTATTGAATACATTAGGAAGTTGTCCAGAGGAATATCGTACTCAAGCCGACTTATATGTAGAGGAAGATGAAACAGCCGTAGTACTAACTGCATTAAGAGGATGGACCTGTTGGAACAGCTCATTAGGCTACTACTATTACAGATACGATCAAGCTCCTGCCAGTCTGAAAGACGTAAAAGTATATGCTGTATTCCCCAATACTCAAATGACCTGGAATAATGGAAGCCTTCAAGCCTCTCCCCAAGGTATAAAAGAAGGTACAGCTGTACAACTAAAATATTTTGATGATCCGGAATATCCAAAAGGCAAGAACTTCCCCAAAGGATACTACATTGGTTTTATTCTCGCTTGCAACGCATGGAACACCTATTTTACAGGTTTCAACAGTTATACTCTAACCGAAGGATTTTATGCCAGTTCCACAAAAGGATTTAGTACTAAAGTTAATAGCGGTATAGATGTACGTACAGCTATGTTTAAAGATAAAAACAGTAACATTGCTATCGCCTTTGAAGATTTCATGGATGATCAGAATTTTACAGATGTTGTATTCTCATTAAAAGCCAATCCTGAAATCACTAATGTTCCTCCTGTAGATGAAGACTTAAATACAACTATTGAAAAGACAGGTGTATACGCATTTGAAGATGAATGGCCTAAAGCTGGTGATTACGATATGAATGACGTATTGGTTCAGTATACTTATCAAAAAGTATTCAATATATTCAATGAAATCTTAAGCGAGTCATTTACATTTAAAACTTTATATAATAAATCGACTGTATTTACTAACGGATTAGGTTTCATTCTTTCAAATGAGGGAAATGCACAGTCAACTGAATACTTTATTAGAAAAGAAAATGAAAAGGACTTTACTGTAGCTTCGGGAACTGACAAATTTACTCGTGAAAGCAATGCAATCATATTGACAGATAATGTTAAAACAAACCCGAATGCCGAATATAAAGTAACATTCAAATACGGAGATAAAAACTCGAATAAAAAGCAGGAAACATCAATCGATGCATTCATATACCGTCCTAGTAAAGAAGGTAATCGCTTGGAAGTTCATTGTCCTATGAAGAAACCAACTTCTAAAGTCGATACTTCTCTCTTCGGACAATATGAAGACTGTTCTAAACCTAATGAAGGCATTTACTATGTATCGAATCAAGAGAATATTTATCCTTTTGCATTCTATTTGTCAAATGCCAATGCTAATGATATTGCAGAACTAAAGAACTTCGATAAAAACGAGAAGAAGCCTATCAGCGAAATCTATCCTAAATTTATAGACTGGGCTAAATATGGTACAAACGCCGATTGGTATAAGAAAAAATAAGTACTTAATATACTGAAACAAGAATAGCTGGAAGAATCTCTCTTTCAGCTATTCTTGTATATATCAAAGGATAAGAGCCAGACACTTAATAAATATTCGCCATACTGACTAAAGGTTCATACAGTTTCTCTATATCCTGCGAATCCATCTCTATTTGCACCTGATCGCCGGGCATTAATGTCTGCCCTTTAGGAGGCAAATTCTTCCGGTCACGATGAACATTAATTATCACACAACGCTCCGGTAAACGAAGTTCATCTACTATTTTCCCGTCTAAATAAGAGCCGCTCATTATTTCTACAGACAATGTGTAACGCGGTTCTTCCTTAAATGCAGGCGAATGAATCATATCGTCATACAAAATAACATTGAACGGTTTGATTTGAAGCATTTCCGTAAAATAATAAGTTAATCCTCCTACAACAATAGAAGGATAAAAGACTTCCAAATGCCCCGTAATCTCGGTTATTAGTACAATAGCTGTCAAAGGGGTACGGATTACTGCAACAAGGAATGCAGACATACAAATCAACATGATATAACTAATATTCTCATAAGCAATAACACCCTGTTGAACCATAATTAATCCCACTATTTGTCCAAGAAGTCCTCCCGTCACCAGCGTCGGGATAAAACTTCCTCCCGGTAAACCCGAAGAAAAAGAAAAAGTGCTAAAAACAAAATGCAACAACATCATGCCGACAATCCAGAGAATATGCGTGTCCGGATGCATAGCTTGTGATAACAAGAACTGTTCCCCTCCTCCGGTCAGATTAAACTCAGCCATAGAAATCAGAAAAGCTATAAAAAGCAAATACAACATCTTCACGTATTCCGGATGCTTAATAGCAGGGTAAATACGTTTCACCTGAAGAGTGGTGACAGAAAAGAACTTTCCAAAGACAGAAACCACTGCTGCCAGCAAAAGAAACAATTTCACTTGCCCCCAGAAAGTCATCCCCGGTACAATAGCATCAATATGAAAATAAGGATTGATCGGGAAAATCCAACTGGCAACTCCACCTGCCACTACTCCTGCCAAAAGAGTGGTAATAGCTGTTTTAGGTGCATCGAACCGCTCGATAGATTCGATCACCAACAATGATGAAGCCAATGGGGCAGCAAAAGCAGCAGCTAACCCGGCACCGGCGCCGGCAGACAATAGTTGTTTCCGTTCACCACTAAGCACCCTCCCCCATTTGGATACCAAATATCCAACATACGAACCTATTTGTACGGAGGGACCTTCACGCCCCAAAGACAACCCGGTACTTAATGCAAGTATTCCACCTACAAACTTTGCCACCAATTCCAGAAAAGGATGTTTATAATCAACCCTGCCATTGATAACTCCACGTGTTTGCGGAATACCCCCACCGGTAATAAGCGGCATTTTCTTTACCAACCAGGATACGAATACAAGTATTCCCCACATCAAAAGAAAAAGAGGTATGTACCAATACCATTTGGGACGAGAATCAAAGAAATCGTGACGGAGATTAAAGAAAAACTGTAATAGGTAATGATAAGGCACAGCCACAAGTCCTGTCAGTAATCCTACGAAGATACTGACAAAGTACAGTCGGGCATCAATCAACTTCAGTTTAAAAATGCGCCAACGACCTTTATCTTTTATCTTTTTTATCAGTCGAAACATTCAGCCAGCCTTACATTGTTTTTATACGTAGGACATACAACAATCAAAACCCTGCTGTGGTTTTCAAACTAATGAAGATTTAATTTCTAATTATTTTCCCATCATATTCAAACGAAGGATAGCATGCACCATAAAGTAAGAACCCAGTGCATTATAATCAGTGTCACGAATGGCAGTAGCGGTTATCGTGCGTATCATAGAAATGTCCTGATGAAGAATATCATATATTTTAAAGCGGATTAGTAACTGTTTCCTCTTCAAAAAGGCTTTTGACAGCTGACAGTTCCACATGAAATTTGCTTTGGCATAACCCTCATAACCATATCCGGTACGAAGGAAATAAGTCAGGTCATTATATAACTCCATCCCCCAAGGAAGATAAAGCTGCAATTCAGTTCCTACCTGATAATCAAAAGTTTCAGTACGTTTCTCCCGTACGTCATTATAAGAATTGTTATAAGTCAGACCAACAAGCCCTGTAAGTTCCATTTGGCGGGTACGATAAGTAATCCGTAGACGTTCACGTCCCGTTAAATGCTGTACGGAAGTTTTCACCGGTTCTTCTTTGTTCAAGGTTGTATAGCCATTCTGATTCCGGTATTGCAGATAGGAGTAAGTACGAAATATCCAGTTACGATTCTTAAAAGGGGTATTGAGAGAAAAAGAACCCATGGCCCGCCAATTACCATTCATATTGACCGGGGATGTAGTTCGTACACCGGTTTCACTATCATAAGTCACCTGATTGGTTACATTGTTAATGGTATTCTCGAACAAAGCGGTAGCTACCATATTTCGCTGATGTTTGGTATTATAAGAATTGAAATTCAGCGTAAAAGTATTCATATATGAAGGTTTCAACAAAGGGTTTCCGACACGGATATTCAAAGGGTTGGTACGGTCGGTCACAGGTTGGAGATCACGTATATTAGGCTGTTTCCCTTTTCCCCTATACACAATTTGCAAACGGGTGCGTTTTGAAAACTTATAGCGGAAATTGACCGTAGGCGAAAAATTCATGACCGATCTTTCCAACTGATTTTCGGGAGCATCACTCAATAATGAATGGCTAACAGACTTTTGAGGTTCAAAATCAACACCAATATTATAATTGTACTTTTTTTGCGAGGTACGTATCGCAAGATTTACTAGATGATTAGTATATTGATTCTCAAAACGGTTACTGGATTCTTCATCAAAATCAGGAGCAAACTCTTCCAATTCCTTATCCCAGTCATAGACAAAGCGATCGGAATTATTCACTCTATACTGATAACTGTAACGCAGTTGCAGGAAATGCCGCCACGGTAATGGCTCTACATACACCAACTGCACCCGGTAATTGAATCCGTCAACATCATCCTCTATTTTCTGATTCTGAATCTTCTTCGTATTATTTTTGAAGTACCGGGTAGTAGAAAGGTTCGTCCGATCCGTAGCTGAAGCATTAGTACCATAATCTACCTTCAAAGCAACATTTCTCCCTAAACGACTCAATTTCCGACTAAGCTGCAACATCAGTGCCAGATTATACCGGGAATTATGATTAGTGCCGGAGGACTCTCTCTCATTCAGCAACACATCATTCCCCCACCCTTCCTGAAAACCATTATTCTCTCTGTCATTGGCTGCGAAACGATATTGAGGACGGAAAATCAATGTAGTAACAGAATCCATTTTCCATTCAAGAGAAGCATTGGCTACCAGTTCGTGATTCTGTTGCCGGCTATGACTCGTGCCAAGATTGATTGATTTATCTTCCCGGAGAAAGTTGTCGACTGTGGTACGGCTATCTTCCAAACGATCGGTGCCAACATATTGAACATTTGAACGTAATTTAACGCGCTTCCAGTCATAAGTTGCATTAAGCCCCAATGAGCGGGAGGTAGTCAGTCCCATCCGGCTACGGATATTGCCTGTTGAACTGGAAGATTCATTCTGTAATTCCGAGAATCCCTGGTTATTGGTATTATTCAGATTCCCGATAATGGTTAATTGAGAGTTTTCACGAAAACGGTTCAAGGTATTGGCTAATTCATAACGGTCTTTACTTCCATATCCTCCCATAAAATTCTCCATCCAGCCCCGTTTCATATTTTTTTTCACAGACAAGTCCAGAATCATCTCTTCCTCTCCGTCATCTATTCCCGTAAGACGTGCCAAATCCGATTGACGTTCATACGCTTTTAACTTCTCCACCATCTCCACAGGAAGATTTTTAAGAGCGGCTTTCGGATCATCAGAGAAAAACTCTTTACCATCCACCAAAATCTTTTTTACTTCCTTGCCATGTATCAGCAACTTACCGTCTGCATCTATTTCACCTCCCGGAAGCTGTTTTACCAATTCTTCAAGCATTGAACCTTCGGGAGTACGATAGGCAGAAACGTTGAATACCGTTGTATCCCCCTCTGTCACCGCCATTGGAGCCTGTCCTACTACCACTGCTTCATCCAAAGCATAACTTTCCGGAGTCAGATTTATATCCCCCAATTCATAAGAAGAACTTTTGCTGGAAATGGAAATGGGATGAAAAACCTGCTTATATCCGATATATGAAACCTGTAATAATAAAGACTTCGCTTTAGTTGCATGATTAGGAATGGAAACGGAAAGTTGAAATTTACCGATAGCATCCGTAGCGCCGCCGCCCAACAATGTACTATCCGGTAAAGCTAAAAGCCGGACCGTAGCAAACGGTACCGGCTGATAGGTTTCAGTATCAATCACACGACCGGAAAAACGCTCTTTGCCGGACTGAGCAAAAACAGTCAAACTAATCAGTAACAAGACATAACAAGTAATCAAACGGTACTGAAAAGAATAAATATGGCTGTCTATGTTCAAATTGTGTTGATTTAGTAAAATAAAACTATAATAAAATAAACCTAATCTTTATTTCTGGTCCGGACGTGGAGCGCGAGGTCTTTGTCCCTGGTGATGTCCCTGTCCCGGTTTCTGTCCTTTTCTGCGGTCAAACTCTTTCTTAAACTTATTAGCATTCATCTTCTCTTGCTGATAAATCTTCAGAATCTGCTTCTGCGAAAGTATCTTGCTGAATTCATTGTAATACTTTTCACGAACATCCAGCATTTTACGGCTTTGAGTAAACTGATTCCGCAACATGGTCGCAATCTCGTCATCAGTCATGGACGGCCGTTCTTTTTTAGCATTAGCATCTGTAGCCTTAGCTTTTTCTGTTCTCGGCTTGTGATTCATCATACGGCATTCACGCAATTCTTTGAGATATTTCTCATAAACCGGAGTAAACTTAGCAGCTGTTGCATCATCCAGCATCAATGTTTTCACCATCTGGTCCACCTGCATTTGCATCATTTGCTGCTGTGTAGGACGCTGTTTTCTCTCTTTGTTATCTGAATTCTGTGCAGACAAAGTCATCTGGCTTCCCATCAAAAGAACAGCCAAAATTACATAAATAAATTTAGTCTTCATAATCTTCACGTTTAAAATAATGATTGAGTTACTTAATTCAAAAATATATCATTTTCAGAGAAGCTGACGAGCTCTTCCAACTCCTCATCCGATAGTTCTTTAATCCATTTATCTACAGGTTCCGTACCATTGGCTAATACTTTCGAAGAAGGTGTTTTAACCTCATCTGCCTGTCTCAAAGATGGAACAAACAGAAATCCGACCCATACTGCTGCTATGGTAATCACCGTAGAAATAATCAGCTTCATGTGAGATTTCCGCTGTTGCTTCACTCCGGCGCGCTCCATCACCTTTCGCTGCACATCCTCGAAGAATCCTTCAGGAGTACGGTAGGGTGTCCGTTTACCAATATCGTCAAAATCAAAATCCTTTTTCATCATTCTATCTGTTTAATATATATTCCTTAATCTTCTCTTTCGCATAGTGGTAATTCACTTTTAGTGTATCCACTTTGCTATCCAGTACACGGGCAATCTCTTCATATTCAAGTTCATCGTAATAACGTAAGTTGAATACAAGCCGTTGCTTTTCAGGCAAACTTAGAATGGCCTCCTGAAACTTCACTGCCAGCTCATTTTCATAATCAATATAATCGGAAGCCTTCAACTTGCCCATCAACTCTTCCTGAACATCTTCTGCAGAAACAACTCCCTCATCTTTACGACCGTTCAGCAAGCGTAAACTCTCATTCGTGGCAATCCGGTAAATCCAGGTTGACAGTGAACTTTCTTCGCGAAACTGATCGATATGCCGGAACACCCGGATAAAGACTTCCTGAAGCACATCCTCCGCATCTTCATGAGATACAACCAGTCTACGGATATAATTATATATCGGTACCTGAAAAGAGTCCATCAACATCTTGAATCCCCGTTCGCGATTCGAGGCACAAGCTTCACGAATTTTATTCTCGTTTATCATCAATTCTTTTTCTGAGCTTTATTAGTTAGAACGAAGAAGAGCGGGGAAGTTAAATACGGGAATCCGCATTTTGCTTTTATTAACAAGAAAGAGTAAGAGAGAAGCTGCGCATAAGATATAAAAAGTGCCTCCATATCCTTTGTAAAGGCGATGAAGGCACTTTTAGTAGTTTATCTATAAGTTGTAAACAAGAAAATGATTACCAGAACTTATTGTGTTCTACACTATATTCAAAGCCCACGGCTTTCAACTGATTCACTAATTCATCCTTGTCCACATTCATATCTTCACAAAGTTCGTCAAGTGAAGAATAACAATCACGTAACTTCATATTGATGACGCTGAACAACATCATCGGATCTTTTGGTAATTCCATAACATACAATCTTTTAAACCGGATGCAAAGGTACAGCAATCTCATTGAATGACAAAACAAATCAATCACCTATTTTTTCTATCTTCAAAGAGATCTTTTCTATCAGTTTACTGATTTCCTCTTCCAATGGGATCACGTTGAAGTCCTTCCAAAAGTTCTCATCATATTTGAAATAGGTGTCAGAGAAGATGGTACGGGTGGGCAATCTGTCTGTACGGGGAAATACGACCACTTGTTCGGTATCCACCTTGCAAGTAATCATCTCAAACCAGATATGAAGATCCCGGCTGCCGAACAGCATTTTTGTCCGTTTCACTTTGAAATGAAGATCTCCACGGATATGGTGTATGTAATAAGTCCCTTGCCACGGTTTATAAGAAATAGTATATACCACCTTTTGAGGAATCATTCGCACGTTACGCGTACGCCTTTCGACAAACATACCTGCCGCATTCTTCACATATACAGGATGAACTTCCAGACGGGCTTGCAATAGAGCACTTGTCTCGGAATCAAGAAATAGCTCTCCACAAAAAAGAGGTTCGCTGATTCCCTTTTTCTGCTCAAAATGCACCACATTTACAAATCGGTCCTCTAAAAATGTTACTCCTTCTGAAGTATAGTCATAAATACCCTTCTCTACACTAGGAGTCAGGAACTCGGGCATATCTTTGATGATATCCATCTGGATACAAGCCTGAATTCCGGATTTTACTTTTACAAGCAAGCTGTCTTTTGCTTCTACATTACTTAGCCGACTCATCTTCAACAGCTTCACCTGATCCGGTACAGAAGAATATGAGGATGTCTTATAAACCTTAAACACAGCTTCCGACAAGTTTTGAAATTTGTTTTTCAACTGAACTCCTTCACGATAAAAAGTAGTCAGATATACCGCAGTATGCGAATAATTCTTATTCCGCCGCTCAATCATTTCACGCAAAAGTTTCTTTGGATCACTTCGACGAATCACCACTTCCTGCAAAGGGACAACTTTAGGTTCGAGACTAAGTATATTGTGCCGTCCAATCAGCAAAGCAAACTCTATGTCCTGTGAAAGATAACCTATATGAGAAAAAGTAATCGAATCATTTTTCAAAGAATCGGGTAAAGACAGTTTAAAATCTCCATTCTGATTCGTTATACTGCCAATAGATGTTCCTCGCACTCCAACAGTAGCAGAAGAGATAGGTATTCCTGTCTCCTTATCCAGCAAAGTACCGATAATGACAAAGTTTGTTATCTGTTCCGGAACAAAATCTTGTTGCACACGTACCTTTTTCTCCGAAGGGAGAGTAATCAGGATGTGAGTGCCCATCACTTGAAACTCCAGACTGGTATTTCCTACGATGTCATACACTGCCTGACGAATGGAACGTTCGCCTCCCTTTATTTTCACGACTGCATCATTATCAATGACTTTGCTATCATAAATAAACATATATCCCGACTGTTGAGAGACATCACTCAACAATGAATAAACAGTACCTTTTATCTTGGGAAGTCTGACTATACGCTCCAGCACATCACTCTCATCCGCTCTCACCATATCAACGAAAAAGAAGAGTATCAGCAGAATGGACAGATAATGATAAGCCTGTTTCATTTTTCCCAACTTTAATGAGTTCTATTCCGATAATAAAAGAATATCTCCTTGCCGGATACATTGCAGACCGAGCGCACTAGCTATCAGATTAGCTATAACTTCAGAAGATTCGTCAGAGAATTCGACAGTCAGCCGACGTTCCTCCAATGCCGGTGAGACAACTTGTATTTGCAAACTATCCGAATTCAAATTCATGACTTTCAGAATGTTCGCTAACGATTCATCTTTAAATCGTATATGCTTAAAGAAGCTCCCCCACTCTTCATTCTCCTTATCTGTATCCAAAACGACTAATCGTTGTGATCGCACTACTACCGTTTCCCCCGCTTTTACATAACACTCCTGATTTCCTTTTTTTAGAGTAACCTTCACTATCCCTCTTTGTACGGATAAACGGAACGGAGCATTTTCATCACTTTGCACACTGAAAGCAGTACCTAGCACTTCAATCTTAGCTTGCTCCGTATCAATCCAAAAGGGTTGTCCCTGCTTCTTTGCTACGTCAAAGAACGCATTTCCCTGTAGACTCACTTCCCGTTTATCAGCAATAAAATGTTTCGGATATAACAGGGAAGTTTCTTTTGCCAAGAGTACGACAGAACCGTCTTCGAGAGTCGTTGCCAAAGTGGAAACACCTTGATTTTCCTGTGTAAGAAGATGCTGTGCCAGTTCTTTATCAGAACCGGTCACCCAATACAAAGTTCCCCAAATGACGCCTATCAAAACGGCGGCAACTACTCCGTACCTGATCCATTGTGAATATTTGCGTGTATGGTGGCCTTCATCCACTTTCGCAAGTAAACGGTCATTGTCCAAGCGATTATACAATCGATTCCACGCCTGATCTGTCTTTATTTTATAAATATCTGTTTTCATCACTTCATGTGAATATAAATTTCTACTTCTTCTCGCAATGTCCGGAGGGCTTTTGTCATTTCAGCCTCTACCGTCTTAACAGAAAGCGAAAGCTGCGTCGCTATCTCGACATATTTCCGCCCTTCCAGACGATGCATCTCGAAAATCCTCCGTCTGCGAACCGGCAGCTTTTCAAGGGTTCCATTTATGAATCTCTCCAATTCCTCATACTCCATCTGTTGATGAGGATCTGTTGACTGCTCTGGGTTGGAAGTGGTCAATACAGTTTCACGGTATCTGTTCCGAACTTCCTCGTGTTCGCAATACTGCAAAGATTGATTACGAGTCGCTCTATACAAGTAACTTTTAACGGACTGAAAGATCTGTAAGCGCTCCCTTTCTTTCCAAAGTACATAAAAAAGTTCCTCCACAATCTCTTCAGCCACTTCCATTTGCCCGGTAATGCCTGCCGCATAACAGCAAAGAGGAAAATAGTAACGGCGAAAGAGTTCCTCAAACGCTTTTATGTCACCTCCCTTTATCTTTTTTAGTATGAGCAGTTCATCCAGCATACTTTTGCTTTTCTTTATGATTGACCTCAAATATAAGAAAACTATCCCTGTTTCAATTCGATTGCTTTTTTAATTTATCCACTGCGTGCTCCAAAGATTCCGTAGGTTCGATGATATTGTAGTTTCCCCAAAAGTCCGGACTCCAATATTCGTCTACTTTATCATAGAATATTTGATTCAAGCTGAAGGCTTCTTTGTTGGGAATAGTCTCCAACATTCCTTCTCTCTTGTCGGTCACGACCATTTCGGAAGCTACTGTATAGCTTGTGGAAAACAGTTTCTTCTTCCAGTCACATTTGAAACGGATTGTGTTGCTAATGTAATTCAGATAAGTTTTTCCCTCCACATCTTTATAAGTGACCAGGTAGGACAGCTCTTGCGGCTTGAATCTTAAACCGAGAGGTTTTTTATATAGAATGGCAGTGGTTGCCTTCGATTTATCCTGCATGTCCAGACTCATCTCTATACGGGTAAATGACAAGCGTTCACGATCGATATATAATTTGCCATACAAGAGAGCATACATAAGGATTACCTTCGGGCGGAAATTAATAACATACTGCATACGGTTATCTATAAGCATGGATTCCGCCATCCAGAACTCATAATTATTCAATTCTTCCATATCGAGTAATGCTCCCTTGTTCTTCACAACATCCAAAGTGATGCTCAAGTTAGGGCCGCCAACAACCTTGACAGCTAATGTATCACTCGCTTTCTGGCTAAGCAGGCGACGTCCCTTCACCACCCTTACTTTGTCATAATTAGTATTTCTATTAGTGTAGGCTGTTTTGGACACATCGATCACAGCCTCCGATATACCAATATACCGACGCCCTTTCTGTACAGTCTCCCGATAAAATCCCGTCAGCATATCACGCTTATCACTATAATTTAGAGGAATCTTACTGATTGCCTTCTCTACAATCATACGTGGATTTTCAGCAAACACCACCACTTCATTCAGCAGGTTAGCATGAGGTGTCAGCCAAACCGTCAACTTAGAGGGTGTTTCTTTCTCCAGAGAGATATGATTATTTACATAACCTATATGTGAAATCTCCAGTTCGCGCGGCGCTTCTGTTTTTTTGATTTTCAAAGCAAATTCTCCTTCCGCATTCGTCACAGTGCCGATATTACTGCCATGCACAGATACATTTACGTTCTCCAGAGCTTTTTTATTTTGCTTGTCTTTCACCATACCAACGATTGTTAGATAATCTCCGGCATCTCCTTGCGCCCACACAGGAAAGCTACAAAGCAGCAAACAAACTGACAGCCATCCAACCAAGTGTTTTTCTACATTCTTCATACTGATGCTTTTTAAAGGTAAATAAATTACGTTTCTATTTATAAGAGCGCTCAGACTGGAAATACCCTACAGCTTTTACAAAAAAAAGAAAAAGAAATCATATTCCAATGTTATATCCGGGAATTAATAGTAAATTTCCCGGCAAATTAATGATAAAAGCAATCGCCATGATACGCAAATTAGACAAGACCGAATATGACCGGGCTACCTCATTAGCATTGGAGGTATATATACAATGTGGAGCGGAAGACTTCGATGAAGAAGGTTTGAATTCATTCAAAAGTTTTATCTTTAGTGAGCAACTTATGAATGAATTAGTGATTTACGGGGCTTTTGACAATGAAAATCTAGTAGGCATTATGGGAACGAAGAATGAAGGGAAGCATCTATCCCTGTTCTTCATCGGAAAAGAACACCACCGTAAAGGCATCGGCAAACAATTATTCAATTTTGCAATCAAGCATTGCCCGGTAAATGAAATGACGGTTAATTCATCCACATACGCTATTCCTTTTTATCAAAGTCTGGGCTTCGATAAAATTGCCGGGAAACAATGTACCAATGGGATAACATATACTCCGATGAAATTTACGATAAGCAACTTCAAAGAATAATTCCCGGTAATCACTGATATAATTGTTAATTATGCTTGTGAATATGTATTTCATATAAAAATAGTTTCTACCTTTGCGGCCGTTATGATGAAGTACATATTTTGTATACTATTAGGCGTATTTCTGTGTTGGGGATTCCATCTGATTTCCGACGAAGCACAAGAGGCATACCGGTTAGAAGCCGGTAGTAACGGCATACAAACCTATTCCAATTCATATACCTCTAAAGCTAGCATTATACAACTGGATCAAGAACAGAAATTAGTCAAGACAAAAGAATACGCCGGAAAGCAAAATTACAATAACGATAACGGCGTTTTAAATCCATTTTCCTTCCGCCACCTCTCTCCCTTAAAAATACTAAGATTCAATATTCCTTCTGTCACTATCCGCATACTAAGCTCGCTAAAGATTCAACTTCCTCAAAATCAATGGACAGGTTTTTCATATTATACCAATCTTTTTAAATATTCCGATAGATATCATATCTATTCATTAGGACACATACTCATTTAGCCATTTTATATCTTTTTTCGGCATAGGACAATTCAAGTCTTTTATGCCCCACTTTCTGTTTGCATCCACCATTTGAGTGAAAAAAGAATTCACTATGGTCTGGAAGCCTATAACATTCTTTCATTACAATAATAACCAAAGTATATAAAATGGACTTTTTATTGGATTTTATACTTCATATCGATCAATATATGGTGATGATTGTGCGTGATTATCATGCCTGGACATACGCCATCTTGTTTTTTATCATCTTCTGTGAAACCGGATTAGTGGTCACTCCTTTTCTTCCCGGTGATTCTTTACTCTTCGTTGCAGGAGCCATTTCAGCATTACCAGATATGCCCATCAGCGTGCATATACTTGTCATTATCTTATTTGCCGCTGCCGTATTAGGCGATTCCTGCAATTACATGATAGGACATTTCTTCGGTCGAAAGCTGTTTAATAATCCCAACTCCAGGATATTCAAACAAAGTTATCTGGAGAAAACACACGAGTTCTATAAAAAGTATGGTGGGAAAACAATTATTCTAGCCAGATTTGTCCCGATAGTACGCACATTTGCACCTTTCGTAGCAGGAATGGGAAAGATGAATTACTACTATTTTATGATGTATAATTTAGTTGGTGGTGCACTCTGGGTTGCCGTATTCTGTTATGCTGGTTATTTCTTCGGCGACCTTCCGTTTGTGCAGGAAAACCTGAAGTTACTGATTGTAGCCATCATATTTATCTCTGTATTGCCTGCCATTATAGAGGTAGTACGTGCCAAACTAAAATCTTAAAAACAGCAAACTATAATCTGTATTCATTTGTTACTAATATAAATAGAGAAGAAAAAACAATTTAAAGTTTTTACACTTATGAAAAATTCTTTTTTTAGCCGGTTTACTCCTAAGGAGCCCAAATTTTTCCCTTTACTGAAACAGCTATCAGAAGTGCTCTGCGAAGCATCAGTTGTTTTAATAGAAAGCTTGCAACATGACTCACCTACAGAACGTTCGGACTACTACAAAAAAATCAAAGACCTGGAACGGGAAGGCGATAGACTGACACACCTGATTTTCGATGAATTAGGTACTACCTTTATCACTCCTTTCGACCGCGAAGATATTCATGACTTAGCTTCCTGCATGGATGACGTCATTGACGGAATAAACAGTTGTGCCAAACGAATCTCTATTTACAATCCCCGTCCTATTTCAGAGAATGGCAAAGAGTTGAGCCGTTTGATTCAGGAAGAAGCGATCTATATATGCAAAGCCATGGACGAACTCGAAACATTCCGTAAGAAACCGACTCTTCTCCGTGAATACTGCTCCAAACTGCATGAAATCGAGAACCAGGCGGATGATGTATACGAATTCTTTATCACCAAACTTTTCGAAGAGGAAAAAGATTGCATTGAACTTATCAAAATAAAGGAGATCATGCATGAATTGGAAAAAACGACTGATGCCGCAGAGCATGTAGGTAAGATTCTCAAAAACCTGATTGTAAAGTACGCATAAAGCAAGCCGGAACACATGGAATTATTAGTGACTATCATCATTCTGGCTCTGATATTCGATTATATCAACGGCTTTCACGATGCAGCAAACTCAATAGCTACCATCGTATCTACCAGGGTGCTTACTCCCTTTCAAGCTGTAATATGGGCTGCTTTCTTCAACTTCGTAGCCTTTTTCATTGCCAAATATATAATAGGTGGATTCGGTATCGCCAATACAGTATCCAAGACTGTGGTAGAGCAATATATCACCCTGCCCATTATATTAGCAGGAGTTATAGCGGCTATCACCTGGAACCTGGTTACCTGGTGGAAAGGGATTCCGTCTTCTTCCTCACACACCCTTATCGGAGGTTTTGCAGGAGCTGCCATTATGGCAAACGGATTTGAAGCAATTCAGCTTAACATCATTCTTAAAATTGCAGCCTTTATCTTTCTGGCTCCTTTTATCGGAATGGTCATTGCTTTCGGTTTCACCCTGTTTGTCCTCTACATCTGCCGACGCGCACATCCCCACACAGCCGAGCAATGGTTCAAGAGGTTACAACTCGTTTCTTCCGCTCTTTTCAGTGTAGGGCATGGCTTGAACGATTCACAGAAAGTAATGGGTATTATTGCCGCTGCCATGATAGCCGGCCATTCAATGGGATTGGGCATGGGTATCAACAGCATCAATGACCTTCCCGACTGGGTTGCTTTTTCGTGCTTCACAGCAATTTCACTCGGTACGATGTCCGGTGGCTGGAAGATAGTGAAAACAATGGGAACAAAAATTACCAAGGTAACCCCACTGGAAGGAGTGATTGCCGAAACAGCAGGTGCTTTCACTCTCTACATTACGGAAATGTTGAAAATCCCCGTTAGTACCACACATACTATCACAGGAGCAATTATTGGAGTAGGTGCAACTAAACGCCTCTCTGCCGTTCGTTGGGGAGTAACCAAAAGCCTCATGACTGCCTGGATTCTTACAATTCCAGTCAGTGGACTCTTAGCTGCAGCTATTTATTATATTGTTTCCATCTTTTTATAGATGGAAACATATTATCTATCAGGAATGTTATAATAAATAAACCCACACCTAATGTCACACTTGCCAACTTTGATTGCCGACCTTGCGCTGATATTAATATCGGCCAGTATTATAACCTTGTTGTTCAAATGGCTAAAACAGCCTTTAGTCTTAGGTTACATTATTGCCGGATTGCTGGCAGGTCCTTATATTAATATCTTCCCTACAGTGGGAGATATTGAGAATATCAATATATGGGCAGAAATAGGTGTTATATTCCTGCTCTTTGCACTCGGACTGGAGTTTAGTTTTAAGAAGCTCATGAATGTAGGTTCCCCAGCTTTTATTACGGCTATCACCGAAGTAATCAGCATGTTACTCATTGGGTATTTGGTGGGACAATTATTAGGATGGGGCACCATGAATTCCATTTTCCTGGGGGGAATGTTGTCTATGTCATCCACTACAATCATTATCAAAGCCTTCAATGATCTGGAATTGCGTAACCAACGTTTTACCGGTATCGTATTCGGTACCCTGGTAGTGGAAGACCTGATTGCTATCTTAATGATGGTGCTTCTTTCCACAATGGCAGTGAGTCAGGACTTTGTGGGTGAAGATTTGCTGATAAGTGTGCTCAAGGTCGTTTTCTTTTTAATCCTGTGGTTTCTCATAGGTATCTTCGTTATTCCGGCTTTTCTCAAAAAAGCAAAGAAGTTGATGAATAACGAGACTCTTCTGATTGTTTCTCTCGGTCTTTGTCTGGGAATGGTAGTATTGGCTACTTATACAGGTTTTTCAACAGCACTAGGAGCATTTATCATGGGATCTATCCTTGCCGAAACCATCGAGGCCGAACACATCGAACATATCATACAACCGGTAAAAGACCTCTTTGGAGCTATCTTTTTCGTTTCGGTCGGTATGCTGGTGAATCCGGCTGTATTGGTAGAATACGCCTGGCCTGTCATCATCATTACACTGGTTACCATTATCGGCAAAGCCATTTTCTCTTCGTTTGGCGTACTCTTATCCGGAGAACCACTGAATACTTCCATCAAATCCGGATTCAGCCTGGCACAAATCGGAGAGTTTGCTTTCATCATTGCCGGACTGGGTGTTTCGCTCAAAGTGCTTGATCCGTTTATTTCACCTATCATTGTGGCTGTATCTGTTATCACCACTTTCACGACTCCTTACTTTATCCGTTTAGCCAATCCTTTTGCCGAATGGCTTTACAAAATATTGCCTACTAAAGTACAGGAGACATTAGATCGTTATGCTTCCGGCAAGAAGACCATGAACCACGATAGTGACTGGAAGAAATTACTAAAAAACATGATTGGGAGAGTTGTTATCTATAGCGTACTGCTCACTGCTATTTGGCTGCTGTCGATACAAATCATTTATCCCGCCATCAGCGAAATGTTTGCTCCTGTCACTGTATGGATCAACCTGGTGATGTGTCTGGGTACTCTTCTACTTATGACTCCTTTTTTATGGGCGCTCATCTCCAACAAATACAACTCTTCGGAATTATTCCTGAAGCTATGGAGAGACGAGAATTACAATCACGGACGCCTGGTTTCCCTGGTTCTGGGACGTGTATCTGTTGCTCTTTTCTTTATCACTAGTGTAGTCATCAGCTACTTTAAACTAAACTGGGGAATAAGTGTGATTATTGCCATAGCCGTGGTAGCATTGATTCTTATTCTTAGGGAAGACCTCACGCAATATTCACGATTGGAAACAAGATTCCTTGCCAATCTTAACCGACGGGAAGAGGTAGCTAAAAAACGGCACCCGCTAAAAACAAGTTTCAATAGCGAATTCAATGATAAAGACCTTGATTTGACATCTATCTTCGTATCGCCTTATTCCGATTACATCGGCAAGTCTTTAGGAGAACTTTCATTCAGGCAAAATTTTGGAGTAAATGTCGTCGCAATCACTCGTGGCGATCTGAACATATATATACCGAAAAGCTCTGAACACATCTATCCGCAGGATAAATTGACAGTAGTTGGTACAGATACGCAATTACAGGAATTCAGAAATAGAATAGAAGATGTAAAAAGCACATCAGATACAGATGCAGTGGATAAAAAGATAACTCTCCACTCTTTCACGGTAGACGAAGAATTCCGCTTTTTAAATCAGACCATCGCGCAGTCTCATTTAGGAGAGAAGCATGACAGTATTGTTGTAGCCATTGAACGAAATGACGAACTGATTACCCTGGATAAAGACACAACTTTCCAATTAGGAGATCTCGTTTGGATTGTGGGCAACCGGGAAAAGATTAGAAAAATACTGTACTTAACGTAATTGGTATCTAAGCCAGAATGGAATACAAAAGTAAAGTACCCACTATACAACAGCTTCAATGTTTCTGTACAGGCTGTATACTGCAATAAAGTTCTGATTCAAAATAAATACGTTACATATAAAGTCCAGATGAGGCTGAACTCAAAACTAAATTTGAAGTTCAGCCTCATCTGCTTTACTTATTTAACATTCTATTTACAAAGTGAGGACGTGTGAATGGCTTACTTGGTCCTACAGTTGGTTTAGCACTGCGCGTTTGTGATTTATTCTGCAAATCAAATACGGCAAACTCCTCATAAGACATTTGTTTACCCAAACTTCTTTCCATTATTTTATCATATATCGCTTTACGGGAAGGAGCATTAAATCCCTCGGTATTACTATTCATCATACTCTCTTCTGAAGGACGATACGCACCTTTTATATAAGTACATGCCCCTTCAAATACTCCCAGTTTTTCTGACGCATACCGATTATCATTCAAGAAAGCAGACCAAAGTACCTGAGATGGATCGGATGTAAAATCAACATTCTGCGCCCATCCTAATGTCTGCAGATACTGTACATTTTTTATTTCTTTAGAAGAAATTGTCCCATTTTCCTGATAAGCATACTCATCTTCCAATTTGGCAAAACCATGTCCAACAGCCTCGTGTACAAGTACCTGCCTGAAACTTTCACTTTGCAAATCGTATATCACCGGGCAATAAGCAATAGCAAACTCAACCACTTTCGTCTGATTAGTATAACCAAAATAAGTAGTTCCTGCATACGCAGGAGAATTTAGAATTACAACAGCCAATGTTCCACTCATATCTATATTATCCACGCATTGTACATAACGTTGTACAGCATTATCTTCACCGGAAATCCCCGTACTGTTTCCACCCGCCAGTTCACAACCAAGCGCTGTTTCATATCCTGTACCAAAAATATTGTGTTTCGAAACCGCAGTTACTGCATATACATTAAAATAATCTCGAAGTGACTTGATGGGTTCTTCCGTAAAAAGATTCTCAAAAGCTTTGTCCATAACCGCATCATAAGTTCCATCGTTAATTTCAGTATCTATAAATCCATCGCCCATAAGCACAATAGGAAGCCCTTTTCCCAACTTTGCTGTTTGCAGAACACGTACTTTTTTATCTGACGAATAATCAGTAGATTCACTAGCCACTTCCCCCCTTTGTATGATAGTAACCATCTCTACTACGATCGATTCCATATCAGTTACTTTCACAAAGTAGATATAGGCAGTACGAGAAACACCATCAGTATTAGGCAATACAGTCAGGTTAAGCATGTAGGAAGAGGATGCACGAGTTTTTGTCTCCTGTGTCAGCCAAGTGCCAGTACCCAAAGAACCATAAATCAACAATTCATCTTCAGCTATATTCGTAGAGAATCTAATATCCAATTCTCCACCTTCAACAGACACATTATATATATTCTGCTCGAGATTCACAAATTCTGCCGATTCCTGTTCTATGGTAATGTCTTGCGTCAATGTCCCGGAAGTTAATGTAAGTGTTGCTGTACATACATTTCCTGTTATATTCTCACTGATAGCAGTAAGCGTAATATTGCACGTACCCGCTTCTCCCGAAACCGGAGCGATTGTAAACCAATCCGCAACTGTACTCGCCTTCCATTCACGGGTACTCGTAAAACTGATTGTTACCTGCGAACCTTTAGCCGAACCCACCACGACATCTCCGACATTCTCTATCGAGAAGTTAGGATCTACTTCATCTTCAGTACAGGATACTATAAAAAACAAATACAAGGGAAATAATAGAAGATAAATTGTTCTCATACCCATTACATGTTATTTTGTTATACCAAAGATAAGCTACATTTTCATTACCAGAAAATTTATTCGACAAATCGCCCTAAAAAAAAGACGTACGGACTTTTTTTTGAACTTTCCGATATAGAATAATAGTCATTCAAAAATAAAAAGAGTTGAAAATCATAGACTTTCAACTCTTTTCTGTTATTTCAATCGTCTTATTCAGCGATTTTATTTCACCTCTTCGAAGTCAGCATCCTGAACGTTATCTCCGTGCTTGCTGTTATCTTGCTGGCCGGCACCACCGTTCATATCAGGACCAGCCTGTGCTCCACCTTGTGCACCGCTCTGTGCATACATTTCAGCACTTGCAGCCTGGAAAGCAGTATTGATTTCTGCCATAGCAGTATCAATAGCAGCCAAATCCTGTGCCTTGTGAGCATCTTTCAATTTCTGCAAAGCAGCTTCAATCGGAGCTTTCTTGTCAGCAGGCAACTTATCACCTAATTCCTTCAACTGATTTTCAGTAGAGAAGATTACGCTGTCAGCCTGGTTCAACTTGTCGATCTTTTCACGTTCTTTCTTATCTGCTTCAGCATTAGCTTCAGCTTCAGCCTTCATCTTTTCGATTTCTTCCTTGCTCAAACCACTGGATGCTTCAATACGGATAGCCTGTTCTTTACCGGTAGCCTTATCTTTTGCAGATACTTTCAAGATACCGTTGGCATCGATATCAAATGTAACCTCAATTTGAGGAACACCACGACGAGCCGGAGCAATACCTGTCAAGTTGAACTGACCGATTGATTTGTTCTGTGCAGCCATCGGACGTTCTCCCTGTAATACGTGGATAGTAACTTCCGTCTGGTTATCGGCAGCAGTAGAGAATGTTTCACTCTTACGAGCCGGGATGGTAGTGTTAGCGTCGATCAACTTAGTCATTACACCACCCAGTGTTTCGATACCCATTGACAACGGAGTAACATCCAATAATACTACACCTTTGATTTCATCTGTCAAAACAGCACCCTGTACAGCAGCACCAATAGCTACCACTTCATCCGGGTTCACACCTTTAGAAGGAGTCTTGCCGAAGAAATCTTCTACCAACTTCTGAACAGCCGGAATACGAGAAGAACCACCAACTAGGATTACTTCATCAATATCAGCATTACTCAAACCTGCATCGCTCATTGCTTTCTTACATGGTTCAAGACAAGCCTGAATCAATTCGTGAGCCAAAGATTCGAATTTTGCACGAGTCAAAGTCTTCACCAAGTGCTTAGGCACACCACCTACCGGCATGATATACGGCAAGTTGATTTCTGTACTTGTAGAAGAAGAAAGCTCAATCTTAGCTTTTTCAGCAGCTTCTTTCAGACGTTGCAAAGCCATCGGATCCTGAGTCAAGTCAGCACCTTCGTCGTTCTTGAATTCCTGTACCAACCAGTTAATGATTACCTGGTCGAAGTCATCACCACCCAGGTGAGTATCACCATTTGTAGAAAGTACTTCAAACACACCACCACCAAATTCGAGGATAGAGATATCGAATGTACCGCCACCAAGGTCGAATACAGCAATCTTCATATCTTTGTGAGCCTTATCCAGACCGTAAGCAAGAGCTGCGGCTGTCGGTTCGTTTACAATACGTTTTACTTCCAGACCGGCAATCTGTCCGGCTTCTTTAGTAGCCTGACGTTGAGAGTCGGAGAAATATGCAGGAACGGTGATAACTGCTTCTGTCACTTCCTGTCCGAGATAGTCTTCAGCAGTCTTCTTCATTTTCTGAAGAATCATAGCAGAGATTTCCTGCGGAGTGTACAAACGTCCGTCAATGTCAACACGCGGAGTGTTATTGTCACCTTTCACTACTTTATAAGGAACACGACCTACCTCTTTCTGTACCTGATCCCAAGTTTCACCCATGAAACGTTTGATTGAGAAGATTGTACGTGTAGGGTTCGTAATAGCCTGACGTTTTGCAGGATCACCCACCTTACGTTCACCGCCATCTACGAAAGCGACAACAGAAGGAGTCGTACGTTTACCTTCACTGTTTGCAATTACTACAGGTTCGTTACCTTCGAATACGGCAACACAAGAGTTTGTAGTTCCTAAGTCAATACCAATAATTTTTCCCATGATCGTTATTTTTTTATTTATTATTTATTCATTGATTTCTTTTTGTCCGGTTGTTTCTCCGACTCTTATCAAGGAGCCTCGTCGCGAACGGACGCTTACTAAAAAGCAAACCGTGTGCCAAAAAGAAATTATACGAATGCATGACATAATATCTGCCAAAAAGACAGTTTTAATAAATAAACACTGCTGATATAGTCATATTCAAAGCCAGTCAGCAACTGTTTCTTTAAACAAATGCAGACGGCTCTGGTTCGATGAAAGGAAAAAAATATGCCTGTGTCGTCATGTGCGACACAGGCATATCCTATTATATAGATTGATCTATTTATTACTTTTCCAGCACGATGACCAATGCGCCATTTGCATCATACAAACCAATGCCGCCACCGGACAACACATCGAATGACTTCACCTCATTGATAGCCTTCAAGACCTTACCTTCTGTTTCCATGTCCGGACAAGCCATCATTGTGCTCGCTACTCCCGGAAAAGAAATTGATTTGGCATTACTGGTACTGGTTTCAAAACCGCCATTAATCAGATTACATCCGGCATTGCCATGAATTGTCTTTTTCTTCACATCAAAAGCAATGAAAGGTTGTTTTTCCATTCCGGAAGGAATTGCTTCACCATTCACTTCTTTTATTTTCCATTCTCCATTCAAAACCGAAAGTTTCACATCAGCCTCCTTCTTTTGTAGAACGACAACCGGACGGTTGGACGAATTGCAAAGATACACTTTGTCCTTACCTGCCTTCTTATATCCTTTTACTTGCGTAAAAGCATTCAATACATTATTTTCAGTAGTCATATCCGGACACATCATCCGGGTACTAGCCATTCCTGTAAGTTCAAGACTTCCCGGCTTCGCATTTACATCGAAGCTACCCATCATCCGATTACAGCCGCTATTGCCGGACACACGACCAGTTGCTGTATCAAAAGCGATAAAAGGAAGGGATTTACTTTCGCCCGGAGTGATTTTCGAGCCATTGACTTCTATGATATTCCATTCACCATTGATAGATGACAGGGGAATTGCCTTCTCAACCGAACGGCACGAAGACATTGCAAGTGCTGCACCAGCAATGCAAATTGAAACAAATACTTTCTTCATATTGTTATAACGTTTAAGTTAAAATCGAGGGCAAAGATATCAAAAAGATTGGGAAATAACATCCAATGCAACATAAAATATATACATTTGCCAGTAAATGTACAACAAACGAACAATTTACATAGTTCACTTAAAGTAAACAAATATGAGAATAATTGTCCTGTCTTTGATTCTATTCTGCTGTGGTACGTCTCCTATCACAGCCCAAAGCGATTACATCGTCACTACTCCTTCTGCACAGGAAATCCCTGTAGGCCAAGAAGAACAGTTTATCAAAAGTAACTTTTCGTTGCTACCGCTGGGCAAATGGACACCCGGAATGAAATTTATGTTCGTTCCATCTCCACGGAGCATGTTCCTTCCCACCCTTTCCAGTTACGAGACCGAGAAAGGGGTAGACAACAGCCTGCTGAAACATAAAATACTCACTTTCACGGGAACTGAAGAGAAAGCTCAGAATATCCCCAACGGGACTAACTACTCCACTCGCTTCATCTTCGAATGTGAGGGAGGAAAATATTATTATGAGATAAAGAATATGCGGCTGGAGGAGATCTCCGAAAAAGCTCCCCGTGCCGGCATCAACGGATTGGTTTATCTGAAAGATGTGGATACTGCAAAAGAACTGTTGGTAGGAAAAACAGTCTATATACAAGCAGAAAGTGTCCGGATAGACGATGCCAACAATTATTCCGGCTACCGGGATATAGCCATTCCCGTCAATACGGAAGCAACGATTACCGCTATCGGAGTCGGCAGTCAGGCATATCCGGCAAAAATCGTATTTAAAGATACACAGGGACATTCTTATTATCTGGAAGTTGCCCTCTCACGAACAAACTCCGGCATGGACCTGAATGATTTTCAAGGAGAAAAGAGAATGAAATATTTCTCAAATGCATTCAGTTTCACCAATAAGAGTCTGGGCACTATCGAAAGTCTGAAAAATAAATATATGGGAATGACAGTTTATCCTAAAAAGGTGCTGCCAGCCAAAAGAATCATATCTTTTGAAGACAAGCAGACCGAATCACGCGTTCACCTGCCCCGATATACAGTTCTGCAAATCAAAGATATTAGATTATCTCCTCCCGGCAGTCTGGCTATTCTCTCATTAGAAGACAAGGACGGAGCAATCTATGAATTGGAAACCGATCTGAAATACGATGTTATCGTCAGAAATGAAAATTATATCGAAGACTTTTTCGGATTCGAAGATATACATAAAAAATATCCGGGTATTACAGAAAATCGTTGGCAGATTATCTCCCGGGGAGATCTGGAGACGGGCATGAGTACAGTGGAATGTCGTTTATCCATTGGTGATCCGATAGAAATCGAGCTGAAAAAAGACAATCGTTTCGAAACTTGGTTCTACAATGGCAAAACACTGGAATTTGAAAATGGAACCTTGCAGCGTTACAAATAAAAAGGGGTAGCTGCGAATGATTATCTGAAAATAATCACGTATATTTGCAAAGCTAACAATTCCAATATTCTTAATATTTTAATTCGCAATTAACGAAATGGGTAGAGTTCTTATTATTGGTGCGGGCGGTGTTGGCACTGTCGTTGCGCACAAAGTGGCACAAAATGCCGATGTATTTACAGATATCATGATTGCCAGCCGTACGAAAGAAAAATGCGATAAAATCGTCGAGGCAATAGGTAACCCCAATATAAAAACAGCTAAAGTTGATGCAGACAATGTAGATGAGCTGGTAGCCTTATTCAACGATTTCAAACCGGAAATGGTGATTAATGTGGCTCTCCCTTATCAGGATCTGACTATTATGGAAGCTTGTCTGAAAGCTGGAGTGAACTATCTGGACACCGCTAACTACGAGCCGAAGGATGAAGCTCACTTTGAATACAGTTGGCAGTGGGCTTACCACGATCGCTTCAAAGAAGCAGGTCTGACAGCTATTCTCGGTTGCGGATTCGACCCGGGAGTAAGTGGCATCTATACCGCTTATGCAGCTAAACATTATTTTGATGAGATTCAATATCTGGACATTGTAGACTGTAATGCGGGTAACCATCATAAAGCATTTGCTACGAACTTCAATCCGGAAATCAACATCCGTGAAATTACACAGAACGGACGCTATTATGAAAATGGCAAATGGGTAACTACCGGTCCGCTGGAAATTCATAAAGACCTGACATATCCGAACATCGGTCCCCGTGATTCTTATCTCCTTTATCACGAAGAACTGGAGTCATTGGTGAAACATTACCCGACGATCAAACGTGCACGTTTCTGGATGACTTTCGGACAAGAGTATTTAACTCACTTACGCGTTATCCAAAACATCGGTATGGCACGAATCGACGAAGTTGATTACAACGGAGTGAAGATTGTGCCGCTGCAATTCTTGAAAGCTGTATTGCCTAACCCACAGGATTTAGGAGAAAACTACGAAGGAGAAACCTCTATCGGTTGTCGTATCCGCGGTTTGAAGGATGGCAAGGAACGTACTTATTATGTATACAACAACTGCAGCCATCAGGAAGCTTACCGGGAAACGGGTATGCAAGGAGTGAGCTACACCACCGGAGTTCCGGCAATGATCGGAGCCATGATGTTCTTCAAAGGTGAGTGGAAACGCCCGGGTGTAAACAACGTAGAAGAATTCAATCCGGATCCGTTTATGGAACAACTCAACAAGCAAGGTCTTCCCTGGCATGAAGAGTTCGACAAAAATCTGGAATTATAAGAGTAGACCTGTTCATTAAAAAGATAGTTATGATAAACGTAGGAGATAAAGCACCGGAAATCTTAGGCATCAATGAAAAAGGCGAAGAAATCCGTTTAAGTGCTTATAAAGGAAAAAAGATTGTGTTGTACTTCTACCCGAAGGACAGTACATCGGGTTGCACCGCACAAGCGTGTAATCTGCGCGACAACTATTCCGAACTACGTAAAGCCGGCTATGAAGTAATCGGTGTCAGCGTAGACAATGAAAAGTCGCACCAGAAATTTATCGAAAAGAACAATCTTCCTTTTACCCTGATTGCCGACACTGACAAAAAGTTAGTGGAAGAGTTTGGAGTATGGGGAGAAAAGAAACTGTACGGACGTGCTTACATGGGTACTTTCCGCACTACCTTCCTGATTAATGAAGAAGGAATCGTAGAACGGATTATCACTCCCAAAGAAGTAAAGACCAAGGAACATGCCTCACAGATTTTAAATCAATAACTCCATTAATTATATAAGAATAAGGTATGGCAAAGAAAGATGAACTTAATTTTGAAACAGATAATAAAATGGCATCAAGCGAAAAACTAAAAGCCTTACAGGCTGCCATGGAAAAGATAGAAAAGAGCTTCGGTAAAGGTTCTATCATGAAAATGGGAGATGATAGTGTTGAACAAGTAGAAGTGATCCCGACAGGCTCTATTGCCTTGAACGTGGCACTTGGTGTTGGAGGTTACCCTAGAGGTAGAATCATCGAAATCTATGGCCCGGAATCATCCGGTAAAACAACATTGGCTATTCATGCCATTGCTGAAGCGCAAAAAGCTGGCGGTATCGCTGCTTTTATTGATGCCGAGCATGCTTTCGACCGTTTCTATGCATCTAAGCTGGGAGTAAACATTGATGATCTTTATATCTCTCAACCGGACAATGGAGAACAGGCTTTGGAAATTGCAGAACAACTGATCCGTTCTTCTGCTATCGACATCATCGTTATCGACTCTGTAGCCGCACTGACTCCTAAAGCGGAAATCGAAGGTGACATGGGTGACAATAAGGTAGGTCTTCAAGCACGTTTGATGTCGCAGGCTCTCCGTAAGTTGACAGCTGCAGTGAGCAAGACACGTACGACTTGTGTTTTCATTAACCAGTTGCGTGAGAAGATCGGTGTTATGTTCGGTAATCCGGAAACAACGACTGGTGGTAACGCTTTGAAGTTCTATGCTTCCGTACGTTTGGATATCCGTGGTAGCCAACCTATCAAAGATGGTGAGGAGATCCTTGGTAAACTGACCAAAGTGAAAGTAGTGAAAAACAAAGTAGCGCCTCCTTTCCGCAGAGCTGAATTTGACATCATGTTCGGTGAAGGTATCTCCCACTCCGGAGAAATTATCGACTTGGGTGCTGAACTGGGAATCATCAAGAAGAGTGGTTCATGGTATAGCTACAACGACACTAAGTTAGGACAAGGACGTGATGCTGCTAAACAATGCATTATGGATAATCCTGAACTGGCAGAAGAACTGGAAGGACTGATTTTTGAAGAATTGAAGAAGAAATAAATAGCTTTAGATCTGCTTATCCGTAGGCTGAAAGCTAAATAAATAAAGGTGGGAGAAAGTCGTATACGATCATTCTCCCACCTTTTTCTCTTTTATATCATTCTCTCTTTTATCTCTTATACAAAATAAATATATGCTAATGTACTCAAGCTGATAATTATCCAAAGCAATATTCCTTGAATCAGAGGTTTAATTCCAACAGCTTTCAAAACATCAATAGAAAGAGAAGCACCGATGAAGAACATAGTTATCGTCAAAGTCTTACGAGCAATACCGTTGATAGCTGCTCCTAATTGTGGCACTCCATCCAGTAAATAAGTATTTACCACCAATGCCAATACAAAGAAGAGGATGAACCATGGAATACTGATCTTTTGTCCTTTGCTCTTAAATATAAATGAAGTAGCAAAAGCCATCGGGATAATCCAAAGAGCACGAGTTAATTTGATAGTAGTAGCCACCTTCAATGCTTCTTCACCATAGGCAGCTCCCGCACCTACTACAGAACTGGTATCATGAATGGCAATAGCTGCCCATGTTCCGAACTGTTGTTGATCCATATTCAATGCATGACCAATGGCAGGGAAAATGAAAAGTGCAATAGCATTCAAGATAAAGATTGTACCTAATGCCACAGACATTTCACTGTCCTTCGCTTTCAACACCGGTCCCACTGCTGCGATAGCACTACCACCACAGATAGCGGTTCCCGAACTGATAAGATAAGCTGTATTCCGGTCTATTTTAAACAATTTACGTCCGATGAACCAGCCAATCACCAATGTTCCGATTACTGAAATGACCGTAAATTCCATACCTTCCTTACCGGAAGCTAAAGCAGAATGAAGGTTCATACCGAATCCCAGTCCTACTACTGAATATTGTAACAGATATTTCGATGTTTTCTTATTAAACTTTGGATGTGCTTGTCCGCAAGTTAATGCAAAAATAAGTCCGAGGAACAAAGCAACGGGAGGAGTTACCCAAGCCGACCATGCTTCCAATCCCGGAATATAGTCTAAAAACAGGAAGAAAGTCAGAGTGGAAAGCAGCGCAACATAAATCATCTTATTATTTGCCTGCAAAGTTTTTGTAGCTGTTGAAATCATATCTTTTTGTCTTTAATTGTTTTCCGGGTGCAAAGGTACGGTAAACAATCAAGACCCACCAATAGTTTCTAATTATGCATTATAACTTTTAATTATAAGCATACTCTCTCCCAACTACTCTTACACTGTTACAATGTCTTTCCCAAAAGGCGATAATGCCAAAGATGCCAACTTGAAGTGTTGTAATCCAAAAGGGATTCCGATAATGGTAATGCACAATATAGCCCCGAAAACCAAATGTGACAGACAGATCCAAATGCCACCCAGAAATATCCACAGGATATTCATCAATATATAGAGGCAGCCACCGGAGCGGTTCCCACTTCTGACTTCTTTACCGAAAGGCCATAAAGCAAGTCCGGCCAACTTCAATGTTTGCATTCCAAAAGGAATGCCGATAATGGTCAGCATCATCAATAAACTCGAAATGAGATATTCGACAGCAGTAAAGATACCACCAAGCAGCAGCCACATTAGATTCATTAAACAGCCCATATAAAATAGTATTAGTTATTATTCTCCAACATTATCACCCATTTCCAGATGGGAATCACTTCTATGATAAAACCATCCTGTTCAACCGTACGTTCCTCATTACGAGTCACAATCTGTAACTTCTCCGCTTTTAAGAACTTTGCTGTTTTCAAAAGTCCATTCACTTCACGGGTAAAAGTTTGAGCATCAGAAATATTATATGAAGCTTGAACAAGCCATTTCTGATCAGGAATATAAAAATCAACTTCTACATTCTGATTATAGAAATATAGCTCCTTTCCGGCCATTCTATACAAAGAGACAGCTACTAAATTCTCCAACAACAAGGTTTCCGGATTAAAGATAAACAGATTCAAAATACCATTATCAATAAAATAATATTTCCGATTACTCTCTCTTTCTGCAAAACGAGCTGCATAATTCTCAATACTGAATATCAGCCAAGTTTCTTCCAAATATCTCACATAGTCAATAACTGTTCTTACTCCCACACTCTCTCCTGCTGAAGAAACTATATTTTTAAGTCGATTGTAAGAAGAGGGTTGCATGACACTTTCCGCAAGTTTCTTCACCAACAAATTCATCGAATCTGAATTACGAAGTGCATAACGGGCCACCAGATCACCAAAAAATATTTTCTGGTAAAGTCCACTCAACCAAGAACGCTTATCTTTAAATGCTATCAATTCCGGAAATCCTCCATTATAAAAATAAGTATCAAAAGTGCGCACCACTTCATTACGTAAACTTGGAGTATAAAGCCAATTAGTCTTTAATTTTATATCTTGCAGAAGAAGGAACTCTCGGAAAGAAAATGGATACACCTCCTGAATAAGAAAACGCCCGCCTAATGTCGTAGCAATCTCACTACTCAACATCTTCGCATTACTTCCAGTCACATATACACAATATTTTTTATCTACTAACCGACGAACGAACTTTTCCCACCCATCTACAACTTGTATTTCATCTAAAAAGAAGATAGGCTGATAGTGAAAAGTCTCTTCATAAGCCAATTTTATATCGTCCAACTCTTCTGATTTCAAGCCGATAAATCGTTCATCCTCAAAATTGATATAAAGTATTTCTTCTATTTTATGCCCTTTCTTCAAAAGTTGGTGTATCCGCTGATACATCAAATAGGATTTTCCAGCCCGGCGAATACCTAAAAACACATAATTACCTGCATCCTCAAAAGCAAAAGAACGTTCCATAAATGTCACATTCTTCACAAACTCCTGATTCTCACCAATTATCAGCTTTATTTGTTCCTTATCCATATCTGATATTATTTTGTATACAAAACACAAATATATCATTTTTGTTTCATATACAAAACAAAATAGAACACTTTTTATTTCAGATAAAAAACAAGATTATGGACACGATAATATCTATATTATAATTCAGTTTCTCATCAATCTTTTATAGATAAATAGCTAACTGTGATCATGCACTATGAATAGGGGTAGAACTATTAATATTAGAAAATACCATGTTAATTTAATAGATATTCCTTTTTTCTGATTTATCCTTCATTTAACTATTACGAAAACATAAAAAAATCAAGAATATCGCTACCACTACATCTACAATATTCCAGATTTCACGTCCTAATGGCATTTTTATAATAGGTTGAAACAATCCCACTAAAGCTACACAAATTAAACAAAGCGCTTTTCGATTAATTTTACCATACCTATAAGCCATTATACCTAATATTATAACAGCTACATATCGAACTAAGATATAGTATCCATAAGGCATTGGAGCTAGGCATAACAACAAAGCTACAGCCAATATTATTTTACTCCATTTTAAGTTCATATTTTCACCTTTGTCTAAAGTCATTCTAATTTATATCAATGTAATACTTCTTTTATCATTTTACAAGCTACTAAAACTTCCCTCTTAGGATACATACATCAGTTCGATTCATTTGTTTCTATCACTTATTTCATTTAATAATCTGGTTGCTTTAATACTCGAATATCTTTTGCAAAGTTCAAATTAGCCCCAGATTCATCATGCCCACCTGTGGTAATGCCAATAACCTCTCCATAAGCATTAAGTAAAGCCCCTCCACTACTCCCATGATCTATAGGGCAACTGATCTGAATATAATTATCTTCCCTAATTTGAGATATTTCTCCAGATGAAAATGTATTTTCCAATCCACGAGGGCTACCTATTGTATAAACCTTTTCTCCCACACTACACTGATGGCGACTCAATGGTATATAACAGAAATTCCCTTTTATACGGAACAAGATGTAATCTTCAGACTCACTTTTTGCAATAACTTCAGCGATTTTATATTGTCTTCCATCAAATAGTTTAATCACTTCATACCCAACTGCTGTTCCTTTAAACACATGATAATTACTGACCGCCAACCCATCTTCACTAATAAAGAAACCAGATCCCTGAAATACTCCTACCCCATCAGTTGTATAAACCATAAAAACCGCAGGATTATATTTCCTGAAAATCTCCGTAGGCTCCAAGGTGTTAGATTGGGATGATATAGGAATAGACTGACGTACCTGTGAAGTACCCTCTCTTAACTCACGTTTAGGAGCAGTAATCATAGAAGAGGTATGACTTCTTCCATCACTATTTCTTCTAGTTTTAGTACAAGAAATATTTAAAGTGGCTAGTAAGAAAAACAAAAAATAGACAAATGGATTCATTTTAGTTTCAAATTATTTATTCCTACTATTTTATTATTCCAGGTTTAGGTAATATATGAATCAAAAAACGTTGATTTTTTTCATTTCCAGGAATATCTGGTTCTATACGTAAATCACCGGAGACACCACTTCCTGAAACTATAATTTCACATTGCTTGGGATCAAAAATAATCGAACTTTCTTGCCAGAATTTTTTTAAAGCCAACGCCCTCTTATAGCTCAATTCGTCATTAAATAGAAAACTATCTTTAGAAGCCTGTCCTTCAATTATTAACAAATACTGAACACCAACATATTTTTCATAAGTCTTTTGAATAAAACTTTGAATTGTATCACCCGCATTCCTTAATTGTACGAGAATAGAATCGTTAATATTAGATATATCCGCACTGCCTGTTTGAAAACTAACATCTATTTTAAGAATGTGTTTCTTATGTTTCTCATTATATTCGAAATAAGTAGAATCTATATTACTAACCGCATTCTGTATTTCTCTTATTTTATTCAGCTCTGTTTCTGTAGCTTCTGCCTGCTTCTTCAACATGACAACAGTCAATACAAACAAAGTCAGCATAATAAAGAACAAACTTGTCATTAAATCTGCATAGCTTGCCCAAAAGAATGATTTCTGACTCATAGCCCTTACAATAGATTAAAAGTATAGGAGATAATAATTAATAGAAATGCCAATATTCCTAACCCTGTAAATCCAAACAACACATATTTTACATATTTAGGAATTACTATAGACACATTACTGGAAACATTTGACGATCTAGTCTCCACATGCACCGTTATATTCTCAATTGCTCTAGCCAATACAGCCAATTGTTCTTTCTGTTCACGAGCAATCACACATAATTCATCTTTGAAAGTATTCAAATCACTATTTTTACTCAGAAAATCTTTCAAGCCATCCAGTAAACCAACAGTTTCTTGCATTCTGTATTTAAAATCTTCTCTCTGCTCTGTTAATGCATTATTGAATAACTCTTGTTGTATACCCAATGTCGCTTTCATTTTTTCTGGAAAATCCTCTTGTAAACGATTAAGAACGCCATTAAATGTATCTTGCTGTGTTATTAATGCCACGCTTAGTTTCTTCATACCGTCTTCTGAATTTATCATTAAATTCTCTAAAGCCTTATGTAAATAGTCATCAACTTGGCCCACCGCCTGACTGATAACAGCTTTTCGTTGACTTATCGCAGAGACTTCTTCCTTAAAAAACGTAGCCATTTCTTCTATCAATCTAGTACGATTTTCATTTGCATCCAGCTTATTATTCAATGCATTAACATTAGAGATATAACTATTTACATTTTGCAAATATTCATAAAACTGTTGTAATTGAGGCATGCAGCCATTTAGCTCTTGCAACACTCTTACATTAGCTGTTGCTACATTTTTCATATCCAATTTTTGAATTTCTTTTATGAGAGCAACCTGATCTATATAACAGCCTTCTATTTTTTCAAAAGCTGCATCTAATTTATTTACATTATCTGCAAAGGTCCGATTAAATTTCATCAAGTTTTGTTGAAGCATAACAATACTGTTTGCAGTACCTCCGATATTAGGTAACAGATCAGTCTGAATCCATGTGTAAAAATTGTTTTTATCTTCCTCGACTTTTGATGCAGCACTTTTAGTCATCCACGAACCACTGGTAGTAAAAAATATACCAATAAGACTAGCAATCATGGCAATAGCTACTCCCCCCATTAATATGCCTATAGATTCACTTGGATTATTAATAAAATTATTAAATCCATCCCCACTTTTTAAAGCAATTCCACCAATACCTGTTATAATACCAAGCATTGTTCCCATCAATCCTAAATAAAGCGGCATTGGCAATTGAGAATGTATTTCTTCCCGTTTCATATCACAATTACGCTCTACGACATCTTTTATTAAAAGGAAATCAGCAACAGCACCTTCATTTTTTGATAGGTACTGATTAATAGGAGCTACAATATTATGAGACAAAAACGAAGAAGCATTATGTATAACAATGGTACGAAATTCTTCATCCAAATAAAAAGATACTCCTTTAAATATACCCACATATTTATTAAGAGAATAACAAGTACGAATAAATATTCCCGTTTGTATAGCTACAACGATAAAAATTAAAGTAATTATAATTGGCTCCATAATATTTATGATAATAGTTCAATTTCTGCATTCTCAATCACTTTATAAATATTTCCTTGTTCTAATTGAACAATCCCAGGATTTATAGTTTTAATATCCACAGCAGATTGTTGACTTCCTTTGATAACATTGCACAATGGATCTAAACATACTGTCTTATTCTTTATTGCTTTCTGCACCTTAGTGCTATCCACTATAAAACAAATTTCATCCTGATTCTTTCCTCTTTTTATAATGTAGATAGTTTCTGCAGTAGGAGAATTGAACAGTCTCATTTTTTTATTTCCCAGGTATTCTGCATAACCTAAAATATCACTAATATTAGCTTCTACAGAAGTATTTTGAGCAACTTCCAGCGTTATATTCTCTGCTTCATTTTTGTCTTTTATATCTGATTTTATTTGTATAAATTCAGCGTTAATATCTTCTCTAACTTTCTTATAAATATCATCTACTTTACTTGAACATTTTTGAGTAGAACGCTCAACCTGACTTACACATGACTTTATCTTATGCACTTCCTTCTCATTTCTCTCTAGCCTTTTGCTCAATCTAGAATAGAGACAATACAATCCTCCAACTATCAAACACAAAGTAATGACGAGAACCCCTAAAATGACACATAAAGCCTTTAACGTTATTCCCAAAATAATTTTAGTTTTCATAATTTCATTATCTATTTGTTTTTTCGAGATATACAAATCATCCCAATAAGGTAACAGTTCTTGAATTTGTGATCTCACTATATTAGCAGTAGAGGAAGTATCTCGATTAACTTCTTCGATACTATCAACTACTAATGTTGCACTTTCCTGAGGAGTTCGTGCCCACATAATTGACACACTCAGCAAACACATTGCTATTATTATCAATTGCTTCATATATTTTTAATCTCTTATTTATAAAGTTCTCGTGCCATTTGATTCAATATTCCAACCAATGGATAAAAGAAAAGCGTTTCTTCTATTTTAGTTTCAGCTCCAGTTTCTCTCAATTCCTCCTCTTTTTCCCTAATACCATCTTTCAAATGTTTCTTAATATCTTTCTCGCAACACTGTTTGACTATATCCCATTTAGACGGTTCTGCACCAAACTTATTCACATAAGAGAATTCATTATTCAACTGAATAAAAACATCTATAAAATGCTTTACTTCACATAATATGCTAGATTGAATTCCCTCATCGACAGTTTCATATTTCATATCCTTTGTTACAAAAGTATTCTCTGTATCTCCAAGTAAAGTTTGCTTCAAACTGTCAATATCATTATAAGATTGCGGCTTCGAATCTAGTATTCCACCTTTGCATGTGGCTTCTTTAGGATTCTCAAAATTCCTTATAATCGTTACTCCATTAATATCATAACCAACCCCATATACCTTTTCAAAAATCAACTTTGTAAAATTCTCAAGTGTCTCATTACTAGGTGTCAGAATCTGTAACACTTTTGAGCCATTCCCACTAAATGTAATATGCCGTGGCATCGGAAGTTCTTTTATTTTCATTATTGAAGCAATGTGATACACTATAGCTGCATAAAACAAGATAAATAAGTATTTACAATTATCATCTTGCGACAACAACTCATTGAAATCGATTTTCAAACCTGACTTTAATACTTCTTTATTACCCGCCAATGAAAAGAAAAACGAGAAAACATCAGCAGAAACCTTTTGAGAATCCAAATTATTCAAGATGCCAATTAATTCACCAAAAGCATTTGCTGTGAATTTTTCTTCCATCTCTTTTACGTAATAATGCAAAAACTGATTACTATCTGCATCCAACCCATAGCCATCACCAAAAATAGAATTAGCTGCAAATCTAAAAGAAGTCAACAAATTAGCTTTCCCGTCTTTCACAATCAAGACATCTGTAGTTCCACCACCTATATCAATTGATACCACATCTGTCGTCGCTCCTTTCTTATTTTTATAGAAAGAATAAGGTGCCAAAGATTCTGAAACAGGAATTACATTAGATACATTTGATCCAAAATAAATACTATACAAATCATTCCAAATTTTAACATATTTATTATATCTACCCTCGGTCATGCTTGCCGGATAGAACCATACTATTTTAGTTTTTTCCAGCTCCCCATTATTCAATAGTACTTTATTTCTTAATAACAGAAACAAAGTTTCTAGATAGTGACGTACTCTCTGTTGATTATCAACTGTATTTCCCCATTTTAAGTCGGTAGTCCACTTATCAAAAGATGGCAACATCTCTTTTTCATAGGTAAACGGAATATTCGTATTTGCCATTGAAAAAACAGGCTTCTTCCAGTCTGTATTTTTACCCTCTGATAAAACTGTACGAATAGGGAAACAGTATTGAGAAGATTGATTTATCTCCTCCGGGATATAATCATTATTAAATATCGTATTTGCCACTACATAACCATTAAGTTTATGCAGTTGTCTATCCTTATTTGATATATTAAAAGATTCAGATACCTTTGCCCCTACAACAGCATATTCTATATGAGTATTACTTGTTCCAAAGTCAACAGCAAAAACAAATTCATCACTTCCAGAAGGAACTTTCCAAAGAGGAACAATAATTCCATTAATGCCTTCATCTATATTCATTTGAACATAATCAAAATTCTTCTCTACTATGTATGTTATATTAGAAGCCAAGCTATCGACATCAATATTCCTTTCTGTTCTTCCTGTAATAGTTATTCTATTACTCCCCTGATAAAAGTTCAAATCAGCTTTTAATGAAGTATTACCTGATATTATTACTCGATACTTAGCTTCTTGAGTATTTACAAATTTTATAGCAGGAAACAACCCTATACAGAAAGCCTTAGACATAAAAATTCCACCTTTATTTTCTGTACGTTCCGGTAGAGTTTCTGTAAAATAAATACGTTCATAGGTAACATATTCTCCTTTTTGTATAGGAATTCTCAAGGTTGCTTTCACACCTCCAGCATTAAATGAAAGTTCAAACATCTTCTTCCCATCAGACATATTACCTTTTAACTCATCTATAGTGAAATAAGAAAAGAATTCTCTTTTAACCGGTAACAAATAACATTCATTGTCTTTCTGATAACCTGCATTGTAAAAATCATTATCATTTAGTGTATAATCAATACGGATAATATTATCTTCCAAAAAATCACCTATAGTCAAATAAGGATACTTTGTTCCATCATCGGGCAATGTCCTTTCCTGCAGCGAACGAGTATCATTGTATGGGGCTTTCAGATTCTTATCCCAAAAAGATGTTACATAAAACATATTGGGTTTAGTATATGTATTAACTGGTAATACTAATGGTTTTGCTCCACCTTTATAGATAGACGATTGGATAGCAAAATCACTTTTGAAGCTACCCGCACTTACTGGATTCTGCTTTTTTAAAGAAAACCCTAAAACTTCTACTAAGTTGGCCGCATTTTCAACGGACAGTTCAGTAAATAAAGAATCATAATCCCCAACCTGCAATTTATCAATTTCATCCTTTTTATTGCTATCTAAGTATTGATAATTCAGTTCCAAATAAGCATTTACTTCCGAAAACAAAGCTGCAAATTCAGGCATCTCTTTTTTCAAAGCAAACCAATAACGTATATAGTCTATATCTCTTTTATATAATGGTTGAAATTCATTATCAAAGGGACGATCGCTACCAAAGCAAATGTTTTTGGATACATACAATAGATTATTTGCAGGAGTAAAAAAAAGCGTTAGTGGAGAAGTACCACCAATAATATTCATTTGATTAGGTCTATCCGGACCTATGTAGTCCAATAAATAAATACGCTGCAAACGGTCAAAATTAAAAGCTTTCGCATCTTGTTCCATATAGAGCTTCAATGTTTCACCTAATAAACGATGTTGTGGGTCATTGGAATTCAATAAAGTATTTAGATCATTTTGTCTATCCCAAACCACAATCCGTAATTTATCTGATAGCTTATCAATATTAAAAAATATCTCACCAACGTCCAAACAATCAGATACCAGTTTATGATACATGGTATCTCCATCTATCTGGTGACTATCAACCACATTTTTAAATGCCACTTTCACTAAATCCATCCGAGCAAATGGAGATGGTATGGAGGTTACCTCTTTCTTGCTTGTTGCACCATTGGGATCTTTAATCTGATTAATAGCTGTAGCTCCATAAGGAGCCCCAGCATCATCCCATCCTTGCAAAGTGTTAGTTCCTGTATGTAATCTGAATACTTTTGCCATAATTAAGCCATTTTTTTCTCTGTTACTATTTTTTCTGTTGCTTGGTAGAATAATTCTATAAAGCGAGCTTCTGTTGTTAAGTTATTAGATATCTTAGGTTCTATGCCTGCCAAACGATAATCAAACAATGCATAATTACTCTTAAGTATCATTAGTTTAGCCGGAATCGTTCCTTTCACCAGTCCAAATACATCTTTTTTCATTTCTGCCAATTCAAATGGAGCGAATCCCCGTTGATTACTAGCTAGTTCTTGCAACCATTGTAAATAAGCATTTTTCATTACTGATAGATGTACATAGAAGCTACTTTTGAAGAAGTTTTCATCAAACGGACGCTTACCTTTTGCCCACGCCTGATCCTTAGAAGAAGCTAACTGCTCATTCATATATTTACAAAACAGTGTAAATTGCGTCATTGGCTTTTGTAATGACCTTCTAGTATTATCATAGAAATCCGGAAAACTAAGGACATCACTACATGTATTAATACCAAATTCTTTATAAAAAGGATTTATTGCTTTTCCATGAAACGATTGAAGTAAAGAAGTATCAGCTTCACAAAAATCAACTACAGCTAAAGCACCCAGTAACTCAACTAAATGCGCATCGTTCTGTTGTGTCGTTCCCCCTTCACTATAAGCATAACTTTTATTTATATCGTCTGCTATATAATAGAGGCCATTTAACGAATTATTGCCACTGATATTTTTTGCATAATATTCCAATGCTGCTTTTGCCTTAGAAATAAAAGTAGAACTGTCTATTACATGATTTTCATTAGCATCCGGACTCACATTAAAATAAGGTAAAACAGTAATAGCACCAATAGGTGCATTTCGAATCAAATCCGCATTAGGCAACTTTGAATCAATCCCTCTCAAGTTTTTCAATAACAGAGGAAAACCGCTAGCTCCCGTCCCTCCAAAGATGGAACTGATAATAAAAATACGATCTCCTTGCTGGAAATTAGCTGCAAAATCAACAAAATCTTGTGATTTCGTAAATTGATTAAGTACCACGCTACCAATATTAGGATTTCCCTTAAACCCAACATCCATCGTTGTTTTCCAATTTATATCAGAAAAAAGGATATGAGCCAAAGCTTGGTTTGCTATATTTAATGTCCCAAAATTCATATATTGTGCAAAAGTGCCATCAGCGACATTTGCTAATTTCATTTTAAAGCCAGAAATAGGCTCACCAATCCGTGTTTTAAAGAAACGATCTTTTATATCACTGGTAAACTGCATTTGTTCATTTATCGTTTGATAACTTCGCAAAATGGTCACAGTTCGTGTTAAATCTGCAGCAGCATTATCCGGATCGATAAATATGGGAACAACTTCATCAGTATGTATATCTATCCCTGCAGTTATCAACATAAGAAGTGATTTTATAACTCGTGCTCCTGTGCCTCCTATACCAAATATGTATGTTTTCATTTTATTCAAATTTTAGTGTCTTAAAAAGGAGAATGTTTAGCTGCTATACTCCACCGCTTGAATATAAGTGACAATATAAAGAAGAATATAAAAGCGACAATCATATTAGAAATACCAAAGCCCCAACAATCTGATTCATATATTAGTTGACTAACGACTTGACCCTGATTATCTCTTACATACATTAAATCATCCGATATCAGACCTGAACTATAGTCAACATATGTACAATAATAGCCTAATAACAAGCAGATTACAGTATTAAGCACAGCCATTATAATCCAACTCCACCATTTACAAAATCGCGGATGATCAATAAAATAATAATATATAATCACTACAATAGCAGTTGTAAGTAACGTATACAATCCTATTGTATTGTAACATAATTCTTTCGTATAGGCTTGTGTGCTCATATCCCATCCCCAAAGATGCTCTGAAAGATTGCGGCAATAAAAAAAATCAAACCAGCCATAGATATTTCCTAATAGCATTTGAAAAAAATTTCCCATAATATTATTTATTTAATTGTTACTGTCAGTCGTGCATAATCATCTGAAGACTTAGCGTCTACGAAAGCTTTATAAACCCCTTCCACCAAGTAGCTCAATCCATATGTTTTGTTTTCTGCCTTATCTGCTACTAAATCTTGTCCTATAGAATCTGTCTTCTCATTTACCCAATCTGGAAATTTATTTTTGAGAGAAACTGTCATTTGGCAAGGTGATGTTATATTTGTAATTAAGCCTAAACGATGAGAAAAGTTACCTTGGTTAGTTTCTTTTACTTCAAGAGTATAGTCCTTATTATCTATCTCGTAGTTATCAGGGTTCTGTAAGTAATCGCAATCTAAAGGGAAACTGCCAAAATCTACATCAATGGAAAATTTAAATTTTCCTACATTTTTTCCTTTGCTCTCTTTCTTTACTTTACATATCGTTTTAGAAGCATCAGCAGAATGAGAATGTTCACGCTCAAAACTTCCCCAACAATCAGCATTTACAATAGCATACTTCACTTGTTGTGCTGGAGAAGTAAGTATATATAAATTCTCGATTTCAGCTCCTTTACCTTTAAAATCGCTCCAAGGTATTTTATCTATTATAGATTTTATTTGTCGCATATCACCTATTAGCCAAAAATAAAAAGGACGTTCACCTTGATAGTTTCTCCATTGATCTACTCTATTAAAAAACTTACCATCAAAATAAGATTGAAGTTGGCATATAACGACTGTTAAATTTTTGTCTCTATTCAACTCTCTCCGAAAGATAGTTGTCATATCAGTACGTTGTTGTAAGAGATAACTATCTATATTAGCAGGTGATGAACTACTATATGCTTTACCGGGCGATACTATACAATCGGATATAAAAAGAGAGACTTCACCATTTTTTCTATTACTTAGTAATGTATCTAAAACGACAGCAATATCAGATGTACCTAAATTCCCTCCTCCTGCTTTAAATGTTGATGGATTTGTATTATGAATAAAACTTTTCACGTCACTTCCCCGAGAAATAATTTTACTATTTATATAGAACAAGTTAATGGAGGAAGCTGCTTTTTTACCCTGCAATTCACTCAAATAGTAATAGATAGATTGTTTGAAACCAGTGTTCCCATTCACATATCCATCCATACTACCGGAATTCTCTAAATATACATTGATTACAGGAGAGGTCACTTCTAGATTAGGCACAGCAATTACATGATTGCCTGGCGGAGGAGGTATCTTACAAAAAACAATAGCAAAAATACAGATAATTACCAACGCAACACTAAATAATATCTTCTTCATAAAGACATTTTTTGCCCGCAGATTCCCGAACCGGATGGTTCATAAATAAGAGTAATAACTACTATATAAAAAAAGCGCGGGAATCTGTACCTGTTACTCGTCCCACGTATCAAGGCCTTCGAACTGCCCGTAGTAGTTGAACGAGCAACGCAGAAGCCCACGCCGATATGTATAACAACATGGCATACCTTTTTCTTTAAAAGTATACCAAAAGCATAAACATATCCCGCAGGCATCTACCGTTGCTTTGTTCTGACTACTACTCAAAATGTTCGAAGTTTTGATACGTCAAAGTCAAAGCGTCTAGTAAACGCCTTTCTTATATAATACATTTCCCACACCACCCTAACCTCACGAATTGAGGTATCGGCGTGAGAAACATTGCAAAACTATAAAAATAAAATCAAATATCCTACATCATGTCATTCTTTTTTTATAAATACATATATTCTTCAAAAAATACCCATTCTATTCTTCTTAAACATTATCCCTTGTTACTTCCCTCCCAAACTATTAATAGAAAAACTTCTTCTTTATTAAGGATAAACTTCTTTTTGTCAAATAGAAAACTTACCTTTGCATAATTACAAACTATAAATGCAAGCTTTGATTATAAAAATGCAAGCTTTGATTATAAAAATGAAAGCTTTGTTTTTATAAACGCAAGCTTCAATTATAAAAACAAAAGTTGCATTTATAGTTTATAATTAATCAAAAGGAACTTTACTATTAGAAGAAAGGAAGTTTGCCTCTAATACAAAAGAACTTATCTATTAATACTTTAAACAATAGATGATATGGCAAGATATATCATGGAGGAGATGCCCGATCTTCAGAAAACAGGCAAAAGAATTACTTATCCTAAATTTGCGCGGATAGATAATGCAAGCATAAAAGAGTTAGCGCAACGAGTTGGTGACGTCAGTGGATTCAGTGCAGGAGACATAGAAGGCGTACTACTTCAAACCGCCATTGAAATGGCGCATTTGATGGCAGAAGGACGTTCAGTAAAAATAGACGGAATAGGAACGTTTACTCCCTCTCTTACCTTAGGCAGAGACAAGGAGCGGGAAGATCCGGAAGAAGGTGGAACTCATCGCAACGCACAAAGTATCTTTATAGGAGGTGTAAACTTTCGGGTAGACCGAGAAATGGTGAGAAATATCAGCGAAAGATGCCAACTGGAAAGAGCACCCTGGAAAAAGCAACGATCCTCTAAAAAATTCACATCGGAACAACGACTGGCATTAGCTCTAAAGTATCTGGATGAACATCCCTTCCTGACCGTTTGGGAATATCGCAAACTAACAGGATTGTTGCAAACAGCAGCAACCAACGAACTAAGACAGTGGGGACATCAACCGGATTCTGGAATAGAAATCACTGGAAGAGGAGCACACAGGGTATATATAAAGAAAAAAATAGCAGAACAAAGTGAATAACAGTATGAGAAATACCCCGGAAATAGATGAGAAATAACTGTTTTGAGGCCTATTTCACTAAAGAAACTATGAGAAATAGGCTTTCTCAAAACGTTTCTCATTCGGTAATCAACTGGTTATAAAATTATTATATAGTGATTATGAGAATATGAGAAATGAAAAACATTTTTCTGGTTCTTCGTCAAATTTGGTGGTACTTCTTCTATTGTGAATAAATAATCTTCGCT